>Ga0335075_10008022_pt1 | contig 16224 bp, 12 predicted proteins | sample Lox_Sample_24_FD_206723 | JGI IMG/M metagenome (GOLD analysis project Ga0335075, IMG submission 206723) | Soil microbial communities from Loxahatchee National Wildlife Refuge, Florida, United States - Lox_Sample_2.4 | ecosystem: Environmental > Terrestrial > Soil > Wetlands | place: USA... | reverse complement strand
GTCGCGCTGCAGACGCTGCCCGTGCTGCTGCTCGGGCCCTACGGAGGCGTGATTGCCGACCGCGTGGACAAGCGTCGCGTGATGGTCGCGCTGCAGATCGCGATGGGCGTGCAGGCGCTGATCCTCGGCCTGCTGACGATCTCGGGCAACGTGCACGTGTGGGAGATCGGCGTGCTGGCACTGCTGCTGGGACTCAACAACGCGTTCGAGAATCCGGCCCGCCAATCGTTCATGCTGGAGATGGTCGGCCCGGAGAATCTGCGCAACGCGGTCAGCCTCAACTCGGTGCTGGTCAACGTCGCGCGCGTGATCGGACCCGCGGTGGCGGGCGTGCTGATCGCGACTGTCGGAGAGGGTGTGTGCTTTTTGATCAACGCCGCCTCGTTCGTGGCGGTCGTCACCTCGCTGATGACCCTCGACCGCGGCGCGATCTCGCCCAGCCGGCCGATCGTGCGCGAGCCGGGCCAGCTGCGCGAGGGGTTGGGCTACGTGCGCCGCACGCCTGAGCTGGCCGTACCGTTGTTGATGATGGCGCTCGTCGGCTGCCTGGCCTACGAGTTTCAGGTGACGCTGCCGGTGATGGCTCGCCAGGGTCTGCACGCGGGTGCTACCGCCTACGGGTTCATGACCGCCGCGATGGGGGCGGGCGCGGTCGTGGGCGGGCTGATCGTGGCGGCCAAGGGCCGGATCGGTCTGACGCCGCTGGTCGGGGCGGCGACCGGGTTCGGCGTCGTGCTGCTGGCCGCCGCGCTGGCCCCCAGCCTGGCCGTCGAGATCTTCGCCCTCGCTCTGGCGGGCGGCGCGTCGATCGCGTTCATGTCCACCGGCAACTCCACCCTGCAGCTGACCGCCGCGCCGAGCATGCGTGGCCGCGTGATGTCGCTGTGGTTCGTCGCCTTCCAGGGCTCCACCCCGATCGGTGGGCCGCTCGTGGGCTGGATCATGGCTCTCGCGGGCGCGCGCGCGGGCCTCGGCATCGGTGGCATCACCTGTCTGCTGGCGGCGCTGCTCGGACTGATGGCGCTGCGCCGGCTGGGGTCGGGCACGAGCGAGCCGCTGGTGGCGGGGGTGAGAGCGAGATGAACCGGAGGCTAGGGCTGCACCTCGCGCAGCCGGTGCGTGTCCACGTCGTACACGAACCCGCGCACGCGCTCGCGGTGGGGCAGGAACGGGCAGCGGCGCACGCGCAGGATCGACTGGCGCACATCCGCGTCGACATCGCTGAACGACTCGATCGCAAACGCCGGGGCGACGCCCGTGTCCTCTCGCAACTCGGCGCGAAAGCCATCGTCGGTGAGCGTCTGCATGCCGCAGTTGGTGTGGTGGATCAGCATCACCTCGCGCGTGCCCAGCCGGCGCTGTGAGATCGCCAGCGAGCGGATCACGTCATCGGTGATGACCCCGCCCGCGTTGCGCAGCACGTGCGCCTCGCCGTCTCCCAGGCCGAGCGCCGCGAACACGTCCAGGCGCGAGTCCATGCAAGTGACGACCGCCAGCCGCCGGCTGGGACGTACGTCCAGTTGACGCTCGGACAGACCGTCGGCAAACGCCCGGTTGTTGGCCAGCAGCTCGTCGATTGTGCCGGCGTCGTCCGGCTCGGCCGTCGCGCCCGCGCCGTCCGGCTCGTCGGTTGCGCCGGGACCGTCCGCCTCGTCGATTGCGCCGGGGCTGCCCGGTGTGGGCGGCATGACCTCGGTGTCAGCGGGGCCGGTGTCGTTTTGTATGTGTGGGCACATCGCCCAGGCACACTAGGACACCGCGCGTATATTTGGCTCGATGTCGTCTGTGCCATCCTCGCAGCCACTCGCGCCCGGCCTGTCTTCGGGCTCCCTGTCGGGCTCGCTGACGCTGACGTTGCTGCCGGGCGCCAAACGGCTGTTGGAGCTACACGCGCGCGAGCTGCCCCAGCGCGATGAGTTGTGTGGCGCGTTCTGCGGCTCGCTGGCATTGCGTGCCGCCGAGCTGAGCGCGCCCGCACAGGACGGCGTGTTGCTCGACCAGGACGCGGTCGCGCTCGCTGCCGGCAGCGTCATCTCCGCCGAGCCCGATCCCTCGATCCTGCCGTTCGGCGAAGTGGGCCGCCGCGACTACCGGTTGGCGCTGCCCTCAGTGGCCGACTCCGCGCTGTCGGGCACGACCGTCGCGGGGCTCGTCGGCGCGATTGGCGAGCTCTCGGATGGGCGCGTGCAGGCGATCCCCTATGCGGGTCCGTGGACGCCGGACACGCTGGCCGGCCTGTTCGATCTCGCCGCTGCGTGCGAGCGTCCGGCGACGCTGGTGGCCAACCATGCGACCCGTTACCTATGGGGCACACACCCGCGCCACGATCAGCTGCTGGCCTATCTGCTCGACGGCGCCCACGAGCTGGGGCCGCTGCCCGATTGGGATGTCGGCCATTTCGCCTGCGTGGTTGCTCGCCTGGACGGTCCGCGCGGGAGCGTGTACGCGCTGGCCGACACCTACCCGACTCTCGGACTGGCGGGGCTGCACGTGCAACCCAGCGAGCGGTTGGCGCCGGCGTTGGAGCGCCCCGACGCTCCCGTCGCGGGCGGCATGATCGCGATCGTCAGCGCCGAGGATGCTCCGGCTGTGCGAGCGGGGGCCGAGTCGATCGGGCTGCGCGAGGAAGCGTGGGACAACGGCACGGCCACGGTGTGAGGTGAGCTCCGGCGCTCCGACCGAGCTGGTCGCGCTCGTGTGCTGCGATCTCGGTGCGATCGTACGCGGGCGCGCGTTGCTCGCGACCGAACTGGACGCGCACCTGGCGGCGGGTGTCGGCTGGGTGCCGGCCAACCACTCGCTCACCCCGCTCGGCCCGCTCGCCGAGCCCAACCCGTTCGGCTCGGTCGGCGATCTGCGGCTGCTGCCCGACCCGCGCACGCTGGCGCGGGTGCAGGACGACTTCGCCACCGGCGCGGGCCCGTTGGACATCGTCCTGTGCGACATCGTCCACACCGACGGCTCGCCCTGGGAGTGCTGCCCGCGGCGCTGGCTGATCGACGCCGTGGATGAGCTCGAGCGCGAGCACGGCCTGCGCGCGGTTGTGAGCTTCGAGCACGAGCTGCAGCTGCTGGACGCCGGCAGGCCGTCCGCATCCTCGCGGCTGGCGGCCTCATCCGCGGCGGCCCCCGTCCGTGACAGCGCTGGCGCGCGGGGCGCTCACGCGAATGGCCCCGATGTCCTCCGTGGCGAATCCGGCGCCGCTACCGCGACGGCCCACGTGCCGCTCCCCTTCTCGCTCGAGGCGCTGCGCACCGCCGAACCGTTCCCCGCCGACGCGATCGGCGCGCTGATCGAAGCCGGGGTCGAGCCCGAGCGGATATTCGCTGAGTACGCGCCCAGCCAGTTCGAGATCCCGGTCGGTCCCGCGGAGGGCGTCGCGGCGGCCGACCGCAGCGTCGTGCTGGTCCAGGTCGTGCGCGAGATCGCCCGCCGGCGAGGGTTGCGCGCCACGTTCACACCCCTGCTCGACCCCGCGCAGGCGGGCAACGGGGTGCACATACATCTCACCCTGCTCGACTCCCACGGCGAGCCGGTGTTGTATGACGCCGACCGTCCGGGTGCTCTGAGCGCGCTGGGCGAGCGGTTCGCCGCCGGCATCCTGCTGCACGCGCCCGCGCTCATCGCCCTGACCGCGCCGAGTCCCGTCTCGGCCGCGCGCCTGGCGCCCCACCACTGGAGCGCCGGCGCGGTGTGCCTGGGACAGCGCAACCGCGAGACGTTGCTGCGCCTGCCGCCGCTCGTCTCGCTGAGCGACGTCCCGCGCGAGCGTCAGCTGCACCTGGAGTACCGGGCCGCGGACGCCACCGCCAACCCGTATATGGCGCTCGGTGCCCTCCTGCGCGCAGGCATGGACGGACTGCGCGCCGGGCTCCCCGCCCCGCCGATCCTCGACCGCGACCCTGCCGGGCTCGACCCTGTTGAGGCGGAGCGCTACGGGGTCGGCGCCCTGCCTTCATCGCAGGATGAGGCGCTGCGTGCTCTCGCCGGGGATCCGATCGTGCGTGGGTGGATGACGCCGCTGATGTACGACGCCTACACAGGCGTCCACCGCGCCGAGCTGGAGGCGACCGCCGGCTGGGACCTCGAGCGCCTGACCGGGCGGTATGCCGAGATCTACTGACACCGGGGCGTCGAGCGGCGCCGGGATTGGGGCCGCCTCGGGCACCGACGCTGATGCCTCTGACGGCGCCGGCGCGATGGATGCCGAGGCCGTGTTGGCGCGTCTGCTCACCCGCATCGAGCGTGAGTTGCCACGGGCCATAGAGCTGCGCCACGAGCTGCACGCGCACCCTGAGCTCGCCCACGCCGAGCACCGGACTTCAGCCCTGATCGCCGAGGCGCTGCCGGCGCCGAGTGTCACCGTGGCGGGCACTGGGCTGCTCGCTCGTGTCGGTCCTCCCGACGGCGGCGCCGTGGGGGTACGCGCCGAGCTCGACGGCCTGCCCATCGGCGAGCGCACCGGCGCTTCGTTCAGCGCCGACCCGGCCGTAGGCGCCATGCACGCGTGCGGTCACGACGTGCACATGGCGGCGCTGGTCGCCCTGGCCAACGCCGCCCACGTGCTGGAGGATGCGCTGCCCGCTGCGGTGGTGGCGATGCTGCAGCCAAGCGAGGAGGCCTACCCGTCGGGCGCCAAGCAGCTTGCCTCACAGCTCGCCGGCGCCACGCTTGCTGCATTCGCCCCGGCCGCGATCGTCGCTGCTCACGTGCACCCCGAACTGCCGTGGGGCACGGTCGCGCTCGACCCTGGCACGGTCAACGCCTCGTGCGACCACGTGACGATCGAGATCGAGGGCAGGCCCGCCCACGGCGCCTATCCGCATCGGGGGCGCGACCCGATCCTGGCGCTGGCTGAGGTGGTCGTCTCGCTGCACGCCCAGGTCGGCCGGCGGATCGACCCGCTGCATCCAGCCACGCTCACCGTCGGCGTGCTGGAGGGTGGCAGCGCCGAGAACGTGATCCCCGAGCGCGCCCGTGCGCGCGCCTCGCTGCGCGCCTACCGCCCACAGGACCGCCGGGCGCTGCGCGAGCTGGTCGAGGAGGTGGTCGCGGGCATCGCGCGCGCCCACGGCTGTCGCGGCTCGGTCGAGCTCACCGCCGGGGAGCCCGCGCTCGAGAACGACCCGGCGTTGATCGCCGGCGCGCGCGAGCTGCTCGCCGGGACGGGCGCGGAGATGGGCATCGGGCCGGGAGCCGCGACGGGAGCGGCGACGGGCGCTGGGATGAGCGCCGATGCCGGCCTGCGCGCCGCGCCTGCATGGCGCTCGTGTGGATCGGACGATCTCGCGTTCTTCAGCGAGCTGGATGTGCCGCTGGCGATGGCGTTCGTCGGGCTCGACGGTGCCGAGGGGTTCGCTGTCCGGCCGCTGCACCACCCGGAGCTGCTGGTTCCCGACGTGGCGGTCGGGGCGGTTGCGCGTGTGCTGGCGGTGTTGTATCTGGCCGCGGCCGTGTCGCTGTAACGCCGCCGAGCACGCAGCGGGTGCGGCCGGTCTGCCGGCACACGTCCACCCAACAAACTCCGATCCCCTGGCGATCGGCCATAATCTCCGTTCGTGCGGGCCATCCAGATCGTGCGAGAGGAGGGACCCGACTCGGCGCTTCAGCTGACCGACCTGCCCGAGCCACCGTCGCCGCCCTCGCACATGCTGACCCCGGGACGGGGTCTGCTCATCGAGGTGCACGCAGCGGGCGTGTCGTTCCCGGAGCTGCTGCAGACCCGCGGCCAGTATCAGCTCAAACCGCCGCTGCCGTTCGTGCCGGGAAGCGAGGTCGCGGGCGTCGTGCGCGTGGCGCCCGAGGACGCTCCCGTCAAGCCGGGCGAGCGCGTGATGGCGTTCTGCGCGTTGGGCGGCTGGGCGGAGCTGGCCGTGGCGCCCGAGACGATGACCTTCCCGCTGTCCGATCAGCTCGACTACGCGCAGGGCGCTGGGATGATCCTCAACTACCACACCGCCTACTTCGCGCTGGTCATCCGCGCTCGCATGCAGCCCGGCGAGACCGTGCTCGTGCACGGCGCGGCCGGCGGGGTGGGCACCGCGGCGCTGCAGGTCGCCCGTGGCCTTGGCGCGCACACGATCGCGGTCGTCTCCGACGAGGCCAAGGAGCGGGTCGCGCGCGAGGCCGGCGCCGAGCATGTGCTGCGCGCGGACGGTCTGTGGAAGGACGAGGCCCGGGAGATCGCCGCCGGCATGGGCGGCGCCGAGGCGGGGGGCGCCAGCCAGGGCGGTTCCGGCGCCGGGTCCGGCGCTCCGGGTGTCGACATCGTGCTCGACCCGGTCGGCGGGGAGCGGTTCACCGACAGTCTGCGCTCGCTGCGCGAGCAGGGCCGCGTGGTCGTGGTCGGATTCACGGGCGGATCGATCCCGGAGGTCAAGGTCAACCGACTGCTGCTGAACAACATCGAGGTGGTTGGCGCGGGGTGGGGCGCGTATGCGATGTCCCGTCCCGAGGTCTCTCGTCAGATCGACGGCGCGCTGCGCCCGCTCATCGAGAGTGGACACATACGCCCGATCGTCGGTGCCCATCACCAACTGGAGCAGGCCGCCGACGCGCTGCGCGAACTGAACGAGCGCCGGGCGCTGGGCAAGGTCGTGCTGGACATGCGCCCCCCCGGGGCGCAGGCGGAATCGTCTGGGTAAAGCGACGCAGATCGGCCCGGCGACGCAGACCCGGCCCGGATCGCCATGGACTTCGCCCACTCAACCCGCACGCAGGATCTGCTCGAACGCCTGCGCGCTTTCCACGAGCGCGAGATCGCCCCGCGCGAGGAGGCCTATCATCGCGAAGTGCTGGCCAGCCCCGATCCGTGGCAGGTGTGGCCGGCGATGGAGGAGCTCCAGGAGAAAGCCCGTGAGCAGGGCCTGTGGAACCTGTTTTTGCCGCCGGGCGCAACCCTCGCGGGCGAGCCGATCGGGGCGGGGCTCAGCAACGTCGAGTACGCACCGCTGGCCGAGCAGATGGGCCGCTCGCTCATAGCGGCGGAGGTGTGCAACTGCAACGCGCCCGACACAGGCAACATGGAGGTGCTGGCCCAGTTCGGCTCCCCCGAGCAGCAGGAGCGCTGGCTGGCGCCGCTGCTGGACGGGCGGATCCGCTCGGCGTTCTGCATGACAGAGCCCGATGTGGCCTCATCGGATGCGACCAACATGCAGGCGACGGCCCGCCTCGACGGCGATGAAGTCGTGATCGACGGGCGCAAGTGGTGGAGCACCGGCATCGGTCACCCCAACTGCGAGGTGCTCATCTTCATGGGCCTGACCGATCCGGGCGCCGACCGCTACCACCAGCACTCGATGGTGCTCGTCCCACGCGACGCTCCCGGCGTGCGCGTGGAGCGGATGCTCGGCACGATGGGCTTCAGCGATGCGCCCGGCGGCCACGGCGAAGTGTCGTTCGCCGGCGTGCGGCTGCCCGCAAGCGCGATCGTCGACGGTCCCGGTCAGGCGTTTGCGATCGCCCAGGCGCGGCTCGGTCCGGGCCGAGTTCACCATTGCATGCGGCTGATCGGTCTGGCCGAGCTGGCGCTTGCGCTGGCGTGCGTGCGCGCCGGCGAGCGGGTCGCGTTCGGCAAGCCGATCGCCAACCTGGGCGGTAACCGCGAGCGCATCGCCGACGCCCGCATCGCGATCGATCAGGCTCGTCTGCACGTGCTGCACGCGGCCTGGCTGCTCGACACCGGCTCCTCGCAGGCGCTCGGCGCGGTCTCCCAGATCAAGGTCGCCGTCCCCAACATGGCCCAGCGCGTGGTGGACATGGCGATCCAGCTGCACGGGGGAGCGGGCCTGTCCGACGATCATCCGCTGGGAGCGGCCTGGACGATCGCCCGGGCGCTGCGCCTGGCCGATGGCCCCGACGAGGTCCACCGCGGCGTGATCGCCCGCCTGGAGCTGGCCCGTCACGGCATCGGACGCTGGGCTTCCTGACCGATCACCCCAGCCCCAGCCCCAGCCCCGCCCCTGCCGCGTCGCGGCCCCACGTTGCTGACGATCACCGCCACGATCGTCACCAGGTACAACTGTCCGAACAGCGCCTCCAGCGCCGAGGTCATGCGCGCCGCGGAGGCTATGGGCGTGATGTCGCCGTAGCCAACAGTGGTCAGGGTAATGTAGCTGAAATACACCTCTTCGGCGTGCTTGTCGCTGCCCAGGTGGCTGAGCACGGGCATACCGGCGATTCCGTCCATCACGGCATAGGCGAAGCCAAACACGAGTCCCGCCAGCAGATAGACGGTCAGGGCGCCCATCACCGAGTGCAGGGTCACGCGCTGCTCGGCGCGGATGCCGCCGACGATCCCCCGCCCGACGATCACGGCTCCTGCTATGGCAAGCAGACCACTCAACCCGAACGTCACCGAACGCTGGTGCCCGCCCAGGCCGGAGATCGCCGCGACGATCATCACCGCCAGTGAGATTCCGACCAGGATGCCAACGATTCGCCATTGCGAGCGGGTGGCTCCCTCGGCGAACAACGCGGTCACGACGGTTGCCGCCATCAGCAGCGCCTGCACCAGCCACGATGTGCGCGTGTCGGGCAGTAGCATTTGCGCGCCCGTGGACAGCAGCGCGAGCATCAGCACCAGCCCGTAGCGGTAGCTGCCGTGGAGACCCTTCAGCTGGGCCAGCCTCTCGCCGCGCATCTACCGATACTTCGATACCTCTTATTGGCCACCTGCAAGTGGCCCTACAACCCGCCGAATGACCGACGACCTGCTCACGACCATCCGCGCGGAACTATGGCTCTAGGGACCGCCGTCTGAGCGACTTTGCGTGTCGCTGTCCGAGCGGCGCTACGCCGGCGCCGGCGCGGCGGATGCCTCTACCGGAATCCGCTTGCGTGCGACTCGCGCTGCCTCTTGGGACCCGAGAAACGGAGCCAGCGCAAAGTACGCTATCTGGGGGGCGAGCTCGGCGATGTCGCCAACATCCTGGTGCTCGATGTGGTTGTGCAGCACCTGCCAGATCCCGCCCGCGATCGCCTCTGGGGCGATGCCCGGCACGGAACGCCCGTCCGCGTAGTGGTAGCCCGGCTGCAGGTAGGCGGCAAACGCGTGCACCCCGGCGTCGCGGATCTCGATCGCCGTCGGGCTGGCCGCAAACGTGTCCACGACCGTCAGATGCGCGTGGGCCGGCTCGGAGGCGAGATACTCGAGCAGCGCTCTCAGTCCGGCCGCGACTCCCATCGGCCAGTCCTCGCCCTGTGCTTCATACGCGCGTATGGCGATCTGAAACGCCTGATGCAGACCGACCTTCTGGGCGCCCAAAAACGCGTCCTCCTTGGTGGGGTACATCTCGTAGAACGTCTGATGTGAGACGTTGGCACGACGTGCGATCTCCGGGATGGTCAATCCGGCGAGACCCTTCTCGGCGACGATCGCCGCAGTCGCGTCCACAATCCGCTCGCGCTGATTTTTGACGATGAACTGCCGTGGCAGGTCGTGACGGCCGCTCGGTAGTCGGCCCTCGGCCTGGCGCGCGCGCTCGGAGATGAGCACGGCTGCGCCCCGGGGGCCGCCCTCCCCGTTGGCGCCGATGGTGGCAGCGTCCTGTGCGGTGGAGGCTGCTGTCGTGCCTGTCTTGCGCTGTGCGGCCGAGCGGAGCGAATCCAGACCCGCGGGTGGCTTGGCTGGGTATGACTCGGCCCACATGGCCAGCTCGTCGGCCAGGTCCGGAAGCTCATCGGCCTTGCCTCGGCGCAGGCGCGCGGCGGTCACCTCGCGGATGCCCCCCAAGATCACTTTGACCGTCAGGTCGCTCGTATCGGCGCCGGTATTCGCACGAGCCGGTCTACGCCGGGCAGAGCCCGCCGATCCGTCGCGGGTGGCGCTGGCCGAGCGGACGGCGCGAATGCTCTGTTCGAGCGCGTGCAGCGTGCGGTTGCGGCGCTCGAGCGCCTTCGGTCCCGCTCCGAAGGCGCCGAGCACCATCAGCGACACGGCCTGTGGCTCGTCCGCGGCCAGCTGGGCGAAGGCGCGCATCGCTCTGCGCAGGCGCTCTCCCGCGGAGCCCTGCGTCTCATACGCCGCCATGATCGTGCGCGCGGTGCGCGCGGTGATCTCGTCGTAGGCGGCCAGGAACAGCTCTTCCTTGTCGGTGTACAGGCCGTAGAACGTCGGGCGCGAGACCCGCGCGAGCTTGGTCAGATCGAGGATCCTGATCGCCTGATACCCGCGGTCTGCGATCAGCTCGATCAGCGCGGTCTGCAGCCGCTTGCGCTGATCGCGGCGCACGTCCTCGGGATCCAGCCCGTGTACGCCGGTCGGTAGGCGCCGGTAGCGCCCGTCCGCCTCAGTCGGTGTTTCTCGTTGTTGGCTCACATCCACTCACTCGGAAAAACTCATTTTGACATCGAGCCAGACCAGGGTATCAAACCCTGTGGGGGGCGGTCGAGTTGGCAGGTGAGGGTGTGTTCAGCCTTTGATCGTGGCGGAAGTCCCGAGCACGGCTCCGGCCGCGTTCAGGGCCTGGACTGCCACGTAGGGCTCGTAGCCGGGAGTTGTGATGGTCGTCTCGAATCCGTCCTTGGTTGCGCTCGTCACGGGCGCCAGATGCGAGGCGGATGAGCCGCCCAGCACACGCCAGCTTGCGACCGTGGTGGCGCCGTTCCAGCTGGCGTACACGCTCACCGGTCCGTTCGTGTGCTTGGTTTCAGCTGCGACTGCCGGTGGGCTCGTCGGGGTGCCTGTCCAGGCGAAGCGGTAGGCGCGGTAGGACTGATAGGAGCCGTGCCAGTGGGCGTCATAGAGCAGCTGCCCGCCCGATGTGTATTCGGAGAAGTACGGCTCCGCGCCCCAACCGACGAACGTGTCGCCGTCTTCCAGCGTCTGCACGTTGCCCTGGCTGCCGGAGGACAGCTCGGGCGAGGCGTGCTCGTAGCTGTCGAGCAATGTCTCGGTCTTGGCCTGAGCGTTGACCTGGAGCGTGATCGCCCGCGATTGGGGGTGGACCTTGGGGACCGCGCCGTTGTCGAACACGGTGATCGTGCCGTTGGGTTGGAACATCGCGTCGTGCTGGAACGCCGTGACGGTGCCTGCGCCCTGCTTGACTTCGTTGTGCTTGCCGCCCACCCGCAGTTGCACCTGGCCGGTCGTCGTGTTCAGCTCGTACAGCGCCCAGGTGTTGCGCGCGCTGATCAGCGTCATGCCATCGGTGGGGGTCTGGTCGATCGTGTTGATGTGGAAGTAGTCGAACGGCCATTCGGTGCTGGAGCCGACCGGCGAGCTGTAGGAGTCGCTCAGCCCAACGTGGTCGAGGCTCAGCCATTCGCGGCGCACGAGCCCGGTCTTCATGTCGATTTCCTGAAAGCCGCTGTCGGTGACCGCGCCCCCGCTGGGGCCGCCGACGGCGGACAGGTTGCAGTCGATCGGGTAGAACACGCTCAGCAGCGCCGTGTTGTTGGGCATGAGATGGAAGTCGTGCAGGTCCGCGGTGTGTCCGTTGCCGGCGTGCACGCGGCCGACCTCCTGGTAGGAGGTGTTGTCGATGATCTCTTCGCCCTCGCCGAACCCCTGTGGCGGTATGTAGCCCTGCCACCAGGTCAGCACCGGCTGGCCGTCCAACTGCTGTACCTGCAGGTTCGTCGCCTCGTTGTCGCCGCTCAACGGGTCGAACCACACCAGTTCGCCGTCGGCGTTGAACATCTCCGGGCCGCTTGGTCCCGGGCCGCCGTAGGGGGCGGCGAGGATGTATCCGGGGCTTGCCTGGGGTGTGCTGGTCGTCACGTCGAGGATCGGCGCCTCGAGCGCCGGCGCCGAGTGGAAGTGCTGTTCCTCGTCGTAATGGCGCGGAGGAGGCGTGGAGGGCGTGTGCGGCAGCACGTCGGGATGGGAGATCGCGAACTGGTAGCTGAACGGCGTGGAGTGTCCGGCGCTCGTCCGCACCCGTCCGCGCACGGTCACCGTCTCGCCTGCGGCGAACGGGTGCGTCGGCACGAAGCTCGCGCCATCGCCCTGGGAGTAGGCGATCAGCTTGCCGGGGTGCGAGCCCGTGCGCGAGCCACTCGCGCTCACATCGCTCAGCGCGCTCGCCGGCGGCCCCAGCAGGCTGATCTGCGTGCCGGGCGAGGCGTCGTAGGAGCCGGGCAGCGGCGAGACGGCGATGCTGGTTCCCGGCAGTACGTCCGAGCGGTTCAGGCGGGTGGGTACGCACGAGGACACCGGCGTGGCGCTGTAGGCGGCGTTCTCGGCGGCGATGCGCCGGGAGGCAAACGCGAGTGCGCCCACGGTCAGGGTTGCCACGAGGACTACGCCGGCAAGCAGGGCGCGGCGCAGGCGCCTGTGGCTGTGCGAATGAGCTCTCTTCACGTTGGCTGACCGTCCGGCCGTGGGGGCCGATCCCCGTCCGGCCGCGCGGGCCGATCCTAGTGTCATTACACGACGTTTCTAGGCAAGTTGCTGCATCCCGCGTGCGCGTGCGTAAGAAGTTGCGAATCTTTGCCGCTGGGTGCGGGGAGATTTGCCCATCGACGCCATGACGGCGCCGGCCTCGGGAGCCTCAGAACACTGGGGTCTCGCGGTAGTCGCCGAACACCCGTTGCAGCGCCTCCACGATCTCGCCCTCGCTCGCGCGTGCCCGCGCGCAATGCAGCAGCGGGTCCATCAGGTTGCGATCGGGCGTGGCCGCCGCCTCGCGCAGGGCAGCCAACGTGCGCTCGACCTCCGTGCCATCGCGCCGTGCACGGGAGGCCTGCAGGCGCTCGAGCTGCTTGCGTTCCAGCGCGGGGTCCACGCGCAGGATCTCGATCGGCTCATCCTCGGCCTGCTCGTAACGGTTGACCCCCACGACGACCCGCTCCCCCGCGTCGATCTGCTGCTGCAGCTCGAACGCGGCGTCGGCGATCTCGCGCTGGGGATAGTTGCGCTTGACCGCCTGCACCATGCCTCCGAGCTCGTCGATCTTGGCGAAGTACTCGTAGCAGCGCTGCTCCATCCGATCGGTGAGCGCCTCCACGTAGTAGGAGCCGCCGAGCGGATCGGCGGTCGCCGCCACTCCCGTCTCGTGCGCGATCAACTGTTGGGTGCGCAGCGCCACCCGCACCGCCTCCTCGGTCGGCAGCGCGAGCGCCTCGTCGTAGGAGTTGGTGTGCAGCGACTGCGTGCCGCCGAGCACGGCCGCCAGCGCCTCCACGGCGGTGCGCACGATGTTGTTCAGCGGCTGCTGCGCGGTCAGGCTGACGCCGGCCGTCTGCGCGTGAAAGCGCATCAGCCACGAGCGCTCGTTGCGGGCGCCGTAGGTGTGGCGCAGCTCGCGCGCCCAGATGCGACGGGCGGCGCGGTACTTGGCGATCTCCTCGAAGAAGTCGATCTGGGCGTTGAAGAAGAACGACAGCCGCGGCGCGAACTCATCGACGTCCAGGCCGCGTTCGATCGCCTGCTCGACGTAGGTGAGCCCGTCCTTGAGCGTGAACGCGAGCTCCTGCTGGGCGGTGGCGCCCGCCTCGCGGATGTGGTAGCCGGAAATCGAGATCGGATGCCAGCGGGGCATGTTGCGGGTGCACCACTCGATCATGTCTCCACACAGTCGCATCGCCGGGTCGACCGGAAAGCACCACTCCTTCTGGGCGATGTACTCCTTGAGGATGTCGGCCTGGATCGTGCCGGACAGCCGCTCCGCCGGCACTGTCCCGCCGGACCCGTCGCCGTCGAGCTCGGCGGCCGCGACGTAGTAGGCGAGCATGATCGCCGCCGGCGCGTTGATCGTCATCGACACGCTGACCTCTCCCACGTCGATCCCGCCGAACAGCGTTTGCATGTCATCGAGCGTGTCCACCGCCACCCCCTCGCGCCCGACCTCCCCCAGCGAGCGCGGGTGATCTGAGTCGTGGCCCATCAGGCTCGGCATGTCAAACGCCGTCGACAGTCCGGTCTGGCCATGGTCGAGCAGGTAGTGGAAGCGCTCGTTGGTCTCCTCGCTGGTGCCGTATCCGGCGAACTGGCGCATCGTCCACAGCCGTCCCCGGTACATCGACTCGTAGGGACCGCGCGTGTACGGGTATGAGCCCGGTCGCCCGATCGGGTCCTCCGCCGGAGGGGATGCGCCGATGCCGGGCGGCAGGTCGGCCTCGGTGTAGAGCTCGCGCACGGGCTCGCCGGATAGGGTTCGCCCGGCCGCCTTGGGTTCCGCATCGCGACGCGAGGTCGCATCTATAGCCATGTCCACAGATCGTACCTGCCGCCACCCTCAGCACTCGTCGATCGCGCTGCGCGGCGCCGCGTTCGTGGCCGTCGCGGCGCTCGTCCTCGCCGGCTGCGGCTCGTCCTCGCCCCGCGCGGGGACCGTACACAACGAAGGCACGCGCAGGCCGACGACCAGTGCCACGCTGATCCTCGACTTCATCCCCAACGCCGTCCACGCCGGGATATACACGGCGCTTGAGCGGGGCTGGTACCGCCGGCAGGGCATCGACCTGCACGTCGTCACTCCGAGCGCGACGACGGAAACGTTGAAGCTGATCGACGCGGGCCAGGCACAGTTCGGGCTGGCCGACGGCAGCGATGTCGCCAGTCTGATCGCCCACGGCGGAGACGCCCAGGCGGTGATGGCGCTCGGGCAGCGTCCATTTGGGGGGCTGATCGGGCTGGCCTCCGAGCATCTGAGCTCCCCCGCGGCGTTGCAGGGTAAGACCGTTGGCATCACCGGCGTGCCCTCGGACACGGCCGTCCTCGACACCGAGGTCCGCGACGCGGGCGGGGACCCTGCGAAGGTGCACGTGGTGACGGTTGGCTTCAACGGCCCCGCCGCGCTGTTGGCCGGGCGGATCGCCGCGTTCACCGGGTTCATCCCCGACGAAGGCGTACAGCTGAAGCTCAGCGGCCATCCGATCGACGCGTTCCCGCTCTACCGCTACGGCGGCCCCTCCTATCCGGGGCTGGTGGCCTTCACCACGCGCCGTCTGATCGCCTCCGACCCTGCGCTCGTGCGCGGGTTTGTGACGGCCACCGTGCGCGGGTACGACGCCGTCCTGCACGATCCGGCGCTGGGCCTGCGCGAACTGCTGCGCGCCAACCCAACCCTGCCGCGCGGGCTGACCCGCGCTTCGCTACAGGCCTACCTGCCGCTGTTCACCGGCGGCGGTCCGGGTACGGGCACCGCGACCGTGGCGTTCGGGACGCTGCAGACACGCAACCTGGAAGCGATGTCCGGCTGGATGCTCGACACTGGCCTGATCCCTACCCCGGTCGCAGCGACGCGATACGGGACCAACCGGTTTCTACCAGGCGACTGAACCTGCCCTCAGGGTGCCATCCAGCCGCATGAACATGCCATCCAGCCGCGGTTAGCTGTAGCCTGCGCGCTCGCTGGACGCATATGAACGAGGTCATCTGAAAGGAACTGCACCCATGAACAAGTCGCAGCTGATCGACGCGGTCGCCGACGACACGGGCTTCACCAAAGTCGACGCCGGCGTCGCCGTCGAGTCGGTCATCAACACCATCACCAAGACCCTGAAGAAAGGCGACGAGGTGAGCATCACCGGGTTCGGCAAGTTCTCGGTCGTCAAACGAGCTGCCCGCCAGGGTGTGAACCCGCGTACGGGCGAGCGCGTGAAAATCAAAGCCTCGAAGGCTCCCAAGTTCAGCTCGGGCGCATCGCTCAAGCAGGCGGTGAGCGGCAAAAAGTAGGACCCCCTCCACCAGATGAGCACCCCCAACATTTAGGGGGCTATGCCATGGCGCTCGTGAGCGAGCTGCAGCTTCCCGGATTCGACTACACCGATCCGTCGCTGAGGGGGGAGCGCTTTCACGAGGCCATGCGCGAGCTGCGCGCCCGGGGCTGGCTCGCCTCCGGGCCATATGGATACATAGTTCTCGACCACGAGGCGGGGGAGTTCTTCCTGCGCACGCGCGAGGCGATCTTCCCGGGGATGACCATCGCCGAGATCTTTGGCGTCGATTCCGGCCCGCTGTACGAGCAGTTCCGGCGCAACATCCTGCACATCAACGGGCCCGACCACACGCGCCTGCGCGGCCTCGTCAACCCGTCGCTGAGCGCCCGCGCGGTCGAGCGCTATCGCCCGGCGATGCGCTCGTTCCTGGAGGACCTGCTGGCGCGGGCATGCGGCGTATCGCGGGTGGGTCCGGGAGGCGACGGGATGGTGCGCTGCGAGTTCGTGGACGCGTTCGCCAAGCCCTACCCGTCGCAGACGATCGCGTGCGTGATGGGCGCGCCGATCGCGGATGCCCCCAGACTGCACCACTGGTCGAGCTGGATCCAGCGCCAGTTC
>Ga0335075_10008020_pt1 | contig 16225 bp, 15 predicted proteins | sample Lox_Sample_24_FD_206723 | JGI IMG/M metagenome (GOLD analysis project Ga0335075, IMG submission 206723) | Soil microbial communities from Loxahatchee National Wildlife Refuge, Florida, United States - Lox_Sample_2.4 | ecosystem: Environmental > Terrestrial > Soil > Wetlands | place: USA... | reverse complement strand
CCGACCGGGCAGCAGCAAGATCGGCGAGTTCCGCGCCGGTATCGGGAACCCCGGCGGCATCGATGACGTATACCAGGCGCAGCGGAATGTCCCGGCCGGCCGCCTCATCGACGGCCCACCCCGCCGCCTGGGTTGCGGACTGCGATCCGTCGATGCCAACGACTACCGAGGAGGCTGGACGAAGGCGGCGCATATCAGGCTCCTTTGCTACCGACCAGATTCCCGTGCTGACTTCTGACGTTAGGCGCGGACAGCGCGGGCGCTTAGGGCCATTGGTCCTCCGATCGTGCGCATTGGACCTTCTCGGTCGGGTCGGACGCCGCGAGCACCTCATCACAATCCCCTGGAACGGCTGGACAGCACAGCATCGGGGACCAACGGTGCTATATCACTGAGCGGCCGCGACAACGATTGGCAGATGGTGGAACCGGAGGTTGCCATGGCTGCCGCGACAACGCAGGCCGAAATAATGAAGCAGTAGTGATTTTGGCCTGCCGCGCCCCGTCGCTGCACAACAGCCGGTTACCGGATCCGGTGCACTGCAGCTATTCCTGAATCCCACCCGAGTGCTGAACTATGACCAGTCGCAGCGAGAAGCGCTCTTGGGTGCGGCGCTGCCTTGGACCACTTGCGAGTCGCGATGACGGCGGCTGGCTGGAGCACACATACTAATTGAAGACGGTACCGTCCAAGAAGGAAACAACATCTGACAGCGGGCGACGCGGGGTTGCGGGCAACGCCTCAGCGTCGGTCGGTACCCAACCGATTCTCAACAACATCTGCGGGTGTCCGCTGATGCCGAAGACATCGGCACGCACCTCGTCGCGAATCGCGCTGATTTCCAACGGCTCGGTGATCGGACAGCTCGCAAGCCCTAATGCGGTCGCCGTCAGCAACACCGCGCTGGTAGCTTCTCCGGCGCGCAGGCGCGCCGCGCGGTCGTCATCGCGGGTGCCGAGTGCCAGAACCACGGCGTTGTCGTGGGCAGGCGTCGTTCTCGGTGGTTCAGTCAACGCTGGACCGGCGAACGCCCGACGGGGGATTGCGGTCGCCGGGTCCAGCGGAGGTGCGCTGCGGGCCGGCACACCCGCCTGAGACGCATACCGCCCACTCCACATTGACAATTCGGCCAGGTATTCATAGCTTTCGGCGTGCCGGTAAGCGGCCTCGGCCACCAGCTCGCTCAACCTGGTGAGCGATTCGACCTTGCGCAGCATCACACCCGCGCGGGCGGCGCGTGCACCCATCAACGAAATGTCGGCGGCGGAGACCGGCCTTGAGCTGTAATGGCGCCGATCGGTGCGCCGCCGCGGAATCGCCGCCGCCAACGCGACATCGACCTCGGTGGCCGGATAGGGCTCGAGCTCGATCGCCGCGAGGTGGCTGCTATCGGCGGGATTGGGGAAGCGGTGCGCCTTCGCCAACCAACCTAGGGCCGCGAAAGCAACAACGCAGTGATTGAGCGCGATCCCGCAACTGATCATCAAATCCCGACTGTCCGGGTCGGTGTTGGGCAGCTGCAAACTCGGGTTCGAGTACAGATGGACACTGTTCTCCCCGACACGCCACAACCAAGGCTGAGTGTTGTGCACGGACGGCGCGCGGACGGCCATCGTCAACGCCGTCCGGATGGTCGCCCGGTCGGGGAAGCGTGTACTCATTTCTGCTACCTCTGTTCACCAACTGTCTACCTTCACGGTGCCCGCTGGAAAGCGCCCGGGGCAGGGCCAGAAGGCCCTAAGACTCGCGGACCACTATCACTGGAACTTTCGCCGCGTGGGCCACCGCCGTGCTGACCGAGCCCAACAGCATTCCGGTGAATCCGCCTCGGCCGCGGCTGCCGACAACGACAAGCTGGGCCGACTCGGACTCGTCGAGCAGGTGACGGGCAGGGTTGTCGCACACGACGCGGGGATGAACGGTGACGTCCGGATAGCGTTGCAGCCAACCGGTCAGACGGTCAGTCAAGGCTTGAGGCGCAATCTCTAGCACGCCCGACCATTGCACATTCAAAACCTGTGGTTGGTCTGCGTCTCTATAGGCATGCAAGGCGACCAAATCCACACCTCGTCGTGATGCCTCCTCGAACGCGATCTCGGTGGCCAATTCCGACGCCGGCGATCCGTCGACACCAACCACGACGGGAAGATTCGACGGCTCCGGCACCGACTCGTGGATCACTGCGACCGGGCAGTGCGCGTGATGGAGCAAGCCGTTGCCGACCGATCCGAGCAGAACGCGGGTCATAGCGTTCTGCCCGCGGGATCCCACCACCACCATTTGTGCTTGCTTGGATAGGTTGACAAGCGTCGACACCGGCACCGAAAAGAACAGCTCGCTCTTGACTTCAAGAGCGTTGTCGCCCTTGGCGCTGTCTTCGGCGCTCTTGATCGCCTCGGCAAGAATCTTTCGCCCGGCCTCTCCCAGTGCTGGGTCCTCCTCGGCGGGAACGGGAAGTGGCGTATCGGCGAGCAGCCACGGTGTAGGGCCCCAAGCGGGTGTGACGACAATGTGGACGAGGGTGAGCGGCAGATTGCGCATACTTGCCTCACGCGCAGCCCACCGAATAGCATTCTCGGACGACGACGACCCGTCGACACCGACTACAATGCCCAGATCTGTTGCAGGATTCGGCATTTCGCTAATTCCTCCGAGTAGTCTCAGCTCAGGTAAGTGTCCTGATGTCGATGATGCTAATGGCTGACCAGTCGTCAGTCTGGGGGATTTGGTCCCTACCTGACAGGCCGTTCGTCTCGGAAGGTCAGGCGTTAGCAGGCTGCTCGCCGATCACCCGGTCACGGCGCAGAGCCGCCAGCTCGTGGCGGGACAGTCCCAGGCCGGTCAGGATCTCGTCGTTGTGTTGGCCGAGTGTGGGCGGGGCGAAGCGGTGGTGCCGGACAGGACCGGGAGTGATGCGGAACGGCCACCCGGGGTAGCGGTGCCGGCCGGTGATCGCGCGCTGGTAATCCTCGTAGTACCCGCGGGCATCGAGCTGCGGTATGTCATACATCCGCTCGGGTGTGATGACTTGCTCGGCGGGAACGTCGCGTTTCCGCAGCGCCGCAACGATATTGGCGGCTAACTGCGTTTGAGTCCAGGCCGCGACGACCGTATCGAAGACGTCATGGGCGGCCGTGCGGCGACCAGCCGTCGCCAACCGATCATCCTCAAGCAGCTCAGGGCGACCCATCGCATCGACGAGCTGACACCAGTCGTGGTCGTCGCGCACCGACAGCGCCACCCACCCCTCTCCGGTGTCGGTCGGGTAGACACCCTGGCAGTAGCCACGCTGCCGGTTGCCATCGCGCGGCCGGACGATCCCGTTCATCGAATACTCGATCACCGGTTCGGCGGTGACGGCGGCGGCGACCTCGACCTGCGCGACCTCGATCAGCTGACCTTCACCGGTGCGGCGGCGGTGCTCGAGCGCGGCGAGCAGCGCAACGCCCGCGTGCACCCCGACGATGGGATCGGCTGGGCCCTGCACGTTGCACGGCGGACCCTCGGCGTAGCCGGTCGCCGCCGACATGCCGGAAACCTGTTCGATGTTCAGCGCCCAGCCGACGTAGTCCCGCCATGGGCCCTCGAGGCCGAATCCCGGCATACGGACTGCGATTACGTCGGGGTGCAGCGCTACCAGCGATTGGTAATCCAGCCCGAACTGCTCCACCACCCGCGGCGAGAAGTTCTCTACGACAACGTCAGCCTGCGTGGCAAGCCGTCGCGCGAGTTCGCGGCCGCGTTGCGAGGTCAAGTCCAGGGTGATGTCTCGCTTGTTGAGGTTGGTGGCCTGCCACAGCGCGCCGCGCTCATACCAGTCGTCGCCCTCGTGCGGAAATGCCCCGGAGTAGCGAAATCCGTCGGGCCGCTGGATCGACTCGACCTTGACGACGTCGGCACCGAAGGCGCCGAGGTAGCAGGTCAGGTATCCACCCGCCCAGAACGTGGTCAGGTCAAGGACTTTCAGCCCGGCAAACGGCACAGCCGGATCGGTGGCCTCGCCGGCCGGCCAGACGACGCGGCTCGGCGCCGGTCGGGGTTTCTCGCCAAGTCGCGGCGCGGGACGAGCCGGCATCGCCGGCGTCCTCGAGAGCCGAAACGCCGGGCCTGGTTGTCGAAACGACCAGCCCTCTCCCCCGGCATCGACGAAGAATTCTCGTTTGGCGTATTGCGGACATTCCAGCGCGGCGGCGCCGTCTGCCACCGGCGCCGCCGGAATGCGCAGTGCCTGACTGAGTTCGACGATTTCGGCGACGGATCGCTCGCTGAGCCAGGGCTGGGCGGCCGCGAAGAATTCGGCACGCTCCGGACCGCCCATCATGATCGCGAACTGCTGTTCGCCGAACTTCGGCAGTTCAAGCATGGCGCACACATCGAGCCAGTGCTGGCCGGTCAGGCAGTTGATCCCGACCCAGCCGTCGCCTGCCCTCACCACACCCAGCATGGGAGCCTGACGCACGTGGGTGGGCAGGCCCAGCGTGCGCATGCGTTCGGCCTGCAGCATCGGGTACGGCAACGTCGACAGCAGTGCCTCCAACACCGATACGTCGACCTCGATCGGCTGACCGGTAGCTGCGATCCGGAGTGCCGTCAACGCGCCCAGGGCGGCGTAGGCACCCGCAACGTATTCGGCGATCCGGGCCCCCGCCTGCACCGGCGGACGATCGGGATCGCGTGCCGTGATCCAGCCCGACGCCGCCTGCATGGTCAGCGACGTCGCCACCCGATCGCGCAACGGCCCGTTCTGTCCGAAGTTTGAGATGCGCACCACGACCAGGCCCGGGTTGACGTCTTGCAATGTGTCGACGCCGAGTCCGGATTCTTCCAGGACGCCGGGTGCCAGCGCGTCGACGAGGACATCGGCGTCGGCGATCAGCTCGCGCGCGATCGCCGCCTGGCTTGCACAGGTGATGTCGAGGACCGCGCCGCGCTTGCCGGCATTGAGGTACTCAAACAATCCGCAGCGATCGGGATCGGGCTCGCCACCGGGGAACGGGCCCCACCGGCGCAGCGAATCCCCTTCCGGTCCTTCAATTTTGGTGACATCGGCGCCGAGATCGGCGAATAGTTTGCCGCAGTAGGGACCTGAGATCTCATCGGCGATCTCGACGACACGAAGCCCGTCGAGCGGCACATTCACGCCGGCAGTCCCATGGCCTTCGGCTCCATGTACTGACGAATTCCCATGATCCCGCCGCTTTCCCGGCCGAACCCGCTCTGGTTGAAGCCGCCGAACGGCGCGCCGCCGGGACCGAAACCGTTGACCGCGATCTGCCCGGTGCGCACCCGGCGGGCCACGGCGACGGCACGGTCGACGTCGGTTCCCCAGACCGCACCGGAAAGACCGTACTGCGAGTTGTTGGCGATCCGCACCGCGTCGTCGTCGCCGCCATAGCGCAGCACCGACAGCACCGGTCCGAAGACTTCTTCCTGGGCGATGGTCGCATCCGGCATGACGTCGGTCAGGATCGTGGGTTCGAAGTAGAAGCCGGTGTCCAAGCCGGCTGGCCGGCCACCACCGGTCACCAGCTTGGCGCCGTCGCCGAGGGCGCGCTCCACGTGTGCCTGAACGCGTTGCAGCTGGGCGGCGCTGATCAGTGGGCCCATCTGCACCTCGGGATCGGTGGGATCGCCGACCTTCACAGCGCGGGCCAGCGAGGCGAGCCGATCGACGACGTCGTCGTGGATCGGCTCGGGAAGCAGCAGCCGGCTGTGCAGAACGCAGGCCTGCCCGGCATGGAAGGAGCAGGAGTCGAAAAGCATCCGCTGCAGCATCTCGTCGCTCAGCACGGCGTCATCGAGCACGATGCTGGCCGACTTGCCGCCGCACTCGAGCAGCAGCCGCTTCATGCTGCCGCCGGCCGCGGCCATCACCTCGCGGCCCACTACCGAGCTCCCGGTGAAGCTGACCATGTCGATGCGCGGGTCGACCGTCAGCATCTTGCTGGACTCGATATCGGAAGGGGTGACGACATTGACCACGCCCGGCGGAATATCGGTGTGCTCGTCGATGATTCGTGCCAGGGCAAGGCCGGCGAGCGGGGCCAGTGGCGAGGGCTTGAGCACGACGGTGTTGCCCGCGGCCAGCGCGGCGCTCACCTTCATGACATTGAGAAAGTGCGGGAAGTTCCACGGCGTCAGAATCGACACCACCCCGAGTGGCTCATAGCGCAGCAACGTGGTTCCGGCGGCGCCATACGCGTCGATCTTCTCCTCGACGGGCTGCGCGGCCAGTTCTGCGATGTTCAACGTCGTAAACGCTGCTCCGTCGATCTGGATGACTCGCTCGTTGGCGGTGCAGCCCCACTCCAGTTGAGCTAGCGCATAAAACTCGTCGGCGTGCTCCAGCAATGCCGCGCCGAGCTGGTTGAGGCAAGCCGCCCGCTGCTCGGGTCCCGCGTCGGCCCATGGGCCGGCGTCGAACGCGGCGCGGGCGGCCGCGATCGCGCTGTCGACCTGGGCGGGACTCGGGTCGGGCGCGGCGGCGATCACCGCCTCGGTGGCCGGATTGATGTCGTCGTAGCGACCATTCTCGGGTTCGATCCACTTCCCGTCGATGTAAACCGCGTAGTTGTCGATGAGCGAGCGTTGGTCAGCCATGTTGATTCCTTCGGACGGTCTGGCGGCTCAACGTTTGGTGTACACCTGTCGGGCTGCTGTCGTCAATGCTCAACTAGCCGCACGCCTATTTCTGCTTGGAGACAAGCATATTGACATTGCCGGTACTGCCAGAGTAAACAGAGTTGCACCGGACAGATCATATGGAAATGTACGATTGCGGTAGGTCGAGGGGAGGCCCGTGCACTTGGAGTTCCCGCTGCACTCCCCCGACTTCTACGCCGGCGATCCCTATCCGGCATACCGCGAGCTGCGTGCAACGGCGCCGGTGTGCTGGAACGACGTCACCAAGTTCTGGGCGCTGCTGAAATACGAAGACATCCGCTTCGTATCGAGCAGCCCGGCGATGTTCACCTCGACCGAAGGCATTTCCATCCCCGATCCGGCGATGCCGAACCCAGTGCAACCGGGGAACCTCATCTTCACCGACCCGCCGCGACACCGGCAGCTGCGTAAGCTGATCAACTCGGGGTTCACTCGGCGCCGCGTCGCCGTGCTGGAGCCGAAGATCCGCGAGATCGTCCGCGGAATTCTCGACGGGTTGCAACCGAATTCCGTGCACGAGTTCGCCGAAAAGATCGCCGCTCCGCTACCGACCCGGATGATCGCCGAGCTGATCGGCGCCCCGCCTGACGACTGGGAGCAGTTCCGGGCCTGGTCGGACGCGGCCACCGGAACTGCGGACCCGGAGATCGACCTCGACCCGATGGTGGCTGTCGGGCAGCTCTTCGAGTATTTCCAAAAGCTGATCGGGGCCAGGCGCGTCGAAGTGCGCGACGACTTGCTGTCGGTGCTGGCCGGCGCCGAGATCGACGGCGACCGGCTGACCGACGAAGACCTGCTCAACTTCGCGTTTCTGCTGCTGGTGGCCGGCAATGAGACCACCCGCAACCTGATCGCGCTGGGCACCCTCGCGCTGATCTCGCACCCCGACCAATGCCGGCTGCTGGTCGAGAATCCTGCGCTGATCCCGGGCGCGGTCGAGGAGATGCTGCGCTGGAACAGCCCGGTGGTCCACATGGCGCGTAAAGCGTTGGTCGACGCCGAGATCCGCGGCCAGCGAATTGCCGAAGGCGACGTGGTGGTGATGCTGTACGGGTCTGCCAACCGTGACGAGGACATATTCGGTTGCGACTCAGAAGAGTTCAAGGTGACGCGCCACCCGAACCCACACATCGCGTTCGGCTGCGGCGAACATTCGTGTGTCGGCGCGCAACTGGCGCGTCTAGAAGCAAAGGTGATGTTCGAGGAGCTGCTGGTCCGCTTCCCCAGACTCGAGCTGGCCGGTGAGGTGAACCGGATGCGGGCCACCATGGTGCCCGGGGTCAAGCGGATGCCGGTCCGGCTGGGGACCTGACCGATGCGCCTCGACTACACCCCCGAACAACAGCAGCTGCGCGACGAGATCCGCGCGACGATGGAACAGGTGATGACCCCGGAACGGCAGGCGGCTGTCAGCGAACGCGTGGAAGGCGGTCCGGCGGTCAGAGAATGCGTGCGTGCCCTGGCGGCGGCCGAGCTGCTCGGCGTCGGTTGGCCCAAAGAATTTGGTGGGCGCGGTTTCTCGGCGATCGAGCAGTTCATTTTCGCCGAGGAGGCCAGACGGGTCAACGCGCCGATACCGCTGGTGACCCTCAACACGGTCGGGCCGACGCTGATGCACTACGGCACCGAGGAGCAAAAGCAGACGTTTCTGCCGGCGATCCTGGACGGTAGCGTCGAGTTCGCGATCGGCTACTCCGAGCCGGAGGCGGGCAGCGACTTGGCGTCGCTGCGCACCACGGCGGTCCGGGGAAGCGACGACCCAGAAGCAGGATGGGTGATCAACGGCCAGAAGATGTTCACCAGCGGCGCGGCCTACGCCGACTACATCTGGCTGGCCGCGCGCACCGATCCAAACGCCAAGAAACACAAGGGCATATCCATCTTCATCGTACCCACCTCGTCGCCCGGCTTCTCCTGGCAGCCGCTGCACACCATGCCGGGCATCTCCACCTTCTACACGTTCTACGACAACGTGCGCGTCCCGGCGAGCGCAATCGTGGCCGGTGAGAACCAGGGCTGGCAGCTGATCACTACCCAGTTGAACTTCGAACGGGCCGCCCTGGGCAATCTCAGCGCGCTCGAGCCGTTGTTCGAGCAGACGCTGCAGTGGGCGCGCGACACCGAGTTCGACGGCGGTCGCGTCATCGACCAGCCCTGGGTGCAGCTGACGCTAGCTCGGGTCGAGGCACAGGTCGCCGCGTACAAACTGATGAACCTCCGGATGAACGCGGCGATGACCAAGGGCGTGCTCAACATGGGCGAAGCCTCGGCTGTCAAGGTTTTCGGCACTGAGCTGACCCAGCAAGTAGCCGGCCAGCTGCTGGAAGTGCTCGACCACAACGGGTTACGGCGCGGCGCCGACGCGCCGTTGCGGGGCGCGCTGGAATCGGCCTACCGGGTCGCGGTCATCAGCACATTCGGTGGTGGCGCCAACGAGATTCAACGAGACATCATTGCGATGGCCGGATTGGGTATGCCCCGAGCACCCCGCGATCTTCGCGCGACGGAGAAGTCAGGAGGACCAACTCAGTGACCGCCTCAGATACCGAGTTCCACGCTAAGTTGCGGGGGCTCGTCAACCAGCCCACTGGGGGCACCGGAAAGCCAACGGTAGCACCGGATCCGGTCAACCAACCGATGATCCGGCACTGGGCGTACGCGCTCGCCGACATGAACCCCGTCTACCTCGACCCGGAGTTCGCGGCCGCGTCGCGGTTTGGTGGCATCGTGTCACCGCCGGTGATGCTGCAAACCTGGACGATGCCGTCGCCGAAACTTGAGGGCATCGGAGAGCGGGGCGGTGCGCCGATGGAGATCAAGAACAATCCCACGGCATTTCTCGACGAGGCCGGCTACAGCAGCACGGTGGCGACCAACTCCGAGTTCGAAATCGAGCGCTATCCCCGGCTGGGCGACGTCATCAGCGCGACGTCGGTGTTCGAGGACGTCTCCGACGAGAAGAAGACAGCGCTGGGCACCGGCTTCTTTCTGACCTGGGTGATCACCTATAACGATCAGAACGGTGAAGTGCTGGGGCGTCAGCGATTTCGCGTGCTGCGATTCAGGCCGGAACGCTGATGGGGACCCGACTGGCTCCGACGATCAGCCCGGACACCCAGTTCTTCTGGAACGGGCTGCGCGACCACAAGCTGCTGATCCAGCGCTGCGGCGGATGTGGAACGTTGCGCAACCCGCCACGGCCGATGTGCCCGAATTGCCGCTCCCTGGACTGGGAGGCGATCGAGTCGTCGGGCCAGGGCACTGTCTACAGCTATGTGATGCCACACGAGCCACGATTTCCCTTCTTCGACTATCCCTACATCGTCGCGCTGGTGGAGCTCGCCGAAGGCGTCCGGCTGCTGTCCAACCTGTGTGAGATCGACCCGGCTGACGTCATCGTCGGGATGCCGGTCGAAGTCTTCTACCAGACATTCGATAACGACCTTGTGCTGCACCAGTTCCGGCCCGCTGCCGAATGACCGGGTGACCTGCCATGGACTTCACGTTCACCGAAGAGCAACAGACCATCAACAAGCTGGCCCGGGACGTGTTCGAGCGTCGAGCCACCCCGCAGCGGTTGACCGAACTCGAAGCCGGTGAATTCCGGTACGACGCCGCGCTGTGGAAAGAGCTTGCTTCCGTCGACCTGCTCGGCACCGCTTTACCGGAATCGGTCGGCGGATCAGGCGGTGGCTTCCTGGAGCTCGGGGTGTTATTGGCCGAAGTCGGCTGGAGCGTGGCTCCGGTGCCTGCTTATCCAACCCTGCTGCTGGGCGCCGACCCGATCACCCGGCACGGAACTCCGGAGCAACAGCAACGCTTCCTGCCCGGCGTCGTCGACGGGACCCGCATCCTGAGCGCAGGGCTGAACGAGCCGGGCCGTTCTGAACCGACCAGCCCAGCTACCACCGCACGTCGCGACGGGCCGAACTGGCGGCTGGACGGGACAAAAGAGCTAGTGCCCTCGGCCCAACTCGCCGACACCGTACTCATTCCCGCCACGACGGATGACGGCGCTGTCGGTCTATTCCTGTTGGCGACCGACGTGCAGGGCGTCGACGTCCGGCCGGTGGCGACAACCACGCGCGAACCGCACGCCGACGTATTCCTTGACGGAGCAATCGTTTCCGCCGCGGACCGGCTCGAGGGTCCCGATGCCATGATCTCTTCGCTGTACACCCGCGCGCTGGTCGGGTTGTGCGCGATCCAGCTGGGTGTCTCCGAGCGTGCCTTGCGGATGGCCGCCGAATACACCGCCGGACGTGAGCAATTCGGTCGCCCGATCGGCAGCTTCCAGGCGGTGCAGCAGCGGATGGCCGACGGATTCATCGATGTCGAGGCGATCCGTTGGACCACCTGGCAGGCGGCCTGGCTGATCGCGCAGGGACGGCCGGCGGATCGGGCCGCACGCATCGCGAAGTTCTGGGCCGCCGAGGCAGGCGCCCGGGTCGCCGCCACCACCCAACATGTGCACGGCGGGATCGGAATCGACATCACCTATCCCCTGCATCGCTACTTCCTATGGGCCAAACAAAACGAACTCGCCTTGGGTCCGGCATCGCGGCAGCTAGCTCAGCTCGGCAGCACATACCCGGAAGGACGGCTATGACGACAGCCAAAACCCGCACCACAACGTTGCGGTGGGACGACATCGAGGTCGGTGACGAGGTGACCCCGCTGGCGATCCCGATCACCACCACGATGATCGTCGCCGGCGCGATCGCGTCGCGTGACTTCATGCCGGTGCACCACGACCGCGACTACGCCAACAAGCAAGGTTCACCCAACTTGTTCATGAACATCTTGACCTCCAATGGGTATTGCGTGCGTTTTCTCACCGACTGGGCCGGACCCGAAGCGATGGTCACCAAGCTGTCGATTCGCCTCGGCGTGCCGTGCTTCCCGGACGATCCGCTGCGCTTCGCCGGCAGCGTGACCGGCAAAACCCAGGGTTCGGATGGTGAGAACTTCGTCGAGGTGACCTTCAAGGCATCTAACAGTCTGGGCGATCACGTCTCCGGCACCGCCGTTCTCAGCCTGCTCGACGGAGCAGGCGCGTGAGCGGCTCGCTGCCGGGCAGCTGCGCGATAGTAGGCATCGGCCAGACCGAGTTCTCCAAGGAATCCGGCCGCAGCGAGCTGCAATTGGCGTGCGAGGCGGTCAGCGCCGCGCTCGACGACGCCGCCCTGGCGCCCAGCGATGTCGACGGCATGGTCACCTTCACGATGGACTCCAGCGACGAGATCGACATCGCCCGCAATGTCGGCATCGGCGACCTGAACTTCTTCAGCCGCGTCCATCACGGCGGCGGCGCGGCGGCCGGCACCGTGGTGCATGCCGCGATGGCCGTCGCGGCTGGCGTCGCCGATGTGGTGGTGTGCTGGCGCGCCTTCAACGAACGATCCGGATTTCGCTTCGGCGGTAGCGGACGCACCAGCGCGGAGACACCGCCGTTCATGGCGCACTACGCGCCATTCGGATTGCTCACTCCCGCGGCGTGGGTCGCGATGCACGCGCAACGCTACATGTCGACCTACGGAGTCACCAACGAAGACTTCGGCCGCATCGCCGTCGTGGACCGTCTGCACGCGGCCACCAACCCCGACGCGTGGTTCTACCAGCGTCCGATCACGTTGGAAGACCACCAGAACTCCCGCTGGATCATCGAACCGGTGCTGCGGCTGCTGGATTGCTGCCAGGAAAGTGACGGCGGGGTCGCGCTGGTGGTCACCAGCGTCGAACGCGCCCGCGACCTGCGCCGGCCGCCGGCGGTCATCGCGGCGGCCGCGCAGGGCGCGGCCGCCAACGGTGAAATGATGACCAGCTACTACCGCGACGACATCACCGGTCTGCCCGAGATGGGCGTAGTCGCCGACAGGCTTTGGCGCGACTCGGGCCTCAAGCCGCAAGACATCCAAACCGCGTTCATCTATGACCATTTCACGCCGTTCGTGTTCACTCAGTTCGAGGAACTCGGATTCTGCGGGCGCGGCGAAGCCAACGACTTCGCCACTGTCGAGCGGCTGTCGCTGGGCGGCGAACTGCCGATCAACACCAACGGCGGGCTGCTTGGTGAGGCCTACATCCACGGGATGAACGGCATCACCGAGGGCGTCCGCCAAATCCGCGGGACCTCGCACAACCAAGTCGACAACGTCGAGCACGTGCTCGTCACGTCGGGCACCGGCGTGCCCACCAGCGGACTGATTCTCGCGCCGGATCGGTAGGGAAGAGCATCGGAGATGACTCAGGCTTCCGCGTTGACCCACGCGATGGATACTCGCGAGCTCATCGTGGAGTCCGCCTATGCCTGCTTCCGCAAACAAGGACTGCAGAAGGCCACGATCGTCGACATCGCCAAAATGGCGGGTGTCTCCCGCAGCACGATCTACGAGTACTTCCGCGACAAGGCGGCCATGGTCGAAGCATGCGCCGAACACGCTTCCGAGCAGTTCTATCGCCAGATGTCCACCGCGATGGACCGGGGCTGTTCGCTGGAGGACAAGCTCAGCCGCGCAGCGGTGTTCGTGACCCAGGCACGACGAGTCATTGCGTCGGAGAAGTATTTCGACGAAGACGCGATCAGCCTGCTCCTGACCAAAGACGCCGCCGTTTTACTGCGGGAGTGCGTCGACTTCCTAGCACCCCACCTCGCCGCGGCCAGGCTCACCGGCGAGGTTCGCAAGGACCTCGACATCCAGGCCGCCGGCGAATGGTTCGCGCGCATACTGTTCTCGCTGTTCAGCACGCCATCGTCGACACTGGACATGGACAACCCCGACGTGGTCGCCGACTTCGTGCGTGCGCACCTGGTCCGAGGGTTCGCCAACGAACGCCCGCGAGCAAGGCGAGCAGTCGACGCGCGGTGATGGCCTGCATCGGCATGTCCCGATGGCACCCGGGATCGAGGACTAATGGCCCTGCCCTGGACAGCGCCACGGGACAACCCTGGATGGCAGAGAACCAGGAGGTCGAGAGATGCCTGCCACCGCGGTGAAAGTCGAGGTCATCGAGGATGCGCTGAGGTCAGCGTGCCGCGCCCCGTCACTGCACAACAGCCAACCCTGGCAGTGGGTGTTCGATGGCGGTCAACTCCGGTTGTTCCTCGATCCAAGTCGAGTCGTGGACACCGACCAGTCCGCGCGAGAAGCGCTGATCGGTTGCGGCGCGGCCCTCGATCATCTTCGGGTAGCGATGGCCGCGGCCGGTTGGCGGTCGCACGTCGAACGGTTTCCAAGTCCGAACAGCCCGAATCACCTGGCGTCGATCCAATTCACCCCGATGGACGCTGTGACCGACCAAGATCGCCGTCGCGCCAGCGCCATCTGGGCACGCCACACCGATCGGCTGCCGTTCAGCGGACCAACGGACTGGCAATCCTTCCAGCCGGTGGTGACCAGCGCGGTCGCCGGAGCGGCCGTGCACCTGGACATCCTCTCCGACGATTCACGTCCCCGACTGGTGGACGCAGCCCAGATCGCCGAATCGTTGCGGTTCTATGATGTTCCTTACAACCACGACCTCCATTGGTGGACAGCACCATTCGAGGCATCCGAAGGTATTCCGTACAGTGCCCTGGTTTCGGCCGCCGAGGGTGACCGAGTCGGGATAGACCGCGTGTTCCCGGTCACCCATCAGTCCGAACGCCGTGCCGAAATTCCCGAAGATCACGCCAAGATCCTGGTGCTGTCCACCGACGACAACGGTCGCGCCGACGCGTTGGCTGCTGGCGAAGCGCTTTCTGCGGTCTTGCTGGAATGCACGATGCACGGCCTAGCCACCTGCCCGGTAACGCACCTCACCGAGCTCTACGTCACCCGCGAACTCGTCCAGTCGCTGATGGATCACGACGCTGTACCGCAGGTCCTGCTCCGGGTGGGCGTGGTGCCGGTCACCGAAGAAGCACCGCCGGCCACACCGCGGCGAAGCGTGTCCGAAGTTCTAAGACTGGAAAGTTGACGGGGAACAGCAATGCCCGATTCGAACACCTCACCACCATCCGTCGTCGTCGGCATCGACGGCTCTGAGGCCGCGATCCAAGCCGCGCAATGGGCAGTCGACGAAGCTGTCAGTCGAGAGATCCCGCTGCGCCTGGTCCAGGTGATCCCCGAAAAGGTCGAGCCTGCCCCGCCGGCGGCCATCGGCAATGTGCGGCTGGAACTCGAATATGCCGAGACCGCGCTGAGGATCGCCAGCGCCGCGGTGGAAGCCACCGGGAAACGTGTCAAAGTCGAAACTGAGATTCTGCAAGGCGATCCCGCGGCGACGCTCATCGCCGAATCCCGCGACGCCGAGATGATCTGCGTCGGTTCGGTAGGAATTGGACGCTTTGCCCGCGCATTATTGGGTTCCACTGCCGCCGAGCTCGCCGAGGCAGCCCGTTGCCCGGTCGCGATCATCCGTACCCGCCAGCGCCAGCCCAAGCCGGACAGCGCCTTGATCGTGGTCGCGGTTGGCGATTCACCAAACAGCGACCAAGTGGTCGAGCAAGCGATCGAAGAGGCACGGCTGCGCCAGGCACCGGTTCTAGCTGTCGGAGTGTTGCAAAAGGACACCGGCGACATAACCAGTGACGAGCTGAAGCGACGGGTGCGGCGCTGGGGTGAGCGGCACCCCGGCGCCAAAATCTACGCCGGTGCCACCCGAAGCGAGATTGCAGACTTCCTTGCTGTTATGGACAGAACGATACAGCTCGCCGTAATCGGCAGCACCGATGCTGACCAAGTCACGCGCCTTATTGGGCCACATCGCCACCCGGTCCTCGGGCATGCCGAGTGTTCGGTCCTGGTCGTCCGGTCCTAGTACGAACCTGCCGATGCCTCCGGGCGACTGACAAATGACCGAAAGCGACGTTGTGGACGATGGTTTCACCTCGAGGCTTCGAGATGGTGCCACAGTGCTGCTGCGGCGGCTCGAACCGACGGACATCGACGCAGTCATCGCGCTCCATGACACGCTCAGCGACCGGGAACGCTACCTGAGATTCTTCACGATGCATCCCGCGCATCTGAAAGCGCTGGCCGACAAGCTCACTGACGGCAGCAACGGCCACTACGCATTGGGCGCCTTCGAATCCGGAACGTTGGTCGGCGTCGCGAACTATGAAATATGCGGTAGGCCGGCAACGGCGGATGTCGCGGTTATCGTCGCCCACAACGATCACCTGCGTGGAGTGGGAACGGCTTTGCTCGGGCGACTCGCACAGATTGCCCGTGACAACGGAATTCAGCACTTGGTCGCTGACGTGTTGACGACGAATCACTTGATGTTCAAAGTGCTTCACGACGCCGGCCTGCATCCGCAACACAAGAACTACGACAGTGGTGTCGTGCACCTTGACATCGACTTGGCGGCAGTCTCACTTGAGTCCGACTGAGCAACCGCGTTCTGGACGGAATTGCCGCACCTCCCGGGCACCTGGCGGGTCCTTTGGCCATGTCGCTAGTGACAAATGCCTCCTGACGTCGAGCGCCAATCTTCACCTAGTGTCCTTTACAGCCCTTGGAAGTCAACGTCTCCGGGAGAAGCCATGTCGTTACACAACGCGCATCTGGGAATTATC
>Ga0335075_10008019_pt1 | contig 16226 bp, 15 predicted proteins | sample Lox_Sample_24_FD_206723 | JGI IMG/M metagenome (GOLD analysis project Ga0335075, IMG submission 206723) | Soil microbial communities from Loxahatchee National Wildlife Refuge, Florida, United States - Lox_Sample_2.4 | ecosystem: Environmental > Terrestrial > Soil > Wetlands | place: USA... | reverse complement strand
GAGACCGACCGCATCATCGGCCTCGAGCTGGGGGCCGACGACTACGTGCCGAAGCCGTTCAACCCGCGCGAGCTGCTGGCGCGGATTCGCGCCGTGCTGCGCCGGGCGGGCGATGGTGCCGCGCAGCGGCCGGAGCCGCACGCGCGCGCCCTGCGGTTCGCCGGCTGGACGCTGGAGCCGGCCCGGCGGCGGCTGCTGAACAACGAAGAAGCCGAAGTGGCGCTGACCGGCGGTGAGTACGACTTGCTGCTGGCGCTGGTGGAGCGTGCCAATCGCGTGCTGACCCGCGACATGCTGCTGGACCTGTTGCGCGGGCGGCAGGCCGGGCCGTTCGACCGCGCCATCGACGTCGCCATCAGCCGGTTGCGCCGCAAGCTGGAAGACGACGGCCGAAATGCCCAACTGATCAAGACCGTTCGCGGGGGCGGCTACGTGCTGGCCGCCACGGTCGAAAGGCTTTGATGCGGATAGAGCTGGTTCGTCAGCGATCCCGGGAAGGCCGGCCCCAGCGCGGACTCGGCGCACTGCGGGCTTGCCGGAACGATCGCCGTCCAAGACCATCAACATGAGAATGCCTACGCTGTGGCCACGCAGCTTGGCCACGAGGACCGCAGTTGTCCTGCTGGTCGGCCTGGCGCTGGTGCAAGCGGCGGGGCTGACGATTCATGCCTTCGATCGAATGGACGTGCAGCGCCTGGCGCAGGCGCGCAACCTTACCGTGCGGGTCATGGCCCTGTACCGCAGCGTCGTGATGACGGCGCCGGACGAGCGGGCGCTGGTGCTGCGCGAGATGCGCCAGTGGCCGGGCCTGAAGGCTGACCTGAGCAAGACAGCGCCGCTTGACCCATTGCCAGAAGTACCGCCGCCGGTTCAGCGCATCATGAGACTGAACCTCGACTTGGTGCCGATGCCGCCAAAGCTGCGGCCGGATCGCATCCTCTTGCTCGATGGGCCGCGACGCCATCAGCTCACCATTGGACTACGGCTGCCGGACGGGGGTGACTGGCTCAACCTGGTCGCCGACGTGCCGCCGCCCCGGCCGTGGCATTCCCCGACCTTCCTCTGGGCCTTCGTGCTGATGACGCTGGCGGCAGCGGCACTGACGGTCTGGGCGGTGCGGCGGCTCACCGCGCCGGTGCGCACGCTGGCGGCCGCGGCCGAGGCGCTGGGCCGGGACGTGAACGCACCGCCGTTGCCCGAGGGCGGGCCGTACGAAGTCGCGACCGCCGCCGCGGCCTTCAACCTGATGGCCGAGCGGATCCGCCGCTTCGTTCAGGACCGCACCGAGATGCTGACGGCGATCGGCCATGACTTGAGGACCCCGATCACCCGGCTGAAGCTGCGCGCCGAGTTCGTCGAGGACGACGAGCAGCGGCGAAAGATGCTGGCCGACCTTGAAGACCTGGAGGCGATGGTGTCGGCGACCCTCGCCTTCGGACGGGACGCCAAGACCACAGAGCCGGTCTCCTCGCTCGACCTGCCGGAGCTGCTGCAGACCGTCCTGGACGAGGCAGCGGATGCCCGCCCGGATGTCGCGGAGCGGCTGATCTATGAGGGACCGCCGCATCTGACCGTGCGCGCCCGGCCGCTGAGCCTGAAACGGGCGTTCGCCAACCTGGTATCGAATGCTGTGAATTACGGCGGCAGCGCCACCGTCCGCCTGGTGCCGCAGGAGCGGGGGATGCTGGTCGTCGCGGTGGAGGATGGGGGCCCAGGGATCCCGCCCGGGGAGCTGGAGCGCGTGTTCGAGCCGTTCCACCGCGGCGAGCCGAGCCGCTCGCGGGAAACCGGCGGCGTCGGGCTAGGTCTGCCGATCGCGCGCAACATCCTGCGTGCGCATGGTGGCGACGTGACCCTGGCGAATCGGCCGACCGGGGGAGTGCGCGCGACGGCGACGTTGCCGGCTTGAAGCAGATGAGCAACGCCGCAGATGCGCGCATTCACGACCGCGCGGCGTCGCGTCCGCGTATGTCCGAGCGAGCAGCATACACGCCCGTCATGCCCGCGAATGCGGGCATCAACGACTTTGCGGCGTGACCAATGAAAGGCGGCTAGGTGTACATAATGGCCAACAAGCCCAACGGCACGCTCTACATCGGTGTCACATCAGACCTTTCGAAACGTATTTGGGAGCACCGTTCGGGCGCATGCGATGGCTTTACCAAGCGACACTCTGTGACCCGCCTCGTTTACGCAGAACGCCACGAAGACATCCTGTCAGCGATAGCGCGCGAGAAGGCAATGAAACATTGGCGTCGCGCGTGGAAGGTGCGCCTGATCCAATCGGGAAACCCGGACTGGGCAGACTTGTACAATCAGATAGCATGATCGTGGCCCGCGAATGCGGACATCCACGCCCCCCCTTTGCGGCTCGTTCCCGTCATGCCCGTGAATGCGGGCATCCACGACTTTCCTGAGCGAGAAGATCGCCTCAGCTCGCCCGTGAATGTGCCGCGGCGGTCCTCGTTTGCGTCACGCCCGAACCTGCGGGTGCCGTCTGACTTGAGAGGCTGACTTGGATCCATTCACCCAAGCCCGCGATCCGGCACCACCATCACCGTTCCCCAGCTACCGGACGAGGTCACCGAGCCCATACTCCCGAAGCTGGTCGAACGTGCGCGGGAAAACGAGTCCGTAATTGTGGCGAGCACCTCCGATGTATTCATATAGAACTGTCTCATTACCGCAAATTCGTTGAGGTCACTCGACCCCACGTCCGGCGACGTTAGCGTTCGGCATCAACCGCCCGCCAGCCATGCGTCAGCTCGTCGAGCTTTGCTTTCAGTTCGGACGGCAGACTACCCATGCGGGCCGCGGCGAAACTGTCGGCAAGCTGTTCAGGCCGGCTGGCTCCAATGATCGGCGCGGTAACGGCAGGGTTGGACAAGACCCACGCCACAGCGAGGGTGACCATGCTCATCCCCGCCTCCTGCGCCGCCGTGCGAAGGTCCTCGATCATCCCGAACTCCTGTGCGTGCCAATATCGCGCCTGGTATCTGACACCGGCGCTCCGCAGCGCGAAGCGCGTCCCGTCCTGCGGCGGTGCATTGCCATCGTGCTTGCCGCTGAGCAGCCCGCCGGCAATTGGATTATAGGGGATGACCGCGATCGCCTCTTCCGCGCATAGCGGCAGCAGATCCCGCTCGAACGCTCGGAACAGCAGATTGTATCTCGGCTGGACAGAGTCGATCCGCGTCAGGTTCCTGGTCTCACTGCGGCCAAGCGCCCGGGCAACCCGATATGCCGGCCAATTGGATACGCCGACATATCGTGCCTTGCCCTGCCGCACCACCGTATCGAGTGCCTCCAGCGCCTCATCCATCGGCGTATCCGGGTCGTATCGATGCAGTTGGTAGAGATCGATATAATCGGTGCCCAGGCGGCGCAGCGACGCCTCGATCGCGTCAAGGATGTGCTTGCGGGACATGCCCTGATCCCAGGGTTGTGCCCCGACCTCGCCGGCGCATTTGGTGGCGACGATGAACTCGTGACGCTTTCGCTTCAGCCATGTACCCAGGATTTCCTCGGTTTTGCCCGCGGTGGCTCGACCACCGCCGAGCGGATACACGTCGGCGGTGTCGAGGAAATCGATCCCGGCCTCGGCGGCTTCATCGAGGATCGCATGACTGCGCGCTTCATCACACTGCCCGCCAAATGTCATCGTGCCCAGGCAGAGGCGGGAGACGCGCAATCCTGTGCGGCCGAGCCGGGTGTGCTGCATGCTGTTTCTCCCATCACCAGGACTTCACATCCGCGCGGACGCTGCGGCTACCGTAATTCCCGTTGGACGATAGCGGAAATCGCCGCTACTGTAACCCCACGGTCGCCGAAAAGGGCTTCGCGCACTCGTGATGTCTCGTCTCGTTGTCGTGATGCTCAGCCGTAAGTGGACGATCCGCGCTAATTGAGCCGGTTCAATGTCAGGGAGGGACACAGGATGTGGAAGCTAGCCGAATCGCTTCGCACCGCAAAGTTGCTGGTGCTGACTCTGGGTCTTATTGGCCCCACGGCGTACGCAGCCGGCCCTGCGGAGGTCACTATTCCCGGCGACAATGTCTATCCGGAAAGCATCACCGCGACCGCTGATGGCACCCTGATCAACGGCGGGCTCGGCAACGGCGGTATCTATCGCACAGCACCGGGGTCCACCGCTGCGGAACTATGGATCAAGCCGGGCACAAACAACATGATGTCGGTCCTGGGCGTCCTTGCCGATGAGAATTCGCACACGCTCTACGCCTGCTCCAGCGATCTCAGCTCCGTCGGCGCCACCATCCCCGGCGGGAAGAAGCCCGTGGCGCTCAAGTTGTTCGACTTGGCGACTGGTGCCCCGAAGGGCAGCATAACGCTACCCGGCGATCGCGCGCTCTGCAACGATATCGCGATTGGACCCGACGGGGCAGCCTATGTGACCGACAGCTTCAACCCGCACGTGCTGCGCCTTGCGCCGGGCAGCGACAAGTTTACGATTTGGGCAACCGACCCCCGCTTCACTGTCGCGCAGGGCGCCGGGCTCGACGGCATCGCCTTTGGTTCGGACGGCAACGTTTATGTCAATCTCTACAACGGCAACAAGCTGTTCCGTATCAACGTCAACAAGGATGGCAGTGCCGGCACGGTTGATGAGCTGAGGACATCGCGGCCGCTCGATCGTCCAGATGCGCTGCGTCGATTTGGCACCAATACGCTGTTGATGATCGAAGGTGGTGGTCGACTCGACATGATAACCGTCAGCGGTGGCGATGCTAAGGTCGATCCGCTGAAGGACGGCTACGATATCCCCGTATCGGTGGTGCAGGTCGGACGCACGGCCTGGGTTCTGGAAGGCCAGCTCGATCACCTGTTCGACTCGAAGCTCGGCCCGCCTCACGCCTTCCACATCGATCCCGTGGCTGTGCCCTAGAAATCTACAAAGCGCCGGCCACCGGCCCCACCTCTCCCGCTCTGCGGGAGAGGTGGCCGCCGCGCGCAGCGCGGCGGGTGAGGGTGCCGCGGATTTCCTCGGCCTCCGCGCCGCTTGACCACGCCCGCGCGGGCAGTATCCATCCTCGCGACCAGAGGAAAGGACCATCCCATGCGCGCCTGGGCTGTCGTCGAGAACGGAGCGCCGCTGCAACAGATCGACCTGCCCACCCCGGAGCCAAAAGGCACCGAGGTGCTGATCGAAGTCACCCATTGCGGCGTCTGCCACTCCGATCTGCATATCTGGGAAGGCTATTACGATCTTGGCGGTGGCAAGAAGATGTCGCTCAAGGACCGCGGCGTCATGCTCCCGCTCGCCATGGGGCACGAGATCGTCGGCCGTGTCGCCAAGCTCGGCCCCGAGGCCACCGGTGTGAAGCCCGGCGACGTCCGCATCGTCTTCCCCTGGGTCGGCTGCGGCACCTGCGCCGCGTGCCGCGCGGAGGAGGACAACATGTGCCTCACTCCGCGCAGCCTCGGCGTGTATCAGAATGGCGGCTACGGCACGCATGTGATCGCGCCGCATCCGCGCCATCTGGTGGATCCCGGCACCCTCGACCCGGCGGTCGCCGCCACCTACGCCTGCTCCGGCATCACCGTCTATTCCGCCATCCGCAAGCTGATGCCGATCGCCGCCGACGAACCGATCGTCGTGATCGGCGCCGGCGGACTCGGGCTGAATGCACTCGCCGTGCTGCGCGCGCTGAACCACCGCAGCATCATTGTCGTTGATATCAGCGAGGAGAAGCGACGCGCCGCACTGGACGCGGGCGCCACGAAAGCGGTGGACGGCAGCGGCCCGGACGTGGCGAAGCGCATCATGGAGGCAGCCGGCGGTCCGGTCCTGGGCATCGTCGATCTGGTCAACGGCACCGCCACCGCGCGCTTCGCCTTTGGCGCCTTGCGCAAAGGCGGCAAGCTCGTGCAGGTCGGGCTGTTCGGCGGCGAGCTGAGCCTGCCGCTGCCCCTGATGGCGATCCGCGCGCTGACCGTCCAGGGCAGCTATGTCGGCAACCCGAAGGAGCTTCGTGAGCTGGTCAAGTTGGCACAGGAAGGCACGCTGCCGCCGCTGCCGGTCGCCACGGTGCCGCAGTCCCAGGCCAACGAGGCACTGATGCGCTTGCGCAACGGCAAGGTGACCGGCCGGCTCGTGCTGCGCGCCGAGGCAGCGTGACATGAGCGGCCCGGCGACCCGTCGCTCGGTCGTGCTGCGACGGCGCCCGGCCGGCAGCCCGCGGCCCGAGGATTTCGACATCCGCGAAGACGCAATCCCCGAGCCTGGCCCCGACGAGGTCGTTACCCGCACCATCTGGCTGTCGATCGACCCCTATATGCGCGGGCGGGTGTCCGATCGGAAATCCTACGCGCCATCGGTGCAGATCGGTGAGGTAATGACGGGCGAAACCGTGGGCGAGGTCGTCGCCTCCGCCGCTCACGCCTTTTCGCCGGGCGATATCGTGGTCGGCGCACGCGGCTGGCAGACGCATTCCGTGTCGCCGGCCGCCCGGCTGACCCGGATCGACCGCTATGGGCCGCCCATTTCGGCTTATCTCGGCGTGCTCGGCATGCCCGGCACCACTGCCTATTCTGGAATGATCGATATCGGCCGGCCAAAGAAGGGCGAGACAGTGGTCGTCTCGGCTGCCTCCGGCGCGGTCGGATCGGTCGCCGGCCAGTTGGCCAAGCGGGCCGGCGCGCGGGTCGTCGGCATCGCCGGCAGGCCGGATAAATGTCTGTTCGTGCAGGACGAGCTTGGCTTCGACGATTGCGTCGATCATCGCGCGCTTGACTTGAAAGCCGAGCTGGCCGCGGCCTGCCCGCACGGTATCGATGTCTATTGGGAGAATGTCGGCGGCCGCGTGCAGCAAGCGGCCTTCGAGCTGCTCAATCCGTTCGCCCGCGTAGTCATGTGCGGGATGGTCTCGCAGTACAACGATGCCGAATTCCCGCCCGGGCCCAATCTCGGCTTCGTGGTCGGCAGGCGGGTGCTGATCCAGGGCATGATCGTCTCCGACAAGCCGGAACGCTTTGCCGAATGGCGTGCGCTGGCCGCGCCCTGGGTGGCGGATGGCACGCTCCGGTATCGCGAGGACGAAATCGACGGGCTCGAAAATGCGCCAGCGGCACTGGCTGGCATCCTGGGTGGCCGAAACTTCGGAAAGTTGCTGGTGCGGGTTGGACTGGACCCAGTATAGAATAGTAGCCGGTTCGAGGAAAATAACGATGGACGATTCTCTTGCCGGAACGCTGACGGAATGGCGCCGACATCTGCACGCGCATCCGGAGCTGTCCAACCAGGAGTCGGAGACCGCGTCCTTCGTACGCGACCGGCTGACCGAGCTCGGCGTATCGTTCGTTGCCGGTGTAGGTGGCCACGGCGTCGTGGCCACGATCAGTCGCGGCAGATCGAACCGCAGCGTCGGGTTGCGTGCCGACATGGATGCGCTGCCGATCACCGAGACGACCGGGCTGCCCTATGCGTCGAAGAATCCCGGTGTGATGCATGCCTGCGGTCATGACGGGCACACTACCTCGCTGCTTGGCGCCGCCGCATTGCTGGCGCGCGATCGCTCCTGGTCGGGCACCGTGCACCTGGTGTTCCAGCCGGCCGAGGAGGGTGGCGGCGGCGCCAGGAACATGATCGCCGATCGGCTGTTGGACCGGTTCCCGATGGAACGTATCTTCGGCTATCACAACTGGCCGGGACTCCCCGTCGGAACTGTCGCGGTGCATGACGGGCCGGTCATGGCCGCCGGCGGCAGGCTGGAATTCCGGGTCAAGGGCCGCTCCGGCCATGCCGCCATGCCGCACCAGGCGCGCGATCCGATGCTGGCGGCGGCGCATCTGCTGATCGCGCTGCAGTCGCTGATATCGCGCGAAACCAATCCGCTCGATGCCGCGGTGATCTCGATCTGCACAATGGAGACTGGGCAGGCGGCCAACCAGATCCCCGACGAGGCAGTGATGCGCGGCACCATGCGCAGCCTGCGTCCCGAGGTCCGTGCGGCGATGGATGCGGGCATGCATCGCGTCGCCGCCGGTGTCGCGCAAACCTTCGGCGTGGAGATCGACGTCGCCATTCGTCACGGCAATGTCGTCACCACGAACCACAAGGCCGAGGCCGATCTGGCTGCTGCCGCGGCGGCCGGTGCCGGGCTGGCAGTGCGGCGCGACCTGCCGCCGGCCATGACCGGCGAGGATTTCTCCTGGTACCTGGTCGAGAAACCCGGCGCCTTCGTGTGGATCGGCAATGGCGACACCGCCGGGCTGCACAATTCCGGTTACGACTATAACGACGCCCTGCTGCCCGCCGCCGCCACTTACCTCGCCGCTGTGGCGCGTCGCGCATTGGAGGGGTAGCGCCCGGCCCACCCGGTCAGGATGTTCGGCGACCATCTCATACGCTGGGCGCTGACCCCTGACGGCGCCCCGATTGTCACGACGAACAGCCGTCTGTTGCCGGTGCGGCGGCAGGGCGTGCCGGCCATGCTCAAAATCTCGGTGGAACCCGAGGAGAAGGTCGGCAACCGATTGATGACATGGTGGGACGGCGAGGGTGCGGCGCGCGTCCTTGCCCGTTCCGGGGATGCGATCCTTCTCGAGCGGGCGGAGAACACGATCGGTTTGGCCGAGCTTGCCCGCTCAGGGCGTGATGATGAGGCCACGCAGATCATCTGCGCAGTCGTCGCGGGGCTTCATTCTCACCGAGACCGATTGCTCCCGGACCTCGTTCCTCTCAAGCTGTGGTTCGAGGCATTGGGGCCGGCCGCTGGGGCTCATGGCGGCATTCTATCCGTTGCCGACTCTACGGCACGCGATCTGCTGTCGGAACCTCGCGAGATCGGCGTGTTGCATGGGGACATCCACCACGACAACATCCTTTGGTTCGGCAACCGCGGCTGGCTGGCGATAGATCCCAAGGGTCTGCTCGGGGAGCGGGGTTTCGACTTCGCCAACCTGTTCTGCAATCCCGACCCTCGGACGGCGACAGCGCCGGGCCGCTTCGCGCGGCGTGTGGGGGTTGTTGCCAATGCCGCACGGCTGGACCGCACGCGCCTGCTGCAATGGATCCTGGCCTGGGCCGGGCTTTCATCAGCCTGGCTCCTCAACGAAAGAGCGCCAGCCGAGCTTCCCCTCAAGATCGCCGAGCTTGCTCTCGCGGAACTCAACCAGGGACAGCCGTAGCGTGACTCACGGACGACAGACCAAACTGATCCGGTAACGTCGAGGGAGTAAAGGGACGGCGCCCTACTGCGTGGGCTGCTGCTGTGCAGGAGGCTGCTTCGGAGCCGCGGCGCCGGGAGTGAACGGCTGCGTGGCTCCCCGGGTCGCGGCTCCCTGCCCAAAGGGTTGCGTCGGTGTCGCCGGTTGCTGCGCCTGTTGCCGTTGCGTCAGATCCCTGATGCAGCGCGCGAACGTATTGTCTGCTCCCGTTGACCCATGCAGTGACACCCTCCAAGGCGGCTCGTTGCCCGACGGAAAGCTCAGCGTCATCGTTTCGGCCTGCCGGAACGCCTGCCGGAACCCGGAAGTGTCGTCGCGGGTCATGCTCCAGGCGAGCGAGGTGCCATGGCCAGTCGCCTGCTCGTTCCACGGCTGGCCGGACCCGATCTGCATCGTCACCGGGACCTGCGTCCCATCCGGAATCGACCAGTTCGGTTTGCTCGCCTGGAAGAACAGCGCGTCGCCGCCGATCACGAAGGTCAGGTCCAGGCTGCGCCCGTCGGCCGAGTTCTCCGTGCCGATGCCGCAGACGATCTGGTTCTCGGCATCCGTCCCGCTGAACGCGTGCCAGCTTCCGGAATGATAGTACGTCGTGACTGCCGCCGTGGCCGTGCCGGCCGCCAGCATCGCCGCCGCGAGACCACCCAAGATCGCCCGCATCCCGCTCTCCTGCCTGTGCTGCGGCGCCCGGCTGGCGAGCGCCGGCCCGAAGTGATAGCCAGACGCAGCTTCCAGACAAGCCGGGGCCTGCTTCATGAGCGCGATCGCCGATATCCTTGCCCGCGAGATTCTCGACAGCCGCGGCAGCCCCACCGTCGAGGTGGACGTGACCCTGGACAGCGGTGCCCTCGGCCGCGCCGCGGTGCCGTCCGGCGCCTCGACCGGCGCCCACGAGGCCGTGGAGCTGCGCGACAAGGACGCCCGCTATGGCGGCAAGGGCGTACGGACCGCGGTCGCCAACGTCGAAGGCGAGATCTACGACGCCATCGGCGGCATGGACCCGACCGAGCAGGTGAAGATTGACGACATCCTGATCGATCTCGACGGCACGCCGAACAAGTCCCGTCTCGGGGCGAACGCGATCCTGGCGGTGTCGCTCGCGGTAGCGAAGGCGGCCGCGGCCGACCTTGGCGTACCGCTCTATCGCTATGTCGGCGGTGTCTACGCACGGACATTGCCGGTGCCGATGATGAACATCGTCAACGGCGGCCGCCACGCCGACAACCCGATCGACATCCAGGAATTCATGATCCAGCCGGTCGGCGCCGGTACCGTGGCCGAGGGCATCCGCATGGGCGCCGAGATTTTCGCCACGCTGCGCAAGGGCCTGCACGACGCCGGCCACAGCACCAATGTCGGCGACGAAGGCGGCTTTGCGCCCGATCTGCGCTCCGCCGACGACGCGCTGGGCTTCATTGCCCGCGCCTGCGAGGCAGCCGGCTACCATCCCGGCGAGGACGTGGTATTCGCCATCGACTGCGCCGCCTCCGAGTTCTTCGAGGATGGCCGTTACAACCTCCGCGGCGAGGGCAAGACCCTGGATGCCACCGGGATGGTGCAGTATCTCAAGGACCTCGTCGGTCGTTACCCGATCACGTCGATCGAGGACGGTTGCGCGGAAGACGACTGGGACGGATGGAAGTTGCTGACCGATGCGCTAGGCACCCGCGTAGAGCTGGTCGGCGACGATATCTTCGTCACCAACCCAGAACGGTTGCGGCGAGGCATCGAGGTGGGCAGCGCCAACGCCATCCTGGTCAAGGTGAACCAGATCGGCACGCTGTCAGAGACACTTGAAACAGTCGAGCTCGCCCACCGCGCCGGCTGGCGCGTCGTCATGAGCCACCGCTCCGGCGAGACCGAAGACGCAACGATCGCCGATCTCGCGGTGGCGACGAACTGCGGACAGATCAAGACCGGCAGCCTCTCGCGCAGCGACCGCACTGCGAAATACAACCAGTTGCTGCGCATCGAAGCGGAGCTCGGTCCGGCCGCGCGCTACGCCGGCCGGACCGTACTGCCCCGCTGATCACGCGCATCGCTGATCAGGGAATGGTCACCCCAAGAGTCACGCCGCCTGGCGGGGCGTAATAGACCGGCGGCGGTGCGGGCGGCACGTAATAAGCGTACGGCCCCGGCGCTGGAGCCACATATGCATGTTCGTGATGCCAGCGCCATGCCCGCCGAGCCCGCCAGTCGGGGTGATGCCACGGATGAGGTGGGTAGTAAGGCTGGGCGTGCACCGACACTGCGCCACCCGCGGCCATCCCCAGAATGCACGCCGAAGCCAGAACCGTCCTGAGCAATCTCATCTGAACCTCCTTCGGCTATCGCTCAGAACAGAAGCGCAGTCGGTGTGGCCGTTTTGCGGTAAGTGACTTCACCAATGCGGGAACTCTGTTGTAGGTTCATGAACAGGAATCGAGGTGGTGATCAGGGATGGCATTCGGGCGTGCTCTCAAGCGGCGGGCAAAGGCAGCGATCGCGCCGCTCCTGTTCCTGGCACTGGTCGGCTATTTCGCCTGGAACGCCACCCATGGCGCTCACGGATTGATTGCCTACGCGCAGCGCCAGCAGCTTCTGAAACAGGCACAGGACGATCTGGCGCAGGTGCAGGCAGAGAAGACCGAGTGGGAACGGCGGGTGGAGGCCTTGCAGTCCGATCACCTGGACGCCGACATGCTCGATGAGCGCGCGCGCGCGATGCTGAATCTCTCGGATCCAGGCGACATCATCGTCCCCTATGGCGACAAGGATCGACTCTGGTAGGGCGGAATATTATTACGCCGCCAACAGCCGGTTAGCTCGCGCCGCTATGATGCCCGCCGCCCCACGAGTCAGCGTGCTGATGACCACCTTCAACGGCGCGCGCACCATCGCCGACAGCATCGCCAGCGTGCTCGCGCAGACTTGGCGCGAGTTCGAACTTGTCGTCGTCGATGACGCCTCGACCGACGAAACCCCTCGCATCCTCGCCACGATTGCAGATCCGCGGCTGCGTGTCATCCGCGCGGAGCACAACCTTGGCGTCGTCGGCGCGCGCAACCTTGGCTTCGCTGTGTGTCGCGGCGACTATATGGCGGCGCACGACCACGACGACATCAGCCGGCCGTCGCGGCTTGCCGAGCAAGTGGCGTTGCTCGACCGCGAGCCAGCCGTGGTGCTGGTGGCGACCGAGGTCGAGCTGGAAGCCGACGGGCGGCTGAGCCGGAGCGGCCATGTGGCCGACGGCTGCGCGTCTGTCATGCGGTGGCTGCTGCTGGTGGACAATCCGCTGACCTGGTCTTCGATCATGCTGCGCGCGGAGGCGGTGCGTCGGTTGGGTCAATTCGTTCGGCCAGACTACGAACTGGCAGATGATTTCGACCTGTACCATCGGTTGCTGTCGGTGGGCGAAATCATCCGGCTGCCGGCGCCGCTGACGGTGTATCGCTGGCACGCCACCAATACGACGCGGGCAGGGCAGGAGCGCCTGAACGCGAACGCCGAGCGCGTGCTGTGCGACGCTTATCGCGGCTGGCTGGGTGAGGATGCCGCTGATGCCGCTCGGCTGGTGGTGCGGCATCTGTCACATCGGGAGCCGGTGCGGGACGCCGCTGCACTCGCACGACTGGGGTCGTATCTTGAGCGACTGTTGGAGTGCTTCATGGCCACCAATGCGCTGACGTCGGACGATCGGGCACGGGTGGCTGCGGCGGCGGGCGAGGGATGGTGGAACACGGTCCGGGCCAGCGTGCGAACCGGCGCGCCGGCGATGGCCCGTGCGTATCGCTCGCACCCACTGTTGGCCGCAGGGTTCCGCCCGCCGGCACTCGATCAGGTGGTGTCCATCGCGGTAGGAGGCGCCCGCCTCTTGCTTCCCGCCCCTCGTGCGAAAGCCGTGTGATTGACCTCTGTTTCAGTTGGTTCCATTCTCTGGCTCCCAGCACTAATCCGACCAGGCGTTGGGCGGCGGCCCCTGCATTCAGGGTACGAGCGTTGCCGGGAACCAGATTATCGGAAGACGCATCGAGGTCTAAAGTTGCTCTCTCGGTCCGACGACATCCTATGACAATCATCAAGCCCGTTACACTCTCCAAGCGATCTTGCACGACAACGAGATCCGACTGTAGGGTGGTACGGAACAAGGGCATTGCCGAATCTATTACGGCGGAGGGAGGACGACATGCCAAGTCGGTCAGATCGGCGGCGGTGCTGGGCGTCGTTGTCGGCGCTGGCGAGCGCCGCTTTGGCGGCGAGTGGTAGCTCGGGCGAGGCAGCGATCATCTATCATCCGACCCCCGGCTTCGGCGTTCCGGGTTCATTGCCTCTTACAGGCAATAACAGTATCTTCCTCTTTCGTTCGGGTACACCGTTCCACTCGGTCACGGTCACGATTAGGTCTCGCCTACGACTCGGCTTTGGCTTCAATACCACCTCAACCCACGTGAACGCGCGGGGGGTGCAATTCCGGGTCACACAAGGCCTCGTTGCGGTCACAAGGAAGGGCCGCACCTTCAACATGGTGGGCACCGGCGTGTCGAACTATCCAGCGATAGCAGCGCATCGACACCGGAGTGATTCCGCGTTTGGCACTGCTCGCTTCTTTTCGGGGTCGGGTAAGGGCGTGAAGCGGCCGCTCAATCTGTACTCGAGTTTTGTGGAACATGTCCTGGGACGCAGGTACTTCACCACCAGCCACGGTCGGAAGGCGACGTCTGTTAGCTTCAGTGCCTACCGACGCTCCACAACGAACAATCCATCGAGCTACAGCAAAGAATACGCGTTGTTCCGTTTCAATGTCGGACCGCAGACCGACTACGGCTGGTTGGAGCTAAGTGTCGGTTTTGATCCAAATTCGGATGTGGACATCCTGGGCTACGCCTACGACACCAACGGGAAGCCGCTACCGGCCGGAGACGTACCCGAACCGAAGCATCTGCCGCTCGCCCTCGGCGGCCTCGCCCTCGGTGCGATCGGCGTGAGAGAGTGGCGGAAGAAGCGTAACGCAACCACCTGATGCGCCTTCTGTTCGTCGGCTGGGACGCGGCCGACTGGAAAATCATTGACCCCCTTCTGGCCCGCGGCGAGATGCCCCATCTCGCCGCCCTGCTCGCGCATGGCGTCCGTGCCAACTCCTCGACCATCTATCCGCCGCTCAGCCCGATGGTCTGGACCTCGATCGCCACCGGCAAGCGCCCGAACAAGCATGGAATTCACGGCTTCATCGAACCCACCGAGGATGGTCTCGGTGTACGGCCCGTCAGCAATCTCGGACGCAAGACGAAGGCGTTCTGGAACATCCTGAACCAAGAGGAGAAGAACTGCATCGTCGTCGGATGGTGGCCATCGCATCCAGCAGAACCCATCCGCGGTGCGATGGTCTCCAACCATTTTCCGCTGACCACCGCGGACAAACCCGACAGGCCGCTGGCGCCGGGCACCATCTCGCCGCCGGCACTGGCTGAGCGCCTCGCGGAACTACGTGTTCATCCGAGCGAACTCACTGGCGACATCCTCCGCCTGTTCATGCCTGACTGGCAGCAAGTCGACCAGGGGCAAAGACAAGAGCCTGCATGACCTCGCCGGAATCATCGCAGAGACAATGAGCATCCACGCCGCGGCAACGGACCTGATGGAAACGGAACGCTGGGACCTGGCGGCGGTGTATTTCTCCAGCATCGACCATTTCTCACATCGTTTTATGCGTTACCATGCCCGCAAGCGCAAGCGCGCCGGCACGACAGACCCCGCACTGTTTCGCGACATCGTCGTCAACGCATACCGCTACCATGACCTGATGTTGGGCCGCCTGGTGCAGCTTGCCGGTCCCGATGCGGCCGTGATGGTCGTCAGCGACCACGGCTTTCATTCCGACAGCATGCTGCCGGATTACATCCCCGCTGAAGCCGCCGGGCCCGCCGTGGAGCATCGCGACTTTGGCATTTTCTGCCTGAAGGCACCGGGCGTCAGAAAGAATGAGCACATTCACGGCGTGAGCGTGCTGGATATTGCACCGACGATCCTGCACCTGTTCGGGCTACCGGTGGGCGCCGATATGGATGGCAAGGTGCTTATCAATGGCTTCGACGACCGCACCCTCCCGGCGCGTATCCCAAGCTGGGATGACGTGCCGGGAAACGACGGCAGACACCCGCCCGAGCGCCACTACGACGCCGCCTCATCGGTCGAGTCACTTCTCCAACTCGTCGATCTCGGTTACATCAACGCACCGTCCGGAGATAATGCCAAAGCGGTGGCCGACTGTGTGGCTGAGAGTCGCTACAACCTGGCCCGTGCGCACATAGATGCCGCCGATTTCGACCAGGCTGCCGAAATCCTGCAAAGCCTTATCGCCGCCGACGCGGAGCAAATTCGCTATCATCAGCATCTGTTCCATTGTCGGTTGGCACAACGCCGATACGAAGAATGCGTGCAACTGCTAGATAAGCTGGACACCACCGCGCTTCATATGGGCGAGCGGGCAGCCCAGGCGCTGAAGCGCCGCCGCGCCGAAACGCCGGACAAATTCCTTGCCGACTCCGATGATCCGTCGGCCCGACGAGAGCTATTCGACCGTCGCGCCCTGGCAGAGAAACTCGGCAGCTTTGGGTTCGAACGCCTGCTCATGCGATGCAGCCTGTTGCTCGCTCGCGTTGATCCCGAGGACAAACGAGCCGCTCGCCCGCTGCTCGACCAGCTAGCGGCGTCACGCCGTCTTCGCCGGCCGTTAGCGATGTTCCTGGCGCAAGGCTACAGCGAGGTCGGCGACGATGCCCAGGCGCTGGACTGGATCAAGCGGATTCGCCGGATCGATCGTGACAACTGGCGCGCCATCGGGCTGGAAGCGCGTATCCTTTACCGAGCCGGACGCTTTCACGATGCCGCAGACCGTGCCGTGGAGTCGCTGGCGTTGGTCTACTTTCAGCCGGCACTGCATCATCTGCTAGGCGCTGCGCTGCTCGAACTCGACGACGTGAAGGCCGCCGAACAGGAGTTTCGGGTCGCGTTGGCGCAGGCACCGGGATTCGTTGCCGCTCACAACTCGCTGGCCGCGCTGC
>Ga0335075_10008018_pt1 | contig 16227 bp, 17 predicted proteins | sample Lox_Sample_24_FD_206723 | JGI IMG/M metagenome (GOLD analysis project Ga0335075, IMG submission 206723) | Soil microbial communities from Loxahatchee National Wildlife Refuge, Florida, United States - Lox_Sample_2.4 | ecosystem: Environmental > Terrestrial > Soil > Wetlands | place: USA... | reverse complement strand
CCGAGCCTTCCAACTCATCAACACACCGATACCCCTCACGGCCGCGTAGCCAGAACAATCACAACCAAGACCAGCAAATCCCCAGCTCAACCGAGGATTCATTCACATCACTCACCGTAACTTCGGGTTAGAAAGCCGAGGGTCCATACGACGAGACGTCGCGATCACCAAGCGCGCAACCTGCTTACCGTTCGGAACTCCGCCGCCAATCCCGGCCAGCGAGCGGATCGATCACGGCACGAAAGCGGCAGGATCGATCGTGTTCAACCCGCTGATGATTTGCTCAACGATCGTGTACAGCTCGGGGCCAAAAACAGTACCTGCGACCTGCGAGTCAAGGTAACTAGCGAGAGTTGCCAGGTAGTCATTGTCGCCGGTTGGGACTATGAGCGGGGACAACGCCTGCTCCCAATACTGCAACGCAGCCGTGAAGGGGTCATCGCCGGTGGCCAGCGGTGTTATCAAAAGGGTGTCAACACAACTCGGAGTGTCCGCGCACTCGATTTGCGTGGCGAGCGTGTTCAGCTCCGGGCCAAAAACAGTATTTGCCAGATCCGAGTCAATTTGGCTAGCCAGAACTCCAAGTATGTCATTAGGATCGCCAGCTGCGGTGAACGCGTTCCCGTCGATCGCCTGGATGAATTCCGTGAAGGCGTCATCATTGGCGTCTTGTGCGGGAAGGGCAGCTGCGCTGAAAGCCCCCGTGACGGCGTCAGCGCCGGCCGATCCGACCAGGTCGTCAGCGGAAGCCGCGCCCGGTGAGACAAACGCAGCTGCCATGGCGCCGCCGACCGCGATGGCCACCCCGGTGCCGATAACTTCCCGTCGGCGACGGTGCTGGTCAGGGGGCCGGCGATGGCGAGAATGCTTGCTCATGGCGTGACTCCTTCTCACGTTAGGGCAACGCTATTAAACATGGGGATAATATGAAAAGCAATGTTAGCGACACTGACCCGTAATTTTGGGGCACTGGACGAACGGACTTCTGCTTGCGCCTTGCGCGGAAAGCGGGGGTACGAAGGACAGGTCTGGACTCCCAACTCCCATTGCAAGCTATAGGGCGAATCGCCATCGATCTCTCTTCCCGGATGAAGCGGCCGGCGCGATCGTCGGCGCGGTGATGAAGGCCACCATGGGCCACGCCGACGCGGCGCGTGTGCGCGAGCCGGTGCTCAAAGCCTGCAGTTAGCGGCCGAACTCAGAACAGGCTGGCCAGGTTTGAGGAGCTGGTTACCAAGATCGTCCCAGCCAGTCGACTGCGCGATAGCCTGCCCCGTCTCGAGCATGGAGGCGATCGGCCCGACCATCGTGGCCGGATCTCTCAAGAACGCGCTAGCCGTCAAGCTGATGTCGCCGAGTATTCCGAGGTCGTAGCTAGAGGTGCCACCAACCTCAAAGTCGAAGCCGAGGGCGTTGAAGAACGAGCCAGCGGGGCTGAACAACCCGCCCAGGTCCAGCTGGGGCGTCGTGCCGAGGATGGGGCCGATCCCCAATTCCTCTAGCAAATTGTAGGCGTTGCCGTACCCCTCGAAGAACGCGTTGGTGGTATTGATCGGCATATTGAGCAGATCCTCGAATGCCGTCGTGACGTCGCCGCCCTGCAGCGCGTCGGCGATGTGAATGCCGTCGTCCAAGAACTGGGCTATCGGGCTAAGAAGGGTGCCAATAGTTCCCCAGGCGACGCCGCTTGCCGGCGACCCCATGAGTTCGAGGAACGGCCGAATCGCGTTTTCCAACTGGCTGTTGCCGAGAACAAGCAGATTAAGGAGGTCAAGGGTGCCGAAGTTGATTGAGCCGAGGTCGATTCAGCCGAGGAACCCGAGATCGATTGAGCCCAGGTTCAGCACGAGCTGGAAGCCGTGTATCAGCCAGGTGAGGATGTCGGAATGGGCCCCCCAACGTAAAGGTCGGGTTTATGTCGATGCAGCCGATTGGGCTATAGCAAGCTCCAACGTCGAAGCCCGTGGTAACCGGTGTGTTGCTGAGAGAAGGAAGAAGGTACGGTTCCGAGCCGGTGGGATAGAACGGCTCGAATGGCGCTTTGAGCGCGTTGTTGATGTTGTTCTGGATTTCGGTCGGAATGTCGCCGATTGCGAAGGAAAGACGAAGGCGTTGCTGATATACGTGAGCAAGTTTTCGCCCACCTGCTGACCCGCCGGGAATGGGGCGCCGAGAAATGGATTCAGGATGTTGTCGATGAAACTCGTGGACACGTTGGTCAGGAGCTGCCCCAACGAGACGTCGTCGAAGCCGCCCGCGGTCAGCTGCACCGCCGCGATCTCGGTCCGGGTGTCGGGCACGGCCCTGGCCACCGGTGTGGCGGCGATGACTAGCGCCGGTGAGGACTCGGCCGCGCTGGTTCCGAGGTCGGCCAGGCCGGAAAGCGGATCACCGACCCGCTCCAGCCGAGCGCCGCGGCGCTGGACTGGCGGGATTCCACCATCGATGCCAGCGGTCCGACTGCGACGCCGTCGAGATCGATTGTGCCCAAACCGCTGGCGTCGAGATCGAGGCCGATCGAGTCAAGGAGTGAGCCGCCACCGCTGAGCCGCCCACCCAGGTCCACAGTTAGCCCGGTCATGTGGGCGGGGATCCCGAAAAGGGGCACCGACGGCAAGCTGATCCCCAAATCGTTGAACAGCGATAGCAGGTCGACATTGCCGTAGCCGTTGAGGAACGCGTTGGTGATGTCGGCTGGCATGTTGAGCAGGTCCTGGAATTCAGCCGGGCGTGAGCTCGACCGGCCGGCCTCAAATATCGGGCAGGTCAGACACCGGCGTTACCGCCGGTGTAGCCACCGTCCGGCATCCGAGGTGCCGGAATCCCTAACCGGTGTGCGCCGTCCGCGCCTAGGATGAATTGGTCGGGTGCCGTGACAACAGAACGGTGTGATCGCGACGTGTGGTGAATGGGTTGCCAACCGGAGCGGCAATGACGTCGAGCCGCCCAGTACCCCGATGCCTGTACCCCTTTGGCGGTCGATATGACCGACACCCTGGTGCTGCGATCCGACGATGTACGGCAGCGGTTCACCGTCGTCGGCGTCGTACAGGGGGTGGGTTTTCGTCCATTCGTCCACCGCATCGCGACCGAGTTGGGGCTGGCGGGATTTGTCGGCAACGATTCCTGCGCGGTGTTCATCGAAGTGCAGGGCCCGGCCGCCCGCGTTGACGATTTCGGGCGTCGGCTGCGCGTCGAGGCGCCGCCGCTGGCCCGGATCAACACGGTCTCCGTCGCCGACGTCGAAGCGAACATCTTGGACACCGACGGCTTTCGCATCGTCGACAGCCAGACGGTTCCCGGAGCCGGCACCCCGGTTCCGCCGGACATCGCGGTCTGCGACGACTGCATCGCCGAGCTGTTCGACCCGCGGGACCGCCGCTACCGGCACCCCTTCGTGACCTGCACCAACTGCGGTCCGCGGTTCACCATCATCCGCGCGTTGCCCTACGACCGCCCGGCCACCACCATGTCGACGTTCGTGATGTGCGAGCGGTGTGCGGTTGAGTATCACGACCCGGCCGATCGCCGCTTCCACGCCCAGCCGATCGCCTGCCCGGACTGCGGACCGTCGCTGTGGTTTTCCTCGGGATCTGATCGCGTCGAGGAAGCCGACGCGGCGCTGGCCGCCACCCAGCGGGCGTTTGCCGGCGGGGCTGTCGTCGCGATCAAGGGCATCGGCGGTTATCACCTGGCCTGCGTCGTGGACCAGGAGGTGGCGGTCGGCGCGCTGCGGAGCCGCAAGGCACGCGGCGGCAAGCCGTTCGCGATGCTGGTACGCGATCTCGACGTCGCCGGCCGCTATGCGCACATCGACGACGCCGAGGCCGCCGTCCTCACCAGCCCGGCCCGGCCGATCGTGTTGCTGCGCCGACGGGACGACGCGCCGGTCGCCGACGCCGTCGCACCGGGCAGCCCGTTGCTGGGACTGATGTTGCCCTATTCGCCGATCCATCACCTGCTGCTGGCGCCGGTCCCTGGTGTCGACACGAGAGTGCCCGACGCGCTGGTGCTGACCAGTGCCAACCGCTCCGACGAGCCCATCTGCTTCACCGAAGCCGATGTCGCGCAGCGGCTTTCGCCTCTTTGTGACGCCGTGCTCGACCACGACCGGCCGATCCACGTGCCGTGCGACGACTCGGTGGTCCGGGTCGTCGACGGCCGCGAGTTGCCAATCCGCCGCTCCCGCGGCTACGCACCGTTGCCCGTCGACCTCGGTCGCGACGGCCCAGCGGTACTGGCCGTCGGCGGCGAACTGAAGAACACGTTCTGCCTCACCGACGGCTCACGCGCCTACATGTCCGGCCACATCGGCGACATGGAAACACTGGAGACGTTGCGCGCATTCGAGTGCGCGGTCGGCCAACTCAGCGAGATCCGCCAGCAGCCAACGCGATTGGCGGCGGACCTGCACCCCGGATACCAGACCCGCAATTGGGCCGAGCGGCATGCCGATGAACGCCCATTGGATCTCGTCCAGCATCACCATGCCCACGTGGTGTCGCTGCTGGCCGAACACGGTCGGCTCGGTGAGCCGATCATCGGAGTGTCGTTCGACGGCACCGGGTATGGCTGCGACGAAACTATCTGGGGCGGCGAGATTCTGGCTCTCGGACGAGATAGCCACCGGTTCGTCCGGGTCGGGCATCTGTTGGCGGTGCCGCTGCCCGGCGGCGACGCCGCGGTGCGCAACCCGTGGCGGATGGCGCTGTCCCAGCTGTGGACGGCCGGTATCGACTGGACTCCGGAACTGGCCCCGGTCGCGGCGGCCACCCCTACCGAATTACGCCTTATTCGTTCGCAATTGGAGAACAACGCGGGCTGTGTGGCGTGTTCGAGCATGGGCCGGCTGTTCGACGCCGTCGCCTCGTTACTCGGAGTGCGTCACCGCATCGACTATGAGGGCCAGGCCGCCATCGAACTCGAGGTGCTCGCCGATTCCGTCGATGACGTGGAGACCGGTTTACGGATAAACGTTCGGACCGACGGAGTGATCGACCCCGCCGGCATGGTGCGGGCAATGGTATCGGCGCTGCGCGCGGGCGTCGAACCGGCTGTCCTGGCCGCGGGCTTCCACCACGCCGTCGCCGACGCGGTTTCGGAGGTGGTCGCCCTGGTTGCCGGTGGGGTGCGGCTGGTGGGCCTCACCGGCGGGGTCTTCCAGAACGTGCTGCTGCTGCGCGAGTGCCGACGAAGCTTGCAGCAGCGTGGATTCGAGGTACTCACGCACCACGCGGTTCCGCCGAACGACGGAGGGCTGGCCCTTGGCCAGGCGGCGATCTCGGTGCTGACTGCGCTCGACGACCAACGAGGGGAGGAAGTAATCGATGGATAACGACGTGACGACTACCGCGATCGACCGCGGGCTAGATGTCGACTTGGCCGCCGATCTGGCCGCTACTTCTTTCACTTTGGCCAAACGGTTCGCGGCGGGTGCGACGATGTGGTCCATCGCGCCGGGATGGGAGCCGCATGCTCTGCACATCGCGGTCGAGTTCATCCATCCGGTCATCGTGGGCAAGCGGGCGCTGCCCGCCGTCGCGATCACTGGTCCGAATGTAGTTGACGTGGTGCGAGTCTCGGTGCGGCCCGGCGACATCGTGGCCGCCGTCTCCGGCGCCGACGACGCGCAAGTGCGCTCGGTGATGCAGCGAAGTCGGGCGTGGGGCGTCACGACCGTCTGGATCGGCAGCGGCGAGCGGCCGAAAGCCGGCATGGCAGAACACGTTTTGTGGCTGGACGACCCCGATCCCAGAGTCCCCGCGACCGGCGGATTCGTGTTGTTCTACCACTTGCTCTGGGAGTTGACCCACGTTTGTTTCGAGCACCCGGGCCTGCTGAATGAGCCTGAAGTTTGTGCCGACGACGTCTGTATCACCTGCAGCGACGAAGGTCGCCTCGGCGAGGTGCTGACCGCGACGGGCGACGGCATGGCTACCGTGCGCACCCCCAACGGCGTCGAAACGGTCGTGACCGCACTGGTCGACCCGGTGGCGCCCGCCGATTTGGTGCTGGTGCACGCCGGCACGGCGATCAGCCGCGTCGTCGACGAAGATGCCGGCGCGGCCGGGATCGAGGAGCGGCGCATTATTGCAGTCGAGGAGGTGGGGTGCGATGACTGACGAGCCCACAAACTTCCTGTACCCGTTCATCGACGCGCAGGAAGACGATCCCAAATCGCTGCTCGCCGACCTGGCCGCGTCGGCGCAGGCCAAGGCCGCCGAAAGCCTGTCGCTGCGCCGCTCCACGCTGGAAGCCAACACCGAACTGATCGGCAGCACCGCTGCTGAAATGGCGCGTCGTTTCAGCACCGGCGGACGGCTGTTTACCTTCGGCAACGGCGGAAGCTGCACCGACTGCACAACTTTGGCGCGGCTGTTCGCCCAGCCACCGGTGGGCAAACCGCTGCCGGCTTGGTCGTTGACCGCCGATCAGGCCATCATGACAGCCCTCGGCAACGACGTCGGGTTCGAGTTGGTGTTCGCGCGCCAGCTGATCGCCCGCGGGAAAACCGGCGACCTCGCGATCGCGATGTCGACCAGCGGAAGTTCGCCCAACTTGATTGCCGCCTTGAAGGAGGCGCGCCGTCGCGGCATGTATACCGTCGGCTTCGCCGGATACGACGGTGGCGCGTTCGCCAAGAGCCCGGATGTCGACGCGTGCTTCGTCGTTCGCTCGCAAAGTGTGCATCGGATCCAGGAATCCCAAGCGCTGCTGGGCTATCAGCTCTGGCGGGCAGTGCACGAGCAGATGGCTGCCCAGCCAGTGGTGGAGGCATTATGAGTAAGTCGTCAGGCGAATACTTGGCCTCGGGGCCGCGTTTCGGCGAGGGTGACGTGATCGAGCGGATCGAGTCATTCCGCCGACGTCGCCCCCGACTGCTCGACGATCACGTGACGCTGGCACACGGCGCCGGCGGAAAAGCGTCGGCCGCCTTGGTGGACGCGGTCTTCATCGAGGCGTTCCGCAATCCGCTGCTGGAGTCCCTTGGTGACGGAGCGGTGATCAACTTGCCGGGCGGTGAGCGGCTTGCGATGTCCACTGACTCATTCGTGGTGCAGCCCAGGCGTTTTCCCGGCGGATCGATTGGTGAACTGGCGGTGAACGGCACCGCTAACGATCTCGCGGTGGCCGGTGCCGTGCCGCAATGGATCTCGGCTGCCTTCGTTCTCGAAGAAGGCTTTCCGATCGCCGAGTTGAAGGAGATCGTCGCCGACATGGCGGCCGCGGCCGCGGCATGCGGTGCACAGATCGTGACCGGCGACACCAAGGTCGTGCCCAATGGCGCGGCCGACGGCCTGTTCATCACGACCGCCGGTGTGGGCGTGATCCCGGTGGGCCGCCAGTTGTCGCCGGCATCGGTGCGTCCCGGCGACAAGCTGCTGTTGTCGGGGTCGATGGGCGATCACGGGATGGCGGTGATGCTGGCCCGTGGTGACTTGGCCATCGAGGCTGACATTCAGTCCGACACCGCCGCAGTGAGCCCGCTGGTGGAGCTGCTGTTGTCGGCCGCGCCGTCGACGCGCTGGCTGCGTGACCCGACCCGCGGCGGCGTCGGCACCGTCTGCAACGAGCTGGCCCAGGCTTGTGGTCTGGGCGTACTGCTCGAAGAGGATCGCCTCCCGGTGCACCCGATGGTGAGCGGCGCGTGCGAACTACTCGGTATCGACCCGCTTTACGTCGCCAACGAGGGCAAGTTCATTGCCGTCGTCGCGCCGGAGGAGGCTGAAGCCGGGCTGACGGCGATGCAGTCGCATCCGTTGGGCGCCGAGGCCATCGAAGTCGGGCAGATCGTCGCCGAACCCGCCGAAACCGTTGTCCTGCGAACCGCTTTCGGCGGTTCCCGGATCGTCGACATGCTCGTCGGCGACCCGCTGCCGCGGATCTGCTGAGAAGGCTCGACGAAAGAAAGGAGCTGAGCGCACATGTGTCTGGGAATCCCTGGGCGGATCGTCGAGATCACCGACGCCGACAACTATTTGGCGAAGGTCGACGTCAACGGTGTGCAACGCACCATCTCGGTGCGGCTGCTGGAAAACGAGATGCCCGAACCCGACGAGTGGGTGCTGGTGCATGTCGGCTTCGCGATGGCCAAGATCGACGAGACCGAAGCGTTGCTCACGTTGGCGGCTGTCAAGAAGCTCGGCGACGCCTACACCAGCGAAATAGAAGCCTTCGATTCGTCGGCGATCGTCTGACGGGGAGGAAACGATATGAAATTCGTTGACGAATTCCGCGACCCAGCGGCGGCTCGCAAACTGCTGGTCGCGATCGAGCACTTGGCGGGTGACAGCGACCATTTCAAGTTCATGGAGGTGTGCGGCGGGCACACCCACACCATCTACCGCCACGGCATCGAACATCTGCTGCCGGACAACGTCGAACTCGTGCATGGTCCGGGTTGTCCAGTCTGCGTGATCCCGATGGGCCGCATCGACGACGCGATGTGGCTGGCCGAGCAACCCGACGTGATCTTCACCTGTTTCGGCGACATGATGCGGGTGCCCGGCTCCCACGGCAGTCTGCTGGACGCGAAAGCCCGGGGCGCCGATGTGCGTTTCGTCTACTCGCCATTGGACGCGCTAAAGATCGCCACCGACAACCCGGGCAAACAGGTGGTGTTCTTCGCGATCGGATTCGAGACCACAGTCCCGTCCACCGCGGTGACCTTGGTGCGGGCCCGCGATTTGGGGCTGACCAATTTCAGTGTGTTCTGCAACCACGTCACGATCGTGCCGCCCATCAAAGCCATCCTCGACTCACCGGACCTTCGGTTGTCCGGCTTCATCGGACCCGGCCACGTGTCCACCGTTGTCGGGAACCGGCCATACCGCTTCGTGCCGGAGGTGTACGGAAAACCGTTGGTGGTTGCCGGTTTCGAGCCGCTGGACATCCTGGCATCGGTCGCGATGCTGCTCAGCCAAATCCGCGAAGGCCGTTGCGAGGTGGAGAACCAATACTCGCGGGTGGTGCCCGAACAGGGCAACCCGGCGGCGCTGGCGTTGATGGGCAAGGTGTTCGCCCTGCGCCCGCACTTCGAATGGCGGGGACTGGGCTTCATCTCGCAAAGCGCGTTGCGGCTCAGCGACGACTTCGCGGAATTCGACGCCGAACTGCGTTACTCGATGCCCGGGGTGCGGGTCGCCGACCCCAAGGCCTGCCAGTGCGGCGAAGTGCTAAAGGGCGTGCTAAAGCCGTGGGAATGCAAGGTTTTCGGCACGGCATGCACCCCGGAGACTCCGATCGGAACGTGCATGGTGTCGCCCGAGGGCGCCTGCGCGGCCTACTACAACTTCGGCCGGATGCACAAAGACGCCCTGAAGCTGGTGGAGTCCGGGCGGAGCTGACCCTTGTCGGCGCCGACCTCTGACAAGCGGGACATCCGGGGAACCGAGATGTTCGCCCGTTATGCGCACGCGCCCAACGCGCTTGGCTACTGCGGTCCGCCGCTCGGCGCGACCCTGCGGGACGGGTCGGTGGACGAGGTGCGGACGGCCGCGACGAAATTCTCCGGCGCGTGGCCGTACTTGCAGGTGTTGTCGGCGATGACCGGTATCGCCGACCCGCTGGACTACCGGCTCGTAGAGTCCTACTGGCTGGGCGGCGGTGTCGGCGCCGACCTGGACGCGGACGACTTCGTCGACGCATTGCTCACGATCATCGGCCCGCAAGCAGAGCGCTACTGGTCGCATCTCGGCCCGGACCTGGTGCCCGAGGCCGCCGCCAATCACTGCTTCCATGTGTTCGGGATATACCCGTGGTCGCGGCTGCTGGGCCGGGGAGTAGATGAGCATCCGATGGGTGTCCTGGACAACTGCCGGATTACCTGGGGCACAGTACTGTCCCGCGACGGTGATGACGTCGAGGTGTCGTGCCAACGGCTGATATTGGACGATTACGCGCTGACTCTCTCCGAACCGTCGGCGCGACGGCTCGGCGTGTGGACCGATGGCTACAGCGCAGTACCTGACGTGGCAGCCGGCGACGAGGTCGCGATCCACTGGGGCCGGTTGTGCGGACGGCTGCAGCCCGAGCAGATCCGGGCGCTGGCCGACGCGACCACCCGGCAACTCGCGGTCACTAATCGGCGGCTGGCGCCGGTCTAAGCCGACGGCGAACAGGGGCATAACCCAACGCCTGATGGCGCTGAGGCGGTTATGCCTGAATCACGCCCCGACGCCGACGCCCTGGATGCCTACTCGGCCGTGGTCACCTCGGTCGCACAAACGGTGCTGCCCAGTGTGGCCAGCATTTCGGTGCGCAGCCGCCGCGGCAACGGCGGCGGCAGCGCAAGCGTGATCACCCCCGACGGCTACTTGTTGACCAGCGCGCACGTCGTCGCCGGAAGTCGTTCCGCGGAGGCGACGTTCGCCGACGGCACCACAGTGGCCGCAGACATCGCCGGTCGCGACGAGCTTTCCGACCTGGCCGTGCTCAGGGCGCGCGGCGCGGTTCCCGCGCCGGTGACGATGGGCCGCGCCGAGGATCTGCAGGTCGGACAACTCGTGGTGGCGATCGGCAACCCGCTGGGCCTGGCCGGTAGCGTCACGGCCGGCATCGTCTCCGGACTCGGGCGTTCGCTGCCCACCAAATCCGGTCGCGTCGTCGACGAAGTGATTCAGACCGATGCCGCGCTCAATCCGGGCAACAGTGGCGGCGTGCTGGCCGACGGCCGCGGGCGGATGGTCGGAGTCAACACCGCGGTCGCGGGCGTCGGCCTCGGGCTGGCGGTGCCCATCAACGGGTCGACCCACAAGATCATCGCGGCGTTGATGCATACCGGCCGGGTGCGCCGCGCGTGGCTGGGTATCGCCGGTGCACACATTCCGGTGCCGCCGGCCGCCGCCGCGAAACTTGGCACCACTCACGGCCTGCAGATCGCCAGCGTGGTCGCCGGCAGCCCGGCCGCCCAAGCCGGGCTGCGCCGCGGCGACGTCGTGGTGAGCGTCGACGGCAGAAATATCGTCACGGCCACCGCGATTCAGCAGTTGATGGTCGAAGACGCGATCGCGCGCCGAATCGAGATGACGGTGTGGCGCAACGGCGCCCTCGTCGACGTGTTCGTGACGCCCCGCGAACTCGCCGAGCGGTGACCGTATCGTTTCAGCGATGACGGGCGTCGGCGATCAGCTTCGCGAACAGACAGTAGACACCGTGCTCGGAAGGGTGCGGGTGCAGGTCGGGGGAACGGGCGCACCGATCGTGTTCTGGCCGAGTTTGTTGATGACCGGTGACATGTGGCACGGGGTGGCCGATGGCCTCGTCGACCGGTCGCAGGTGGTGCTGGTCGATCCGCCCGGCCAGGGCGGCAGTCAGCATCTGACGGAGATGTTCAGCTTCAACGACTGTGCGCGCTGTGTTGTCGACATCCTCGACGGCCTCGGCCTCGACCGGGCTCACTTCGTCGGCAACTCGTGGGGCGGCATGATCGGCGGGACGTTCGCCGCCAGCTATCCGGAGCGGATCGGCCGAGCGGTGTTGATGAACTGCACCGCCGGCGCGGCCGGGATCCGCCAAAGGGCTAAGTTTGCGATGTTGCTTCGGCTCGCGCAATGGCACGGCGAGATAGGACCCCTGCTGATCCGCTCGGTGCTCAAGGCATTTCTGGGGCCGACCACCTTTAGGGAGCGCCCCGAGGTTGTCGCACATGTTCGTTCAGCGGTGAAAGCTGTCGATGTCCCGTCCGTTTCCTGGGCAGTGAAGAGTGTGGTTCCGGCCCGACCGGACCAACGTTCATTATTCGCCGGCATCACTACGCCGGTGCTCGTGGTGGCGGGCGCAGAAGACGTCACGTTCCCGCCACGAGAGGCGATCGCGATGGCCGACGTCATTCCGGGCTCGTCGATTCGGGTGCTCGACGGGGTTGCTCACCTCGCCGGCCTGGAAAACCCCAGGCTGGTGAGCGCTCTCGTCGACGAATTCCTTTTCGGGGACGAACGCGACTAGCCGGTGTTCTCCGCCCACCACTGGGCCACCAACGCTGCATACTCGCCGGGTTTTTCCTCCCAGCAGAAGTGGCCGGCACCGGCGATGAAGTCGACTCGGCTGTGGGGGAGATGGTCGCCCAGATACTCGGCGTTGACCGGCGGCACGACTTGGTCATCGCTTCCCTGAACTATCCGGACCGGAGTTTTGATGCCGGGCAACAGATCTCGCAGCAACGGCAGCTGCTCGCGGTAGGCCTGGGCGTAGGGGATCGTGTCGGCGAAACGATCGCCCTCGTAGCACACCATGTAGTCCTCGCGGATCTCGTCGGACGGTGTGTATCCGGCGATGGTGCCGAGCGCGATCTCGACGATCGCGCGTCCACCGAATTGGCGATACGGTTCCAGGTCGGTGGCCTCGACCCAGTCCTTCAACACCCCGGTCACGGTAATCGGCACCGCAGCGCCGCCGCTGCCGATGACGAGACTGCGGAAGTAGCCTGGATTCGCGGCTGCCGCAAACAATGTCGACGACGTGCCGATGTCTGGGGCTACGACGTGTGGGTGGTCCAGATCAAAAGCGTCCCCAATACGCACGATGAACTCGCCCATCGCTCGGGGATTCATCAGTTCCTCGCGGCGCTCCGACCTGCCGAACCCGGGTGGGTCGATCGCGATCAGATGCGCATCCTCCGCTAGTCGCGTCCATACCTGCTCGAACGCATACACACTTTCCGGCCATGGGCTCAGCAGGATGGCGTCTTGTCCGGCGTTCCCGCCTTCAGCGAAACGGATCGACAATCCGTCGACGGTGGTGAACTCCGGATGGATCAGCTTGCTCATCGACGCATTTGCCCCTTTCGCCGGCCCCTGGCCGAATACTGAACACCCTGTTTCACTGACCCATTCCGCCGTCGATGTTGGGTCATGATGGCGATGTGGGCGACGAGACTTTCGACCGGCTGGTCGGAATGCTGGACTACACGATGTTTGTGGTGACGACCCAGGCGGACGGTCATCCGTCGGGGTGCCTCGTCGGCTTTGCGACTCAGACCAGCATGCACCCCCAACGGTTTCTGGCCGGACTGTCCAGAAACAACCACACCTGCCGGGTGGCCGCGCGATCCGATTACCTGGCGGTGCATGTTTTGGGGCGCCGCCACATCGGCTTGGCCCGATTATTCGGCGGCGAAACCGGCGACCAGGTCAACAAGTTCGACAATTGCTCCTGGCACACCGGTCCGCAGGGCATGCCAATCCTCGACGACGCAGTGGCATGGTTCGTCGGCAAGACGCTCCAGCGGATCGACCTCGGCGACCACATCGGGTACCTGTTGGAACCCGTCACCGGAGAGGCCGCCGAAAGCTCGGACGATCTGGTCAGCTTCCCCGACGTCGCCGACCTGAAGCCGGGTCACGAGGCCTGAGTCGGCGCGCATCGTCGGCGAGCTGGGTCTAATTGCTCGCCTTCTCCTCGCGCCGCTTCTCAGCGCGCATCGTCGGCGAGCTAGGTCTTGTCCTCGTTGGCCCGCGGGAAGCCGCCGCCCTGCGGGAACAGCGGGAACACCACGTCGTCGTTCTTGGCGGCGTCCCCGGCGGTCTTGTTGACCGTTGCCCCCCACACGTTCCCGTCCGGCGACATCCGCAACGCCCAGGCGTGGCCATGGGTGTCCTTACGGACGACGTCGGGCGGCCCGGTGACCGCGCCGGTGCCCTGTGCGAGGTGCACGGCCACCGTCTGCTTGGTGTTGATCAGGTTGACCAGCACCGTGCCATCCAGCGCCGCACAGCCGGCCACACCTGGGCGGTCCGGCCACGTCCATACCGTGGACACCTTGGAGTCTTTGGTGATGCGCTGCAACCGATCGGCGGTGGGAGCGCGGTCGAGCACGTAGAGCGAGCCGTCGACGGGGTCGGTGCACAGGCCGCCGCCCGCGCCGAGGCCGCTGAGCGCCGTGGTCGGCGGTGCCGGGTGCAGTGTCGTTGGCTGCTCGAGACGAATGACTTTGCCGGCCAGCGATGCGGGGTCGGCGGCCATCGCGGGGTTGCCCGCATCACCGGTGAGCACCACCAGCGTGGTGGGGCTGGTGAAGAGCAGCGCGCCGGTGTTGCCGGTGGCACCTTTCGGGATCCCGGTCAAGATGTCTTTCGGGATGTCGTCGTCGGCGACGCGGATAACCCGATTGTCGGTGGGCGTGCTGATGTAGGCGTACATCAGCCGGTCTTGTGAATAGGTCGGTGAGAGCACGATGTCCATCAGCCCGCCGTCGCCGGCCGGGTCGACCGGGATGACGGTCTTCACCTTCGGCTCGGCGCTCACCGACACCTCTTTGACTGCGCCGGTGGTCCGCTCGGCGACCAGCGCCGACTTGCTGTCAGGCTGCATGAGCAGGCCGCTGGTGCTTTCCAGGCAGCCCTGCATCGTCCCTGGTGCCGGACATTTTTTGGGAAATGGCTTGTCAGGCAAGGGCGGCGGCGGAGGAGGCGACGAACTCGCCGGTGGATGGCGTTCTGGTTCGGTGGTGAACGGCTGCGACGCGGAATCGTTGAACTGTGCGCAGCCGGCCAAAATCAGCAACGTTGAGCAGATCGCGGTCAGCCCGCCCCGCCCCGACCACCACGACTGCATAGCAGCCAGATTACGGACATCTGGGCTGTGGCGCCCGCGACGGGGTCGCGCGCGTCTGCCGGATTTGCCCGCAAACTGGGCGCCGCGTGCGACGACACGCCAATCGGCACGGCGAAAGCGCCGCTCAAATCCCCGATTCGGACAGAATTGCCCTTACCCTGACACACGTGACCAGTCAACCGAATGACTCACGTTGGCAGCGGCCGGACGATTCCGCGGTGCCAACTCCCGTGCGGCCAGCGTCAGCAAGCCTGGTCGACCCGGAGGATGACCTGCCGTCAGCCACCTATGCAGGCGATTTCGAGACGACCACGATCCCGCACTACGACTCAGGCGACTCCGGCAACGCCGGCTCGTCCAGTTCGGGATACGGGCTGATCGGCGGGCAGGAGTCGTTGCCCTACCAGCCCCAGACTTCCAGCAGCCGGCATTCGGCGTTCGGCGCCGAGGCGATCGACGAGCATGAGCACCACCCCGATGACGAGCGGGTGCGCGCGGCTGCACGTCGCGGCACCCAGCATCTCGGTCTGCTGATCCTGCGGGTCGGCCTGGGCGCGGTACTCCTCGCGCATGGGCTTCAGAAGCTGTTCGGCTGGTGGGGCGGAGAGGGGCTGAACGGATTAAAGAACTCGCTGTCCGACGCCGGCTACCAGCACGCCGACATCCTCACCTACTGCGCCGCCGGCGGCGAGATCGCCGCCGGGGTCCTGCTGGTGCTGGGCCTATTCACCCCGCTGGCCGCTGCCGGCGCGCTGGCCTACCTGACCAACAGCCTGCTCGCCGGGATATCGGCGCAGCACAATGGCAGGTCGTTTCCGTTCTTCCTGCCGAACGGCCACGAATACGAGATCACCCTGATCGTCATGGCCGTCGCCGTCATTTTGGTCGGCCCGGGTCGCTACGGCTTCGACGCAGGTCGCGGCTGGGCCAGGCGGCCGTTTATCGGGTCGTTTGCGGCGCTACTCGTGGGCATCGGGGCCGGCGTTGCCCTGTGGGTGCTGCTCAACGGCACCAACCCGGTCAGCTGAGCCGCGCTGACCCGGATCAGCTGTACGGATTGGGCACTCGGCCGTGACTGGCCTCGGTCAGCAGCGGCAGTGTTGCGAAGGTAACCGCCGGCAACCGCAGCGTGCCGCCGTTTTTGAGCTGGGCACGCGCCCACGAGCCCTTGTTGAATCGCAGCCCGTCGATGTCTTCCCACTGCACCGTTTGGCTGCCGAGCAGCGTGCGTACAGTGACGCCGTCTCGGTCGGCCTGGGTGCGAAGTCGAATGATCAACGCCGACAAGACCACCGGAATGATCAACAGCGGCGCGGTCGCCGGCCAGGTGAAGATCGGGATCAGCAGCCCGAGAGCGAAGAAACCGACCGCGAAGTGGGCCATCGGCGAAATGTTGATCACCACCCCCGGGGTCTCCAGGGAATCTTTCGCCACACTGGCATCATCGCATCCGTTGAGATTGCACTGAGGGCTGCGGCCACGCCGCACATCACGACCGCGCGTGCAATCTCGACGATGCGAGGTCCGCGGCGGGCGGGATTTGACGCCTGACCTGTGCAGAGGCTACCGTCGAGCGTTATGCACAGCCGTGAAATGCTCGTAGTACTTGGTCGGCGCGTTGGTGGCTGACTAGCCCACGCCGGGATAGCTTTCGAGCACCAACGCGCAACCCTC
>Ga0335075_10008017_pt1 | contig 16227 bp, 19 predicted proteins | sample Lox_Sample_24_FD_206723 | JGI IMG/M metagenome (GOLD analysis project Ga0335075, IMG submission 206723) | Soil microbial communities from Loxahatchee National Wildlife Refuge, Florida, United States - Lox_Sample_2.4 | ecosystem: Environmental > Terrestrial > Soil > Wetlands | place: USA... | reverse complement strand
TCCCCGACTCCGATCAGGGTGACATTTCCGGCCTGTCGCGCAGCGTGTCCAACCTCGGGTCATCCATCGGCACAGCGCTCGTGGGCTCGGTGCTGGTGGCGGTGAAGCTGCCAGCCGGCCATCCCTTTGCCGTCGCGCTCATCATGCTCGCAGTGATCACGCTCATCGGCCTCCTGATCTCCGTGCTCCTGCCGCGCAAGCAGGACAAAGCCGCACCGCTCGCATCGACGGACGCTGCCCCTGCGCACTCCGCGCGCCGGTAGCGGGCGTCGGGGACGGGAAAGCCATGGCTATGACGAAAGATCCGGCAGACCAGGCGCCGGAACGACCAGAGCGCACGGGCTCGGGTCGGCGCCGGGCCGCCGGAATCTACGGAGCCATCATCACCGCGTCGGTCATGGCAGCCGCCGGCGGCAGCTTGCCGACGCTCGCGCTCGCGTTGGCGGTCCTCGTCACGCTGGTGGTGTACTGGCTGGCCGAGGAATACGCAGAGGTTCTCGGGAGGCAGGCAACCGGGGGGCACATTCCGACCTGGGCCTATATCCGGGCGCGCCTGGCAGGCAGTTGGCCGATCGTGAGCGCATCGTTCGCGCCGCTGGCAGTACTTGTCGTGGCACGGCTGGCAGGCGCTTCCGCGTTCGCCGCCGCCAACATCGGGGTCGGCGCTGCGGTCGTCTTGCTCACCGCACACGGATGGACCGCCGGCCGGGCTGCCCAGCTCACGGGCTGGCAGCTGACGGCCTGCACGTCGATTGCGGCAGTGCTGGGGCTGGTGATGGTCGCGCTGAAGAACCTGGTGATAGTCCATCTGCACTAGCGCACCTCATGGGTCAGCGGCCGGCGGCTGGAGACACTAAGGCAATGGGCACCGCGCCGCGGCAAACGAGGGCGATGACACCGCTCGCGGCGGTGGCCGGCGGCTTCCTGGCGGGAGTCGCCGGGACCGCCAGTATGGACACCGTCAGGTACCTGATGAGCCGCCGCGCCGACGCTGAGGAAAGCCCGCTCAGGTGGGAATTCGGGCCGATCGACAGCTGGAAAGACGCCCCGGCCCCAGGTCAGGTCGCCCGGCGAGTGATCGAGGGCTTCACCCAGCGCGGGCTGCCGGACCGATGGGCCTGGCGCATCAGCACCGCCGCGCACTGGTGCTACGGCTCGCTGCTGGGATCGCTTTACGGCATCGCGGCCGGCTCACTGCGCAGTCCCAAGGCGGTATACGGTCTGCCGTTCGGCGCCGCGGTCTGGGCCAGCGGCTATGCCGTCCTGCCGGAAGGAGGCCTGTACAAGCCGATCTGGGAGTACGACGCACTGACTCTGGCCAGGGACCTGAGCGCCCACCTGACCTACGGCGCGACGACTGGCGCTGTCTTCCAGCTGCTCTCCCGGGCGGCCCTCTCCCGGGTGGCACTCACCCGCCGCGGGTGAGGTGCCAGATGAGCGGACGGGGCATCGTGGCGGATGTCAATCCTCAGGGAGCGAGTAATGAGCGTAGTAACTGCGGCGCCCGCCCGGCGGCTGCCCCGGTATCAGCTCGACAGCGGGCTAGCGCACCTGGCGCCCGCTGAGCGGGAGGCTAGGGGAAAGGACGCGCGCACGCAGGTACCCAGGGAGAGTCACGCCGCCTTCGATCCGCCCGCTGACCGGCCCGATCCGCTGGCCCTGCTGGAGGAGCAGACTGCTACACGCCTGCCGGATCTGGTACCCGTCCGGTACGGCCGGATGGCGGTCTCGCCGTTCGCCTTCTTCCGGGGCGCGGCGCTGGTGATGGCTAGCGACCTGGCCGGGACGCCCGTATCCGGGCTGCCAGTGCAAGCATGCGGTGACGCGCACCTCTCCAACTTCGGCATCTTCGGGTCGGCGGAGCGCCGGCTCGTGTTCGACGTGAACGACTTCGACGAGACGCTGCCCGGGCCATGGGAGTGGGACGTCAAGCGACTGGCCGCGAGCCTGGAGGTGGCGGCGCGCGGGCACGGGTTCGCCGACAAGGACCGGCGCAAGATCGTCATCGGAGCGGTCGCCCGCTACCGGGTAGCGATGCGGGAATTCGCCAGCCAGCCGAACACGGCCGTCTGGTACGCGCGCGCGGATATGGACGAACTACGTGCCCAGTTCGACGCGCAACTGAAAAAGCGCCAGCGCACGGTGGTGGATAAAGGCATAGCCAAGGCTAGAACCAGGGACAGCATGCAGGAGCTGGCAAAGCTGACCCGGATCGTGGACGGGCGGCCGCGCATCATTTCCGACCCGCCGCTGATCGTGCCGGCTGATGAGCTTGTGCCACGGCAGACAGACCGCAAAGCGCTGTTGTCAGCGCTGGCCGACCTGGTCACCAGGTACCGACGCACGCTGGAAAGCGACCGCAGGTACCTGCTTGACCAATTCGAGTTCGCCGACATGGCCCGCAAAGTGGTCGGCGTGGGCAGTGTCGGCACCCGGTGCTGGATCGTCCTGATGCTCGGCCGGGACGATTCCGATCCGCTCTTCCTCCAGGTAAAGGAAGCAGAGCCGTCGGTGCTGAGCCGGTTCGTTGGTGCAAGCAAGTACGCCAACCACGGCCAGCGAGTGGTCGCAGGCCAGCAGCTCATGCAGGCGAGCAGCGACATCTTCCTGGGCTGGCAGCGCGTTCGCGGCCTGGACGGGCAGAGCCGCGACTACTACGTCCGCCAGCTGCGGGACTGGAAGTTCGCACTCGACATCGACGCCATGGTGCCGACTGGCATGCGGATGTACGGCGCGCTGTGCGGCTGGACACTGGCACGGGCGCACGCCCGCTCCGGCGACCGCATCGCCATCGCGTCCTACCTTGGCGGCTCTGACGTGTTCGATGCTGCGATAGCAGAGTTCGCCAGCGCCTACGCCGATCAGAACGAGCGTGACTACAACTCGCTGATTGCCGCCATCGAGTCGGGACAGATAGCCGCCATCGAGTCGGGTCTGTAGACAGCTGGCCCTGGCGCGCGGATGGATCCGCGGCCAACCTGGGTAGGAACAGCACGTGTCCGCCGCGGCGCGGACGATACGACGAGCGCGCCGAGCGGCGAACGAGAACCTTGGCCAAGGAGGCACGCGTCATGCAGGCAGTCGTCGGGGACGTGATCCACGTACACAGCGCCGTCGTGGGTCAGCCAGAGCGGACCGGTGAGATCGTCGAAGTCCGCGGAGCGGGCGGGGAGCCGCCCTACCTCGTGCATTTCGAGGACGAGCACATCGCCCTGGTCTTTCCCGGCCCGGATGCCGTGATCGAGCACCCGAGCCGGAGCAAGGCGAAGGGGCGGCGCTAGCCGCGAGTCAGCGCTGAGCATAACGCTCGATAACACCACAAGCCCGGGAACGCCGCGCGAATTGCCCCCGGCATTAGAGCCGTCGCGGCCGCCTGACCCGCAGGCTCCTCATAGCGGCTTGGCGAGCACCACGAAATGCAGATCTGAGCGCCTCGGAACGCCGCTCCGGTCCTCACCATAAGGAAATGGCTTGGTCTCGCCGGTCGGCAGGTAGCCCCGTCGCTGGTACCACGCGATGAGTTCCGGGCGCTGCGCGATGACGCTCATGGTCATCGTGCTTGCGCTCCAGTCTGCCCGCGCGACTCGCTCGGCCTCGGCCAGTATCTGGCGCCCCCAGCCTTGGCCCTGACTCCTCGGCTGAACTGCGAGCATTCCGAGGTAGACCGCATCGCCAGCATGCCGGTCAAGGTGGCAGGACGCTGCCAGGTCACCGTCGGCCTCCGCCAGCAGCATGACGCTTCCCGGCGCGGCCAGCACGGACTCGACAGCCTGGACGTCCGTGCGGTTCCCGTCGAGCAGGTCGGCCTCTGTCGTCCAGCCCTCTCGGCTGGCATCGCCGCGATAGGCAGATTCGACAAGAGCTACTATCGCCGGGACGTCGCGTGCCTCCGCAAACCGGAACGTAAGCGTCACACGCATCATTGTGCCAAGGCCCGTGCAGTCACTGCGCGAGGCTGCCGAGTACGCAACACCCGGTGATGGGAACCGTGGCCAGTGACAAGTCCTCGCGCACCCAGTCGCGGCAGGTCCATCAAGGCGATTCGCCGCAACCCCGGCAGCCCGGTGGATGCCGACTGCTGGCCAGCTACAGTACCGGCGGTAGCGCAGATCCTGCGTGATGGCCTGGAACTGGCGCCCGGCCTGACCTTGCTGATCGGCGAGAACGGATCCGGGAAGTCCACGGTAGTGGAGATGCTGGCAGAGGCTTGCGGCCTCAATCCCCAGGGCGGCTCGGCCGGGTCACAGTACGAAACCAGGAACACCGAGCCGGGCCTCGGCCAGCACATGACCTTGGAACGCGAGCCCGGACGGCCTCGCTGGTCCTACTTCCTGCGCGCTGACACCATGCACGGTCAGTACAGCTACCTGGAGAACAACCCGGGCAGGCAGCCCGAGCGTTTCCACGAACTCAGCCATGGCGAGGGCTTCCTGGAGATCCTCCGCACCCGAGTGAACCAGACAGGCCTTTACCTGATGGATGAGCCCGACGCACCGCTGTCATTTACCGCCAGCCTGAGCCTGCTTGCGCTGCTGCACGACCTCATCCAGGCCGGCTCGCAGGCAATCGTGGCCACTCACTCGCCGATCATCGCCGCCGTTCCCGGCGCGCACATCCTCGAGCTAGGTGACTGGGGCATCCGGCGCGCACGCTGGGATGAACTCGATATCGTCGCGGCCTGGCGCCAGTTCCTGGCCGAGCCTGAGTCTTACCTGCGCTACCTGCTCGGCTAAGGCGTATCCCCGGGGGTTCGGCTGGCCGGTGCCGGCGGAATACTGACGGGATGGTTGACGATACCGCGCGGGATCGGGCTATCTATGACGCGCTCAAGGCCGCCGACGAGGTCGCTGCGGCAGTTCAGGCACACCTGATTGAGGAGCACGGGGCTGATCTGGAACGAGAGGCCGCAGCGGGTCCCGCGACGAATTCGCTCAGGCTACTGCGGCAGGCTCGCATGCGGCTAGGTCACGGTCTGCGGGCCATCGAAGCTGACAATATCGCCGAGTTCGACAAGGTTCCGCTGCGCAACCGGTGATCGTGCGGCTGCATCGTTTGCTGCCTTGGCGATTGTTGGTAGCGCGGGCGGGTTTCGGGTAGTCCCAACCGATGTACCGGCTGGTCCCCGCTTCCGGACACGATCGCGGAGCCAGCAGAACTGTGTCGAATGGGATGAGATGGCCGACAACGCACTAGAAGAACTGCTCGTTTCCTCTGAGGTACAGACGGCGCGTGATCGCATGGAGGACTTTGACGCGGCCGAGGTCGCCGCGGAGGCCAACCCGAACGGTGAGCAGGAGCTTGTTGATCTGCGCCAGGCGCTCATTGAGATGCCCGGCGCGGTGCGAATGCTACTCGGCGCGATCGACCGGGCCGGGGCAGATGCGGGCGAGCCGCAGTACGACCCTGGCGACAGGGCGGGGTTCTCCCGGCCAGCTGGACCCTGACCAGCTCACCCGGGTGAGGATCGAGGATCCCGGCGCAACGGGTGGTTGGCGGGGACTTCCACCAGAACGATCCGGACGCCGTCGGGATCCTCGATCCACATCTCAGTCAGTCCCCAAGGCTCGGCTACGGGCTCGCGCAGCACGCGCACGCCCGCCGCAAACAGCCGCTCGTACTCGGCGGCAAGATCTCGCACCTGGAGCCAGATCATGACCGACTGCGCGGCAGCCCCATCAGAGTGCCCGGATACTTCGAGGAAGCCAGTGCCCAGAAAGAAAACCAGGCCGGGACTGTCAGGCGTGCCGAACTCGCGGTAGACCGCGAGGCCCAGCACATCCCGGTAAAACTCGTGGCTTCGCACCAGGTCGGCAGGACGCAACAGGATCCGGCTGCTCAGCACCTCCACTCCGTTATCGTCGCACCAGGTCAGCAGTCTGATGGCTGCGGCCGACCGTGACCTCACCGTCGGCGGCCCGCAACTCGCCTAGCAGGCAATCGCGGCCGGTCTGGTGGACGAATTCCAGCTGTTTGCCGTGCCAGCTGTCGCCGGAGGCGGCACCCGGGCCCTGCCAGGTCAGGTCCGCCTGAACCTCGCGCTGGCCCAGGAGCACAGGTTCGCCAGCGGGGACGAGCAGTTCCCCGAGTGGCGAGTGTGCCCCCGGCTGCCCGGAAACTCTGCACGAGATCAGTAGAGTGTGACATATTACTTGTAGAGGGGAAGTCCTTCCGAATGCTGACACAGCCTGACCGCCCTGAGCGGATCGCGGTCAACGCGGCCGGAGATGCCGCGGCTTTCGTCGTGGGTCCGGGCACCGACGGGCCGGGCGAAGCGACCGGCCTCTGGTACGGGTCGCTCGACGGGAGGCCAGCGAAGATCGCCGATCTCGTCCCTGACACTAACCTGGCGTTCGCCCCTGTCAGCGACACATCCGCCAGCCGGAATGCGTTCGCCATGGCCGTGCAGGACGACGCTGGCAGCCGCCTGATCATCGCGGACCCGGCGGCGGCGCCAGACGGCTGGCGCGAGTACCGGCTGCCGGCGTTCGCCGAGCGGGTCGCGTGGACGGTCGCGGGCCCGGTGGTGCTGGCGGCCGATCCCGGCGCTGACGCCGCGTCACTCACGTCCGGGAAGCCGCTGCCGGGCGGGGACTCCGATCCGGTGGTGGCGCGCGACAGCGTCGGCTGGCGCCGGCTATGGATGATCGACGCCGCCACGCAGGTGCTGGCCCCGGCCAGTCCCGACGGCCTGGCCATCTGGGAGTTCGCGCCCGTTCCGGGCGGCGGCACAGTGGTGGTGGCCAGCAGCGATCCCACCGAGGCCGGCTGGTACCACTGCGTCCTAGCGCTGCTTGACGCTAGCGGACAGCAGGGGCGCGTGCTGCATGAGTCAGACTGGCAGCTTTCCTCGCCCGCGGTCAGCCCCGACGGCCGGCTGGTCGCCTACATCGAGGGCTGGGCTAGCGACCGCGGACTGCTCGCCGGCGAAGTCCGCGTTGCCCGGCTTGACGACAGCGCCGGCAACGGGGGCGGCACCGGCGCCTTCCCAGCCGGCGAGCCGGTCGACGTCGACGTGACCTGGCTGTCCTGGGCGGGCGACGGACGACTGTGGCTGGCCGGCTGGCACCACCTCGGCACGGCATGGGGCTGGGCCGACGGGGCCGGCGGGGCCGGAGTCATCTCCCCGGCCGGGCTGGTCGTACGAGCGGAAGACGCAAGCTGCCTGAACTCCCGCTGGCACCCGGAGGTCGTCCCGCTCGCCGACGCGTCGGTTCTCACCGCACGGTCCACCCCGGCGCAGCCGCCCGAAGTGGTACGGCTGCGACACGACGGCGCGCTAGAGCAGTGGACCGCTCTTAACGGGAGCCTGGCTGGCTCACGGCAGATGGTCGTGAGCGAGCTGCACTGGCTGGCACCGGACGGCACGGCGATAGAGGCCCTGCTGGCCGAGCCCGCCGGCCCGCGCCCCGGTCGGCCTCGCCCGCTGATCGTCGACATCCACGGCGGGCCCAGCCTGGCCTGGCATCACAGCTGGGATGTGGCCTGGGCCGAGCTGCTCACCGGCGAGGGGTACGCCGTGCTCATGGCCAACCCGCGGGGCAGCGCCGGCCGCGGCCAGCTGTTCGGCCGCGCCAACCTCCAAGACCCCGCGGGGGCCGAGTTCGCGGACCTGCTGGCCGGCGTGGAACATTGCGCCGCCGCCGGGCTGGCCGACCCGGACCGGATCGGGGCCATCGGCGCGAGCTACGGCGGCTACCTCACCGCATGGGCCGTCGCCCAGGGACGGGTGTTCCGCTGCGGCGTGGTCATCGCCGGGATGAGCGACCTGGTGAGTTGCTGGGGCACGGCCAACAACGCGCCGTTCTATGACTACCTGCTCGGAGGGCGGCCGGACGAGCGCGGCAGCCTGTACCTGGACCGCTCGCCGGCCGCGCGGATCGGTGCCGGCTCGCTGCCCGCGCTCATCCTGCACGGGCAGGAGGACCAGTGCGTGCCCGTCGGGCAAGCGCAGGAGCTGCATGCCGGGCTGCGCCGGGCTGGCGTCCCTGTCGAGTTCGTCAGCTACCCGCGGGAGGGTCATCAGGCCCGCGAGGCCGCGCACGTCGCGGACCAGCGGGAGCGCGTCCTAGGCTGGTTCGGGACTTACCTGAAGGGATCTGCGTGAAGTTCGGCCTGCACCTGCCCAATTTCGGCGCCCTGGCCGACCCGGCCGCCGTGGCCGACCTCGCTGGCCGGGCAGAGGCGGCAGGCTGGGACGGTTTCTTCCTGTGGGACCACGTGGCGAGGCCAGAGGGAGAATTCCCGATGGCCGACCCGTGGATCACGCTGGCGGCGGTCGCCCTGCGCACCGAGCGGATGCGGATCGGCCCGCTCATCACGCCTCTGTCACGGCGCCGCCCGTGGAACGTTGCGCGCCAGGTGGCCAGCCTTGACCACCTGAGCGGCGGCCGGGTCACCCTCGGCGTCGGGCTAGGCGTCAGTCAGGGTCCTGAGTTCCGCGACTTCGGTGAGGTCTCCGACCCGAAGGTCCGCGGCGACATGCTCGACGAGGGCCTGGACATCATCAGGTCGGCGTGGCAGGGCAAGCCAGTCAGCCATGCCGGCGCCCACTACCGCCTGGATTCGGTGGCCATCCTTCCGCCGCCGGTGCAGTGCAGCCTGCCGATCTGGGGCGCCACCGAGCGCACAGCAGGCCGGCCGGTGCGCCGGGCAGCCACGCTGGACGGCGTGTTCCCCTTCGGGCTGCGGCCCGATCAGCTGCCGGAGTTGCTGGACAACGTGTCCAGGCTGCGTCCTGGCGGCCTGGACGGCTACGACGTGGTGATCAGCGGTACCGATGACTGGCGCGAGTGGCAGGACGCGGGCGCGACCTGGTGGCTGCGCGTGCTGCCGTGGTCCCGCCCCGTCCACGAGTCGGCGGGCATAGTCGAGTCGGGCCCGCCCAGCCTGCGGAGCACGGATTCATGAGCGCGGGGCGCTCCTACGACGTCGTCGTAGTCGGCGCCGGCATCGTGGGCTCGGCCTGCGCCTACTTTCTTGCCCGGGCCGGCCTGACGGTCGCCGTGGTCGAGCGCGGCACTGTCGCGTCGGGCACGACGGGCGCTGGAGAGGGCAACATCCTTGTCTCGGACAAGGAGCCAGGACCCGAGCTGGAGCTGGCGCGGCTGTCCAACCGCTTGTGGCACGAGCTCGGCGATGAGCTAGGTCCGGCCGCCGAGCTTGAACTCAAGGGTGGCCTGGTCGTGGCCGCCGGACCGGTGCAGCGCAAACAGCTCGATTCGTTCGCGGGTACGCAGGCCGCCGCCGGGGTGCAGACTCGCCCGGTGGCGCCGGACGACTTGCCTGACCTCGAGCCGCACCTGGCCGCAGGCCTTGCGGGAGGCGTTTTTTACCCTCAGGACATGCAGGTGCAGCCGATGATGGCGGCCGCGTTGCTGCTGCGCCTGGCCCGCGATCTGGGCGCGGATGTGCACCTGCGCACGGAGGTCACCGGAGTGCAGACCGCGGCCGGGCGAGTGACCGGCGTGCGCACCAGCCGCGGAGTGCTCGCCGCCGGACAGATGGTCAACGCGGCCGGACCGTGGGCCGGCGCGCTGGCCTCGCTGGCCGGGCTGCCGCTGCCGGTGCTGCCGCGCCGCGGCTTCATCGTCGTGACCGAGCCGCTGCCCGTGCTGATCCGGCACAAGGTCTACACGGCCGACTACGTGGCCAATGTGGCCAGCGGGTCAGCAGGGCTGGAGACCTCTACGGTCATCGAGGGCACCGCCGGCGGCACCGTGCTGATCGGCGCCAGCCGGGAGCGGGTCGGGTTCGACCGCAGTTCGTCGCTGCGGGTCGTCGGAATGCTGGCCGGTCAGGCGATGCGCCTGTTCCCGGTGCTCGCCGAGGCCCGCGCCATCCGCTTTTACCGGGGCTTCCGGCCGTACTGCCCCGACCACCTTCCGGTGATCGGCGCCGACAGCCGCCTGCCGGGCCTGCTGCACGCCTGCGGCCATGAGGGCGCCGGTGTCGGGCTCGCCCCGGTCACCGGTCAGCTCATCGCCCAGGTTGCCGCGGGCCAGGCGCCGTCCCTGCCGCTGGGCCCGCTGCGGCCCGACCGCTTCGAGGAGCTGGCCAGTGCCTGAGCATCCGCGGCCCCGGATCGACATCACGGTGGACGGCGTCGCCTGGTCAGTCCCGGCGGACTGCACCATCGCCGCGGCCTTCACCGAGCACGGCCAGCCCGGCTGGCGCCGCACCCGCCGCGCTCGGCCGCGCGGTCTGAACTGCGGCATCGGCGTGTGCTTCGACTGCCTGGTGACCGTCAACGGCATGCCCGGCATCAGGGCCTGCCTTGCTGACGCCCGGCCCGGAGATGTCATCTGCACAGAGGAAGGGTCGGGATTTGGTGAACACCGTTCCTGACCGGATCCCTGCGCCGTCACCGCCCACCCGGACCGGCATAGCGATCATCGGGGCCGGACCTGCCGGTCTCACGGCAGCCGTGACGGCGGCCGACGCTGGCTGCGCAGTGTGCGTCCTCGACCTTGGTGAGCGGCCCGGCGGGCAGTTCTGGCGCTTCGGCCCGGCCACTGGCGACGGGCGCTTTCACCACGGGTGGCCGGCCTTCACCGCGCTGCGCGAGCGGTTCGCGGCGCATGTAGCCGCCGGGCGGATCGATTACCGGGCGGGGCATGCCGTGTTCCACGTCGGACGCCCGCGCGACGGCGGGGTGTTCCGCGTGCACGCCGTCGCCGATGACCGGCGGCGCGAGCACGCTGCTGTCGAAGCCGCGGCCGTCGTGATCGCCACCGGTGCTTACGACCGCCAGCTGCCGGTGCCGGGCTGGACGCTGCCCGGCGTCATGTCCGCCGGCGCTGCCCAGGCACTGCTTAAGGGGAGCGCCGTCGTGGCGGGCCGACGGGTGGTCGTGGCGGGCAGCGGTCCGTTCCTGCTGCCGGTCGCTGCTGGCCTGGCGCAGGCCGGCGCCCGGGTCGTCGCCGTGGTCGAGGCCGGGCAGCCGCTGGAGTACCTGCGCCACCCCGCCCGCGTGGCCGCGACCTGGCGCAAGCTGCCCGAGGCGGGCGGCTACCTGGCCCGGCTGGCCCGTCACCGGGTGCCGCTGCTGTCCCGTCACGCCGTGGTCGCGGCGCACGGTGACGAGCGGCTGCACTCGGTCACCGTGGTCAGGCTCGGCCCGGCGTGGGAACGGGTGCCGGGCAGTGAGCGCACCCTCGAAGCTGACGTCCTGGCGGCCGGGTACGGCTTCGTGCCGCAGGTCGAGCTGCTCGCCGAGGCAGGGGCCGGGCTGCGAGCGGCGGCCGGCGAAGGCGCATTCGCGGCGGTCGTCGGGCCGGATCAGCAGACCACGGTCCCCGGCCTGTTCGCCGCCGGTGAGACCACCGGGGTCGGCGGCGCCGACCTTGCCCGCATCGAAGGCCTGATCGCCGGCCGTGCTGCCGCTAGCGCCGCCGCCAGTGCCCTCGGGCGTGCCGCGGGTAATGCCGCAGGCGCGCTCGGGCACGACCGCCGGACCGATCGCCAGCGTGCCGCGCTGCGCCGGTTCGCGGCGGTCATGGACCGCGTGCACGCCGTCCAGCCAGGGTGGACCGGCTGGCCGGACGACGACACCGTCGTGTGCAGGTGCGAGGAGGTCACTGTGGGCCGCCTGCGTGCCGCCATCGATCTCGGCGCAGATGACGTTCGCTCGGTGAAGCTGCTCGCCCGTCCGGGCATGGGCTGGTGCCAGGGCCGGATCTGCGGCCAGGCGGTAGCGGCGCTAAGTGCCAAGCATTCGGGCTACTCCGATCACGAGGGAAGCGCCGAGCGCGACGACGCGACGCAGGACGCGGAGCGCGCCGTCTCGCGGCCGCTGGCCCAGCCCGTCCCGCTCCGCGTGCTCGCCGAGCTGGCCACTGGTGATGCGGACTCGCCGGATTGAAGGGTTAAATCACATGTCAGATGTCACTGGAGGTGATGCTGTGCGGACCAAGCCATGGCATGGGGTCCTGGTTGCCAACGCCCTGCCCTACAACAGCGAACTTGAGGTCGACTTCGACCGTTACGGCGAGCACGTGGCGTGGCTGGCCGCGTCGGGATGCGACGGGATCACGCCGAACGGGTCACTGGGGGAGTACCAGGTACTGACCCCACAGGAGCGCACTCGCGTGGTCGAGACGGCGGTCGCCGCGGCGCCGGACGGGTTTTCCGTCATTCCCGGCGTGGCCGCGTACGGGGCCAGGGAGGCAGTCCGGTGGGCCGAGGTAGCGGCCAAGGCCGGCGCCGCCGGCGTGATGCTGCTGCCGCCGAACGCCTACCGCGCCGATGAGCGCAGCGTGCTAGAGCACTACCGGGCCGTGGCGGCCGTCGGCCTGCCGATCGTCGCTTACAACAATCCGGTCGACACTAAGGTCGACCTGGTCCCTGCGCTGCTGGCCCGGCTGTTCGACGAAGGGCTGATCGTCGCGGTCAAGGAGTTCACCGGAGACCCCCGCCGGGCCTATCAGATCGCCGAGCTTGCCCCTGGTCTCGACGTGCTGATCGGCTCTGACGATTCCGTCCTGGAGTTCGCCCTGGCCGGAGCGAAGGGCTGGGTGTCGGGCTATACCAACGCCTTCCCGCGCTCCTGCGCCGCGCTTTATCACGCGTCAGTGGCGGGAAAGCTGGACGAGGCCGGGAGCTTGTACCGGCTGCTGCACCCGCTGCTGCGCTGGGATGCCAGGACCGAGTTCGTCCAGGCCATCAAGCTGTCTATGGACATTGCGGGCCGCTACGGCGGGCCGTGCCGGCCACCTCGCGTGCCGCTGACGGCTGAGCAGGAGGCCGACGTCCGCCGGGCAACTGAGCAAGCACAAGCGAAGGACTGCGCCTGATGCATTCCCGGCGGGTGTTCCATGCGGTCGACTCCCACACCGAGGGCATGCCGACCCGGGTGATCGTCGGCGGAATCGGCGTCATTCCGGGCGACACGATGTTCGACCGGCGGCGCTATTTCATGGAGCACCTCGATGACATCCGGACGCTGCTCATGTACGAGCCGCGCGGGCACAGCGCGATGAGCGGTGCGATCCTGCAGCCGCCCACCCGTCCGGACGCCGACTGGGGGGTGCTCTACATCGAAGTCAGCGGCTGCCTGCCGATGTGTGGCCACGGCACCATCGGCGTGGCGACGGTGCTCGTCGAGACAGGAATGGTCCCGGTCACCGAGCCGGTCACCGAGATCCGGCTGGACACGCCCGCCGGCCTAGTCGTCACGCGCGTGGAGGTTCGCGACGGGCATGCACAGTCGGTGACGCTGCACAACGTCGCGTCGTTCGCTTACGCGCTCGGCGCACGGGTCGACGTGCCCAAGATCGGTGAGATCGAAGCGGACGTCGCGTTCGGCGGCAACTTCTACGCAATCGTGGAGCTAGCCGCTCTCGGCATTGAGTTCGCGTCGGGCGACCCCCCGGGCCGCCAGCGGATGCTGGATGCAGGGCTAGCGATCATGGATGCTGTCACCGAGCAGGTCGTACCCAAGCACCCTGAGCAGCCGGGTATCGTCGGCTGCCACCATGTCTACCTGGCCGCGCCCGGGTCGAACGCCGTCCGGTCCAGGCACGCGATGGCGATTCATCCCGGATGGTTCGACCGCTCGCCGTGCGGTACCGGCACATCAGCGCGGATGGCGCAGCTGCACGCTCGGGGCGAGCTTGCTCTGAACACCGATTTCGTCAACGAGTCGATCATCGGCAGCAGGTTCGTCGGTCGCCTCGTCGACACCACCTCGGTCGGCGGTCTGCCGGCGGTGGTGCCCACAGTGACCGGCCGCGCCTGGGTCACCGGAATGGGTCAGTACCTGCTCGACCCCACCGACCCGTTCCCCGCCGGATTCCAGCTCTGACCCCCAAACCTCGCGAGCCGAAACGGAGATTCCCCGTGACCATCGTCCAATCCACATCTCCACAGCAGCCGGGCGACGTCGTCGTCTCAGTGCCTGCGGCCGGCCCCGCCGAGGTGGCTCGCGCGGCCGGTGAGGCCCGCGCCGCCCAGCCTGGCTGGGCTGCCAGCCCGCCAGCCACGCGCGCCGCCGCCCTTGATGCTGCCGCCGCCGCACTCGCAGACGCCGCCGACGAGCTAACGGCGCTGGTCATCCGGGAGGTCGGCAAGCCGCGGGCCGAGGCGGCCGGTGAAGTGGCGCGATCGGTCGCGATTCTCCGGTACTACGCCCAGCAGGTGTACCACCCACTCGGCGCGGTGCACGCCTCGAGCGCGGGCGCAGGCCTCACCTACACCCGCCGCCGTCCGCACGGTGTCGCCGGACTTATCACGCCGTGGAACTTCCCCCTAGCCATCCCGATCTGGAAGGCCGCGCCGGCGCTGGCCTGTGGCAACGCCGTATTGCTCAAGCCGGCGCCACAGTCCACGGCATGCGCTCTTCGGCTGCACGAGCTGGTCGCCCCGCACCTTCCAGACGGGCTGCTGCACGTGCTGCCAGGCGACGCGGAGGCAGGCCGCGGCGTCGTCGACATCGCCGATGTCGTGTCGTTCACGGGATCACGCTCGGTCGGGTCGGGCGTGGCGGTCGCTGCCAGCCAGCGCGGCGTGCCCGTGCAGTGCGAGATGGGCGGGCAGAACCCCGCGGTCGTTCTTCGCGATGCCGACCTGGCAGCCGCGGCCGCCCAGATAGCCAGCGCGGCGTTCGGCTTCGCCGGGCAGAAGTGCACGGCCACGAAGCGCATCGTGGTCGTCGATCGCGCTGCCGAGTTCACGAGCGCGTTCCTCGACGCTGCGCGGAAGCTGGCAGTCGGCGACCCCGCCGATGCGGCGACAGTCGTCGGACCGGTCATCGATCAGCCCGCCCGCGACCGGGTGGTCGCAGCAGCTGCTGATGCCGTGGCGGCGGGCGGCCGGGTGCTCATGGGCGGGGCTGACGAAGAGCATGCCGGGTGGTTCGTTGCACCCACGGTCGTCGACGGACTGCCCGACGGGCACGACCTGCTGTGCGAGGAGGTCTTCGGCCCGATCTGCGCGATCGTCGCTGTCGACTCAGATGCTGAGGCGGTGCGCGCGGCCAACAGCGTGCGCTACGGCCTTACGGCAGCGGTGTACACGAGCGACCTGGCCAGCGCACTGCAGGTCACCGAAGGTCTGTCTGCCGGGCAGCTGAAGGTCAACGCGCCCACAACCGGGGTCGATTTCTACTTGCCGTTCGGCGGTGAGCGCGACTCCAGCTACGGCGGGCGGGAGCAGGGCACTGCCGCGCTGGAGTTCTACACCTCGCTGCATACCGTGACGATGGCACTGCCGGGCCGGGGCTGAGGGCGAATGACCGAGTCGCTGGACCTCCCTTCCCTGGGCGCGCGGCGCAGCGTCCGGAGTCAGGTCATCAACGCGCTGCATGCAGCACTTGTCGCCGGCCAGATGCAGCCAGGTGAGGTGTACTCGGCGCCAGCGCTCGCGGCGCGCTTCGGAGTCTCGGCCACGCCAGTGCGTGAGGCGATGCTCGAGCTGGTTAAGGAAGGCCTGATGCTGGCCGTCCCTAACAAGGGCTTCCGGGTACGCGAACTGTCCGATACCGAACTCGACGAGATCACCGAGATCCGGCTGCTGCTCGAGGTGCCCAGCACCGTCAAGGTCATCGGCACGGCGACGCCGGACGACCTGGCACGGCTGCGCCCGATGGCTGGTCGCATCGTGGACGAGGCGAAGGAGAAGGACCTCATCGCGTACATCGAACACGATCGGCAGTTCCACCTCGAGCTGCTAGCACTGGCCGGCAATGCGCAGCTGCTGGATCTCGTGGCGGAGCTGCGGGCGCGCTCGCGCCTGTTCGGACTCGGCTCGCTGGCCGAGACCGGTGAGCTCGTGGCCTCGGCCCATGAGCACGTGGAGATGCTCCGGCTGGTAGGAACGGGGGACAAGCGCGGGTTGGAAGAACTGATGCGGGTGCACATCGGTCATGTGCGGGGAAGCTGGGCCGGCCGCGCGGAGTCGCAGTCGTCAGAATCTTCCGGGCCGCGAGGTCACTGAGACAGCCAGCCCTGGCGGACCGGTACCGGGCCGGGTCCTGGCCACCAGCGGGCCAGGATGATCGCGCCGAGCCTGCCGAGGATCTCGTTTCCCTCGGCCAGCGCCGTCATGCTCCGGTCGGCGAGCCCGTCCGCCGCCGCGCAGTAGGCCACGGTCCCGCCGTTGCCTGGCAGGTACAGCAGTCCTGTCTCGACCCGGCAGCCGCCGACGCTACCGGTCTTGCTGGCAATGGCAGGGCCGTCCGGACCAGGTTCGTCCAGCGGCTCAGCAACATCAAAATAAGACCGGGGAACGAGC
>Ga0335075_10008016_pt1 | contig 16229 bp, 11 predicted proteins | sample Lox_Sample_24_FD_206723 | JGI IMG/M metagenome (GOLD analysis project Ga0335075, IMG submission 206723) | Soil microbial communities from Loxahatchee National Wildlife Refuge, Florida, United States - Lox_Sample_2.4 | ecosystem: Environmental > Terrestrial > Soil > Wetlands | place: USA... | reverse complement strand
GCTGGTCACCGAAGGCCTCGGTAAACGCCCCTTTCACGGCCGAGTCGTGATTCTCGTGAACGAGCACTCCACAGGAGCCGCTGAGATGCTGGCTCAGTTTGCGCAAGAGAATCACCTTGCCACAATCATTGGCAACCGTACCGCGGGCCGGCTGGTATCGCGGTCCGGCGTCAAGATCGGTCATGAATACACACTGGTACTTCCTGTGGCGGCCTATACGAGTTGGGGCGGGGTTCGGATCGAAGGCAAGGGGATCACACCAGACATCCCTGTGGACTGGTCGTACGAGGCGGCGCTTGAGGGCCACGACCCGCAACTCGATACGGCATTGGCGACGCTCAACGCCGCATGAAGACCCAACGTGAGCTGGATCACGTCGGGTCACACTTGCCGGTAATACAGCCGTGCCACCCCAACCGCCTTGTCATCTCCGCTTCCGCTTTCCGATTTTCAGCTTTTCAATGAGCGATCTGCCTACGCAGGCAGCCGCACAATGGTTTCCGGGCATCCCTCCATTAGCCAGTGCGACTTCCCGTTCATTGATCTTTAATTGGGCTGCCTGTAGGCGTTTTCGCCAGAATCGTCTTCAACTTCTTGAATTGCGCATCTATCTCATTCGGTTCAATCCCCGTTCCCGGGCTGATCTTCTCTTGGGCCACTGGACTCGTCAGCAATTCGTAGAAGTTCCGCAGATTTTCTAGAACGAAGAGATTCCTTGGCTGCAATGCGGCAGCTGCGATGAAGTCGTTCGCAGTGTCACGGGCGCGAAGATTCCTTCCCGCCGATGAATATTCAGAGTAAAGTCGAAACATAGCCGCCAAATTGCGCGCGTCTGAGTCGTATGGGACGAATTCATATGCAGTATCAAAATCTTCCGTCGCGTCTATGTGCGACTCAGCAAACTGAAGGACTCCTTTGAGTTGCAGCGCCGCGGCTTTTGTCGCCGGTTCTTCTTCGGTTTGCTCAGATCGAGCGTATTCGGCAAAAGCTTGCTCTGCAGCCTGGATGCCTGCCAACCGTTGAGCCTGATCTTCATCAGACACCCGGCCGGCGTACCGAAGAAAACCCATTAGGCCTTGAATGAACCCAACCTCTGGCATTTGCTGGATCAGGTTTCTTTGATCGGCTCGGTGCGCGAGCAAATAGCCGTCTCTACCCACACCCTCGATCATCGTTGAGGCTCTTATCTGGACCCAATCACCTGTCCGCTTAATGACCGTGAATGCCAGAGGTCCCTCGCAGTAATCACATTTGCGGAATCGATCAAGGGGAAGGGGGCTCTTCGGCGCATTGAGGTCGGGCGAACTGTAAATGAATGCGGCCCTTTCAAAGCTTGCTGCGATTGCGTCCATCGTTTTGAGCGGCAACTGCTCGGGCGGAAACGAAAACTCTGGTCCTGGGACCTGTCCGTGGAAGGGCTTGCCATCAAGCTCAAAACCGACGCTAATGGGTGGCGCAGACCTTTCATTTAGCAATGGCTTCCGATAGAACTTAGCAAAAGTCTGCACATAGACGTCTTCATCTTGCTGGTATAGTCGTCCCCACACCACCAGGAGGCGACCACCTGGATCGATGCCTGTAAGAAGCTCTCGCGCAGTAAGCTCTGGGTCGCACTGTAATACTGTCCCGGTAAGGAGCGTGATACCCCAGTGATCGTAGCTAAACGCCCGATAGAGGGTTTCGAGCTTCATCAGAAGAGCAAGTTGCGAACCAAGGCCGTTCAACTCATGTTCCGATGGGCCCGATTGGAAATAAGGAAGAATGACGACGTTTATTTGGGCGTCACGGAACGCCACCGGAGACGCACAAGCCGCGATGGCGCCCGCATTTGCCCGTTGCGCACAACAAGCAAAAATGAGACACACGATTGCCGCTTCATGTACGAAGCGTGACGCGTTGAACATCCTTCGCCTCATCATCGACTCGTCGCAAAGGTGCAATAGTTTCGGATCTGATCGTCTGTCATCATTGCGGTCCCGCCCGGCTCGCTACTCGCCCGAAGTTTGAACCCTGCCTGCGTGGCAAGCTGGGTCGTGAAATTCATCAAATTCGCTTGATTGGGTCTCGACTTCAAAAGCGACCCAGCTTCGCAAAGAAACGATGCGGCTTGGTCCCACTCTTCGTCCTTGTAAGCCTGGACTCCAGCCGCGACTGCAAAATAGACAAGAAGGTCTGCATTCGAATCGGCCATGAACCGCGTAATCTGTTGCGGTGCGGGACGATTGCCCATTAACGTCTTTGTGTACGCAAAACCAGATGGGGGCGGCGGTGAGGGAATCGACGGTAAATCGAACATGATGTAATGAATATCGAATTCATCTTGGCTAGGCCCTAGCGAATACAAGGTGCCCCAAAATTCAAGAGTTGCGTGATTCGCTGCCATTGCCTGGATATAAGTTGCGCTAATTTGAGCCTGGCTACTGGGGTGCCATCCTGTACATGGAATTACGCTAACACTATCCTGTGACTGCAGTTTCTGGAGAGCTTTGTTCTTCACGTTGTCAACTGCGTTCTGCACGGCAGTTATTAGCAAATCACGTGACAATACAGGCTGGTTCCCCCTTGCATTAGAGAAATCGACATCATCAAGGAGAACCTTATAGCCGGTTCCATTAGCAACGCCGTGACACTGCGCATGTGCCGCACACGGATAGATGGCCACGAATACTGTAGCCAAAAGTCCCTGGAGTGCTGGTCTAAAACGCATAGTTCTCATGTAGCAATTGAAGCGTGTTCTTGAGTTTGACCTTGGCATCCGCTACGTTGCCGGCGGTAGCGTCTCGTACGGCCTGCTTGTAATCGGCCATACCGTGTCCGCTAGTGTCTGTGTCCGCTCGCTCAATCAGATCAGCGAATTCCCGCAGCGCACGAATCTCCGGCTTTCCACTACAGTTCGCCGCGCCCATGATGTCGACCACCTCATTCTGGCTCGCAGCTGTGTAAAGCTGGGTTCGGTTTTGCAATACGCTGCCGAGTGCGCTGCAGAGGTCGATTGGCGTGGTCAATGCCAAAACCTTTAGCCCATCTTCTGCCGCAGAGACCTTGGCTGGGTCTTGGAGTTTCTCAATAAGTATGGGAATCGAGTACCTCCCATACGCCGAGAGAGCTAACGCCGCTGATTCGGAATCTTCATCGGTTCCGGTGTCGAATTTCGCGATTACCTGTTGCATGTCGCTAGCGCTTTGAACGCTGATTTCTCGCTCCTTTGCAGCCTGTTCTAATTGGCCCGTAAGGAAATAGCCGAACAAAGCCAGAATGATTCCGGAAAGCACGGTAGAGATAAGTTGCGAGTCGTACCAGTGATCCTTTTTAGTCTTGGGGCTGCTCTCAAGCTTTTGGAGGCGATCATAGATCGCGGAGATCACAAGAGCAGAATCAACCGCAGCGGGGAATCCTCTCGTGTCTGATGACTCGCCAGTCTGCTTCTTCGAATCTCCCCCAAATATCGCGACTGCGCCATCCTTTTGAGGCAGCTCACTGGCAGGCGCCGATTTGGGTGTCTGATCGTCCATCGAATAGCCGAACCCGCGAAACGACTTCCGTCGGGGCACGACCGATTTTCGCCGATTGGGAAATGGATACTGAGCGACTATAAGCGTGGCAGGCCCAGGTGAGAAAGTCAATAGAATCTGTATTCCGGGCCGCCCGAAGCTCCGCCCTCCCTATTGGCCGCTCCCTCGCTGTCTCCGAACCCTCGCACAGGAGCTCGGTCTGCGGTGATGCCGTCGAGCAGGCGATTGGAAGTGCGCAGAGGGTACAGTCTCCTGAAGTCGGCCAGTGTCCAACGAAGTTTTTTGGCGCGCGGCGAGTGAATTTTCGTACTCGGTAAAAGGGCACTGGCCGGTTGGTCGGCGAGCGTTACCCCGTGTGATCTATGTCACCTCCGCCAAACACGGCCAGCCTGACGGCGTGGCCCGGTAATCCGGGGCTAGCTTGTCATCTCCATCCCCTTTGACGTGTGGCCGCAAACAATTTGATCCAGCGATAGGAGCAGCTGATCCAAACGAACCGTGGTTCTGCCGGCTTTAGCTAATCGCACCGTCCACCAGCCGCACAATAGCGGTTCGCCGCGTCAAGGTACTGGGTCCAGTCGGAGGCAATTCCACGCTGCGCCGCTGCGAGGGACATCCTGCCGGATTTCACTTCGTCGGCAAGGTAGTTCTCCACCCGGTCTTTGATTTTGAAGTATCTTTCGTCCAGCGCGACCGCCGACGGCCCGCATTCTGGGCAGATATTGCCCAATCCATCCGCTCCGGCGAGTTCCAGTGGCACAAGGTGATCCAATTCGCACACCTGCGTTTCGCCATAATTCCGGCGCGGAACCCGAAGCCCATACCAGCGGTAGGTGATGTGCTTCTCCGCCTCACTTGTCTCGCAGTTCCGAATGCCCCCGGTCCTCCAGGCGCGATTCCTCAGGACATCCGCCGTCACGCTCGGGTCAATTCCCCCCGGTGTGCATCGTGGATCGGGAACCGGAAAGCCGTGGCTCAGGGTCGTCGCACAGGCTCCGTCCATCGGCTGCTGCCATGAACCAAAGTATTCCGACGAACAGGTAACACCGAACTGCGAGCATTCAGCCTCCATCCGCGCGTCATTTTATGCCGGACAACAGGTCCGGAAAGTCGAGTTCACGGAGGAGCGGCGTCAGTGGCTTCTCCAAATGATCCAGGCGGTCGAAGTTACGCGTGCGCGTCTGACGGCAAACCGGAATCACGACCACCGCGGCCGATGCGCCGGTTGCGGAGTGCGATCCCAGTGCGATCAGGTGCTCCTCTGAGACCGTCTCGGATCCTCCAGATATTCGCCGCGCTCGAAAGCCTCGGCTTCGCGCTTACTTTCGCGCGTACGGAGAAGCTCGGCATGCTTCGGTGCGAAGACAAATTCCTCAAGGAACCGGATCCGGCTAGGCGATGACCGGCGCGTGACGAGGAGATTGCGATGCTCCTTGCAGAACTTCTGAAGCGCATCGAACTCGATGAGATAGCTTACGACACCGGTTCTCGATTCCCGCCGTACCGCTTCGAGCAGGCCCATTTCGATCCACCGGGTCGCCTCGCGGCGTCTGATGCGCAAGTGCGTACAGACCTCGCGCAGGCTCAGGGTGTCTCTGCTGAGGTGCGTGTGTTCCTGGCGGTAAAGCCAGTTGTAGAGACTCTTCGGGTTGCAACCGAATCGAAGCGCGGCGGCGTGGACTCCGTGGTCGGAGATGTACTCGACCAGTTCGTCTGTCTTTCTAGGATCGAAACTGTGCCGGGATACGGACCCGGGCCGCGGGATACCGTGGCTGGTCATGAAATCCCAGCAAGCGCGCTTATCTCTCCCGGTCAGAGCGGCCAACTCTTCGCAAATGGCGACCGGATGCTTCTTTTGGCGAATGATCTCGACAGCTTCCGGCGGAAATCGCCGCCATGGTCGGCGTTTCGGAGCGGGATCGATGGGGGAAGAAGAAGGCATACCTCACCTCTGTCTCCATATACACACAACTGTTCGAAAAGGAAGAGAGGGATAGCACTTTTTCTCTAACGTTCTGTTCCAACCTGGTGCAGGCAGAGAAGACTACAAAGATCAAAGCGATGTGGAAAACTGGCCCTCTATTTGTATTAGGCATTTTGTTGATGCCTTTGGTGCACGTGTAACGAAATTTTTATCGATCTCTCTTGACGCGTGCACTCCCTTCTCGGCGCTCCACGGTACGCGATCCACGTCTGGCCGCTCTCTGCACGCCGGGCTGTCTTTCGGAAATGGCCGTAATCAGGCTAGAATCGACGCATCATCGTGGGCTTCGGCCCGTTCGTCGATTCGAACTAAGCAGTGTCAGCCAGAAGCGCAGAGTTCCTATGGATCCCCGGCCCTCCCTCCCCGCCGGCGATTACTGGTATCTGGGCTCGCCTGATCCGGCGATCGATCAGCTGTTTCGGCGGGCGTGCGGCCTCGCGTGGCCCTACGCCGTCTATTGCGCGAATTTCTATCACAACGATCCCGATTTCGCTTACGACCTGATGGATGCGGCGGTTCAGAATGCGGAGCGGTATTACGCGCGCTTCGATGGCAAGCGAACGGTGCTGCAGCTCTCTTACCGAATCACCTCCGTCATCAAGCGGCTGTCCAAACATCGAGCCAATCGAAGTGAAACGGCGGTCGGCTCGGTCTCCGAACTGGAGCGGCTCGCGCGAACCATTGCCGCCAAACCCGATGTCGAGCAGGACGCTTTCATCCGTCAGGTTCTTGACCGGATGACCCCTCGCACGCGCCGAATCGTGCACTGGCGACTCGCTGGTCACACCTGGCGGCAGATCGCCCATGAGCTTGGTGCAGACCACATCACCGTATGGAGACAGGCGAAGAAGGAAATGCTTGGACTCCTCGAACTCAAATCTGATACCCCTGACACAGAAGAACGAGGTGAGAGCGATTAAGGGAAACGCCAACCCCGAGCAATGGTTTGTCGAGCAACTGCGCGCCTATACGCAAAGGCAGCCGCGGAGCGCACATACTCCCGAATGTCCCGACGATTCCTTTCTGCGCGAATATGCGGCAAAGCCAGGGTCCTTCTCCCTCTCAGATCCCCGCGTGCAACACGTGACGTCCTGTGGCCATTGCCTGCCCGCTCTGCTGGAGTTCCGCTCATCGGTTGCCGTCCGCCGCCCGACGCCGGCGCGTTGGGCCACCATCGCTGGCCTGTGCGCTGCATGCCTTATTGTCGGCTTTATCGCTGCCAAATACTGGAATCGCCAAAATCCCGTCGCCTCAAATCCCCCTGCCGGCCAGCAGGCATCCGCCGCTATCGATCGAACCCTCGATCTCACCAACTACGGAACCTTTCGAGGAGCCGAACAGCAGCCGCCAAAGCCGCCACTCAATCTTCCGGCGGCCCTGCTGCACGTCAATCTGATCCTGCCGCGCTTCAGCGAAGCCGGACCGTACACCATCATCGTCGTCGCGGGCCGCGAGGGCACAAACCGCATCGCCTATGCCACTGGAACTGCCACGATTGTAAGCAATCAAACGAAGCTGATCGTAACGCTCGATCTGCGCCGCGCGAAACCGGGACGTTATGTTCTCCTCACCGAACTCAGCGGGCAGGATGACTGGTATTCCTATCCGCTCAGGATTCAGTGATCCGAGCGACCCCGGAGTCAAGCTGCCCCATCACTCGACGCACCCGCGCACCTGACACGACAACCCAACCCTCGATTCTCCAGTCGAGGTGCCTGTCAGATTCGCCTGAGAATGACAAATCCGTTCGCGGGTACGACAGGCCCGATATGCCCCGCACGTGAGGGGATCCGTCCACCAAAGTTCCCCGTATTGTCCCCACCATAGCGTGACGACTGGCTATTAAAAACTTCCTGCCATGCTGCGTCGGGGAGACCTGATGCGTAAACCCAGTAGCCATTTGTGTAAGGCGTGTTGGACAGAGTCGCGAAAATCAGGAGATCCTCATCCGTACTGGTGCGTCGAAAAACAATGATGCGCTCTGCCTGGCGCTCGTGCAGGATATTGATACTGCCAAAACGCAGAGCAGTCGATGTCTTACGGAATGCAATGAGATCCTGATAAAAAATGAACAAGTTGGCGCCGCTGCCCCGGCGCAGCCCTGCAAGATCTTCTCTCCGGCCAAGGAAGTCGTTGTACTTGTAATCCTGCAGAGCACCAACCTCCTCTGCCATGAAGAACATCAGAGTGCCTGCGGAACAAGCAGCCATGCCGAAAGCGAATCGGCTGCGGGCTTCGGCGAATGGCCTGCTTGAGTTAACGAACTGCACACCGTGCACAGCCTGCACCATTGTCCGGTGCGAGCGAAGGTCCGGATTGGGATCGCCACTTCCAGAGTTACCGCACTCATCATGGGAAATGTGATACGAAACAGTCTTGTTGCCGGTCCACGCCTGCGATCCCGCAAGCCAGTCGAACCGCAGCGGACCGTCGCCGCCAACCCCTGCCCGTGCCACTACCCCGGCCCAGCTGTCTGCCGCAACCCCGACCGTGTTGTGATATATGTCGACGAACCATGTGAGATCGAACCCGAAGCCGGCGTCGAGTGCCTCGGTGATCTGAATCCTGTCCTCGTGTTCTTCCGCGATCAGGAACACCGACGGTCGGAGAGCTTTCAGAGTCCTAGTCCACTCACGGAGCAGCTTTCCGCCGAAGGCGTTTGCCGAAGCGAGCAGTTGGCCTGTCGCGATCAAACGGCAGTCCGCGTGCATCGCCTGCGTGAGGTCAACGCGGAACCCGTCGACATGGAACTCATCGACGAGAATGGCCGCACTGCTGACGAACATCTTGCGGACGTGCTCTTCCCAGTACCGGGGAACCCGGTCGGTTGACCCATTATCGAGATAGCCACCCTCCGGGTTGTCGCCATACTGAGACGGCAGCCCTTCATACCACAGATAAATGTCGTCGTTGAGGGCGTCCGAATCATAGTGACCTTCAGAGCGCTCGCGATTCGGGCTGAAGTGATTGTAGACAACGTCCAGAAGTACGGCGATACCGCGTTGATGGCAGGCACGCACGAAATGCTTCAAATGGTCGCGGCCGCCTGTCCGAAATTCCACGGCGAAATAATGCGTGTTGCCATATCCCCACTCGTTGCTGCCGTCGGAGTCGGCGACCGGCATAAGTTCTACTGCATTCACGCCGAGGGGAACGAGGTAGCTGTCCAGCAGATCAATTGCGTCCGCAAAATCACCCGGGGTGGGCTTGCCGAATCCCAATGAGGCCACATGCAGTTCATAAATGACCAGGTCCTCCAGCCTCTTCGGCAGAGGCCGCATGGGATCGAATTCACCCGCCCAAAACTCCTCAGCCGGGATAAGCAACGCTTTGTCGGCTGGCCATTGAACCGGCTTCAGCGTGCTGGTTACTGTATCCGGGTCGATCACCACGGAACAGCTTACGCGCCCATTCAGTTCGGCGATCGTGCCATTGTAAGGCGCCCCGCCCGGATCGAAAGATCCGGCCCCAATCTGACAACGGGAAAAAATGTCTGTTCGGTAAGCCGTTACACCATTTGGCTTGCGGATTCGGAACATATAGGGTGCATGGTCAAAAAGGCGGAAATCGGAAAGCTTGGGAGATTCCCGAAGGTTTGATTCCCAGATGCCATCGCCGATCGGCCGAAGCGCCACAACGGGCATGGCCGGATCTATGCCTCCTCCCGCATTGTCAATGTACCCGGTTGTCCACGATCCGAAGACGACTTCAACGGAAAGAGCGTTAGGCGCCCAGACAGAAAAGCGCAGCGCCGGCATCTCGCCTAGAGCAGTGAAGAATTTCTGTGCACCAATACGGCGCGAATCAATGAGCCAGTATCTTTCTTCCTGTGATGGAGAGCCGATGTGGCCCGACGGTTGCAGGACGAAGCTCCTTGTGCGCAGAGTGGAATTCGCATCGTGTATCTCAGTCGGTATACCCCAGTTTCCGGTCCCGGCCGGACCATCCAGAAACACGCCCCACGAGAAGGTCCTCGCGACCCCCGCCGGATCGAAGTGAACCGTGGCTTCGAAGGCCGGGCACCCGTCTTCGGTCCGGCACGGAGTCATAGGGGTCTCCGTCCATATTGTCGAGTAACTTCCGCTCGAATCCCAGCTGCCGCTTAGCCGAACGTTTCGGAAAAGGCCTCTCTTCAGTCCCGTGAGATAAAGGAGATGTACAGGTATCGTGGCCATAGTCGCTTCTCAGATTCCTCACATAACGGCGCCTTGCTCAGACGCCTATGGGGGCCTCCTGTCCCTGTTCGTCTTTGTGAATGAAAAGCCGCCCCCGCAAGGGAGGGTCGCCGTCGAGAATGGCGATAAGGGCGAGCACTCCCGGATACCCGTCGGGTGTCGTTCGGCACGTGATGAGTTTTCCGTCGACAACCACAGAATACGGAGTTCCGGGAGGAGAAAAGAAAAATCCATGCGGTCCTGCGGCATTCCTAAACAAAGCCTCTGAATCAATTAGCGGATTTCCTCCGATCCCCGGTGTAAGCCATGCTTCATCTGCCTGATAGGCCTTCAAATCGAAAGCGCCGTTGTGCCAGAACGTATTCGTGTCCTTTCCGAAGGCCGCTGTCCATCCCCACCCGCTTTGATATTCGTCAAGCCAAGAATGTGTTGTGACCGCGCGGCCATAGAGAATCGATTTGCCCGTGGCAGGATCGACAGTCTGCGCCAAAGCCAAGCCGCCGTTGCACTCACCCATAACGGGCTTGCCCAGATCATGAAAGGCCAGAATTAGATTCTGCAGCCCGCGATCGAACATAAATCCGGGTATCGCTCCGGAGCCGCCGGCGACGATAACCGCGTCGTACTGTTCCGCCATGGCGACAGAGTCGTGCAGACCCTCCCGGTACTGTCGCAGCAGCGTGCGGTCTTTTAAGTAATCGCCCACCTGCGGAGGGCGGGCCAGCGCCCGCAGATCCATGACGTTCGCCTGCTGCAGCAGAGCGTGCTCGCTTGTGGAAGGATTAAGGAACCGCAAAGCCAGTTCCTGCTCCTCAGGCGAGACGACCGAACCCCGCCAGGCGCCGTCGATGAAGGCGGGATCGAGGGAAGGACCAAGCAGGTGCGGCGGCGACCCGTCTTCTGTTGCCACCCTTACGGCGTACCCGGCGCGGACAAGGGTCGCTGCGACCAGGCTTAGTTCAGCCGCCCACGTTCCGAATTTGGAGGCAACGAGCAGGATTGGTTTATGGTTGGCAGCTTCTACCGCGAGAAAATCGACACCCGTGATGCGCTTTACTTCCGCGGCGACGTCGAGCGTTCCATTCAGGAGACCGTGGGCTGCCTTTGCCACCGGTCGATGCCCGCCATAATTGGAAGCGGCCTCGGCGAAACGGGCTTCCAGAGCCTCGATAATCTTTCGCACGGTGCGCTCCAGGACCGGCTCTGAGGAACCAATGTGATCCTCAGACTTCACCGATTTCGAATCGTGCGCACGGGAGGTTTTCAGCACTTGCTCCGCAATCGCGTCTATGAAAAGGTAGACTTCATCCTTCGACCTCCCGGTAACTAGGTCATCGTCGATATAAACCCCGGTGGCTGCGGCGACATAGTGGGCACCGGCGTTAGTGACGTCAGCGAGCACCACCTCGTGACAGATTACCTTCCGGTCCTTCAGCAGATCGGGGCGAGGGGTAAGTATCCAAAGCCCGTGACAAAGAGCACCCTTCACGATCTGCCTGTTGTTCATCGCCTCCGCGAAAAACTCCACTGCGGGGGCTGTCCTAGTAAGAGCAGGTGACGGTGTCACGCCGGCAGGGGTATCAAACTGTCGTAAACGAACGCTCGTATAGTTCGCCGCCATGATTACGGCATCGTAGTCTTCTGGCCGGACCGCGCTGAGGTCGCGGGAGACCGTGAACTGCTTGGCTACCCTTGATGGTTCGTTCACTGCGTCGCTGAGGAACGTCAGTTCATCGTTGCCCCACAGGCGCGACAGAAAGTGCAGTTCCGCGCCCATCTCACCGAATCTCTCAATGTAGGCGTCGATCTCCTCAGGAATAAATTCGCTCTCAAGCAGGACCGCGATTTTCCTGCCGGCCAGCAATTGCTCGCCCATTCTAATCCCCCCTCGATCGCTTGAACTCAACCCTGATGACGGAACCGCGTTGTTCGGCGGTAAGCGGGATCTGATAATTCTCGCCGTCGAACTGGGTCGTACTGGCACCGTCAATATACACAGCCACGATTTCCACGGTACCGGGCGCGAAACAGTCTGGCAGAACATTCAGCCACGATTGGCTTGAGACCGGACTCGGGCTGAAGAAGAGACAGAAGGTATCGTCTTGGCTTCGGGTCCGGTCTACATATGAACGTTCGTAGATATGCGCCAGGTAGTTAAGCTCGAACATGTGATACCCGGCGATTGCATGGCCGGCTTTGTTTGCGTAGTTGCCCTGGATATACGGCAATCCGCTGTCGGTGACACGAAAGAATATTCCGCGGTTGTCGTGGTCGAGAAAGAATAGGTTCCAGAAAGCAGCACTCTCGCGGGCGAGATCCAGAAATTCCGGATTTTGCGTGGAGCCGTAAAGAATCAGATAAGCAAGGATTGCCTGTTCCTGCTGCCAGAAGTCTTTGGTGGTCTGCCATGCAAAGTCCTGGACAAAATCTCCGGTCGGCTGTCGTTCCATGGCATCGAAGATGCCGCCGGCCACTTTGTCGTAGCCAGCCGATCCGATTCTGCGGGCGATTGCCTGGGCAGTATCCAGACAACGCGAAGACAGGTCGAGCCAGCGGGAAGCATCAGTGGCGTCGCGCGCCGCCACCGAGCGCGCGTAATTTCTGATACGGCACAGATTCCAGGCGATTTTATAATTGTGACCGACGATGCCGCGATTGAGTTGCCATCCCCACGTGTGATCGGGCGTCCAGTCCTGGAAAAATCTCTCATTGACAAACAAAACGTCAGGATCCGGATCGGGAAATTTGTCAATGATGAGTCTGCCAAGGGTGTACAGCATCTCACGGCAGTTTCTTAAGAACGCGTGGTCCTGGTCAGATGCCTCCTGTGGCAGAGGATCGAACGCCAATAGCACGTTCAGCAGATACGCCGGAATGTGGTCTCCGATTGAGTTCCAGTTTTTGCGCGACTGATTTGCCCCGAGAATGGGCGTGTCCGGGCGCATGGTGGCGTAGTCCAAATGCGAGAAATAACCGGACCACTGAGGATCCCAGTAGAACGCGTTGAACGCGCGGATAGTCCGCTGAATATCGTCGAAGACCGCCCAGTCTTGAGTGATCCTGTAGTATTGGGCGAGACCCGCAATGGAGTAAATCTGCTCGTAGAGCGGAATCGTGTTGAGGTCGTCTGGATTAAGTGAATACTCGTAGATGTTCTGGCCCCCAAGAGTGCGGCGCATGCCAAAAGCCCAGAAACAGAACTGCCCGTCGTGGGATGCGTGTCGGAACAGGGAACGCTGGTATTCCACTGCCGCGGTGGCTGCCGACAGGTATCGGGAAGCTCCCGTCAGCAGGTATGCGGATGACAGGCCGTAAATCAGTCTCGAAAGAGTCGCGCATTCCTGGATATTGTCGTCAGTCGGCGCTCCGGTGATGTTGAGATTTGTGCGGTAAAGAGCAAGGTCATCTATGATAAATGTCTGCTTTGCGCCGAATAGATCATCCAGCCAGCGATCGGCGAGGCGCGACGTCTGGGTAATCCACCAGTGCGTACGCTCGAAGAGATACTCTCCATCCTGCTCCTGAAGAATATGTACAAAGCGCGCAGAGAACTGTGACTTGCCTTGATCTTGTTGGTAGATACCCTCGATGACAACCAGACGCCCCAGCCTTATGAATGCTTTGATCAGCTGTTGCGGGTCCGAGGCGGAAAAGCCGGCTGGCCTTGGAATCCGGTCCCGATCGAGCTCGTCGAGGTTCATCAAGGTGCCAAAAACGGTCTCGCGGGTTACCTCGACAATGAAATGATCGCCGGTTCGGCAAACAATCTCGAACCTTGCACCCCTAGCATCGGCGGACAGGATGGTCCCCGTTAGCGTCATCGACTTCGCAAGTGATCGGAAATCAATCAACATCGCATCGTCCGCAGGAGAAGACAAAGCCGCAGGCTTCAAAGCCTAGCACAAAAATGCAGATTATCTGCGTAAGAAGGTTACAGATTGATTAGTTTTTTACGTCACTGATCGGTTCGTCGGATGCCGCTTTATGATGCGATTGATGCCCGGTTCGGCGGGCAGCGTGCGCGCCTGATCCGATAGCCCACCTTCCAGAAGTGAGCGGCATTAAGTTGCGCCAAGAGTCAGATCCTAGTGCAGGCCCGTGCCAGAGTCCCGCTCATGCATCGGTTCTCCCTTCTTGCAATGGGGCAGCGCGGTCGAAATTCTCGACCAAACTCGACCAGTGTTCGAGGCGCCGCTGGCAGCGCGAGCAGATTGCCAGATGCTTTGCCCGTTCCGTCAGGAAGAGCTTGCGGACATCAAACGCAAACGCCCGGATCTCGTCTTCCGTGTAACAGGCAAAGTCTTTCTCCTCAAACGGAGGTTGAGCCGACGCTGCCGCCAGGAGCTCCACTTTCCGCCTCGCGACCATGTCCTCGAAGTGAATCCGCCGGCTCGGAGCCTTCACCCAAAGCGTGTCATCCTGCGCCCAGAGGTCTTCGAGCAGGGCGCTGGCATTGAGAGCGAGGTAGCGGACGGCATCCATTCTTCCTGCGGTCGGCTTCCGCTGGTCTGCCAGCGCCGCACCTGCAATCTTCGCAAGGCCTACGATTTCCTCATCGGCGAACGATCGGGCAAGCTCGCGAAAATCTCTGCATTCCTCCCGCGCGATCTCCGAGAACTCTGAGTCTCCGCCCGCGATCTCGGCGACATCGGAGGTCAGCGGCGGCAGCTCGATCTCCGTTCCCGGTGCCGCCTCCCAGGCCGGATGGTTCGCAGTGTACATACCGGGATCGAAGACTTCGAGTAGCGAATCCTTGCGGTCCTCCGGACCGCGAAAGCGGTTCAGCAGGTCCAGAAACCAGCTCAACTGCGATGGACTGAACTCCCGGGAGGCCACCTTGGCGGCGTCTTCCCGCCAGGTGTCGAAACTCTCCATCAGCGAGCTCGGTAATTGAAATCGATTCAGCTCTTTGATCATTTCCTGAATGTCCGTGGTTGGGTTCTGCATATTCCGCCCCTCTTGGGGACTGTTTTCCCACGGAACCCAACCTCCGTCAAATGGCCCTGGAACCCTTCCAATCTCCTTCCCGGAAACCCCTAAAAACACGGCGCTTGCCGCGAAACTCAATCAGGGCACTTCCGCGCATCCCAACCTGCGGGGCAAGATCCCAGCACAGGGCTTCGAGGCTGAACCTACCCTGCCGGATCCGTACCCACCGGTTCCTAAAACTGGCCACTTCGACACCTCGTAACAGGAATATGGGTGCCGGGTTTCCCTCCCCAAAGGGCTCGAGCAGTGCGATCTGTTCGTCGAAATGCTTGCCCGTCGTTGCCAATACCAACTCCCCGTCTTCACGGATCTCATGGTTGCGTTGGAGCTTGAGGCCTTCCACAAATGCAGTGAATTCCTTTGCGAAAGCGTCAATCTGGCCGATCGGCATGGTCAGCCCGACAGCCTGAGCATGCCCGCCGAACCGCTTGAAGAATCGACGGAACTGTTCAAGCGCTCCTGCCAGATTGAAAGCGGCCCCACTCCTGCCCGATCCGACCGCCAATCCAGGGTCGGGCGCCGGCGCCAGCACAATAGCCGGTACATTGAAGCGCTCGACACATTTGGCGGCCAGCAGGCCGGCAATGCCTTTGGGACAAGTTTCCCGGTAAAGCACCAGAGCGGGCGGAGCCGGCTGCGGAATCTCACCGCACAGTCCGCCAAAATGGGTTGCGACCAGCTGGCGCCGCTGCTGGTTGAGCTCATCCAGCTTCTCGACGCTCCTTCGTGCCGCGTCCTCGTCCCGCGCCGCCTCGAAGACCGACAGCGCCGCGGAGGGATGATCAATCCTTCCGGCGGCATTGATGCGTGGAGCCACGCCGAATGCTAGATCATTCGAATCGGGATTCGCCGGGTCGGCGCAGGAGACCCGGAGCAATTCCCGGAGCCCACAGTTTTCAGCACGGGCGAGCTCGCACATTCCCAGACGTGCGAGAATTCGAGTTCCGTTTTGCAGCGGAACACAATCAGCGACCGATGCGATCGCGGCGTACTGGCTCATGGCAGCCTGCAGGCGTTCGACGCGTTCATCCTTCCAGCCGGCTCGCAGCGCTAGGGTCATCGCGAACAACGCCGCAAGGCCGGCGCCGCAGAACTCCTGGGACCAGACGGCGAGCGCGTTGACCTGCTCCTGAACGCGGTGATGGTCGATGACGATCACGTCGACGCCCAGCCGCTGTGCCAGGAGAATTTCTCGCTGCGCGTTAATGCCGTTGTCGACCGTGATCAGCACGTCGGTGCCGCTCATGGAAAATCTGTGTACTGCACACGAACTGAGACCATATCCCTCGTCGCGGTGGGGCAGGTAGGCTCGCGCCTGAACTCCAAGACTGGCCAGAACTGACCGCAGAATGTGCGTGCCGAGGATCCCGTCGCAGTCGTAGTCGCCAAAGATCGCGACCCGCTGTTTGTCGCGGACAGCGGCAAGCACGCGGTCGACTGCGCTGGTCATCCCCGGAATCGACTCCGGACCGGGAAGATCATTCCAGGAAGGAGGTTGAATGAAGGAGTCAATGTCCTCGATGCCGCGGCCGATCAGGACGTCGAGCAGTGGCTGGCACAGAAACATAC
>Ga0335075_10008015_pt1 | contig 16231 bp, 8 predicted proteins | sample Lox_Sample_24_FD_206723 | JGI IMG/M metagenome (GOLD analysis project Ga0335075, IMG submission 206723) | Soil microbial communities from Loxahatchee National Wildlife Refuge, Florida, United States - Lox_Sample_2.4 | ecosystem: Environmental > Terrestrial > Soil > Wetlands | place: USA: Florida... | reverse complement strand
AGCGGCGAGGAGAGCGTCTCTTTGCCATCGGTCACGGTGTACAGGCTGTGGTGCGCATCCGTTTCTATCAGGTAATGGTACGGTCCCACTTCGAAGGTGAGGTGAGGGTGCGCATGTAGAGCCTCCGCGTCGTCCGCATTAAAGGCGGTGCGTCGCATAGCGGTGCGGGCCTGGGAGGCGAATTTTTCGGCGTGGCACTGCCGGCAGGCCTCAGGCCCGGCGTAATCGCTGCGTGAGACGCCCGGCTGCGTGGGCCAGAAGCCGGGGTCCGCCAGATGATCCTGTGTGGAGAGTTGGGCGTGAACCCAGGGAGTCAACACCAGCAGAGTCATCATCCACAAGAGTGCCTTGCGCAACGGCGGAGCGGAAGCGGGAAGCATTGCCACAGGTCTGGGTTCAACATAGCCGGGAAGGCGGGCTGTGGGCAAATTCCTGGCCTCTCCGGCTCACGGTGAATGAATGCTCAATGTCTGGGGAATCAAAAAATGCAAATTTCCTAAAAATCACACTATACAGGTGAACAACTTTGTGCGTAGAATGCTCCCGGTAAGTAAGAATGCTGCAACATGGGTTTGGAGAGGCGGAAAAGGGCTCGAAAAATGAGCACCTTTGCGCATGTAATTCATTGATTGTAAAGGGCTGATAGATTTCTGTTGACAGCCGTGCATAAGCAGGAGTAATCAAACGTTTCAGTTCAAGCTGTTATCGTTATCAGGGGTCTGATGCACCTGGTTAGAAAACCAGGACCATTGGATGGGAAGTACTCAGGAACTATTTCAAGGAGGCAAGTATGTGCAATCAATCTCAAGGTGGAGGTGCGTTTCGGGCGTTTCGTCTGTTTGCGTACACTCTCCTGGTGTTGCTGCTGAGTATTCCGCTCGGCCTGCACGCCCAACAATACTCCGGAAGCATCGTCGGGTCGGTCACGGATTCCACCGGCGCGGCCATTCCAGGAGCAACCATCACCGTGATCAATAGCGGAACGGGCGTCAAGACCACGCAGACCTCCGACGGGCAGGGTAACTTCACCTTTGCGCAGTTGCCCATTGGAACCTATGACGTGCATGTAACGCAGGGCAACTTCAAGGAGTACGTCGAAACAGGCGTCGCTGTGCACGTTTCAACGAACACCGAGGTGCATGCGATCCTTCAGATCGGCGCGCAGACGCAGACAGTCACGGTTGCGGCGAATGCTATCCAGGTCCAAACCACCTCAGCTGCGGTCGGTGAAGTCGTCAACGGCACGCAGGTGCGCGAACTGCCGCTGAACGGCGAAAACTTCGTCGGTCTTACGCAACTGTCGCCGGGCGTCAGCGCAGCCCAGGGCGCGAACTTCGTAGGAAAGGGGCTTGATGGCGGCGTAAACTTTTCCGTCAACGGCAACCCTTACAACAACAACCTGTTTCTGGTCGACGGCGTGAACAACAACGACGTGGGATCGGGTCGTACGATTCTTGTTTATCCGGCGGTCGATACGATTGCCGAATTCAAGATGATCCGCAACTCCTATGGTCCTGAATACGGACAGGCAGCCGGTGCGATCATCAGCATCACCACGCGTTCCGGCGAGAATCAGATCCATGGCGGCTTCTTCTATGCGGGTCGCAATGACGCCCTCGATGCCAACAACTGGTTCGCGAACAATGCCGGCCTGGGCAAAGCCGAAGAACGCCGCAACGATTACGGCTATTTCCTCAGCGGCCCGTTCTTGAAGGACAGGCTCTGGGGCTGGTGGAATCAGGAATGGAACAAGGAGATCCAGGGCGTGCCTTTGGCGGCTTGCGTGCCGACAGCGGCGGAAGAAGGTGGAGACTTCAGCGGCTATACCGGGAGCACGGATCAATGCGGTGCAACGCTTCCGACCATCCCTGCGTATGCGCAGGCGGCAGGCAATCCGAACAAGATTGCGAACCCCGACGCAGCCGGCTTGCTGATCGCGCAATTCTACCCGACAGGTCCCTCTACAGTGGATTCCACCGGGAATAACTATTCGCAACTGATCGGCAACGGGCTGAACTGGAGCGAGTGGAACGTTCGCGGCGACTATCAGGTCACCAAATCGAATCGCGCCACCTTCCGCTGGACCCAGGATTCCTGGACTAACCCGGCGCAGAACGACGGAAGCCCGTTTTGGGGCGAGTCCAATTTCCCAACAGTGGATTCAAGCTGGAGCCAACCTTCCAAGAGCGTGATGGCCAAGTGGACCTCGACCATCTCTAACACCATGGTGAACGACGCGGAATTCGGCTTCGGCCAGAACCGCATCATCACTACGCTCGAGGGAACCAAAGCCAGCATCGTTCCGGCTCTCCAGACAGCGTATCCGTCAACGTTTCCAGAGTCGATCAAGCAGAAGGACGAATTCTTCGGCGGGTGGGGCGGCCTGAATCCATACGGTTATGTGAATGGAACTTCAGGCGGCGGCACAACCTCCATGTGGAATATCGCGCCTTACGGCAACCATGAAGACCTCTACACGGTGCAGGACAACCTCTCGAAGGTGTGGGGCAATCACCTGATCAAGGCCGGCATCTTCTACGGTAATAGTGAAAAGGTTGAAAACGTTGGAGCCGGTGAGGACCGTCCAGTGCTGCCGGGGAACTGCTCTATCTCGGCCGGCGTGTACTGCGACAACACCAACAACAGCCTTGCCACCATACTTCTTCCCGGGACCGGGCCTAACGCACAGGTCTTTTCCGCTGTGTCCGAGAACAGCATCGATGGCGTTGCCGACGTACACTGGCACGACTACGAGCCCTATGTCGGCGATACCTGGAAGATTTCCCGCAACGTAACTATCGATTACGGCTTCCGCTGGTCGATCTTCCGTGAGCCATACGGCGGCACGAACGGTGGGAACACGAGCCCGGCCTACGATAGCGGTGGCAACTACGCCAACCAGTGGGCGAACTGGGTCCCGTCAGCATGGAGCGCCTCAGAAGCAGCGGCGAATCCGAGCGATGCCTGCAACGGTATTCTGATTGTGCCGGGAACGTCTCCCTGCGCGGATCAGGTAGCGTTCCTCCAGACACTGGGCGTAAATCTACCTCTTTCCGACGGCACCCCTGGTCCTAACGCAGCACTTGTGCAGCAGAACGATCACGCCATTGCTCCTCGCCTGGGCGTTGCATGGGATGTCTTCGGCAATGGAATGACCGCGGTTCGTATCGGCGGCGGCCAGTTCAATCAGCGTGAAATTGTAGGCATTGCTGAAAACCTTGCCCGCAACGCGCCGTTTGTTCTGGGCATCACCACTAACCGCAGCCTCGACACGGTCACGCCCCTTACCAGCGCCTCGGTGTCGCCGAGCGCGAACAAGACTACTGGCGGGTACCTGCCGAGCTCCTGGCAGTGGAACTTGTCGGTCGAGCAGCAACTGGCTCGCAATACAACCTTCCAGCTCGGATATGTGGGCAACACGGGAATACATCTCACTTCGATGTTTGACGCGAATGCTCTCCCAGCCGCAAACTTCCTGCCCGGAGCCTTCGCTTCCGGAAGTGCCCAGAATGCGCTGCGTCCGGCGGATAACTTTGGAATGATCGGCGGTTTCACCCGCTTCGGACATGCATCGTACCACTCGCTGCAGGCTCTGTTCCGGGCCCAGACCGGCAGCTTCTCCACCTTCCAGGCAGCCTATACATGGAGCCATTCGATCGGTAACGTGGAATTGGATAACTCGTCTGGTAGCGTGAACCAGCAGGCAACCACCGATCTATCCGATCCGGGGCTGGACAAGGGCAACACCAACATCAACCGTGCCAATATCTTTGTCGCCAATGAGGTGTTTTACCTGCCGAAATTTGCGAGCCACGGAATGTTGGTCCAGAACGTTGTGGGCGGTTGGGAAGCCAACAGCATCATCAGCCTGGCTGAGGGCAGCTCGTTCAGTGTCTTCTCATCCGGAGCCAGTGGCGCTTGCACCAATGAAGCTGCGGATGGAACCTGCATCGCCGGCTATTCAAGCAGCCTCAGTGCACTGGTTGGAACTGGCTACACCGATAACCAGCGGCCGCTGGTTACGGATGTCGGCTGCAGCACTGGCCGGCACGGACCCGACATGCTCAACTACAGTCACTTCTCGCTGATGGGTTACACGCTCGGCTCGTTCCCAAGCGACCTGGCGCCACGCGGCACCTGCACCGGCGCACCCAACACAAACGTGGATGCCCAGCTCGCCAAGAACTGGACTGTCAAGGAGAAGTACCGGATCAAGTTCAGCATGGACTTCTTCGATCTCTTCAATCACCCCAACTTCAACAGTGGCAACCTGGAAGCCTCAGGCTTTACTGCAACGTCTCCATTGCTTTGCGGAGGAGCCCAGCAGGCAGTTCCAGGTGGTGGCCCAACCGGGCAGCCTTGCAGCCCAACCAATAACGTCGTTACCGGTGCAGCTTCCGGTTCAGCAACAAACCCAAGCTCTGTCCTCAATACGCCGACAGGCTTCGGTTCGGCTAGCTCACAAAACCTCAACGCGGGACGTACCCTGCAATATACGCTCCGCTTCTCCTTCTAGTAGTACGGACATAACGCTGTAAAGCCTGAGCGGCGGTGCTTGAATTCCTGAGCCCCGCCGCTTAGTCTTGCCACAGAACTTCCAGGTGTCGTCTGCCGCTGTGAATTGCCGATCCCAACAACTTAGAATTTTCATAGGCAGGAAGTGGCTTTTCCGGGTCACAGTCCTTCTCTTGGCTTTGGCGGCCCTGGCGATTTCTCCTGCCCTTGCTCTGTCCGCACAACATCGACCTTCCACGGACGCACACGCTGCCCGAGAGGCCGGGACGGAAGAAAGCCCCGATCAGCTGGAATTGAACCGGCGCATCAAGGCAGCCGATGCCGCGCAGGTCTCAGGGAATCCCGTCGCCATCGAACGGGAAAACAAGCGGCTGATCGCAGAGGGCCTACTGCTCATGGGCAAACTGCGCATCGCCGAGTCCGCCTTTCCCGAGGCCGCACAGCTTTTTCGCTCTTCGCTGGAGCTTGAGAATAGGCCCGGCCTCAGTGCCCAACTGGCCATCGCTTTGCAGCTTGCGGGCCAGCAGGATGAGGCCATCGCAGAGGCAAAGAAGGCGCTTGCGGAGAGTTCGAACGATCCGGCGATCTATATAACGATCGGCCGCGCATATCTGGCCAAAGGAGACTTCGATCAGGCTGCAAAGTCCTTCACTCGTGCGATTCAAATCCATCCCGATGTGAATGTGATGTACTCGCTGGCCGTCAGCTGGCTTTCCAGCAAGGATCCCGACGCGCGCCAGCGCGCCGATGCGGTCTTCGCGCAGATGAAGGCGATGGCCGGCGACAGCGGTTCGCTGCACGTTCTGATCGGACGCGCCTACCGCGACGCCGGACTCATGCCGGCCGCGATTCAGGAGTTCAAGCGCGCGATTGAGCTGGACACGACGACTCCTCACGCGCACTACTTCCTCGGGCTCGCCTATCTCTCTCAGAATGAATGGCAGCCCACGCCGCAGGCTCAGGCGGAGATGGAAAAAGAGATTCAGTATCACCCGAAGGACTTCCTGGCGAACTATATGCTCGGCTTTCTCGCCTCCAGCGAGCGGCAGTATTCGACTGCGGACAAGTATTTGAAGATTGCCGCCGGATTGAACCCGACCTGGCCCGAGCCATTTCTCTACATGGGCCTGGACGCCTTTGCCCAGGGAGATGACAAGACGGCGGAGACGATGCTGCGCCAGGCGGTCCAGCTGACGGGAACGGATCAGTCCCGGTCAAACTATGAAATACGCCGGGCCTATGTTGACCTCGCCCGAATCCTCGCGCGCGAAGGCAAGGAGCAGGAGAGCGAGGTCTACGTCGCCAAGGCTCGCGACCTTGAAAACAAGGTGATGCAGGATAGCCAGCAGAAGACAGCGGCCTTGATGGCCTCCGAGGGAGGCAAAGTCAACACGATCGCTGCCGTGGTGCCGCTCGACCAGCAGGAGAATCATGGCACATCGCTGGCCACCGCCAGCGCCGAAGCCGCGGCGCGGTTGGATGCGTCGGCGATCGCGAAATCAAACCTCACGCAGAGTCAGATGGAAGTGGCCAGGAGAGAAGAAGACGCGCTGCGTCCGATCCTGGGCCAGAGCTACGGAGATCTGGCCACGGCCGAGGCCATCCAGCAAAACTATGCGTTAGCCCTCACGCATTATCAGGACGCGGAGCGCTGGGACCCGAGTATCCCCGAACTGGAGAAGAACCTCGGCATGGCAGCGTATCGCGCGGACAATTATCCGGAGGCGATTCACGGGCTGTCCGAAGCGGTAAAGGAGAGTCCGGACTCCAAGCCGCTGCGGGCGATGCTGGGCATGGCGTATTTCGACATGAAGCAATACGGTGATGCGGCCACAACCTTCTATCCGCTTGGAGAAGCGGGGATGCACGACCCGGCCGTGGGCTATGCCTGGGCGGCTTCGCTGGTGAAGACCGGAGACTTGAAGGATGCCTCGCAGGTGCTCGCACTCTACCAGAGCCAGCCATTGTCGAACGAGGGCCTGATGCTGGTGGGCCAGCTCTGGACTGAGATCGGCGATTACGATAAGGCGACTGCTACGCTGCGTCAGATTTCGGCGTCAGACCCTGCGTTTCCAGGAGTGCACTCCGCGATCGGGCTGGCCGCGATTCGGGCGGAGAAATGGACCGATGCTCGCGCTGCGTTCCAGGCTCAACTGGCAGCAACGCCGGACGATCCGGCTGCGATGTATTATCTCGGCTTCATCGATCTGCAGGAGTCGCAGAACGATGCGGCGATGAAGCTCTTTGAGCAGGTCATTGCCGAACAGCCGGACTATGCCGACGCGCAATATCAGATCGGCAAGCTCCTCATGGACAAGGGCAACGCGCAGCAGGCGGTTCCGCATCTTGAGGCCGCGGCGCGTCTTGAGCCGGATAAGGCTTATGTCCATTACCAGCTTCAGGCCGCGTACCGCAAGCTTTCGCGCACGGCGGATGCCGACCGCGAACTGGCGATCTATCAGCAGATCAAGGCCGCATCGCGGGCGAAGATCCAGGCCGACGTCGACCAACAGCTTCACCAGAAACCATAATGCCTATCTCGCCCATCCGCCAATTCGTTCGTTCGCTCGCTGTCTTCGCGCTCTGCGGCTGCCTGTTGCAGGCGCAGGAAGGACATCCGCCGCCGACTCCGCCGCCGCCGGGAGCTAAGGCGGTCACCTGCAGCGGGAGGCCGATTCCGCAACTGGTGGATATCACCCAGCAGGCGGGCATTCACTTTACGCACATGTCCGATCCGTCGAAGAAGTACATTGTCGAGTCGATGAGCGGCGGCGTCATCCTGATCGACTACAACCGCGACGGATGGCCGGATATCTTCTTCACCAATGCGCCGACCGTGGCCATGGCCATCAAGGATCCGAAGAACCTCGGCGGAGTTCGCGGCGCGCTCTACCGCAACAACCACGATGGAACCTTTACCAATGTGACCGAACAGGCCGGGCTGACCAAACCCTGCTTCGGCATGGGCGGCGCGGTGGGCGACTACAACAACGACGGCTGGCCGGACCTTTATCTCACCTGCCTGGGTGGAAACATTCTCTACCGCAACAACGGCGACGGAACCTTTACCGACGTGACCGCCAAGGCGGGAGTTGCGGATGGCCGCTGGTCGACGGGTGCTTCGTTCGGCGACTACGACGGCGATGGTTATCTCGACCTCATGGTCGCCAACTACGTGGACTTTCACCTGGATGACATGCCGGGCTTCGGCAGCGCGCCTTACTGCAAGTACCGAGGCATCGACGTGCAGTGCGGGCCGCGCGGGCTGCGGGGCGCGGGCGACTCGCTGTTCCACAACAACGGCGACGGAACCTTCACCAACGTCGCCAAAAAGGCCGGCGTGGACGATCCCAGCGGCTACTACGGCATGAGCGTGATCTGGGCGGACTTCAACAATACCGGTCGTCCGGATATTTATGTGGCGAACGACTCGACGCCGAAGTATCTGTATAAGAACCTGGGCAACGGAACCTTCAAAGACATCGGCCTGCAATCGGGAACAGCGGTGAGCGAAGACGGTTCCGAGCAGGCTTCGATGGGCATTGCAGTTGGCGACTACGACCACATCGGGCGGCCTTCGCTGTATGTGACGAACTTCTCCGACGAGAACGATGATCTTTATCACAACGACGGGGACTGGAACTTCTCCGAGGACTCGTATCCTTCCGGACTGGCGCTGCCCTCGCTTCCTTATGTGAAGTGGGGCACTGCGTTCGTGGACCTCGACAACGACGGCTGGCTGGATCTGCTGACGGTGGACGGACATGTGTATCCGCAGGTGGACTCGCTGCCTTCGGGCGCGCGGTATCGCGAGCCGGCAGTTCTCAGCATGAACCAGAAGAACGGAACCTTCTGCGATGCGAGCACGCAGGCAGGCCCGGCGATCATGGAGAAGCGCGTGGCGCGCGGACTGGCGGTCGGCGACCTGTTCAACAACGGCAACATGGATGCTGTGATCGGCGACCTCGATGGCAGCCCCATGTTATTGAAAAATATGGGCATTCCGGGTCGGACCTGGGTGAGCTTTGAGCTGGCCGGGACGAAGAGCAACCGGCTGGCGATCGGCGCGCGGCTCACACTGAAGGCGGCCGGCATGACTCAGACTGCGCAGATCCACTCGGGCGGAAGCTACCTCTCGCAGAACGATCTGCGGGTACACTTCGGGCTCGGGACGGCGACGAAGATCGACAGCCTGGTGGTTCACTGGCCCTCCGGGCATGTGGACACCATGACCAACCTGGCTCCGGACAAGTTCTACTCGGTGCTGGAAGGTTCGGGGATTGTGCCCGCGTCGAAGATCGCTCCGGATGCGAAGGCCAAGCCGTAGAGATGCGGTGGCGGACGCGGGTTTTGACTTCGCGGTGATGGAAGCAGCGGAGCTGTCCGGTGAGGGTGGGAGACTGGCAGTATTTGCCCAGTATTTGCCGTCGGACTTGAGATGCGGGCAGAGCGGAATCATGAGGGCCTCGTTTTTGATCAGGGATCGTGATAACAAAGGGGTTAACGGTGGAGGGCCGGGCTAAGATCGCCGGGCTCAAAGAGTTACGGGCATCATCCTGCGGATCAATGACTTAGGTGCCCGGACGTAGGTGCTCGCCCCTTGGGCTTCGCTCAGGTCAGGCTCTCTGGGCGGGCGGCTTCGGGACTGACCGTCCGGGCATACGCGGCTTCGCCGCCATTTTGTTGCTGGCCTTGGTGGTCGCTCCCTTTGGTCGCGGGGTTCATAGCTTGCTCCTGAAAAAGGAAGAGGCGCGGCTTTGGGCCGCGCCTCTTCTGGTTTGGGAAGAATTTGCTCTCTATTCTTAGTGTAGCAAGCCGGGGGAATTCATCTGCATTTGTAGGTTGTTGATGGGGATTCGGTTAGAGGTGGCGGGGCTTGACAGGGCAATAACATACTTGGCTGACTGCACCAATTAATGTGCAATTTGATGGCCGCCTCGGTGGTCAACGGTTACCAAAATGCTATTTCAGTATCTTAGTTGCAAATACCTCATTGACAGGTAAAGGGAAAGAGTCCAAACTGAAGCCAACATTGGGCCTAAATGGAAAGGCCGTCTATCCGTAGGAGGGTAAGACAGCCTAGAGCACAATGGATTGTGGAATTTTGACCTTCCCCATAATCCCGCGTTTGAGCTTCCGTGTCAAGCCCTAAATCGAAACCGCCCATCTCTCGATAAGAGCGACAGGCGGTTCATGGTGGCCCGGTAGCTTAATGGATAAAGCAGCCGTTTCGTAAACGGTACCCCGCTCGGGAATGTCGGTTCGAATCCGGCCCGGGCCACACCCTTAAAGACGTGAAAATAACCTTATCGATTCAATCTTCTCACGTCAAGACTGGAGTAGGCCCGGATTCTGGAGTTCCATTTGTCGCGCAGGAATCTCCTTAAGCATCGAGATTATTGCGCTTTGCGCGATTCCCAAAAGTGCAAGTGTGCGTTCTAGGTCCCCTTTTTGAGCCGATAGAGGACTCCGTTTAGAAATAATCTCTTGGGATCAGGACGGCCACTTGCGGCAAGTGAGCCGTCAGGTCTCTGATACTGGTGAACGCGAGCCATTTCGTTTCCATTTTCATCACGATAGGAGAGCATTACGCTTGTGATACCAACCGTTTCTTGAATAAGAGCGTCAGATATTCTGGATTCCAGAATATGGGCTGTCCAGTTTCCCGATTTGACGTTTTCCCAATACCCGCTCCCGTTAAACTTCTGGCGCATCTCATCTACAGAAATACGCTCAAACGGGGTAAACGGCGGGTTAGAATTGGCTGACATGATAACCGTCCCTGAAATCCGCGAACACTTGGTCGATCTACTTGCCTCGAAAGTAGACAGTGAGGAAGCTTTGTCCGCTTTTGAGGATTGGTTCGTTCAGGCAAGTTGGAATATGCATCATGATTCTGACTCGCAGGCACAAAAATTTGCTGGACAGGTAGAACTCGCTTTATCTGAACACGAGTCTGACTACAATCTTCTGTGGAGTAGGCTGAAAGACATTCTCCGCTCTAATCCAGTCATCGCCACAAACGATACCGTCATGGTCATTACTGCCTCTTCGTCTACATTCCAGAGCCAGGAATGGCCATTCTCACTTGTTGGTAAGCAACGCGTAATGGCATGCGGGTAACAAGTACGTCATTAACGTAGAGGTCCCACCAGAACAAACCTTCTTCTGTAGCGATCCAGTTGACAGGAATCTGAATGGCTGGGCCACGGTCATCATCGCCCTCAAACAAAACAGGTATGTCCATTGATGGAAGCTCTTCGCCCTTGGGTGATTTAGGGCGCAGAGAGACCTTCTGCTTTCCTCTCATGAATCCTGATTTGAAGCTGATGTAAACCATGAATTGAAGAGGCATGGGCTGCATCTCATCAGTTATTCCTTGTACGTTGAAACGATCGATCATTCGAATAATGCTGTTCACTCCATCTGCCTCATGCAGAATCTTCTCGCAGAATGTGGCGATATGCAGATATGGCCTGAAAATCTCTGGTTGCTCCGCCATCCGTTCACCCCTTATACATCCGAACTGTAACAGCAACGCCGCAATTGGTTCTTGCGCGAATTGACTCTCAACACACATCGACTATATCCTCCAGACGGAGAATTGAAGCCGATGAAGCCGAGCACTTCCGCCAAGAACGTATCCGGCGACTTCGACAAATTCACTGATTTTATGCGTCGGCTTACGGCTGTGCCGCACGCAGAATTGAAGGCCCGTCTAGACGCGGAGAAGGAAGCCAAGCAAGCGGCTAAGACTTCTTCTTCTTCTTCGGCCCGCGCTTCGCACGATAGGGATTAAAACGACGTTTCCTGCACCTTGCCAGTGACATCGGCATAGGTCAGACGCTTGCCCTGAATCTGCGACACTGCCTGAACAAACCTATCATAGTCAGACTTGTTTTTGCGGTTGTTAAACCGGAATGCCTACTCTGTGACATACCGATCAAGGTGGTATGGCTCTACTGCAACGTAGGTACCGTGCAGAGTCCGTTTGAGCAAGCTCCAGAAGTTCTCGATTCCCTGAGTGTGAACCTGGCCGCGCACGTATTCCCTCAGATGGTTGACGGTTTCGTGGACGTACTTCTCTGCTTTTAGCCCGTCATATTGCGAAGCAGATTGCGCTGTACGACGCAGGCATACCAGTGGCGATCCTGAATGTGACGCAACTGGATTTCCCGGCGTCGATTCCTGATGGGGACATGGCGAAGCCGACTTCGGCTCCGGCCAAGGCGAACGAGGATCCGGAGGTTCCGGCAGGCGTCATGGCGCGGCGTTTCTACGGTGGAGACAAGCTGGAATATCCGGCTGTGGCGAAGTCGCAGCATCTGTCGGGGTGGGTTCTGCTCTCCGTGGATATCGATGCAAAGGGACACGTGGTTGGAGAGCGCGAGATTGCCGGTCCCAAAATGCTGTTGGATGCGGTGGCGCAGGCGGTGAAGACGTGGAAGTACAGGCCTTATAAAGTAGACGGCAAGCCCGTGAAGGTGAATACCCTGGTTCCGGTGTACTTCATAGGCCAGTGAGTGGAGTGCGCCTATCGCGTTATGGCTGGTTCTTCGCCCGCTATCGCTTCGACATCCACGAATGGTTCGCGTTTATGGTACGGGGAAGAGGATCTCGGTGATGAGTTGGTCTTCGGGGGTGGTTTTGGGGTCGTTGACGTAGTGCTCGATGTTGAAATCGTTGCGGAGCGGGGTCTTTTTATCTTCCACAATGTGCCAGACGCGGCCTGAGGCTTCGCCGAGGTTGGCGTAGGAGCCGGTGAGGACGAAGCGGATGTATTGTCCGGGCGCGACGAGCTGGTATTGGAGGCCCTCGGGGATTTCGCCGGGGTGGGCGGCGACGCCGACTCCGGCGCGGTAGATCTGCTGGTCCATTTTATAGAGGCTGAAGTATCGGGTGATCTGGCTGTGCGCGGCGATTTCAGGCACGCGCTCATGCAACTGCTGCCAGGCCTTGTGGGCGGTGTCCTGGAAGGCGCCGATTTTTTCCACGAAGAGGTAGTGAGTTTCGGGCCAGGTGACGGTATCGGGCTCGAGGGTGAGCTGCATGGGTAATCCTCCTTTCGTTCCTTTCCGCTTATGGATGCGGGTCTTGTCTGCGTTGGCCAGCCCTTTCCTTGTGATGCGGGTTTCTAATACTTCGATTTGAAGAGGTAAGTTGCGCCGAAGGCGAACTGGAAGGAGTTGCGCATGGTGGGCGGGATGGCGGGTGCGGGGTTGTTGAGGTAACTGTCCACGGTTCCCACGGAGAAGCTGAGGTCTTTGTAGAAGGGGATGGCGACGGTGTTGGACTCGGTCGCGGAGTAGGCGTTGGCGTTGTTGTAGGCCGGGATGTAGGCGACCTGCTGGTTGAAGATGACCTTGTGGGGGAGTTTGCGGAGATAGACTCCTGCGAAGGTGGAGCCGATGAGCTTCTGGTTGACTCCGTCGGTGGCGTTGATGAACTCCTGGTTTTCGTACTGCATGGTGGCCTTGATGTCGAGCATCTGCCGGGGCTCCTTGATGACCGTGTCTCCGATGCCGGCACCGTAGATCTGCTGGAGGTCGAGGCCCTGGCTGTAGTTGTGGTCGAAGGAGGTCTGGGCGAGCAGGTAGAAGCGGGGCGAGAAGTACTCGTCGCGCTCGGCGTCGGCATGGAAGATTGCGCTCTTGCTGTCGCTGGAGGGATAGAAGACGCCCTCAGAAGTATAGGCGGGCTGGGTGATTTTGCCGTAGGAACCGGTGAAGCCGAGGATGGTGCGGTTGCTGGTGTCGAGCCAGGAGAGCGTAGGAACCTGGCGGACGAGGGCGACGGCTCCGTTGAAGGTGCGCTGATCCTGCGTAGCCTTGACGACGGTTGCACCGACGGTGGCGGAGCCGTTCCAGCCGGCGAAGAAGCCGGGACGACCGTAGAGCTGCTTGTCGAGCGTGGTCTGGTCGAGGATGTACTGCGCGTTCTTGACGGGAATAGGCGCGATCATGGCGTGGCTGGCGGGATGAACGGTGATCATGTCGCCGGCTACGGTGATGGTTCCTTCGGGCAGATGCTGGGGGACGCGGCCGCGGCGCGGGGTGACGTTCTTATCGAGCACGGCCATCGGGGTGTTGGCCTGTAGCTCCTTGATTTTGGACCAGGGAACGCTGACTTCGCCGAGCATGTCGCTCTTGAAGAAGACGGTGCCGGCGACTTCGCGCTCAAACTTTCCGGTGATCTGGTCGCCGTTGGTAAAGACGATCTTGTCGGGCGGCGTGCGGACCTTCGCTTTCGCGGCGGCCGGGTTGGGCGCAGACGCGCTGGCCATCGGCACCGAAACAGACAATAAGAAGACCGGCAAAAGGACAAAATGCAAGCAAAACAGCTTCCGAACAAAAGCCATCGGGAAGTTAAACTCCTGATTTTTAAGAGTTCCAGGTTGGGACCGGAGAGTTTCCGGGGCTGCTACCAGAGATGAACGGTATCTCTATGGTAACGCGAGGCAGAGGGTGCGTGGGTTGGCCGGGTGGTGGAAAGAGCCGGGCACGCGCGAACGTACCCGGCTTGATACTCAGTAGGAGGACTTGAGGGTGTAGGTGACTCCGGTGGTGAACTGGAAGGAGTTGCGCCTGGTGTTGGGGAAGGTGAGCGGCACGTCGTTCAGATAGGTATCGAGGGTTCCGAAGGAGAAGCCGAAGTGCTTGTATGCGGGGAGGGCGAGCGTGTCGGTTTCGCTGAGCGAGTAGGCATGCATGTCGTTCCACGCGGGGAGGTAGAGCGCATCCTGGGTGAAGACGATGCCTTTGGTGATGTGGCGGATGTAGGAACCGCCGAAGGTGGAGGCGATGAGGTCCTTACTGGTGGGGGAAGGCGGAACGACATTGAAGAAGGCCTGGCGCTCGTACTGCACAACGGCCTTGACGTCGAGCTCCTGCACGGGTGTTTTGATTACGGTGTAGCCGATGCCGCCGCCGTAGATCTGCTGGAGGTCGAGGCTCTGGCTATAGTTGTGGTCAAAGGAGACGGTGCCGAGGTAGTAGAAGCGGGGTGAGACGTACTCGTCGCGCTCGGCGTCGGCATGGAAGAGGGAGCTTTTGGTGTAGGTGGAGGGAACGAAGGTGCCGTCGGCAGCGGTGTAGGAAGGCTCGGTGATTTTTCCGTAAGACTGGGCATAGTTGACGGAGGTTCGGTTGCGAGGATCGAGCCAGCTCACGGTGGGAACGACCCGCACTAATCCTACCGACGCTGCGAAGGCGTATTGGTCCTGGGTAGCCTGCACCAGGGTGAGGCCCGCGGTGGCGGCTCCGTTCCAGGCCTGGAAGAAGCCGGGACGGCCGAGTATCTGTTTGTTCAGCGTGGGCTCATCGACGATGTATTGCGCATTGGCGACAGGAATGGACTGAATCATGGTGGCGTTGGCGGGGTGGACGGTGATCATGCCATTGGTGACGGAGAGGGCTCCAATGGGCAGTTTGGCGGGGATATGGCCGTGCTTGAGGATGACTCCTTTGTTGATGACGGCCATGCTGGAGCCGGTGCGCAGCTCTTTGATTTTGCTCCAGGGAACGGTGACGTCGCCGACGATGTCGCTGTGGAAGGTGACGGTTCCACCGACTTCGCGGACGAAGGAGCCGGTGAGCTGGTCTCCGTTCGTGAAGATGACGACGTCGGGCGGGGCTTTGGCCGGGGCCTGGGCGGCGGCATGGCACAGAGTTGCTGGAAGGGCGAGAAGCACCAGAACAAAGGCGCAGAAGACAGAGTGAAGGGTCTGATTTCTTTGCATGGGAAAGGTCTCCAGAAAATTCAGGCTCGATACTTTGGTGCCCCGGGGGGTCTTCCGTCTTAGGATGCGATGTTTCTGTGCCATCGAGGGCAGGCCGGAAGATTCTTTTTCATGGTACCGCCGATCGAAGCCGATGGGCGGGGCGGTATATTTGGGGGTTTGCGAGCGCGGGCGCAGGATTTCTTCTAAGATTTACCTATGTCGATTACACGTGAGCAGGCTCTGGATTATTTTGCCTCGGACGACCTGATTGGGCTGGGGATGGAGGCCGATGCGGTGCGGCGGCGACTGCATCCGGAGGGCGTGGTGACGTACATCATCGACCGCAACATTAATTACACGAACTTCTGCACGGAGTACTGCACGTTCTGCGCGTTTTACCGTCCGCTGAAGGGCAAGCTGGCGAGCGAAGGGTACATTCTGGACTTCGAGACGATCTACGCGAAGATCGCCGAGACGCTGGAGATGGGCGGGACGGGCGTGCTGATGCAGGGCGGGCTGCATCCGGATTTGAAGATTGAGTGGTTCGAACGGCTGCTGAAGGGAATCAAGCAGCGGTTTCCGCAGATATGGCTGCACTGCTTTTCGGCGTCGGAGATTCTGGCGATTGCGGAGTACAGCGACCTGACGGTGCGCGACACGATTATGCGGCTGCGGGATGCGGGGCTCGATTCGATTCCGGGCGGCGGCGCGGAGATATTGGACGATGAGGTCCGGCACCGGATTGCGCGGCTGAAGTGCGGGACCGAGGACTGGGTTCTGGTGCATCGCACCGCACACCAACTCGGCATGCGCACGACGGCGACGATGATGTTTGGAGTGGGCGAGACGGTGGAACATCGCGTAAACCACTTTGAGCAGGTGCGGCGTCTGCAGGAAGAGACGGGCGGATTTACGGCATTTATTCCGTGGAGCTTTCAGCCGCACAACACGGCGCTGGGCGGGCGCGGCTGGGATGAGGCAACGGCGGTTGAGTAC
>Ga0335075_10008014_pt1 | contig 16231 bp, 16 predicted proteins | sample Lox_Sample_24_FD_206723 | JGI IMG/M metagenome (GOLD analysis project Ga0335075, IMG submission 206723) | Soil microbial communities from Loxahatchee National Wildlife Refuge, Florida, United States - Lox_Sample_2.4 | ecosystem: Environmental > Terrestrial > Soil > Wetlands | place: USA... | reverse complement strand
AGACACGTGGAATCCCATTCGGCAACCCGCATTTCGACCCGCTCTACGCGGCCGCGTCAGCCAACGGGTTCCCGGTTGCTACTCACTTGATGGGGCAGACGCCGTTCGAGTTGATTCCGATCTATCCGGTGGGGAACCCGGCGCACTGGCACGATTTCTTCGCGTCCTGGCCGCTGCTGTACGTATCGCATTTGATGAGCCTGGTCTTCGACGGTGCTTTCGACCGGCACCCCGATCTGCGGGTGGTGTTCATCGAGGGCGGCTTCACCTGGGCAATGCCGGTGATGTGGCGGATGGACCGGATCTGGGAAGCCCGCCGCGGCGACCTGCCGCATGTGCGTCGCCGCCCCTCGGACTATGTCCGCGAACATGTGCGGTTCACTACCCAGCCGCTGGAAGACGCCGACACCGTCCAGTTCCGCGAGTACCTGGAAATGATGGACCTCGGCGACAACCTGATGTTCTCTACCGACTACCCGCACTGGAGTTACGACGCGCCGGCCTACGCGATCAACCGTTTCCCCGCGGCGCAGCGCGAGCGGATCATGCGCGGTAACGCGACCGCACTCTACGGGTTGCCGGCGACGGTGAAGGCACTGCCCGGAGAGCAGCCGCCGGTGAGCCTCGGTTTCGGGCCAGGCGGTGACGGTTCAGGTTTACCTTGATGAGCATGACGACCGAGACCGATCGCGCACGCCCGCGTGGGATCAGCCGCATCGACCCGGCGCTGCGTGACGCGGCAGCCAGCCTGGACATCGTCGAATTCCACGCGGAGTCCCTGCCCGCCGAGCGGGAGCGTGCCGACCGGCTGGCGGCCGAGCGCGCGGCGGCCGTCGACACCGGCAGCGTTGAGATCGAGGACCGGGCGATCACCGGTCCGGGGGAGCGGCGGCTTGGTCTGCGGCTTTATCGGGGCCTGACCAAGGCGCCGGCGCCGCTGGCGCTGTATGCCCACGGCGGCGGCTTCGTGACGGGAAACCTCGACACCGATCATCAACACTGTGTGGACCTGGCCCGCGCGGCCGGCTGCCTTGTCGCGTCGGTCGACTACCGGCTGGCACCGGAGCATCCGTGTCCGGCAGCACTCGACGACGTCGAAGCGGCGTTTCGCTACGCCGTCGAGAACAGCGAGCGCCTGGGCGCGGACGGCACCCGTGTCGTGGTGGTGGGGCGGGATGCGGGTGCGGCGCTGGCCGCCGCACTCGCACAGCGCATGTTCGACCATGAGGGCCCGCCGATCCTGGCCCAGGTGCTGCACCAGCCGATGCTCGATTGCGACGCGACCCCGTCGCGCCGGGAATTCCAGCGCACGCCGGGGCTCAACGGTCCCGCCGTGAGCCGCGCGTGGGGCCACTACCTCGGGCACAGCGCCGCGACGGCTCAACATGTGCCGGCCCACCGGGCGAACTTGGAGGGGTTACCGCCGGCATTCATCAGTTGCGCGGAGATCGACCCGTGCCGCGACGAAGCCATCGACTACGCGAACCGGTTGCTGCACGCCTACGTGCACACCGAACTGCACGTTGTCGCGGCGACATTCCACGGCTTCGATTCAGTGGTGCCCGAGTGGGTTGTCTCGCGGGAAAGCGCGGCCCTGCACGCTCAGACGCTCCGCCGCTCGTTCGCCATCTAGCCGCTGCCTCAGACCGGCTCGAACTTCGTGATCAGCCACGTGCCGTGGACTTTCGCCAACGACACCATCACGGTGCTCGCCGCCATCGCCGGATCCGGCCGGTCCTGGCTGACGGTGGCCTGGTTGACGAACAGCAACACCACCGCCGAATTCGGGTGGAGTTCCGACACTGCCGCGCCCACGACCTGCGCCGAGGTTGTCAGCTTTTTTTCCTTCGCGGCCGGTGTCACGACGTCCCGGGTGAACTGGTCGTAGAAGTTCAGGAAATCCCCGGTGAGATGAGATTTCGCGGCGCTGATGTCCTGGTTGAGCGTTTCCGGTTTGTAGGACAGCAGCGCGACGATGCCGTCGCGCGCTGCGTCGATAACGCTTTTACTGGCAGCGGCGTCGGTCTGCTGATCAGGCCGGTACTGCGTGACGTACAACCATGCCGTCAGCGCACCCGCTACCACGAACAGCAGGGCGAGAACCAGCGGTGCGACGACGGGTCGACGGAGCTTCGTCGTCTTGTCAGCCCGCGGTTCGTCGGTGTCTTGTGCGGTCTTGTCGATCTCGACCCCGTCGCTGGGTTCGAGGTCCGGCGCGTCTTCGGCGTCGCGCTGGTCGGTCTTGTCGTCGGAGCTCCTATTGCGCAGCTCCTTCTCATCGCTTCGCTCTGCATCGTCGCTGGCGCGGCTCATACTGCGCCGCTCCTTCTCATCGCTTCGCTCTGCATCGTCGTCGGTGCTCATATGACGTATTCAACTTTCGAGATTTTCAGTTGGTCACCGTCTCGGGCCACCGTCACCCGGAATCGAAAAACCCGTGGATCATTTTTGGCGCCAGCCGAATTGGTAATACGTTCGTTGCCCAGCAGCAGAACGACGGCGGAGTTGTTGCTCATCGACTCAACCGCGGCGGCCTTGACCGATCCCTCAGTGACCGCTTTGGAATCCTTGACCACCGACGCGAAATCGCCTGCGACACGCTGGAATTCATCCCTGAATTCGCCGGTACCGCTGTCGAGCACCCGCTGGACATCTTCCTGGGCATGATTGAAGTCCAGTGATGTCAAGTTGATGACGCCTTGTCGGGCAGCAGCGACGTAGGCCGCACGTTGCTGCCGTTCCGCCACGGCGGTGTGGTGGTGCCACAACATCCATCCGCTCGCTCCCAGCAGAGCGCAGATAACGACGATGGTGGCAGCAGCAACGGGCGTGCCTAATCGGGACAACCCCGCGACCCGAGGCACCCGCAACCGTCGCGGTGTTGAGTCGGTCGGCGTCGCGGGTGACTCGGGCTTTTCCGCCGGCTCCGCCGCTTCGGGTGTTTCGGGTTCCTCGGGTGTCTCGGCGGTCGCGTCCTCGCCCGCATCCTCGGTCTGCGCCTCTGCCTGGCGCCGCAGTTTGATCGCGCGGGCGCGGGCGCGCGCCGCCGCGGCCAGCGCTTCCGCCTCAGCGGCCTCGGCCTCAGCCTCCTCGGCCAACGCGAGAGCGTCCGCCTTCGCCTTGGCCGATTCCTGCTGCTTGTCCGCGTCAGCCACGGCGACCACAGCTTCTCGACGTCATTATCGACTGAACTCCGGTATCTCTTACTGTATTGCTCATTGCTACCATCGAAGGCACCAGTGAACCCCGACTGGGATCGAATCGGACGGGAAGGTCCAGCCAACGTCATGACTGCCGTCGATTCCCCCGAAAAGATACTCTTCGCCTCCACCAGCCAAGCTTTTCTCCAAAAAGAGGTTCCGCTGAGCCGGGTGCGGGAGCTGCACGCGGCGGGCATCTCCTTCGACGAGGATTGGTGGCGGCGGGCCGCTGAGCTCGGTTGGACGGCTTTGCTCGTCCCCGAAGAACTTGGTGGTGGCAGCGTCTCGGGCGATGGCTTCGCGGATCTGGCTATGGTCGCTGAACAACTCGGAAAGACGGTGGCGCCGGGGCCGCTGTATCCGGTCAGTACGGTGCTGGCCGCGCTGGCGGGCTGCGCCGAGCACGACTCCCACGCTGACACGATCGAGTCGTTGATCTCCGGTGAAACGGTGGCCACCTGGGCCGTCTACGAGCCGGGGCAGGCCTGGGCCCCTCACGAGCCGTCGCTGACCGCCACGTCGACTGGCTCCGGCTATCGCATCGACGGCGTCAAAGACCGCGTCGAGGCGGGCGCCCAAAGCGGCCTGCTGCTTGTGGTGGCGCGCAGCGACGACGGCGTGCGGCAGTTCCTGGTGCCCACCGACGCTTCGGGGGTGCAGGTCGAGCCGCAGCAGTCGATCGACCTGGTCAAGCAGTACGCTCGCATCCGTTTCGACGGGGTGGCCGTCGAACACGATGCGGCCGTCGGAAGCGTCGCCGAGACCGCCGGACTCATTGACCGTCAAAGCCAAATCGCGCAAATGCTGCAGTGCGCCGAAGTGGTCGGCATTCTGCAGACAGTTTTCGACTTCACCGTCGCCTGGGCATTGGACCGACACACTTTCGGCCGCCCGCTGGCGTCCTACCAAGCACTCAAGCACCGCTTCGCGGATATGAAGATGTGGTTGGAGGCGTGCCGGGCAACGACGGTTGCGGCGGTGGCCGCGATCTCAGCCGGCTCACCCGACGCCGGCCTGTCGGCCAGCATCGCGAAGTCCTATGTCGGGGAAATGGCCACGGAGATCGTCCAAGGCTGTGTGCAGATGCACGGTGGGATTGGCGTCACCTGGGAACACGATCTGCACGTGTACTTGCGGCGAGTTGCGTTGTACCGATCCATGTTCGGCACGCCCGAAGAGCACAACCTGCGGGTGTACCAGGCGCAGGAGACAGGAAACCCGGCCCCGAGGTCCGCTTGATGACCAAGGCTGACCCGACATCCACCGACGTGGAGTCCATTGACGAGTTTCGCGCGCGGGCACGCGCCTGGCTGGCCGACAACATGCCGCCGATCGATCCCGCACACCCGCCGGCCGCCCACCGCGACGAGGAGCGCTGTTGGCAGCGGGCCCGTGAACTCCAAAAGCGTTTGTATGAAGGTGGATTCGCTGGAATCTGCTTTCCGCGCGAATACGGCGGGCTGGGTCTGGACTACGAATACCAAAAGGTCTTCAACGAGGAGAGCTTCAGCTATGAGATGCCGCTGATCCTAAGTACGCCGACCTTCACCATCTGCTGCGCGACGCTGCTCGACACCGGTAGCGAGGAACAGAAGCGCGAGCGCATCGGTGCGGCCTTGCGGGGCGACGAGGTACTGGTTCAGCTGTTGTCCGAGCCCAGCGGCGGATCGGATCTCGCCGGTGTGATCACCCGCGCCGAGCGGGACGGCGACCGCTGGGTGATCAACGGCGCAAAGACTTGGAGCACCAGCGCATTCGCCGCCGACTACGGCCTCTGCCTGGCCCGCACTAATTGGGACGTGCCCAAGCATGACGGCCTGACCATGTTCTTGGTGCCGATCAAACATCCCGGAATCACGTTGCGGCGCATCACTCAGCTGAACGGTTCAACCGAGTTCTGCGAGGAGTTCCTCGACGGTGTCGACGTGGGTGACGACGCCGTCGTCGGTGAGGTGAACGACGGCTGGACGGTGGCCTCACGCCAGCTCTTCCATGAGCGCCGCGCCGTAGGCGGCAGTTCGGAATTCGCCAGCGGCAGTGGCAGTGAGGGTGGCCGGACGACGCCGGTGAACTATGCGCGGCTGGCCGCGAAGATCGGGCAGGCCGACAACGAGCGGGTGCAACAGATCGCCGGACGGGCGCTGGTGCACCGGGCGGTCAGCGACCAACTGGGCGAGCACGTGTTCCACTGCGTCCGCGATGGCACCCTGCCGGCTGCTGCCGGAACCCTGCTGCGGCTCTTTCACGCCGAGACGGTGACTTTGGAGATGGACGCCGGGCTGGCAATCACCGGCACGGCCGGGGTAGTCGGCGCAGAGGGAGAGGGCCTGGAGACCGGCCTGCGCTACCTGTCCCGGCAAACGGTCTGTATTGGCGGCGGCACCAGCGAGTTGGCCCGCAACGTGATTGGCGAGCGGGTGCTGAATTTCCCCCGCGAGTACGCCGCCGACCGTGGTGTGCCGTTCAGCCAGGTCCGGCACGGCAATTAGCCGCGTCTAGACGGTGCGGGCTAACCGGTCCGCGAGCAACTCGGCGAACCGCGCCGGATCCTCGGGTGTACCGCCTTCAGCGAGAAGCGCTGTGCCATAGAGCAATTCGGCTGTCTCGGCGACTGATGGATCATCGACGCGGTCTTTGTGCGCCTGCTGCAGGCCGGTGACCAGCGGATGGTCTGGGTTGAGTTCCAACGTCCGTTTCTCGATCGGAACGTCTTGGCCGGAAGCCCGGTACATGCGGGCGAGCGTCGGGGTGATGCCGAAGGCATCGGTAATCAGGCAGGCCGGCGACTCGGTCAGCCGAGTGGACAAACGCACTTCCTTGACATGCTCGCTCAGCGTTTCCTTCAGCCAGCTGAGCAGGTCGGCGAAATCCTTCTCCCGCTCTTTGCGCTCGGCCTCGTGGGCCGTTTTCTCTTCCTCGGTGTCGAGGTCTACCTCGCCCTTAGCCACCGACTGGAGCGGTTTGCCGTCGAACTCGGTGACGGTGCCCAACCAGATCTCGTCGACGGCGTCGGTGAGCAGCAGCACTTCGTAGCCCTTGGCTTTGAATGCCTCCAGGTGCGGTGAGTTGAGAATCTGCTGACGTGACTCACCGGTGGCGTAGAAGATCTGCTGCTGGCCGTCCTTCATCCGTTCCACGTACTCGGTCAAGGTGGTGAGCTCGTCGTCGCTGTGTGTCGAAGCGAAGGAGGAGACTTGCAGCAACGTCTCCTGGTTGTCGATGTCCCGCATCAGGCCTTCTTTGAGGACCCTGCCGAACTGGCCCCAGAACGTGCGGTAGTCGTCGGGCCGCTCGGACTGCAGCTCCTTGATTGTCGAAAGGACCTTCTTGGTCAACCGACGCCGGATCGCGTTGATCTGACGATCCTGTTGCAGGATCTCGCGGGAAACGTTGAGCGACAGGTCCTGTGCATCGACGACGCCCTTGATGAAGCGCAGATACCGGGGCATGAGCTCGTCGCAGTCGCCCATGATGAAGACGCGCTTGACGTACAACTGGACGCCGATGTCGGCGCCCGGTTCGTATAAGTCGAATGGGGCGTGCGACGGGATGAAGAGCAGGGCCTGGTACTCGAAGGTGCCTTCGGCCCTCATCGAGATGACCTCGAGCGGATCGTCCCACGCGTGGGCGATGTGCTTGTAGAACTCCTTGTACTCCTCGTCGGAGACCTCGTCTTTGGGCCTGGCCCACAGCGCCTTCATCGAGTTGAGGGTCTGGGTCTCTTTTGCGACGGTCTCCTCGCCGCCTTCCTCGGCAGCAGGGGTCCGTACGTCGACCTCCATCCGGATGGGCCAGGCGATGAAGTCGGAGTACTTCTTGATCAGCGTCCGGATCTTCCACTCCGAGGTGTAGTCGTGGAGTGCGTCGTCTTTGTCTTCGGGCTTGAGATGCAGGGTGACCGACGTTCCCTGCGGAGCGTCCTCGACGGAGGCGATGGTGTAGGTGCCGTCGCCGCTGGACTCCCACTTGGTGGCGGCGCTCTCGCCGGCCTTACGCGTGAGCAGCTCGACCTTGTCGGCCACCATGAAGGTGGAGTAGAAGCCGATACCGAACTGACCGATCAGTTCCTCGGAGACAGCTTGGTTCTTGGCATCCTTGAGCTGCTGACGCAGTTCGGCGGTGCCCGACTTGGCCAGCGTGCCGATCAAGTCGACGACTTCGGCTCGCGTCATGCCGATCCCGTTGTCGCGAATGGTCAGCGTGCGGGCGTCCTTGTCCGCCTCGATCTCGATGTGCAGGTCAGACGTATCGACATCGAGGTCCTTGTTCTGGAACGCCTCAATCCGCAGCTTGTCCAGGGCATCGGAGGCGTTCGAGATCAACTCCCGCAGAAATGAATCCTTGTCGGAGTAGACCGAGTGGACCATCAGGTCCAGCAGTTGCCGCGCCTCGGCCTGAAACTCCAACTGCTCGACGCCCGAAGTCATCACATGCCCCTTCACACAAATCGCGTTTTCGAGGGGCAGGCTACAGGATCGCTCCGCTGTCCTTCGCTTGGCCGATGTCGTCCCAGTCGAAGCCGAGTTCGAGCAGAATCTCCTCGGTGTGTTGACCGTGTTCGGGCGCGCGATTCGGGCCGGGCGGCGTCTCATCGAACTGCACTGGCGCAGCGACCATTACATACTCGACGCCCTGGTCGTCGACGTTGGTGATCAGGTAGCCGTTGGGTTTGCTTTGCGGGTCGTTGAGGGTTTCGCGTGGTGTCGCCAGCGGCGCCCACACCCCGGGTTCATCGGCCAGCGCTTTGCGCCAGAACTCCAGGTCGTGCTCGGCGAACTTGGCGCCGACCAGCGCGGTCGCTTCGGCAGCGTTGGCGATCAGATTCGACGACGGTACAAAGCGCTCGTCGGTGGCCAGCTCAGGCAACCCGATCCGCTGACAGAATCCGGCCCAGAATTTGTCCGGCTGCAGAAACACCATCTGGATCCACCGGTCGTCTTTGGTCTTGTAGCGGTTGACCAGGGGGTTGATCGCCAAACCCGGCGGCGCCCCGGGGATGCCGTCCATATCGAAGAGGTCGGCCACCGAGATCGACGGCGCGATGCTCCACATTGCCTGGGCCAGTAGCGACGAGTCCACGATCGTCGCCTCACCGGTGCGTTCGCGATGGAACAATGCCGCGCAGACGCCGCCGGCCAGCGTGATGCCCGCCTGCAGGTCGCCGAACGCCGGGCCCTGCACAGCGGGATTTTCGGTGCCGAACGGTGTCAGTGTGTAAGCGACTCCGCCGCGAGCCAAGTAGGTGGCGGCATCGAAGCCGCCCCGGTCGCGGTCGGGGCCGCGCACACCCAACCCGGTTCCGCGCGCGATGATGATGTTCGGGTTGAACGCGCGGATGTCTTCGACCGTCAGACGTACCCGCTCCAGCGCTGACGGGAGCCAGTTAGTGAGGAATACGTCGGCTTCCGCGAGCAGTCGCCCGAAGAATTCCCGACCCTTCTCACTTTTGAGATCTAAAGCGATGCTGCGCTTTCCGCGGTTGCTCAGCTCGAGGATGAAGTCGGTGTCGGCGCGTGCCGCTTGCCGGGTGAACCCTCCGATCACCAGCGCCCGGCCGGGATCACCGACGACGCTTTCCACCTTGATGACCTCGGCGCCCCAGTCCGCCAGTGCGACACCGGCCGCAGGGACATACGTCCACGAAGCCAGCTCGACCACTCGGACGCCACGGAGCACGGCTGACATTCGACCTCTCTTTTCGGTGTCTTTTCTATTTTAGGTAGTATAGATACTATAGGTATTCGTCAGCCTGAACTGCAACGACGCAGCGTCGTGGAAGAGATGCGATGGAGTCGAACGCTCGTCCGGTCCCCACTGCGGGCCCGCTCAGCGCCTCGTTAGGCCCTCCCGACAGTCGTGCGAGAAATTATGAATCCCAGTGTGGTTCAACCTTATTCACAGCGCTGAGAAAGGACTGACGATGGGTAGAGTGACGGGCAAGGTGGCGGTGGTCAGCGGGGCCGCGCGCGGTCAGGGCCGCTCTCACGCCCGAATGCTCGCCGCCGAAGGCGCTGACATCATCGCTGTGGACCTGTGCGAAGACATCGAAACCAACGAGTATCCGCTGGCCCGCCCGGAGGACTTGGACGAAACCGCGCGACTGGTCGAGAAGGAGGGACAGCGGGTCTTCACCGAGATCGCCGACGTCCGCGACCGCGCCGCCCTCTCCGCGGCGATCGATCGGGGTGTCGCCGAGTTGGGCCACCTCGACATCGTGGTCGCCAATGCGGGCATCTGTCCGCTGACCGCGGGCCTGCCGCCGCAGGCCTTCGCCGACGCGGTGGACGTCGATCTGCTCGGCGTGATCAACCTCGTGCACACCAGCCTCAAGCACCTGCAGGCCGGTGCCTCGATCATCGTGATCGGATCCAACGCGGCATTCATGTCGTCGATGAACACCACCGGCATCGACGGCGGTCCCGGCGGCGCCGGATATGCGTTCGCGAAAATAGCTGCGGCGCACTATGTCAACGATTTCGCGTTGGCGCTGGCCAAGTTCTCCATCCGGATGAACGCGGTGCATCCGACGAACGTCAACACCGACATGCTGCACAGCGCGCCGATGTACCGGGCATTCCGGCCCGACCTGAAGAATCCGACCCGCGAGGATGCCGAGCCGGTTTTCCCACTGGTGCAGGCGATGCCGGTGCCCTACGTCGAACCCGAGGACATCAGCGAGGCCGTACTGTTCCTGGCCTCCGATGCCGCGCGCTACGTCACCGGCCAGCAGCTGCGCGTCGACGCCGGTGGCTTCCTCAAGGTGAAGCCATGGTCAGGCGGATGAATTTTCGTCAATTAAACTGCAGCCCAACCGAAATGGAGTGAGCGTATGCCCAAGGGAGTCATCTACCTGGAGACGATGCCGGTGTCGCCGGACCGTGAGGCGGACTATCACAAGTGGTACAACGACACCCATCTGGAGGAGATCTGCTCGGTCGACGGCATCGTCTCCGCGCGCCGGTTCGCGCCCACCGACGGTAAGGGCCCATTCATCGCGATCTACGAGCTCGACTGCGACGATCTCGACGGCGTTGTGCAACGGCTGGGGGAGCTCGGCGCCAGCGGCAAGATGTCCTCGCTGCAATACCTCAGCCTCGAGCCACCGCCAATTCCCAAGGTTTACAAGCAGATCGGCTCCTACACGAAGTGACTTCCGCCGCAGAGATAGGTCCGGACATCCAAAAGCGCATCTTTGCGCTGATGGTGCTGATGAAGGCGGCCGATGACCGGCTGTCGAAAGGCATCGGCACCGGAGAGTTCATGTGCGTGTACTGGCCGTCGCGCGGCCAGGAGGCGATCGCCGCGGCGATGGGTGTATCGCTGCGACCCGACGATCAGCTGGTCACCACCTATCGCGGACTGCACGATCTGATCGGCAAGGGCGTCCCGCTCGAAGAGATCTACGGCGAGATGATGGGCCGTACCGTCGGCGCCAGCCGCGGCAAGGGCGGCACCATGCATATCGCCAAACCCGATAAGGGCGTGATGCTTTCGACCGGAATTGTGGGAGCGGGGCCTCCGGTGGCGGTGGGTCTGGCGATGGCCGCCAAACGCAAGCGCCTTGACCGCGTCACGGTGGTCAGCTTCGGCGACGGCGCGACCAACACCGGCTCATTCCACGAAGCGGCCAACATGGCCGCGCTGTGGGATCTGCCGGTTGTCTTTGTGTGCCAGAACAACCTCTACGCTGAAATGACGCCGACGGCCGACACCATGAAACTTGAACACGTCGCCGACCGCGCGGCCGGGTATGGCATGCCGGCTGTGCGCGTCGACGGCAACGACCCGCTGGCCGTCAAGGCCGCGCTCGACGCAGCGCTGCAGCGGGCGCGCGTCGGCGGCGGCCCGACGTTCATCGAGTGTGTGACATTCCGTTTCCGGGGCCACTATTTCGGTGACCGGATGCCCTACATCCCCAAGGATCAGCTGGCCGCGGCGATGGCCGCCGATCCGGTGCCGAGATTCCGCAATCACCTCGCTGACGCCGGTATCTGCGGTCCCGACGAGCTCGACAGTATCGAGAACGAGTCCGCAGCAACGGTGGAAGCCGCGTTGCAAACCGTGATGAGCGCCGACTCGCCGTCGGTAGACGAACTCGACCGCGACGTGTACGCCGCCCCGATCAAATACCCGGTGTAGAGAGATGGACGAAAAAGAGATGACGATGCGCGAGGCCCTCAACCTCGCGCTCGACGAAGCGTTGCAGGCCGACGACCGGGTGTTCCTGCTCGGGGAGGACATCGCCGATCCCGGAGCGACCGGTCCCACGGCAGGGTTGTCCACGAAGTACGGCCACGACCGAGTGCTGGACACACCGATATCAGAAGCCGCGATCGTCGGTGCGGCGATCGGTGCCGCCATCGACGGGCTGCTGCCGGTGGCCGAGATCATGATCATGGATTTCATCGGCATCGCCGCCGACCAGTTGATCAACAATGCCGCCAAACTGCGGTTCATGACCGCCGGGCGGACCACCGCGCCGATCACCATCCGCACTCAGGTGTATGCGGGTCTGGCCACCGGTGCCACGCACTCGCAAAGCTTGGAAGCGTGGTTCATGCACATCCCCGGGATGAAGGTGATCGTGCCGTCCACCCCGCGCGACGGCAAAGGCCTACTGACCACCGCCATCTTCGACGAGGACCCCTGCCTGTTCGTCGAAACCGTTCGTCTGCAAAGCAAAAAAGGACCTGTCCCGCTCGAACCCGGGTTCTCGATCCCGCTCGGCCAAGCCGACATCAAGCGAGCCGGCACCGACGTCAGCGTGATCAGCTACGGCCGCAGCGTGCATGAAGCCCTGGCGGCTGCAGCCACATTGGCCGACCAGGGTGTCAGTGCGGAGGTCGTCGACCTGCGCACTCTCGTTCCGCTCGACGTCGAGACGATCGTCGAATCCGCACGCCGGACGCGGCGAGCCGTGATCGTCCACGACGCAGTCCAATTCGCTGGGCCCGGAGCAGAGATCGCCGCGATCCTGCAGTCCGAACTCTTCGGTGAACTGGCCGCGCCCATCGAGCGGGTGGGCGCCAGGTTCGTCCCCAACCCTGCTGCGGCCCCGCTTGAGGCGCAGGTCTATCCATCGGCGGGGGGCATCGCCGAAGCGGCTAAGCGCACCCTGGACAAGGCTAAAGTCCATGGGTGACTTCATTATTCGCATCCCGCGGGTATCGGTAGCCGTCGCCGAAGCCGAGCTGACCGACTTTCTCGTCGATGCCGGTCAGCACGTCGAAGAGGGCACACCGATCTACGTGATCGCCACCGAAAAGGTGGAACAGGAAATCGAAGCCGGCGCCTCGGGCACCGTGCAATGGACGGGCCAGATCGGAACCACCTACGACATCGGCGCCGAAATCGGCGTCATTACTTCGTAACCAGGGTATTGAAAGGAAGAGCGTTATGGATCTCAACGAGACCCGCGAAAGAATCATTTACCAAAAAGAAGGGGCCATCGCCAAGGTCACGTTGAACTGGCCCGAGAAGGCTAACGCCCAGGACCAGAAGCTGGCCGAAGAAGTCGACGCCGCGCTGCTGGACGCCGACCGTGACTACGACATCAAGGTTTTGATCCTCAAGGCCAACGGCAAGGGCTTCTGCTCGGGACACGCGATCGGCAACAACGCCGTCGACTACCCGGAATTCGTCGAGGGCGCCAAGGTGATGGGCACACCGTGGAAGCCGCAGACCGATCTGTTCGTCAAACCGATCCTGAACCTGTGGGAGTTCTCCAAGCCGACCATCGCGCAGGTGCACGGCTACTGCGTCGGCGGTGGCACCCACTACGGACTGACCACCGACATCGTCATCGCCTCCGAGGACGCCTACTTCTCCTACCCGCCGTTGCAGGGCTTCGGCATGCCCTCAGGTGAATGCTCTATTGAGCCTTGGGTGTTCATGAACTGGCGGCGCGCGGCCTACTACCTGTACCTCGCCGAGGTCATCGACGCCAAGAAGGCGTTGGAGGTCGGTCTGGTCAACGAGGTCGTTCCGCGCGATCAACTCGACGCGCGAGTTGAGGCCATCGCCCGCCACATCGCCCAGGCGCCGATGACCACGCTGCTGGCGACGAAGGCCAACCTGAAACGGGCCTGGGAGCTGATGGGTATGCGAGTGCATTGGCAGAGTTCCAACGACCTGGTCGCGCTGGCCTCGATCAGCAAGGATGTGCAGCAGTTGATTCAGACGGTCTTCAAGGACAAGGTGCTGCCGTCCGAGCAAGCCCGACGCCAGGCAGCCGCAGCCGCAACGACCGACGGCGCCACGGCCACTTAACGTTTCGGGTCTGCTGGTGAATATCGCCGATCACGCGATCACAGCCACAGAGTCGCCGGCGCTGATTATCGCCGGCGACGACACGATCTCGTTCGGTGAGCTGTACGCGCGGAGCCAACGGGTCGCCGCGCTGCTGCACCGTGCCGGGTTGCGCCGCGGCGACGGCGTGGCCCTGGTGCTGCCGAACCGGCCGGAGTTCTTCGAAATCACGTGGGGCTGCCAGCTTTCCGGGTTGTACTACACCGCCGTCAACACTCACTTCACGCCCGACGAAGTCGCCTACGTCATTGACGATTCCGACGCGAAGGCGGTATTCATCGACGCTTCGATGGGCGATCTCGCGGCGCATCTGCGTAGCGCCACCGCCGCCGTCGACGTCCACGTCGCGGTGGGCGGCAAACTGGCGGGCTGGCAGTCCTACGGCGATGCGGTGGTGACGGCCGGTGAGGCGCCGCCGGCGTCGGACGGGTCGGAGATGCTGTATTCGTCGGGCACCACCGGGCGGCCCAAGGCCGTTCGCCGACCGCTGCCGACCGACGGCAACGGGTCGTGGGCGCAGTCGGTGCTGGAAATGGCGCTGATCCACAAGTACGGCATGAGCGCCGCCGACGTGTATCTGTCGCCGGCACCGATGTACCACGCCGCCGGGGTGAACTACACGATGGCGGTCAACCGGGTGGGCGCCGCGGCGATCATCATGCGCAAGTTTGATGCGGAAGCCGTGCTGCGCTTGATCGAGACCCACCGGGTCACCCACGCGCAGTTCGTGCCGACCATGTTCGTGCGCATGCTCAAGCTGCCCCAAGCGATCCGCGAGCAATACGACGTCTCGAGCCTGAAATGTGTGATCCATGCGGCAGCCCCGTGCCCGGTGGACGTCAAGGATCAGATGATGAAGTGGTTCGGTCCCGTCATCCACGAATACTACGGGGGCACTGAAGGATTCGCGGGCACCACGATAGGGCCCGAGGAGTGGCTCGCTCATCCGGGTTCGGTGGGCATACCGATGGCCCCGGTGCACGTGGTCGGCGAGGACGGACAAGAGCTTCCGGTCGGGCAGTCCGGCGAGCTCTACTTCGAAGGTGGACCCGCCTTCGAGTACTTCAAAGACCCGGCCAAGACCGCGTCGGTGTCCAACGATCGCGGGTGGCGTTCGTTGGGCGACATGGGTTACGTCGACGAGGACGGGTACCTCTATCTCACCGACCGGTCGACGTTCATGATCGTATCCGGCGGGGTGAACATCTATCCCCAGGAGGCGGAGAACCTGCTGATCATGCACCCCAGACTCGTCGATGCAGCGGTGTTCGGCGTCCCCAACGACGAGTTCGGCGAGGAGGTCAAGGCCGTGGTGCAACCGGTCGACGGCGTGACACCCGGGCCTGACCTCGCAGCTGAGCTCATCGAGTACTGCCGAACACACCTCGCGGGCTACAAATGCCCGCGCACAGTTGAATTCGACCCGGAGTTGCCGCGCGACCCGAACGGAAAGCTCTACAAACGGCGAATCCGCGAACGATATTGGCAAGGCCGGGTATCACGGATCGTTTGACGTCCTCCTCTGGCTGAACCCAGAGGATTCCAACCCAATCCACTTACCTACGCGGCAGGAGAGCAGAGTTGAGGTTCACGGTTCATAGACCGGCTAGCGCCGAGGTCTCCCCGTGCTGTTACCGCCCGTCCGGCGGCAATGTTGCGTGCTGCGTTCACGTCAGCATCACACGGACCCGTGGTGCAGGCTTCGCACTCGAAAACCGCTTGGCTCTTGCGGTTTTTGGGAGCAACGTGCCCACACACACAGCATCGCTGCGACGTGTACGCGGCCGGGATTCGCTCGACCCGACCAAAGGCTTTGTGCTGCAAACGAGCAGCGAACAAGCCCCAAGCGCTGCGGCTGATCCCCCTGTTCAGGCCGCGTTTGGCGGCGACGCCCGCACCGGGCTGTTCCACAGTTCCGCGCGCAGAGCGGGTCATCGCACGCACGTCAAGGGCCTCGATACGGATCACATCGAAGCGGCGCGCAATATCCGTGGTGGACTTTTCGACCCAGTCCCTGCGTCGGTCGGTCTCTCGGGCCTTGAGTTTCGCGATCGCGCGCTTGGTGCGATCTCGTCGGTTAGAGCCGCGCTCGGCGCGGGCCAGGCGCTGTTGCAGCACCTTCAGTCTCCTGACCTCACCGCGGCTCAGGCCGGGTACGTACAGGAGCTCAGCGGTCGACAAGGCTGCTGCCACCTTAACGCCACGGTCGATACCCACCACCGAGCCGTCAGAGGGCCCAGGAAACGGTTGCGGTGTGTAGGCGAACGCGATGTGCCAGCGACCAGCCCGATCAAAGGTAATGCGTTAGGACTTCACAGCCTTTGGGACCGGTCGAGACAGGCAGAACCGCACCCAACCGACCTTGGGCACCCACACATGGGCGAACCTGCGGTTCAGACGCTCGATGTGATGGGCTTTCACCGCCACCTGCCGGAAGCCCTCATGCACGCCGGCTTTGCGCCAGGTCGGGCGGCGGTGGGTGCCGTTGAAAAAATTGTGCATCGCTTGCGCGAAATCCCGCAGCGCCTGCTGCTGCACCGTCTGCGAGCCAGCGGCCAGCCACTCGTATTCGGAACGCGCCACCGTCAACTGGGCGCACTGTTCCTTGTAGCCGGGCGCGCGCCGACCCGCCTGCCAATGCTGCTGCTGCTCGACCGCCAAGTTCCACACGTACCGGGCGTGGCGGCAATGCTCGGCCATTACTACCGCCTGTCCAGCAGTCG
>Ga0335075_10008013_pt1 | contig 16235 bp, 8 predicted proteins | sample Lox_Sample_24_FD_206723 | JGI IMG/M metagenome (GOLD analysis project Ga0335075, IMG submission 206723) | Soil microbial communities from Loxahatchee National Wildlife Refuge, Florida, United States - Lox_Sample_2.4 | ecosystem: Environmental > Terrestrial > Soil > Wetlands | place: USA: Florida... | reverse complement strand
GATCGCGATCCGGGCCCGCTCGAACGGAGCGGACGTCAGCCGAACCGCCTCGTACAGGTGCTCGGACGCCTCGGGCCGACCGGCCAGGACTTCGGCGTGTCCGAGCTCGGCGAGCAGCCGGGCGTGATCTGCCCCCGCCTGCTCGAGCTCGAGCGCCCGGTTGAGGTACGTGACCGCGTTGCCGGGCGCGCCCAGCGCCAGCGCCCGGTGCGCGGCGAGCCGGAGCTGCTCGACCATCCACGCCTCGTCCACCCCCTCGGCGAGCAAGACCTGTGCCGCCACCTGCTCCGCCGGGGCGCCGCGGTCGTGCAGGAGCGCAGCCGCCTGCGCGTGGCGGAGGACGCGTTCGGCGTGGAGCATGCTCTGGTAGATGGAGGCGCGGATGATCGGATGCGCGAAGGTGAGACCGGGTTCGTTTGTGAACAGGTCGCCCGCGCGCATCCCGGAGGCGGCCTCGATGGCGGTGGCCTCATCCAGCCCGGCGAGCGCGGCAGCGTCGGACAGACTGGCCCCGTCGCCGAGGATGGCCACGGTTCGAGCCAGACGTGAGGCCCCGGGTGACACCTTCTTCAGTCGCGCCAGCACCGCATCCGCCACCCGTCGGGGCCCGAGCTCTTGCACCTCGGGGGCGTTGACGGCGAGCGGAGCGATCCGCCCCTCTTTCATCTCGCTGACCAGCTCAACAAGGAGGAACGGGTTCCCCGCCGTGGCATCGTGGCAGGCATGGGCGAAGACCGGCTCGACGTCCTCCGAAACCCCGGCGGCGAGCATTCGCTCGACGCCGGCGATGCTGAGTCCCCGGGGCGTGATAACCCGGGCCGCCGGATCGGCCAGCAGGGCCCCGAGTGCCGGCCGGGTGCTCGGGAGCGTCGGCGGAGCGGCGGCCAGGAGCAGGATCGGCAGGTCCTCGAGCCTCCGGGCGAGAAAGCCCAGGAACGCCAGCGAAGGATCATCTGCCCACTGCACGTCATCCAGACACAAGGCCAGCGGGCGGACTCGGGCAAGGTTCGAGCACAGCCAGTACAGACCGTGCATACGTGGGTAGATCGATTCTCCGTCCGCCGGCTCGTGCATCGCCGTCCTGGCGTCAAAGAGCGGCGCGGCGAGCTCGGCCGCTCCGGACAGCCATTCCCGGCGCTGTGAATCATCCGCCGCCGCGATCACAGGGTCGAGCAGCTGCCGTACGACACCGAACGCGAAGCCCTGCTCGAGCTCCGCGCCGCGGGCAGCGCGGACGTTCATGCCGATATCACGTGCCATCTCGCGCACGACCCGCAGTAACGCGGTCTTGCCGATCCCCGCCGGGCCCTCGATGACGACGAGACGGCCAACCCCGTGCCAGGAATGGTCGAGTGCACGCTGTAGATGGGCTATCTCCAGCTCACGCTCCACCAAGCCCTCGGCCCCCAGGGCGGCCATCGCACGATTGTACGGGCGGAACCCAGCCAGATCAGGTGACGTCGCTCCCTACGCGTCGCCCTTCTCGATCGGTACGCCGATCATGTTTCCCCACTCGGTCCACGAGCCGTCGTAATTCTTCACGCTGGGCTGCCCGAGCAGCTCGTGTAACACAAACCAAGTATGAGCCGAGCGTTCGCCGATGCTGCAATAGGAGATGATCGGACTGCCGGTCAGAACGCCTTCGTGGCCATAAAGCTCGCGTAGCTCCTCGACCGGTTTGAACGTGCCATCCTCGTTAACCGCTTGAGCCCATGGGACCGAGCGTGCGCCCGGAATGTGCCCAGAGCGCTGTGCGCCTTCGCCGCCGCAGCCAGGCCCCAGGCTGAGAGTGCCCAAGTACTCCTGCGGGGCCCTGACGTCGATCAGGACCTGACCGCCGCCGATCCCGTCCAGCACCTCGTCCCGGGTGGCCCGAATCGTGTCGTCCCCTGGCGTGGCGACGAACGTCGTCGGAGTGTGCGATGGAACTGCTGTGGTGGTCGGGCGACCCTCTGACAGCCAGAGCTCGCGGGGACCGTCGAGGAGCTTGACCGCATCATGGCCGTAGTACTTCAGATACCAGTATGCGTATGCGGCGAACCAGTTGTTGCGGTCTCCATACACGATCACCAGATGGTGGTTGGAGATCCCGCGGCTCCCGAGCAACCGCCCGAACGCTTCGGGTTCCAGAAACCGCCGTCTGACCTGATCCTGCAGGTCCAGACGCCAATCTAACCCGATCGCCCCGGGGATATGCGCCTGGCGATACACGGACGGATCCTCGTCAACTTCAACGATCCTGATCGAGCTGTCGCCCAGGCGCCGCTCGAGCCACTCACGCTCGACCAGCACGTCGGCCGGATACCGGTGCATGATGTTCCCGTCTAGCAATTCGGATGGGTTGAGGCCCTCATTATCTTCCTCCCGCTTGGCTGGCACGGCATCGGCACTTTCCCGGATCTTTCCCCTGAGGTACATAGCGGGTACGGCGGACACAAATTGCGGCGCTTAGAGCGGGGACCGTAGAATCTCGACGATGGTCGCGGGCGCCACCGTGGGCTTGCTCGACCGCGAGCTGGAGACCGCACATCTGCAGCGGGCCGTTGACCACTGCTGGCATGGGGCTGGGCGGCTGGTCGTGATTGACGGGCCAGCGGGGATTGGCAAGACCACCCTGATCGGCGCGGCGCGCGAGCTCGCCCGTCAGGCTGGGATGGCAGTCCGCACGGCAAGGGGGGCCGAGCTCGAGCGGAGCTTCGCGTTCGGGTTGGTGCGCCAGCTGTTCGATCCGGTTCTGGAGGCGGCGAACGACGCCCAGCGGGCCGAGTGGCTCGCCGGGGCGGCCGAGCTGGCGGCGCCGCTGTTCGATCCGCGCGCCACGCTGACCGCGACGCCCGCGGAGTCGCTGTACGCCAGGCTGCACGGGCTCTACTGGATGTGTTGCAACATGGCGCGGGAGCGGCCCGTGGCGCTGCTGATCGATGACGCGCAATGGGCCGACGATCCCTCGCTGGCGTTCCTCGGGTTTCTAGCGCGCCGGCTTGACGAGCTGCCGATGCTGGTGGTCGCCGCCGCGCGTTCGCCTGATACGAACTCCGGCGACGTGCTTTCGGCGCTGCGAGCCGACCCCGCCACCCGGATCCTGAGACTGCAGGGACTGAGCGCGCGCGGCGTGGAGCGCTTGCTGGCCGAGCACCTCGGCGACGGCGTCGAGGAGCGCTTTGCGCGGGCCTGTCAAGCAGCGACGGCCGGTAACCCGTTCTATTTGTTGGAGCTGGGGCTCGAGCTCGAGCGACGCGGGGTTGAGCCGATCGCCGGCAATGCGGCGCAGGTCCCCTCGCTCGCCCCCCGGCGCGTCGCCGAGGCGGTCTTGGCCCGGTTGGGGCGCTTGTCGCCCGCCGCGATCGGGCTGGCTCACGCGATCGCGATCCTCGGCGATGGGGTGAGCCTGGCCAATGCGGCGGCGTTAGCCGATCTCGATGAGGCCGCCGCGCTCGAGATTGCCACCGCCATGGAGACGGCGGATCTGCTGCGCGAGGAGCCGGGACTTGCCTTCGTGCACCCGATCGTGCGAGCCGTCATCTATGACAGCGTGCTTCCGGCGCACCGGCTCCTGCGTCATGCCCGGGCGGCGCGCCTGCTACACGACCAGGGAGCGCCGGCGGAGCAGGTCGCCGCGCAGGTTCTGCTCGCCGGCGGTCCACGCGAGCCGTGGGCCTTGGCGCAGCTGAGCCTGGCGGCCGACTCGGCGATCGCCATGGGCGCGCCGCGCAATGCAGCGGCCTACCTCCGCGCTGCGCTCTCCATGACCCACGCGGAGTCCGAGCGGGTTGCCGCCCTAACGCGGCTTGGTCATGCCGAGACGGTGGCCGGCCTGCCGGAGGCGGCGGAGCATCTGGAGGAGGCGGTCCGTCGAACCCGTGACCCTGACCAACGCGCGCGCACGGCGCTCGAGCTTTCCCAGCTTTTGAAGTTCACCGGACGCGCCCCACAGAGTGTGCAGTTACTAGCGGATCTGGCACCGGCTGCCGATCCCATCCTGCGCGACCGTCTCGAGATCGAGATGCTGAGCGCAGCCCTGTTGAACGGTACCGCTCGCGACCTCCTGGCGGCGCGCCTGGAGGGCATTCGAGATGGTCGCGGTCCCGCGCGGAATGACCGCGAGCGCGTCGAGCTCATCGCGCTTGCCTACGAAGGAGCCCATGCCAACCGGCCGAAATCCGAGCTTCTGAAGCTCCTAGCTCGTGTCCGGTCTGGAGCCGACAGCCTCGAGAGCGGGGTGCTGCTGCCGCCGTGGTTCACCAACGCAGTGGCGGTACTGGCCTTCTGTGACGAGTATGACGCGGCGGACGCGGCGCTGCGCCCGATGATCGAGCGCTCGCGCAGACGCGGTTCGATCGGCTCGCTGCTCCTCACACTGTCCCTCAGTGCACAGGTGGCCTACCGTCGCGGAGCGCTCCCGGATTCGCTCATCGACGCTACCACCGCCTACAACCTCGCCGTCGAGATCGCTCCGGGACGTTCGACGATGCGGTTCTTTCCACTCGCCGCGATCAGCAACGTCGCCGTGGAACAGGACCGCTCAGAAGCTGAGCTGCGGCGACTCCTCGACGAAACTGACACGAGCATCGATCGGGACGCTCGCCACGTAAACGTTGCGCTGCTGTCGCGCGCTCGGCTGCTACTCGCCGTGGGCCGCCGAGAGGATGCCCTCGAGCAACTGCTCGAGCTAGGCCAGCTTCCGGGCACCTATGGGACGGGGAGCCCGACCGTCGTGCCCTGGCGGTCACACGCAGCCCTGATCATGCACCGGCTCGGCGATCAGGTGGGCGCGGCGCGGCTGGCCGAGGAGGAGGTGGAGCTGGCGCGCCAGATGGGTGCCAACCGGGCCCTCGGCGGCGCGCTGAGGTCCTATGGGATGGTTCAGCCCCAGCCGGCGGTCGACGTGCTCAGAGACGCGGTAGATGTCCTCGCGCACTCGCCCGCCCGCCTGGAGCATGCTCGGGCGCTGGTTGATCTCGGCACCGCGATGCGGCTGGCCGGCCAGCGCGCGGCATCGCGTCGGACGCTGCGCGACGGGCACGAGCTGGCGCTTCGGTGCGGAGCCACGAAGCTGGCAGACCGAGCTGGACGCGAGATCGCAGCGACCGGAGCCAAGATCGCTCCGGCCGGAATGAGCGGCGTCGCGTCACTGACTCCAAGCGAGCGACGGGTGGCCGAGCTCGCCGCGCAAGGTAGCACCAACCGGGAGATCGCACAGACTCTGTTCGTCACGGAGAAAACCGTCGAAACCCACCTCCGGCACGCTTATGACAAGCTTGGTGTCCGCTCGCGGCATAAGCTCGGTGCGATACTCGCCCCGACCACCGCTCGCCCGTCCTGACCGCGTCGGCGCTTTCGGCAAGCGCGCGATTTATCGGTCTTTGCGACCTGTCATGGGTCCGTCGCCCGCGGTCATCGAGCGGTATGGATCTGTCTCGCGGCGTGCGTGAGGTGTCCGAGCGCGGCACGTTCCGCGTCGCTGGGGCCTAGCGCCAAGCGACGGGCCCGGCTCCCAGCGCCCGGGCTCCGATCGAGCGAGGCAAGGCACCCCAGTCTGCGGGCGGAAACGAGGATCTCAGGGGAGTTATCAGGGGCGTCCCTGATGTGGCGGCGCCATCGCTGGTGCACGATGGCGCTCGCAGGACGATGGTCGTCATCCCACCCACGGAGTCCGCGGATCCGAGAGGAACCTTCAATGAGCCCGATCGCCGAGATGGTCAAGCGTTGTTTCTCGCGGCCCCGCCTTGCCGGGGCGCTGGTGACGGTTGCCGCGGCCCTGCTCGCCTGGGCGGCGCCCGCGCTCGCGGCCAACCAGATCTACTGGGCCAACCAGTTCAACGACTCGATCTCCTACGCCAACCTCGACGGATCGGGCGGCGGCGGGCAGCTGCTCGACATCAACGACAACAACAACACGGTCAACTACCCCTCCGAGGTGGCGCTCGACCCGGCCGCCAACACGATCTGGTGGGCGAATGACATCAACAACCCGATCTCGTACATCAATCTGGACGGGACGGGCAACGGCGAGCTCAACGTATCCGGCGCGGGCCCTGTCGACCCGGACGGGGTCGCGGTCGACCCCGCCACCAACAAGGTCTACTGGACCAACCACGGCGACAACACGATCTCCTACGCCAACCTCGACGGGACGGGCGGCGGCGGCGAGCTCAACACCACCGGCGCGACGCTCAGCGTCCCCTACGGCCTGGTGATCGACCCGGCCACCGGCAAGATCTACTGGGCCAACCAGGGGAACAACACGATCTCCTACGCCAACCTGGACGGATCCGGCGGCGGCGGACAGCTCAACACCACCGGCGCGACCCTGGCAGCACCGGAGGGACCGGCGGTCGACCCGGCCACCAACACGATCTACTGGGCCAACCTCAACAACACCATCTCCTACGCCAACCTGGACGGGTCCGGCGGCGGACAACTCAACACCAGCGGGGAGACCGTCGACCAGCCCAACGGAGTGGCGATCGACCCGGCCACCAACACGATCTACTGGGGGAACGGTGGCAACAACACGATCTCCTACGCCAACCTCGACGGATCGGGCGGCGGCGGAACGCTTGACACCGCGGGCGCGACGCTCGACAACCCGCAGGGCCCGGCGCTGCTCGTGGCGCCCAGCGGCAGCAGCGCACCGACCATCACGGGCGGCCCGCTGGCCGGGTCAACGCTTGCGTGCTCGGGCGCAACCTGGGCACCCGACATCCCAGAGTCCTCCTTCTACCAGGCGCCAAGCACCGTGAGCTACAGCTGGAGCCTCAACGGGGTCCCCGTCCCCGGCGCCACCGCCAGCACGCTCATCGCGAACTCGCCCGGCAACTACGCCTGCCAGGCCACAGCCACGAATCACGCCGGCTCGAGCACCCAGACCAGCACGCCGTACGCGCTACAGGCAGCGACGACCAGCACAACCGTCGCGTCCTCGGCGAATCCGTCAACCACTGGCCAGCCGGTCACCTACACCGCCACGATCAGCCCCACCCCCGACGGCGGCACCCTCGCGTTCACCGACAACGGCCTGCCGCTGTCCGGCTGCGGAGCCGTCACCGTCAATACCGCCACCGGAGACGCGATCTGCCAGGCGACGTATGACACCGCCGGCTCGCACACGATTCAAGCCAGCTACAGCGGCGACACCGCCTTCACTGCCTCGCAATCCGCGCTCCTGACCCAGACCGTGAGCGGAGACACCGGGACCGGCAGCAACGGCGGGAACGTCAGCACCAGCAGGAGCGGCCGCGACAAGCCGTCGTGCACGCTCAGGAGTCAGCGCACTAGTAAGACGGGCGTGCTGAGCCTCACCGTCCGCTGCGACCAGACCGCCTCGGTTACTCTGAGCGGAAAGGTCACCGTGGCCTCGCCGGCAAAGCCCGACACCGACAAGCACGAGGCAACAACGACGTTCGAGCTGGCGGCGATCCGCCGCCGCGTCACGCAGGACCGGCCGCTCAGCCTGACGGTGAAGCTACCCAGCCCCACATTCAAGGCACTCCAAAGCGGCGCCCGCGAAACCGTCGTCCTCACCCTGAGCGTGACCAACGCGAACGGCGCCACTCACACCAGCAGCACGTTCACCCTGTCCAGCACGTGAGCCGATGAAACCTCACGACCGGTTCGTGAATGAGCGGGAGTGTCGGAGCGCGATTCCGATCAAGCAGCGTCAAGTTAGTGTCTAGGCACGGGCCGTCCCAACGCTCACCGCGATCTCGACTAGTACGTGGCCTATTGATGGGAAAGACCACCAAGCGCAAAGGCGTCGCGGTGCCGAGGGCAGCCCCGCGCTCATAGAGCTGCGCTCGGGGTGGGTCCGCGGTCGATCGTTTCTCGTTCGGGGAGCGTCGGGCGGCCCGAACTGGTGTTGGTGTTCGTCTGTCCCGGGAGCGTTCACGTGGTGGGTCACGTGAAAGGAGTTTGCGGGCGATGGAATATCGAGCGCCCGGGTTGCGTCTCAGGGGTTGTTGGACACGGTTTCCCGGATCGGGGTGCACGGACCGGGTTTCTCCTCTGATTGACGAAAGGGGCGGTGATGATCCGCAGGTTGTTGTGTATCGGATTGTGCATCGGGGGGCTGGTTGTGCTCGGGCTTCCGGCGGCGGCGTCCGCAGACGGGCTGCAGGGTTATCAAGTGAAGCTGACGGGGTGGCCGACGGATCAGGCCGGGGTGTCGGTCGCGATCGGCGACGTCAACGGGGACGGCGTCCCGGACTACATCATCGGCGACCCGGACGCGAGCCCGAACCAGCTCGCAGGCGCGGGCTCGGTGTACGTCATCTACGGAGAAGCGGGCGACACGACGACGCCACGCACCGTCAACCTGCGGGACATCCCGCTCGAGGGACAGGGCTCATCCTCGCTGGGGTATCGGATCGATGGCTGGTCGCCCGGGGATCACTTCGGTTTCTCGGTCGCGGTCGGGGACGTCAACGGGGCCGTGAGCAGCGGCGGCGACAGGATTGACGACATCATCGTCGGCGACCCCGACGGCAGCCCGCTGGGCCGCTACCACGCGGGCGAGGTCTACGTGATCTACGGCCAGCCGGGCACCAGCACGCCCGAGCTCGACGTGTCGTCGATGAGTCCGTCGCAAGGGGTGTTGTTCGACGGCTGGGCGCCCGGCGACGAGACGGGCTACGCCGTAGCGGCCGGGAACTTCAACAATCAGGTCGTGGGCGAGCAGCCAAACCCGACCGAGCTGGACAGCATCGCGTTCAGCGCGCCGGACGCGACCCCGAACGGGAACGCCCAAGCAGGCGAGGTCTACGTGGTGTACGGGAACGCCAATTGGTACGGCACCTACGGGACCGACAAGATCGATCTCTCGACGTACATGTCGCAGGGACTCGGCTACTTCATCTCGAGCCCGTGGCCGGGCGATCAGCTCGGCGCGAGCCTCGCTGACGGCGGCGACGTGAACGGCGACGGCACCGACGCGCTGCTGATCGGTGACCCGATGGCCAGCCCGGATGGAATGTGGCAGGCGGGCTCGGTGTACGTGATCTGGGGCCGGCAGGGCACCGACAACAGCAACATCAGCGTCGGCTCGGTCGGCCCCGGCGGAGTCGGCTACCGGATCGACGGGCCGTCCGCAGGGTCGCACTATGGCTTCAGCGTCGCCAACGCCGGTGACATCGACGGTGACGGGATCGACGACGTGATCGCGGGCGCGCCGAACTGGGACTACGGCGGCGGCGAGGCTGTCCTCACCTATGGTCAGGACAGCGCCAACGCCGTGAACCTCAGCACCGTCACGCTGAGCGCCTCGAACGATCCGTCCGTCGGCTTTGCGATCCAGGGCGCCACGAAGGACTACACCGAGAGCAAGACCGAGGGGACGGTCTATCCGGACTACTTCACCAACGCCTGCACGGACTTCAGCGCCGATCAGGCCGGCGGCTCACCGTATCCGAACGCGACCACTGTGACGGCAGAAGGTGACCGGGTGGGTACGAGTGTCGGCGGCCTGGGCGTGGTCGGAACGGGCAACCCCGCCGCGAGCGTGCTGGTCGGTGCCCCGGGATGGGACGACTCCGCCGGCGCGGTGTTCGTGATCCACGAGCGCGAGGGCGAGACCGGCCGCCAGCAGATCAACATTCAGCTCGCAGCACTCAACGAGGTCAACGGCTACGAGCTCACCGACGCGGACACTCCAGCTGGCGAGACCCCGGTGTTCGGTCCCCCCGGCACCAAGCCGGGCAACCCGTTCACGGGCGCAGGCGGGCAGGACGGTCAGATCATCGAGCAAACCGAGGAGGCCTTCGACGACTTCCCGCTGGAGTCCTACACGGTGCTCAGTCCCAACTACGGCTGGGTCTACTGCTCGAACTACATGTGGGAGCCCGGGGCCCAGGCGGGCAGCGCCGCGGCCGCGACAGGCACCGGTTCGGGTGGGCTGGCTCTGATCGGCGCGCCGACGTACGGCACCACCCCGAACCTCGCCTGGAGCGGTGACCCGCAGAACCCCACCGTGTGGTTCGATCCGTATCCGTTGGAAAGCGAAGTCGGCGGCGAAACCGGCGGGTCCGGCGAGGCGGACTGGAACCAGACTGAAGGAAGCGGCGCGGCGTACGTGCTCGCGTTCTGAACCAGCATCCCGGCTTGCGCGCGTCCGCGGACGCGCGCAAGCCACCCACTCGCTGCCTCCCGGCCTTGGCCAGGCTGCCGGGCGCACGGCCGCAGAGCCCCGAGCTGGCCTCCGCTCTCGCGGCGCAAGAGCGCTCGTAGGGTCCGAAAGACTAGCCCCTCAAACCGCTTCGCCCACCGGCCCCTGACGAGCCCGACGCCATCGTCGTTACAGGCCATAGGGCTGAGGGTCGGCGGCTGAATGGCTGTGGCACCACCGTGTTGGAGCTCCGTGCATGGGGTACCGTGGGGTGCCCGGACTCGACGGTCGTGGGGCAGGCGGACCGCGGTCACGCCGTTGCTGTCCCCACCCCTGACAGGACCGGTGTATCGGGTCCCGGCAATCCGATTCCACGCCCAAGTTCAGCCCATCCACACCCTCCCCGTCGCTGCTGATCCCGCTCACAGGACCGGTCGTTCTGGACCTGCGCCCCTAGACCTCGGTGAGCGGCGAGAAGCTGGTGACAACATTCTCGACGATCCCCGACGCGCCGGTGTCGACGTTCACGCTCAAGATCAACGGGAGACCGAAGAGGATCCTCATGATCACTGGTCGGGGTCGGACGAGCTGTGGCAAGGCGCGAGTGAGCAAAGCCTGGGAGCTCAATCGGGGAAGAGCGACTCGATGGCGGTGACGATGAGCAAGCGGTGCATGCCCGTCAAACGCAAGAAGAGAAAGACCACGAAAGGGAAGACGACCAAGCACGAGATCGTGAGCCCGGTGGCGGCTCGTATCCGGTAGAGCCGTTCGATCAATGCCGCTCTCGGTGCGGACGACCTTCAACAGTGATCGCCGGTGGTAGCCGTGCGGCTCCTCCTTCCGAAGGGGACCGGCAGCCGATCGTCAACCGCCCGAGTGCTAGCTGGCCACTGGGTTTCCCGCGGTCAAGCAAACGAAGCGCCGCTTCCGAGTTGGACGACGAGGGACAGCGCCAGTCTGGAGTGTCGGATTCTCGCATGCGGAAGTACGACCGTGGACGGGGGGCTGCCGACCGACCTTGGGCCCAGCCGCGCTACCGGTCGCCGAGTTAAGCAGCCGCGCGGCCCCCGTGACTGGTATAGGCGTCAGGCAGCAGCAACCGCCGGCCGCCTCCGGTGGCTCCATTCGACGGACAGCGGTCGTCCTGGCGGACGATCGCTTCGATCGCGATGATGGTCCAGAGCCGGCTTGCGCTTAGGCGACCAGGCGCAACTCCCGGGCGATCCGGTCTAACGGGGTACCACTGGGCAGTCGGTTCCTGCCTGGTGGCGTCCGCTGTCACTCAACCGCGGAGACGAGCTGGTGGCATATGGATGACGGCAGCCCGGATCCGCGAGTGACCTGTCGCGCGTCGGCTCCGTCATGGGTGCGGGCGGGGCTTTATCGGCGGGAGCTCATACCTGAGAGAGCGAGCCCCGTTCCTCGGGGTTGATGCTCATCGCTTAAGGAGGTATCGGATGGTCACGCTTCGCGTTCGTCGGAGCCTACGGGCCGTGGTCCCCACAGTCGTGCTGGCAGTCGCCGTCTGGGTCCTGGTGGATTTAGGGGCCTACGTGGAGATCGTGATGAAGGCGGCCGGGATCCCGAGCAACGCGTCAGGTCTGGGCGGGTTCGTGAACGGCGCGCACGCGCTGGTGACACCTGCTCTGGTGATGGTGGCGGCGGTCGCACCGCTGGCGTTGATCGCGGGCGGGCTGGTGCTGCTGTTCGGCGGTCGGCGGGGAATGCAGATCGTCGGGACCGCCCTCGGGGTGCTGCTGCTGTTGGGCAGCGTCACGGCGCTGATCGATTAGCCCGTCGATTGGCGACGGTGGACGCAGTCGAGGCCGAAGGTCCGGGTTCGGGGAGTTCCGCGATGAGGTTCGCGCGTGGTCACCAGTGGCTGGTCCTCGCTGGCATCTCGGCGACGGTGCTCGTGCTGGGGCTCTCGGCACTCGCCGCAAGCCCCGCACACGCGGGGATTCTCGGCCTACAGAGTCCTGGGCAGGCGCTCGTTGGGGTGCTGGGCCCGCTTGGGCAGGCCGTCGGCGGGACGGCCGCAAGCCTGGCGGTAAGGGCGTTCACCGCGATCATCCACGCACTGTTCGCGCCCATCGCGCACTTCATCAACACGCAGCTCCTCGGCTGGTTGGTCGCGGTCCCGGACTACGCATCGCCGGGCTCGCACGTGGCAGCGATCGAGCACACGGTCCTGGCCATGGCCGGTGCTGCACTCGGTGCGGTGGCGACGATCTCGATTGCCCGCTACTGGGCGGCCGGACTTGCCGGTAACGGCGCCTCGGCGCTCGAGGGGCTCGCGGGCACGGTGGGAGCGGCGTTGCTGTTGCCGCTTTGGCCGTGGATCTTCCACACGGCCGTGGCGCTGGCGAACGAGGCCAGTACCGGGCTGTTGGGGTCGGGCAGTGTGACCAAGGAGAGCGCGAACCTCCTCGCGCTTGGTCTGGGCGCGGGTGTCGGACTGGGTGTCGCCGGGCTGGGGCTCTTCGTGTCGATCGTGATGGCGGTTGTCGCCAGCGTCCTGTTCCTGGGTCTTTTGTTGATGAAGGTGGCGCTGGCGATCTCGACCGTGCTGGTGTTCGTGGGGATGCCGATCGCGATCGTCCTCTCGCCGGTGATGGCGTGGATCCCGCGTGTGCTCGCGCGGGCGTTTCTCGTGTGCCTCAGCGTGCCGTTGGTGTGGGCGGTCTGCTTTGCGGCGAGCGGAGCCCTGCTGGATGATGGCTTGTTCCTGCAGGGCTCTCCGGGTTTCTTCAATGCCTTGCTCGAGCCGCTGGTCGCGATCGCGCTGTTGTGGCTGCTTTTGCTGTTGCCGACGCGGCTCGCCCAGATGGCGATGCTCGGCGCCGGCGCGATCAGCGGCGGGTTCATGTCCCGCGCGGTCAGCTACGCGGCCGGCTCACAGCTGCGGGATGTCGCGCGTCAGCACATGCCGGGCTGGGCCGGCGGCCAAGCGTCGACCGCCCAAAGTCCGAAAGAGACGGACTCGCGGCTCGGTACGCGCCTCCGAGCCGAGACCGCCTTATCGGCGAGTAAGGCGACGGGCGCAGCGGCGGCGACCGCAGCAACGGGCGTGGCGGCGGTTGGCGCGGCATCGATGGCCAGGCGCGGTGGGACCAACGGCGGGGCGAGCGGCGCAGCGAATGGTTCGGTGGAGCGGCAGGCGGGATGGTTGGGCCGGGTTCGCGGCTCCGGCAATTCGCGCGCGTATTCGCCTCCACCATTGGCCGGGAGTGCCGGCGGCCTCTCGCCGGAGAGCGGTCTGCAGCGGCCGAGCTGGCGGCAGGAGGACTTCGACGCCGAGATACTCGAGGCCGGTTTGCGCGAGCAGCACCAGCCGGTATCCGGCGAGCAGGCCACCCAGGCTCGTGAGATGCTCTCGCCGACCACTCAGAAAGCGGTTGGACAGCTGGTCGCCGATCATGGTCCGCGGGCCCGCCAGCACCTGGCCTACCAGGCTCTCGGCGAATGGGCACCGCAGGAACGCCAGGCAATCCGCACCCTCGCGGCCGCCACGCCTGAGGTCCGGGCACAGGCGTTCGGCGACACCGGTGGCTCGGCCGCCGGTTTCGGCGAGAGCTCTGAACCGAAGGCCGGCAAACCGTCGCCGACACCGAGCGGCGGCACCGCCGTGACCCCACGCCCGACCACCATGAACGAGCGGGAGCCCAATGGCGGCACGCGACTGACCGCGAGCACGCGGCCTCGACCGCCGCAGGATCAGCCGCCGACGACTCCTCCGGGCGTAAGGGGGTGATGGGTCGTGAATCCGGCGCCGGCGCATTTGGAGGCGAAGCTCAGGTTCGGTTGGGATTTCACGGTCGGGCAGGTCGCGGCGATGATCGGGGGGATCCTGGTCGGATTCGCGTGGGCGAACTGGTTGTGCCCGATTCGCGGGATCGGCGCCGCGGTCACCGCGGTGTACGTGGGCGGCCTGCCGGTGGTGGCGGGATTCGTGGCCTCACAGACCGAGTTCGACGTGTGGGCGGTGGTGTCCTCGGCGCTGCGGTGGCGCCGCTCGGACGGGCGCTTCCTGCCCGGTGGCGGATCGCTGACCGGCTATGTGGTGCTTGCCGACGATGAACGGCGAGATCCCGCCGACGGCCGCGCCGCGTTGCTGGATCTGGAGGCGGTGTGGAGCTCGCGATGACTGGGGGAGGGTTCGTCAGTGATTGAGGCGGTTAGGAGCAAGCGGGAGGAGCTGCGTGAGGCGGGGGAGCTGCTCGGCGTGGAGGCGGTCGACCGCACCGGGCTGGTGGTCACGTGCGAGGGCGCGTTCGTCCGGATCCTGCGCGTCGCAGCGGTCAACCCGTTGCTGATGTCGGGTGAGGAGCGGGAGAAGGCGGCGGCCCGCTTTCAGCGGCTGATCTCGCAGTTGCAGGCCGACGAGCGCATTCAGGTGGTGGTGGAGGGTCGGCCGGTGAATCTTGAGGCGCTGCTCGGCGGCTGCCGGCGGGAGATTGAGGCGTGCGCCGGGCCGGCGCCGAGCCGGGGAACACCGGTGCGCGATCGGCTGGCGCTGTCTCGCTGGCGGCTGTATGCGGCGCTCGAGGAGTCGCTGCGGCTCCATGCGGACAGCCAGGCCTCGGTCGAGGTCAGCCATTACCTGGTGGTTCCGTTCCTGCCGCGCCAGCATGTGGCGCGGGCGGCGATGGCGTACTGGCGGCGGGGGAAGCTGCCGACCGCGCCGCTTGAGCGCACGCTGACCGCGCATCGCCGGGCGGTGCGCGAGCACCTGGGCCGGGTCGACGCGTTGCGCGCAGAGCTCGAGGGGGAGGGGATGGCCACCGAGCTACTCGACGGTGAGCAGGTCGTGCACCTGCTGTGGGGCTGCTTCAACCCCACCCGGGCCGACCGGGGACGGCGGCCCGCACAGGCAGGCGAGCTGTTGGGCGAGCTCGACGCGCCCGTCGAACGGGAGGAAGCGCTCCAGGCGGGGGCGCGACTGAAGGAGGCGATCGCCGCCTCGAGTCTCGATTTCGACCGCGACTCGCATGTCGGCTACGTGGAGCGCGATGCATGTCAGACGATCGCGGTGGCCACCACCGCCGGGCGGACCGCGATGGGCTGGCTCCACTCGGCGATGCTGACCCGCCAGCCGTTCTGCCTCTGCGTGTTCGTGCACGCGCTCGAGCGCCGGCGCGAGCGCCAGCGGTTAAAGCTCGCCTACCGGCGGCTGTTCACGATCAACCGCGGCGCCGAGTCACGCGGCCGCGTGCCCGACTTTGACCGCTACGTGCAGGAACGCGAATACGAGGGGCTACTCGGACAGCTCGCCACCGGCGAACAGACCGGGCTCTTTCACGTATCGATCTATCAGCAGCTCCGTGCCCCGGGTCCGGATCCGGATTTGAGCGCACTATCCGAAGCCGTCGACTTCTGCTCAGAGCAGATCGAGTCAGCCGGCGATTGCAAGATCAACGCCGGCACGTTTCGCCAGCAGCGGCTGTGGGAGAGCGCGCTCCCGCTCGGTCGCGACGTCGCGGCTCAGGTGCGCAAGTACCCGACCGTCAACGCGGCAGACATGCTGCCGCTGGTCGGGACCAAGTGCGGCTCGCCGACCGGGATCCCGTTCGCGTTCGCCGACCCCGGCCGCACCGTGGAGCTGCTCAACCTGTACGACGAGCTTCACCCCAACCACACGATGCTGATCGCCGGCAGGTCGGGCAGTGGCAAGACAGTGACCGCGAACGTGCTGATGGCCCGCGCCGTCGCGTCCGGCGCGCGGGCGTTCGTGATCGACCGGGCCGGCCACTACCAGACGCTGTCGCGGCTGATCGACGGCGCGCAGCAGATCGACATCGGCGCCGAGGCCTCGCCGTATGCGCTGAACCCCTGGGATGTCGCCGACCCCGGGAAGGTCCCTCGCGAGAAGGTCGCGTTCCTGATCGCGCTGCACCAGCTGATGATGGGGCGCCTGGACGGCCAGCAGCTAGGGATGCTCGCCTCCGGGATCCGGGCGGTATACGGCAAGGCGGCCGGCCTCGACGGCCAGCCGACCGAGTCGATGCTCCGCGACGAGCTCCGCGCGCAGGCCGAGGACGCGCACAAGGCCGACGCCCCGGAGATCGCCGCCTCGCTTCGGAGCCTGGCCGACCAGCTCTCGGAGTACTGCGGCGAGGGCACCTACGCCTACCTG
>Ga0335075_10008012_pt1 | contig 16236 bp, 17 predicted proteins | sample Lox_Sample_24_FD_206723 | JGI IMG/M metagenome (GOLD analysis project Ga0335075, IMG submission 206723) | Soil microbial communities from Loxahatchee National Wildlife Refuge, Florida, United States - Lox_Sample_2.4 | ecosystem: Environmental > Terrestrial > Soil > Wetlands | place: USA... | reverse complement strand
GCGAGCCCGGAACCTGCTTCGCCGATCCAGGCTTTGCCCTGGATCTGCGGCAGGCATATGCGCTGCTGGCCGAAGTTTCGGCACTGCGCGTTGCGGCCGGCGACAGCGTGATCGGGTACAAGGTCGGATGCACAGGGCCGGGCACGACCGCGCAGTTCGGCATGGCCGGTCCGATTCGTGGCTATCTCTATGCGAGCGAAGTTCGCAGGACCGGGGTTACCCTGGACCCTGCGGTATTTGCGCAGTTGGCGATCGAAGGTGAAATGGCGGTTCGCATTGGAGAGGATGGGGAAATTGCTGCCGCGTTTCCGGTGATCGAATTGCATCACTTCGTCTTCAGGGGGCCGCGCAAGACGTTGGCGGAGCTGGTGGCGAACAATGGACTGAACGCCGGAATCGTGCTGCCCGAGAGCGCATGGTTATTTTCGTCCGCCCACCTGCGAGGCGGCGCCCGCCTTGGCGTTCGAATAGGCAACAGGTGTGCCGGGGCGGCTGACTCGTGGCCGCTGGCAGGCGGCGCGGCAGCGTCGGTCGATTGGCTTCGCGCGCATCTGTTTGAATTTGGCCTGGCACTGCGGCCCGGGGATATCGTCCTCGCCGGCACACCGCTTGGGCTGTATCGGGTTGATCCCGGCGATGCCGTTACCGTGTTGCTTGACGATGTGCCCGCGGTTCGATGCCTGATTGCGCCGAACGCCGACGGTTGATGCGGGCGCGCGCCGACACGCTGCCGGCGACCGCGCAGCCGGATCGAAATCACTGTCCGCGGAGGGTGCTGGTCAGGCTCTTTTCAACCCAATCGAGCAATACGGCTGCGTCGAACGGCTTTGTCAGGATGCACGCCGCGCCCGCCGCCCTGGCTGCCTGCTCCAGATCCCGGTTGGGCCGCGCCGTCATCAGGATGATCGGTATGGGATTGCTTTGCTGCCGGAGCTGCCGAACGAGATCGACGGGGCTCATTCCCGGCAACTGGACATCGGCGACGAGACAATGGAATAGTACCTGGTCGGGGGACGCGAGAAATGCTTCGACCGAATGAAAGGGCTGTGCGCGATGACCAACCGAGCGCATCAGATCCACTACAGACGAGCACAGCGCATCGTCGTCGTCGATGACGCCAATGAGCGCTTTGCTCACTTGCCGCCGCCACGCGAGTCAGGGGACTGCAGCCGCGTACTGACGATCATGTGTCATCTCCCAGACGCAAGCCGAAGTGCCGCGCTGCCACGCGGCAGCGCGAGGCGTGGTTAGATGCTGGCTGTTGCGCCGCTTGTCCGCAATGTCTCGAATCTGATGCTGCAGGGCAGACCTTCGTATAGGATTGCGCGGCACCTGCGGCTGAACCGGTCCTGGACGGAGGGGATTATGCCAATTGCATAAGCGGCCGGCCGTAGTTATGCCTGGATATTGAGCGCATCCACGATCCGGGCGAGTCCGGCGACCGAGTTTGCCGCAAGCTTACGCATTGCGCTGCCGCGGTGCATTTTCACGGTCACCTCGCTGATCGACAGCTCGTAGGCGATTTGCTTGTTCATAAGGCCCGATGCGACAAGGACAGCGACCTGCCGCTCGCGTGGCGTCAGCAGGGCGTAGCGACTGCGAAGAGCGCTGGCCGCGGCGATTTCCTGCCGCCGGTCCGTGTCGACGCGAATTGCCGCTGCCACCGCATCGAGCAGATCCTGATTCCGGATCGGCTTCGTGAGGAAGTCGATCGCGCCGGCTTTCATGCCCTTGACGGACATCGGAATGTCGCCGAAGCCGGTCATCAGGATCACGGGCAGCGAAACGTTGAGGCGCGTGAGTTCTTCCTGAAGTTCCAAGCCGCTGGTGCCCGGCAGCCGAACGTCCAGGATCAGGCAGGCGGGCGTGTTCGGCAGATCGACTTTGATAAACTCGGCGGCGGTTCGATACAGCGCGACCTGGTATTCCAAGGACCGCAGGAGGTCGCCCAGCGACTCACGAACAGATTTGTCATCGTCGACGATGTGAACAAAGCCGGTCGGGGGCATGTTCAGGCACTCCGCGCGCGATGGGATGATTGGTATCTTGGGACCGAGAAGGTGAATATCGCGCCGAGGTTCGAATTATGCCGTACCCATAGTTCGCCACCGTGGGCGTCGATGATCTTGCGGCAGATGGAGAGGCCAAGGCCGAGGCCGCCGTCCTTCGTTGTAGACAGCGGATCGAACAGACGCTCGGCGACGGAGGGATCGATGCCGGGGCCGGTGTCGGCGACGGACATGTGGGCGTGATCGCCGACGAGCTTCGACGAGATTGTCAGCACGTGCGGCCGTCCATTGACCTGCGACATGGCATCCACGGCGTTGCGCACCAGGTTCAGCACCACCTGTTGGAGCTGCACCCGGTCTGCCTCGATCGCGGGCATGGACGTGTCAAAATCTGTCCGCAGCGCAATCGCGCCGCGCTGAAGTTCCCTGTTCAAAAGAAAAAGCACTTCCTCGACGGCTTCGTTGATGTGAACATCGGCGAACTGGAGCTGCCCCTCGCGCACCAGGGACCGCAGACCGCTGACGACATTGCTCGCGCGCCGGGCCAGTTCGATGACGCGCGTCAGTGACGTGCGGGCTTCGTCAAGATCGATGGGGGCCCGCCCGAGCCATCGCAGGGACGCTTCCGCGCTGGCGATGATCCCGGTCATCGGCTGGTTCACTTCGTGCACGATCGAGCCGGCGAATTCCCCGAGCGAGGCAAGCCGCGTGGCGCGGGCAAGTTCCGTTTGCGCATCTACCCGCGCTTGCTCGGCTGCCTTTCGCTCGGTTATGTCGGTGATGATGCCTTCCAATTCGACGTCGCCTGTCGGCCCAAGGTCGAACTGGCCAACAGCCTCGACGTAAACGATGGTTCCATCTTCGTGCACGACCCTGTACTCGTGGCTGAACGGAGCGCGGGCGCCGACAGCCTCGCCCAGCGACTTCTCCAGCGCGGGGAGATCATCGGGGTGCACGCGGTCCCTGAACGCCTGAAACGGCACAGGATTGACGTTCTGATCGATGCCGATGATTCGGTAAACTTCACGTGATCCCCGTGACAGCAATGTGCGTGTGTTCCACCGGTAGCTGCCCATGCGGCCGATCTGCTGGCCCTTGACCATCCACATGTTGGTTTCGCGAAGTGCATCGAAAAGCTGCGCCGATTCGAACGAGACGGCAGCCTGCGAGGCGAGTATCGCCATCACCGAGAGGCATCGCGGGGTGAACACCGTCTGCTGTTGCGTCGATTCCAGGTAGAGGACGCCGATGGTGCGGTCCTGGAAGACGAGGGGCAGATAGAGGACCGAGATGTCCTGCCGGGCCGGGCGTTCCGTTGCGCCGATCAGGGCGGATTCGGTGCCGCCGATCTGAGCGACGACGGTTTCCTGGCGCGTGAGCACCCTTTCGCTGAGGTCCGGGGGAAGGCAGAGTTCATCGGCGGCGGGATGAGAGACGAAGATTTTTGCCTTCTCTCTTGGAAAATTCGCATCCGCCTTGGCGAGCAGTTCGCCGCTTTCGCTGAGGAGCACGGCGCCGCGATCGGCCTTTGAATGCGCCAGCGCGACGTCGAGGAGAGCTTTGGCAAGTCCGGTGTAACCGGTTTCTTTGGAGATGGTCCGAAGCGCTGCCGCGATCGTCTCAAGCTCCTGCGTGTCCCCGTCAGGTACCATCACGACACATCCCCTGGCAGCCCCGGTTATCGGAGGTCGCGTCCATCAAGGCTTCCCGCTGCGCGCGGGCCGTTGCACCATCCCGAGCGCTTCTTGGTGCTGGCCGGCGCCGATCAATTCGTTCGAGTCGGGTTTCATGCGGCTGCACCATCGCCTTCCGGTGGAATTCCCCCGTCTTGGCAAAGACAAATCGAACGGTCTGCACCGCTTAACACCGTAACCTGTTTACGTGGCTTGGGCAAGTTATTTGTTCCGGACGAACGCAGGCTTGTCCCGTTGCCGATGATCGGGGCTCGGGTTCATGGCTTGTGCGGTTAGAATTGATTATTTGTCAAAATTTGACAGGCCTGGCGGATATGAGCGATCCCGTGGACGTCACAGAGGAGCCGGCATCGGTCGATAAATCCTGGACCGATGTCGGATAGATTGGCATCTTCAGATCGTGCAAACCTCGTGCACCGTGGCCTCTTCATGTTGAGATTGCCGGCATGGGCACATGATGCGGCGCGAGGGCGGCGGGTGAGACAGCGCAGCGACCAAGCCACGGCGGCGGGTTGAGCCTGTTGGTAGGAGTCGCTGCTTTTGGTTAACTTGTCAGGGGCCGATTTGCCGGTTATCTATGGGCTTTACCGCATTGGAGCGTTCCCCTGGGAACCCATTTGGTCCGCTTATGAAAGACACGCGCCCGGCCCCGTTTTTTATTGCAGACAACATGGGATTGGACTTCCTCAATTCCATCGCTGTCCCGGTGGATACTACCGTGGAATGGCTCGCCTGCGGCGAGGATCTGCTCGCCTGGCTCAGACAGGCCGGCCTGGTCCCGGGCGAGACGCTGGACGCCTTTCGCAAGGCCTCGGTTCCGGGCCAGCTCGACGCCGTCGCGGCGCAGGCACGCGCCCTGAGGGATTGGTTCAAGCCGTTTGTCTACAAGCATATGGGAAACGTGCTCGATGCAGGTGCCTTGGGCGAGCTGGAACCGCTCAATCAACTCCTGGCGCGCGATCAGGAATATGGACAGATCGTCGTGCGTGGCCGTTCGAGCGATCGCGCCACCGGCCGGGCGGGCCGGGCGCCGTCAGGTCTTGCGTGGAGTCCTCGGCGCCGTTGGGACTCGGCTGAATCATTGCTGATTCCAATAGCGCGGGCATTGGCCGATCTGATCTGCTTCGAGGACTTCACGTATGTTCGGGCGTGCGAAGGGCCGGAGTGCACCCTTCTTTTCGCCGATCATACGCGCCGGCATGCGCGGCGGTGGTGCAGCATGGCGGTCTGCGGAAACCGGGCAAAGCAGTCGGCACATCGGAGGCGCGTACAGTTCGCGCGAAAGCGCGTGCCGTCATAACTATTCCCCGACTCGCTTTCACATGACCGCATGGCAGATGTACCAGGCCCGTCAAAGGCGCGGTCCGGACCCATACCTGCGTATAGGTCCGGGTATAGGTTTCGAGAGATTGTGACGCGGCAAAGGTTTCAGCATCGTTCGCCGACTTGCGGCGAAGATATCATGCACGGTGACCAAAATGGTTGATTTGCAGGTAATCGAAGCGCTCGATGGAATACCATCCCGTGCCCACGCGGGCGCAGGACCGATGGCGGAACTTTCAACGCTGGGCGTGGTGGTCGGGTTTTTGGATGCGGCATTGCGGGCCTGGGACGACGATCGGTTCCAGGCCAAATCCAAGATCAAGGTCGCCGCGACCATGCTGCGCGACTATGCGGGCGATGGGCCCCGCGCGTCACAAGCTCCGGCTTCCTCCATGGGAGACTGCGGCGGCCTTGCGCCATGGCAAGCGCGCAAGGTCAAGGAATTCATCGATGCGTCGCTGGATGTGAGAATCCGCCTGGGCGACTGCGCAGGCAAGGCCGGCCTGAGCAACAGTTACTTCTCCCACGCCTTCAAGGTCACGTTCGGAGTAACGGTGTGCGACTACATCCGGCAGCGACGCGTCGAACGTGCCAAGTACCTGATGTTGCAGTCGAACCAACCGCTGTCACAGATTGCGCTGGCGTGCGGCTTTGGCGACCAGGCGCATTATTGCCGAGTGTTTCGCGATGTGGCGGGGGTCAGCCCGAACAAATGGCGGCGCAACAATATGCGGTGATGCAAAAAGAGCGCGGTCGCGGAGAACACTCGGCATGGAAAAGCGGGCGATCATGATTTCCGGAGAAGGGACGCTTCCGCGGTTCGAGCCTGTCGTGGCCATATGTTCGTTCCGGGGGTCTTGATGAGCCCCGCACAGTCCGTTTCGAATCGCCCGAAGGTCCGCCGGAGGACGGTCCGGGCAATGCGTACGCCGATCACGGAGAACACACGGGCCGTGCTGGCAGCCGTGTCGGGGCTCGGGCGCAGCGTGACCATCGGCGGAAATGTCGCCTGCGCCTGTCTGCTGCTGGTGGCGCGAATCTGGCTGAGCCAGGCGATATTCGTCCATCAGGTGATGATGATCATGCTGGCCCCGGGAGCGCTGGAGGCACCGCAGATAGAGACCATGCTGATTCGCAGCGTGGTGCCACTGCTTCTCGCCACGGGTCTGCTGACGCGGCCGGTCGCCCTGTTTCTGGCACTGAGTGGCGGATTCGAAAATGTCGGCGTCCAACTGACCGGCCCGCGAGCGCTTTTGCTGATCTGGCTGCTGGCGCAAGGCGCCGGTCCGCTGTCGATCGATCTGCTGTTGCGCCGCGGCGCCGCGCGAATGCCGATCTGGGCAGTGCGGGCGATCAGCAGACTTTATGTGCGGATCGATCGCTGGGCCGATGTTGCGCTGCCTTTTGCGACACGTGTCTATCTCGCACTTTATATTGCTGCGGAGACCGGTGCGCTGCTGACCACGTCCTGGTGGATACTTCCGCTCTGCTGGGCACTGGTGTTCGGCTTGGCAACGCGGATCGTGTCGCCAGTGCTGTGCATCGTGGCTCCGCCGATCATTCTGTCGGCCGGTACGCCCGACCGGTTTGACGTGATGCTGCTGTTGCTTCTGGTCGCGGGAAAGGGCGCGGGACCGTTGTCGTTCGATGGCCTGGCGGGACGATGGGCAGAGGGCAGGCTTCATTCGCAAGGGCAGGCCGGCGACGCGATGCCGCATGTCGTTGTGGTCGGCGGGGGATTCGGCGGGATAGCGACGGTGCGCGCGCTGCGATGGGCTGCTTGCCGCATCACCCTCGTGGATCGGCGCAACCATTACTTGTTCCAACCGCTTCTCTACCAAGTGGCGACGGCGGCACTGTCGCCGGCGGATATCGCGATCCCTATTCGAAGCGTACTGCGCGGGCAGCGAAACGTCAGCGTTCGCCTGGGCGAAGTGGTTGGCGTCGACAGGGGCGCGCGTGAAGTCGTGCTGTCCGACGGCCGCATTCCGTTCGACTACCTCGTTCTTGCAACCGGTGCACAGCACAGTTACTTCGGACGGGACGAATGGTCTGCTCATGCCCCAGGTTTGAAAAGCATCGAGGATGCAACGGCAATTCGGAGCCGAATGCTGCGAGCCTTCGAACGCGCCGAGAGTGAGACGGACCCGGCGGCGCAATGCGCCTCGCTGACGTTCGTCGTGGTTGGCGGCGGTCCGACCGGCGTGGAACTGGCGGGTGCGCTTGCCGAGTTTGCGCGCACCGCACTAGGGCAGGAATACCAGGTTATCGATCCGGGCACGGCACGGGTCATCCTGGTGCAGTCCGCACCGCGCGTGCTGCCGACGTTTTCGCCATTTCTCTCGGTTCGGGCCGAGCAGTCGCTGCGTGAACTCGGTGTGGAGGTTCGCACGCGTGCCAGGGTGACGCACATCGACCATGACGGCGTGGACGTCGATGGGGAGCGCATCGCCGCAAGGACGGTCTTGTGGGCGGCAGGGGTGGCGGCGTCCCCCGCGGCGACATGGCTGGGGCAGGCCGGCGACAAGTCCGGCAGAGTCATTGTCGATGCCGACCTGTCGGTCCCCGGCCTTCCCGGCGTCTTCGCGATTGGCGATACGGCTGCATCGAACGGATGGGCCGGCGCGGCCGTGCCGGGCCTGGCACCGGCGGCCAAGCAGCAGGGACGCTACGTCGCGCGTGCGATCCGTGCGACGCTGAAAGAGCGGCCGGTGACCGCCTTCCGATACGTGCATTACGGCAACCTTGCGACGATCGGGCGGCTGGCGGCCGTCGTCGAAGTGCAGAGGTTTCGCCTATGGGGAGCGCCGGCCTGGTGGTTCTGGGGCATCGCGCATGTGCTGCTGCTTGGCGGCGGGCGCAATCGTGTTTCTGTTGTGCTCAACTGGCTTTCGGCCTATCTGACCTATCGTCGGAGCACGCGGCTTATCACCGGTGGTGACTTTGACTCCTGGCCGGTTGGTTCGGCACAGTTTGGCAATTCCACACCGCATTCTGCAATATCGTCCGGAGCGAACCTATAGCGTGGTCTGCGGGTCAGTGTGTGCGTTGGGCTGCTGACGTATCCCGAATGTGCCGAACAATGAGAGTGAGCGCGGATAGATGGATCAACAGGAAGATCGCATTGCTGTCGCCTCGCCGGGGCGCGTGCGTGCGGCTCGGCGCCTGCACCCCGTACCGATCAGGATCATGCACTGGATCAATGCCGCGGCGATGTTGATCATGATCACATCCGGCTGGGGCATTTACGACGATGACGTGATCATTCGCGGCTTCCATTTTGGGCAGTTCTGGCGACTGGGGGACTGGGCGGCCTGGAGCCTCAACTGGCACTTCGCCGGCATGTGGTTCCTGGCCATCAACGGACTCGTCTATCTGATCTACGGCTTCGCCAGCGGGCGTTTCCGCGAGAAACTGTTGCCGATCCGGCCGGCCGAGGTGGTCCAAACGGTGGTGGACACGCTGCAATTCAAAATCGCGCACGAAGATATAACCGTTTATAATGCCGTGCAGAAGCTGCTTTACATCGTGGTTATTTCGGCCGGAATTGCCCAGGTTGTCACCGGCCTTGCCATTTGGAAGCCGGTCCAGTTCTCCGGCCTGGTTGCATTGCTGGGGGGATTCCAGATGGCCAGAGTACTGCATTTCGCGGGCATGGCTGTCATCGTCGGCTTCGTGATTGTTCACGTGGCGCTTGCATTGCTTGTGCCGAGGACCTTGTGGGCAATGGTCGCCGGCGGACCTCGGCTGACACCGCGCGCTGCCACGGAAGGGAGCCGCCGGCCATGAAATCGCTGTTCCGGCCAAACGAGATTGCGGATGCCTCGATTCTCGACGACCACAGGCCGCTTCTCCGTTCGCTCGAACGACGGGGGCTGTTTCGCGGCGGCCTATCGCTGGGCGCTCTGGCCATGCTCACCGGCTGCGACGTCAAACGGCCGGCGTCGATCGAGGCTGCATTGCTTGGGATTTCGCGGTTCAATGACGACGTCCAGGCGTTATTGTTCGATCCGAATAAGCTGGCGCCGACCTATCCGGCGTCGATGATCCTGCGACCTCCGAAGTTCAATGCGTATTATGATGTGGTCGATGTCAAACCAGTGAATGGGGCAACCTGGCGCCTGGAACTGTCCGGCCGGATTGCGGACAAGCAGCCCTGGACGCTGCAGGATCTTCAGGCGATGCCGCAGACGTCGATCGTGATCAAGCATATCTGCGTCGAGGGATGGAGCTATATCGGCGGGTGGACCGGCGTGCGGCTTCGAACCTTTCTCGAGCGCGTGGGAGCGGACCTTCGGGCCAAGTACGTCGCCTTCAAGACGACGGACAACTATCCCAGCAGCATCGATATGGCGTCTGCGCTGCATCCCCAGACGTTGCTCGCGCTTCAGTACGGCGGCGAGACACTGGCGGATCCGTTTGGCTATCCGGTCCGCCTTCGTACGGCAGTCAAGCTGGGATACAAGAACCCGAAATGGGTCACGGCGATCGAGGTAACGAATACCTATCCCGGCGGATATTGGGAATCCAGAGGCTTTCCATGGTTTGCCGGGTTATGAATGTCGTGGCATCGATGCGCACATTGCTTGCAGCGGGCGTGCTTGTCGCGACGGCCGGCGTGGCCGATGCGCAAAGCCGGACGCCGGGCGGTATGCCGCCGCCCACTGGCATGAGCCTTGCCGAATCCGCGGCCATGCGCTTCCCGCAGCCGGTGCGCGTTGGCGATCTTCTGGGCCGGGAGGTTTTGCGTCCGGTCGAAAGTCAGGATGTGCTCGGGCGGGTGCGAAGCGTTGTGCGCGGAAAGAATGGCGACATCCTGATTGTCGTCGATTACGGTGGATTCTTCGGATTTGGCAGCCGGCCCATCGCCGTGCCGGTGAATGCCATGGTGTTGCTTGGACAGGACATGGAGATCGTCGCCTTTACCCCTGAGCAGCTTGGGAAGTTTGCGACATTCTCGCCTTCCGGCACGACGCCGGTTGCGGACAATGCCATCATCAAAGTCGGACTGGCGAAACCCTCCCACTGATATTCTCTGCGGCTATCGAGCGGGCGGGGGACGTGCGCATTCTGCATGCGGCGCGGACTGCCGACACTGCGACGGCGATACGGGGCAATACAACGTCCGCATTCAAAGGAAGCATGATCGGCAAAAAGTCTGCGTTCCCGTGCAAGTATCGGATGCAAAGCGCGGCAGTCTTATTCTGGGATTCGATTGCACAACATCGTTTCAACAGGAAGGACGTTCGCATGAATGCGCCCGGAGCACCCGGTGTCCGCCCCACCTGGACCAGCAGCATGATTGCGAGTTTCTCGCCCGCCTTGACTGAGGGCCTGGTGCATTCGATGACCGATGCCGCATTCAATTGTGCGTTGGCGGAGTCCATAGGGCGGATCTATCGGGCACCACGATGAAAGCGTGAACGCGACTCGAATCGCGGACCAACGTATTGCGCGAGTTTCCCGCTGGTTTGCAGGCACGAGCAGGACCTAGACCAAGGTATGGGTCCAGCCATCAATGTTGAGAGATTGCAGGCTCGCTTTTCAGCCGGCATCTAGCGATCGCGTCGCGCGAGGCGATTCAGGTCAGGACCCATCAAATGCTTCTGTCCGGCGCAACCGGCAGAGAACTGCCGACACTCTCGGCGGAACCGCAACGGTCCGGCGTCCGGCCAGCTTGAAGCGAGGAGGCTCGATGAGCAAGGTCAGCTACCAGAAGGTCAACGTTGACGGGTTAAATGTGTTCTTTCGCCAGGCGGGACCGGGTGACGCGCCGTCGCTGCTGCTGTTGCATGGATTTCCAAGTGCCAGCCACATGTTTCGCGACCTTGTTCCGCTTCTTGCGGACCAGTTTCACATTGTTGCGCCAGATCTTCCCGGATTCGGTCAATCGGACATGCCGGAACGGACCAGGTTCCGCTACACGTTCGACAACATTGCGGCGGTGATCGGCCGCTTCACCGAAGTGATCGGACTCCGCCGCTTCGCCATCTATGTCTTCGACTACGGAGCACCAACCGGCTTCCGTCTGGCGATGCGGCATCCCGAGCGCATTGCCGCCATCATTTCGCAAAACGGCAATGCGTATGAGGAAGGCCTGAGCGACGGCTGGACCCCGATTCGTGCATACTGGCAGGATCCGTCTGAGACAAACCGCGCGGCCCTTCGCGCGTTCCTGTCGCCGGAGACGACGGTCTGGCAATACACCGATGGCGTCGCCGACACGGCCTTGGTTTCTCCGGACGGCTATTCGCTCGACAATTTCTATCTGGCGCGCCCCGGGGCTGATGAAGTGCAGCTCGACCTTTTCGGCGACTACAAAAGCAACGTCGCCCTGTATCCCGAATTCCAGGCTTATTTCCGCAGACACAAGCCGCCGTTGCTGGCGGTGTGGGGCAGGAACGACCCGTTCTTCCTGCCGCCGGGCGCCGAGGCGTTCAAACGCGATATTCCGGATGCCGAGATACGGTTCTTCGAAACCGGGCACTTCGCGCTTGAAACTCACTGTGACGAGATCGCCGCGGCTATCCGGCGGTATCTGGGATCCCTCTAATCAAACTGGTGTCGTGACCCCTGACGCTTTGATTCCGGAGGACCCGGTCATTGCGGGCGCAGCGAAGCAACCTCGGTCGATCTATCGTGCGAAACTTGACCGGATTGCTTCGCTTCGCTGGCAATGACATCAGATTGGTCCCGGCCAGTGACGTTTGAAACCAGGCAGCAGATCCATTGCGGCCAACGACCAGTACGACGGGATAACGGACAGGAGCCGAATGACATGAGCGATCGCCCTCTTATCGTTTTCGATGTCAATGAGACGCTCCTCGATCTTCAGACGATGGAGCCGACATTTCAGCGCATTTTCGGTGACCAGGACGCCATGCGGCTGTGGTTTGCGAATTTCATCATGTATTCGGCGGCTCTTACCGTGGCCGGTTGTTATATCCCATTTACCGATATCGGCGCTGCCGTGATGAAAATGCTGGCGGATACAAGGGGCATCAAAATTGGCGATGCCGACAGCGAAGAACTGAAAGAAAAGTTCTCGATCATGCCGCCGCATCCCGAGGTACCGGCAGCGCTTCGCAAGCTGCAGGATGCCGGTTTCCGGCTGTTCACGCTGACCGACAACCTGCTGGAGGTGCAAACGCGCCAGCTCGAACATGGCGGCATTGTTCATCTGTTCGAGCGTCGCTTCAGCGCGGACGGCGTGAAACACCATAAGCCCTCGCGGCAGGCCTATGCTTATGTCGAGAAAGAGCTTGGGGTAAAACCCACCCAGCTCTGTCTGATTGCATGCCACACCTGGGACACGCTTGGCGCCGTCGCCGCGGGTTGGGAAGCCGCGCTGATCCGGCGCGCGGGGAACGATGTCCTGGGGGTCGGTCCGCAACCGCACATCGTCGGCAATGATTTGAATGACGTTGCCGACCAGCTTATTGCCCGGCATAAAATGCGCGGTTCTCCTTCGGGTCCGGCCGCTTGAATCCGTGTGTCGCTGGAAGGAGGGTGACAATGCCGTCGAACGATGTGAACGTGGTGCTGGCGCATGGCGCGTGGGCCGACGGATGGAGCTGGTCCAGGATTATCGGCCCGCTGGCAGCCGACGGCATCAAGGCGATGGCGGCGCCACTGCCTTTGACCTCGTTCCAGGACGATGTTGCGGCGCTCGACCGTACCCTGGAGCGGGCGTCGGGACCGGTCGTTCTGGCCGGCCACGCCTATGCCGGCGCGGTGATCGGGGCAACGCGCAGCGACAAGGTGAAGGCACTCGTCTACGTCGCTGCCCTGGCGCCGGACGAGGGCGAGACCGTTGCGCAGGTGTTCACCCGCGGCGAGCCGCATCCTCAGGCGCCCAAGCTCGCGCCTGACAAACACGGGCTGATCTATCTGCCCGACTCCGCCTTCGCTTCTGCCTTTGCGCCGAACGCCACCGCACAGGAGCAGGCGGTGTTGGCAGCGGTACAGCGGCCGATTTCGGCGGCTTGCATCACCGTGCCCGTGCCGCGACCGCTTTGGAAGGACCGCCCGACCTGGTTTCTTCTGGCCGAGCAAGATCGCATGATCGTGCCGGAGAACCAGCGCTTCATGGCCGAACGCATGCGGGCGCGGGTACGCGCCCATCGCGTGGACCATTCTCCTAGCGTAACTGGTCCAGCAGCCGTGCTTGACATGCTGCGCGAAGCAATCACGGTGGTCCGGAACGGGCATCCCGACTAACTTTATGGTCCGGCCAATATGATTCGATTTCCTGCATCCGCTCAAACTACCCCGCGCGGCGTGATGAGATGACGGCGGCGCGCCATGACAAGCAGAGAGTAAGATGACCCGGTTGTCTGACCTGCCTCCGGCCAGGCCGAGCGCTTGGCCGAAGTCGAATGCCCCACCTTCGCCACGACGCCGTTCGTGTCGGGACCGCCGCTGTCGCAGCGGCGCATCGCGATCGTCTCGTCGGCCGGTTTGTTCCGCCGCGAGGGCGAGTCATTCCGTGGCCGCGATTCCGACTATCGTGCCATCCCGGGCGACATCGCCTGGAACGACCTGCTGACCAGCCATATCTCGGTGAATTTCGACAGCACCGGGCTGCAGGAGGATTGGAACGTCGCATTCCCGCGCGATCGGCTGCGGGAACTGGCCGCCGAAGGCATGATCGGCTCGGCGGCCGCTACCCACTATTCCTTCGTGGGTGCGAGCGATCCGCTGGGGATGGAGCCGCACGCCCGCGCGCTTGCGGGGCGTCTGAAGCAGGAAGAAATCGATTCGGTCTTGCTCACCCCTGTCTGACCCGTTTGCGCACGCGCCGTGAGCGAGAGCATCAGGATCCGTGGGGTAATCAAGCGGCGGCTTGAGTGGAGTTGGCGGTATTATCGTTCGCCAGCCCGGGGTACCATTTCTCGAAGAGCGGCCGGAGCGTGCCGTCGAGGGCACGTGTCCGGGTCAGCAGCAGCAAGTGTGCACCACGCTTTGTCCACTGCATCTGGTGGCGTTTGGCAAAGCGCTTGCTGATGACGGCGTTGACCGTGGATTCCGCCAGGCACGACGAGATGCGATCGCCAGCTCCCAACCGCTCGCCGTAATTGATCAGGCTTCCAGTGACATTCCCGGTGCGGACTTCCTCGACATCCAGGGCGAGTTTTCCGACCAGTCGACCAAGCTGCGCTTCATGATGCCGCCGATCCCGCAGCTCGAGGCGGCGTTCGGGCGGCATGGCCTGGGGCCGGGCACCCGCGTGGTGCTGTACGGCAGCGGCACCATGTGGATGTCGACGCGCTTCTGGTGGATGCTGCGGTCGCTCGGGTTCGACGCGGCGGTGCTGGAAGGCGGCTTCGAGAAGTGGTTGGCCGAGGGGCGGCCGACCGAGAGCGGTAAGCCCAAGGGTTACCCGTCCGCCAACTTCGTCGCCGCGCCGCGACCGGGCCTGTTCGTCGACAAGGCCGCTGTGCTCGGTGCGATCGGCCAGCCCGACACTGTGATCGTCAATGCTCTGGGCGACGACCTTTACAAGGGCATTGGCCCCGGCCGCTATGGCCGCGCCGGTCGCATTCCCGGCAGCGTCCAGGTCTCGGCCGCCACGCTGGTCGATCCGGCTGGCCAGGGCTTCACCACGCTGGCCGACGCGCAGGCCAAGTTCGCGGCCAAGGGCGTCACGCCGGACAAGCACGTCATCGCCTATTGCGGCGGCGGCATTTCGGCGACCATCGACCTGTTCCTGCTGCATCAGCTCGGCTACGACGACATCACACTGTATGATGCCTCGATGGATGAGTGGGCGCGCGACGGGTCAGTGCCGATTGAAACAGGCTGAGCGCTACAAATCCACCATCACCTTCAGCACCGCATCGTGCGCCGCGTAGTCGCCGTTGGCATGCACCGGGCGGAGCGCGACGCGGGTGGCACCCGCCTCGAAGTGGGCGCGGATCTGCCGCTTGACGTCCCAGACCGTTCCCCAATTCAACGAATGTTCGGTTCAGACCGGAGACCAAGCAGAGCGGCGAGGTTCGTAGGACCGCAGCCGACCCAACGCGGTCATAAATCTGGCCTTCAGGCGATCTTGGAAGCGGACGTTCGTCGCAGCCGGCTTCCAAACATACGCCGCAACGCCTCAATAAAGGAACGATGTTTTCTGGAATTGCTGGCTAAAGCGCCCTCTGTTGACGCCCTACCGTCAACCCGATGACGCGGCTTCAGCCGCCGCCAGTGCGAGAGGAGCAGTCCGATGTCTCAGCAGGCGACAAAAGGCCTCAGCAACCGTGAAACAGGGTCGGTCGGCGGAAAAGTGTCGGAACGACAGGCCATGGTCGGAGCAATCGCAGGCGTTGCCGGTGCGACTGCAGCGCGTGATCGCGCCACGCCGGCCGCGCCAACTGGAGGCGGTGTCCTCGAGACCGCCGTGGAAGCGCGGAAGATCGCGTTCGATCGGATCGGCCACGGGGAGAAAGTCTTGCTGATCTCTGGCTTCCCGCAGACCCGGCGGTCCTGGAACAGGATCATTCCTCATCTCTCGCCCAGGTTCGAGATGATACCGGCCGACCTGCCGAGTTTCGGCGATTCGGGCTTCCTGGCAGCACCGGCAACGACCGAAAACGTCGGCAAGGTATTCCACGCCTTCGTCGGGGATCTCGCCACACCGTTGCACGTCGTCGCGCACGATTTCGGAGCTTGGTGCGCGTATAGCTGGGCGCTGCAGTCCCCGCAGGATTTCAGATCGCTGACCTTGATCGATGCGGGCATTCCCGGCGTCACCCTGACCGACGATATTCAGCTTTCCGACTACAAACGGAAGTGGAACTTCATCTTCCAGATGTTACCGGATCTTCCGGCGGAGCTGACTCGCGGAAAGGAAGATGTATACGTGGGCTGGTGGTTCAAGAACAAAGGTCTATCGGCCGGGCGCGATCCCTCCGGATGACGTGGCGGCCTATGTCCGCGCCTATGCTCGCGAAGGACGGATGAACGCCGCCTTCGACTACTGCCGCAACATCGAAGAGGACATGCGGTTCAACAAGAGCCGATTCCGCGAGAAGATACAGATCCGATTGTTCGCCGTAGGCGGCGACCACGCGATCCCCAATATGGGCGACTCGCTGACGCCGTATTTCAGCGACGTCACGTCGCTGGTAATCAGGGATTCCGGCCATTTCGTGCCGGAAGAGCAACCCCAGACGTTGGCGACGGCGCTGCTGGCATTTCTTCATGCCTGACGTCGGGTC
>Ga0335075_10008011_pt1 | contig 16237 bp, 15 predicted proteins | sample Lox_Sample_24_FD_206723 | JGI IMG/M metagenome (GOLD analysis project Ga0335075, IMG submission 206723) | Soil microbial communities from Loxahatchee National Wildlife Refuge, Florida, United States - Lox_Sample_2.4 | ecosystem: Environmental > Terrestrial > Soil > Wetlands | place: USA... | reverse complement strand
GGCCTCGGCACCGAGGGCGGGACGGCAGACGACGCCGGCAAGGAGCACAGAGCCGGCGGCCAGGGTGCGGAGGAGGCTATCCCGGGACCGATTGACGATCACGGAATCGTCAATCGGCCGGCAGCCCACGCCGATCCCGATCCGGACGAGCTGACGCCCCAGGGTCGTTATCGGGACAGCGTGACCGAGGACCCGGACTTCGTGTGGGAGCTGCCGGACGCGAGCCGGCTGCTGACGCGCTCCACGAGCGAGCAGTCCCGGCCCGACACCGCCGGGCAGGAGCGCACCGCGACGAGCCTCACCGAGGCGCTCGGGCACTTCGGTGTGCAGGCAAAGGTGATCGGAACGGTCGCAGGACCGCATATCACCCGTTATGAGCTGCGCCTGGCGCCGGGGACGAAGGTCGCGAAGGTCGCCCAGCTGAAGGACGATCTCGCCTACGCGCTGGCGGCGACCGACATCCGCATCCTCGCGCCGATCCCGGGCAAGCAGGCGGTGGGCGTGGAGGTTCCCAACGCGCGCCGGCGGATCGTGCGGCTGGGCGATGTCTACCAGCAGCCGCCGCGCGACTGGTCGCCGCTGACGGTGTGGCTGGGCAAGGACGTGGCCGGCAAGGCGATCGGGGCTGATCTCGCCAAGATGCCGCACCTGCTCGTGGCCGGTACGACCGGCGCGGGCAAGTCGGGGGCGATCAACGCGATGCTGTGCAGCGTGCTGCTGCGGGCCAGCCCGCATGAGCTGCGGCTGGTGCTGGTCGATCCCAAGCAGGTCGAGCTCAACCACTACGAGTCGATTCCGCACCTGCTCACCCCTGTGATCACGAGCCCGCGGATGGCGGCCAACGCGCTGGGAAACCTCGTCAAAGAGATGGAGCAGCGCTATGGAATCATGTCGCTCGCGCGCACACGCAGTCTGATCGAGCTGAACAAGGCGCGCGCCAAGCGCGGCGAAGCGCCATTGCCGTACATCCTGTGCGTGATCGACGAGCTCGCCGATCTGATGATGGTCGCGCCCGCCGACGTCGAGGACTCGATCATTCGCCTGGCCCAGAAGGCGCGCGCGGTCGGGATTCATCTCGTGCTCGCGACCCAGAGCCCGCGGGTGGACGTGATCACCGGGATGATCAAGGCGAACGTGCCCTCGCGGATCGCGTTCGCGGTCTCCAGTCAGACCGACTCGCGGGTGATCCTCGACCAGAACGGCGCCGAGTCGCTGCTCGGGCAGGGCGACATGCTGTTCAGCCCGGTCGGCAGCTCACGGCTGCAGCGGATTCAGGGCGCATATATCGATGAGGCGCAGATCGCCGCGCTGACGGAGCTGTGGCGCAAGCAGGGAGAGCCCGAGCTGCGCGAGGAGCTGCTCGAGGAGGTCGAGCCCTCCGAGCCCGAGGGCGGCGGACCGGATGAGTTCGATCCCGACGAGGATCCGCTGCTGCGCGATGCGATCACGCTGGTCGCCGAGATGGGGACGGCCTCGACCTCGATGCTCCAGCGCCGGTTGCGGCTGGGGTATACGCGCGCGGGCAGGCTGATCGACATGCTCGAGCGCCGTGGCGTGATCTCCGGCTATGAGGGCTCCAAGCCCAGGCAGGTGCTCGTCAGCGAGGCGGACCTGCCCCGGGTATTGGCCGGACTGGAGTCCTCATCCGCGCTGCCATCGGAGCCATCCGAGCCCGTGGAGCTTTGATCGTGGGTGCACGAATGCCTGCCGTGCATCTTGTGAAAGCGGTAAACCTCTAGCCTTCACGCCGATATGCCCGAGATCGGTGCAACGCTGCGAGAGGCACGGATGCGTGAGCGCATCGACGTGTCCGAGATCGAGGCGCAGACGAAGATCCGGGCCAAGTACCTGCGGGCGCTGGAGAATGAAGAGTGGGACCTGCTGCCCGGGCCGACGTTCGTCAAGAGCTTCCTGCGCACCTATGGCGCCGCGCTGGGGCTGGACGGCAAGGCGCTGGTCGAGGAGTATCGCCTGAACTACGAGCGTCCGAGCGAGCCGCCGGAGCCGATCGTGGCGAGCCCGCGCAGGGTGCGCGTGCCGCGTGGACCGAGCCGAGCCGGCGGCGCCGGTCCCTCGCGGGGATACATGGCGCTCGTGGGGATCGTTGGGATCGTGATCGTGCTGCTGATCGTGGGGCTCATCAGCGGCGGCAGTGGCGGTTCCTCGCCGAAAACCTCGAGCACGGCGTCCTCCGACCACGCGGAACACGGCGGCTCGTCTCGGAATCGAGCGCATACCGGCGCGCACCATCAGCCCGCGTCTGCACTCTCGAACCTTGCATCCCTCAAGCTGGAACCGTCGGGCGAAGTGTATGTCTGTCTGATCGGCGATAACGAACTCAAGCGCATCCCCGGCGTGATCCTCAAGCCGGGCGCCCCCGAGCCCACCTACCATGCGCGCCGCTTTCTGCTGACGCTTGGCAACAACGCGGTGAGCCTGATCGTCAACGGCATCCCGCAGACGGTGCCCGCCTCCAGCCAGGCGATCGGCTATTCGATCACGCGCGCCGGGCTCAAGCCGCTGGCGGCGGGCGAACTGCCCACCTGCACATGACCCCGCGAGCGGGGATCGTGGTCACCGGCACCGAGGTGCTCAGTGGGCGCGTGCGCGATCGCAACGGGCCGTGGCTGGCCGATCGGCTGGCGGAGCTGGGGGTGGATCTCGCGTACGTGACGATCGTCGGGGATCGACCTGACGACATGGAGCGCGCGCTTCGGTTCATGGCCGGTGAAGGGATCGAACTGGTGTTGACCAGCGGTGGGCTGGGGCCGACGGCCGATGACCTGACGGCCGAGGTGGTGGGACGGGTGCAGGGACGTGAGATGGTGCTGGACGAGGCGCTGGCGGCGCGCATCGAAGCGATCGTCAGGCCACTGCTGTCGCGCTGGCCGAACATCGACCCCGAGGCCCTGCGGGTCGGTACCCGTAAGCAGGCGACCATCCCGGACGGGGCGACGGTGCTCGAGCCGGTCGGGACCGCCCCGGGGCTGGTCGTGCCGCCGGCGCAGTCGGGGTCGCCAAGCGCCGGGTCGCAGAGCGCCGAGTCGCGGGGCAGACGTTCGCAAAGCGCTGCAAACGCGGGCGCACGTGTGGGCGCGCGCGTTCCGACGGTGGTCGTGCTGCCGGGGCCCCCGCGCGAGCTGCAGCCGATGTGGAGCGCCGCGGTGCAGACGGATGCGTTGCGGCAGGCGATCGCGTGGGCGACCGTGTATGAGCAGCGCACGATGCGCCTGTTCGGGATCCCCGAGTCGGAGATCGCTCAGACACTGCGCGAGGCGCAGGCGCAGGGGATCGAGCTGGACCGGCTGGAGGTCACGACGTGCCTGAAACGCGGCGAGGTGGAGATCGTGACGCGCTATGAGCCGGACGCGGCCGGGGTGTACGAGGCGTTCGCGCAAGTCGTGCGCGAGCGTCACGCGGACACGCTGTTCTCACCGGACGGGCGCACCGTGGACGAACAGGTCGCGGACATGCTGGGCGAGCGGCACTGGCGGATCGCGGTGGCCGAGTCGTGCACGGGAGGCGAGCTGACGGCCCGTCTGACCGCTGCGGCGGGAGCGTCGCGGTACATGGCGGGCGGCGTGGTCGTGTACTCGAACGAGGCGAAGACCGAGCTCGCGGGCGTCGATCCGGAGCTGATCGAGGAGCACGGCGCGGTGTCCGAGCAGGTCGCCAGAGCGCTGGCCGTGGGTGTGCGCGCGCGGATGGGCACAGACGTCGGGGTGGGCGTCACAGGAGTAGCGGGCCCGGATGGCGGCACGGAGCAGAAGCCCGTCGGTCTGGTGTGGCTGAGCGTCGCGGGACCCGAGGGCGCCGCGATCACGCGCTCGGTCAACCTCCCGGGCGGACGAGCCGACATCAGGGATCGCACGACGACCGTGGCGCTGCACCTGGTGAGGCGATTGCTGGCCGACCCGGCCGTCCGGGCTGTGGGCACCCGATCGGTGGGCGAGGACGACTGAGCGCCGCTGATTGTCGACGTGTTCATGTGAGATGACCCGGACCCGGACCAGGACCGCTCGCCTGTTCGTCGCGGTAGACCCGCCGGTGGGCGTGCGTGAGCAGTTGGCTGCCTGGGCGAGGACGGCGATACGTGGGCTGGGTGTGCGTGGCAGTGGCGGGTCCTCCTCAGTGCGCGTACTGGATCCCGAGTTGCTGCACGTGACGATGTGCTTTCTCGGCGACCGGCCGGTCGATGAGATCGCCGCGATCGGAGCGGCATTGGAGGGGTGTGCGACTTCCGTGGGCGAGCTGTCGATCGGTGCGCCGCTGTGGCTGCCCCCGCGCCGTCCGCGCACGCTGGCGGTCGAGGTGCGCGACGATTCCACGGGAGGATTGGCGGCGCTGCATGGCGCCCTGACAGACGGGCTCGCACGGGTGTGCGGGTATCGAGCGGAGCGGAGGCGGTTTCGCGCGCACGTGACTCTCGCGCGCCTGCGCGCGGGTCTTCGGGGATCGCGGGGTGGACTCGAGTTGCCCGCCACCCCGGCGCTGTCGTTCACGCCGACATCGGTTGTCCTGTATCGCTCATGGCTGTCGCCGGCCGGCGCTTCGTATGAGGCGCTGGCGACACGCACGCTCATCCCGTCCTAGCGGGCCGATGGGGACCGGTGCGGGTGGCTGTGTACGCCGGGCACGGATCGTCAGATCGCTCGTGTCTGCGGGCGAAATGCGACCCTGAACCACCTCCCGGTACATACGAACAGACGTTCCGTCCGACCCCATCTCTAGCTTGTTCGTTCCATCCCGAACCCGGAGGAGTGACACCATGCCCGTGAACGAAGAGGAGAAGGCCGCCAAGGCGCGCGACGCAGCCCTGAAGGGGGCGTTGACCCAGATCGAGCGCGAGTTCGGCAAGGGCACGGTCATGCGCATGGGCGACGAGGGCGCGCAGGTGCGCTGCGAGGCGATCCCCACGGGCGCGCTGTCGCTCGATCTGGCGCTCGGCATCGGCGGCGTGCCACGAGGACGCATCGTGGAGGTGTTCGGACCGGAGTCCTCGGGCAAGACGACGATGATCTACCACGTGCTCGCCGAAGCGCAAAAGCTCGGCGGGGTGTGCGCGTTCATCGACGCCGAGCACGCGATGGACCCCATCTACGCGAGGACGATCGGTGTCGACATCGACGAGTTGCTCGTCTCCCAGCCCGACTATGGCGAGCAGGCGCTGGAGATCGCCGACATGCTCGTGCGCTCAGGCGCCGTGGACGTGGTGGCGATCGACTCGGTCGCGGCGCTCACCCCGAAGGTCGAGCTCGAGGGGCAAATGGGCGACCAGACGGTCGGTGCGCAGGCGCGGATGATGTCCCAGGCGATGCGCAAGCTCGCCGGCAATCTGAACCGCACGCAGACGCTGTGCATCCTCACCAACCAGATCCGCGAAAAGGTCGGCGTCATGTTCGGCTCGCCCGAGACCCAGCCGGGCGGGCGCGCGCTGAAGTTCTACGCCTCCCAGCGTCTGGACATCCGGCGCATCGAGACGCTCAAGGACGGGACCGAGGCGGTCGGCAACCGCGTGCGCGTGAAGGTCGTCAAGAACAAGGTCGCCGCGCCGTTCAGGCAGGCCGAGTTCGACATCGAGTTCGGCAAAGGCATCTCCACCTCGGGCTGCCTGCTCGACCTCGGGATCGAGCACGGCATCCTGACCAAGTCCGGCTCGTTTATCTCCTACGGCGAGGATCGTCTCGGCCAGGGCCGCGCCGCCTCAAAGGCCCACCTCGATGCCAATCCGACGGTCGCCAAGGAGATCGAGCAGAAGATCTACGCCGCGCTCGGCATCGGCTCAGAGCACGTCACGCCGATCGACCGGGACAAGACCATGGCGCCGGTGCCCGTCATCGGAGAGCCGGCGGTGGCCGCGGCCTGAACGCCGCGGATCAGCAAGACATAGGGCGTCCGATGGCCGCCCGCACGAGTTAGTCTGTCAGAAGCATGAAGCGCTATCACCTCACGACGTTCGGCTGCCAGATGAACGAGCACGACTCCGAGCACATGCGGGGGATGCTCGAGTCGCTGGGGTACGTGGAGGCCACAGAGCGCGGGGAGGCTGATCTGATCCTGTTCAACACGTGCTCGATCCGCGAGACGGCCGACAGCCGGTTCATCGCGCATCTGGGCGAGGCCAAACGCCTCAAGGGCGAAGCCCCCGAGCGCGTCATCGGCGTCGGCGGCTGCTGGGCGCAATCGCTCAAGGATGAGGTGTTCGAGCGGTTTCCGTTCGTGGATGTCGCGTTCGGTCCCGGGCAGGTGCACAAGCTCGCCGAGTTTCTGACGAGCGACTCGATCAGCGCGCAGGGATACTTCGAGTTCGAGGGGTTTACCGGCCATCTGCCGGCGCGCCGTGCGCGTCCGTTCCAGGGCTGGCTGCAGATCTCGGTCGGCTGCAACTGCGCGTGCTCGTACTGCATCGTGCCCTCCACGCGCGGACGGGAGGTCAGTCGCCCGCTGGGAGAGCTCGTCGCAGAGGCACGGGCGATGGCCCAGGACGGCGTGCGCGAGGTGACGCTGCTCGGGCAGAACGTCAACTCCTACGGGCGCGACCTGCGCGCGGGCGCGCGGGCGGCCGGGCATCCACCGCCGACGTTCGCGGGGTTGCTGGCAGAGATCGACGCGATCGACGGGATCGAGCGCATCCGTTATACGAGCCCGCACCCGAAGGACATGCGCGAGGACGTGATCCGCGCGCATGCGGAACTGCCGAGCGTGTGCGAGCACATCCACCTGCCGCTGCAGTCCGGTTCCTCGCGAATCCTGAAAGCGATGCGGCGCACGTATGACCGCGAGCGCTACCTCGATCGGGTTGCGCTGATCCGCGAGCACGTCCCCGATGCGTCGCTCACGACCGACATCATCGTCGGGTTTCCGGGCGAGACCGAGGAGGACTTCGAGCAGACGTTGCAGGTCGCCGAGCAGGTCGGATACGACAGCGCGTTCACGTTCGTGTTCTCCCCGCGCCGCGGAACCGAGGCCGCCGAGCTCAGCGAGGGAGTGGTCCCGCACCCGGTGAAGGTGGCGCGCATGGAGCGCCTGCTGGAGGTCGTCCAGCGCCGCGCCCGCGAGCGCGCTCAGCGGTTTGTCGGGCGCACAGTCGAGGTCCTGGTGGAGGGTCCGTCGCGCACCGACCCCGAACGGCTGCGGGGCCGGACAAGGCACAACAAGGCCGTCAACTTCACCGGCCTGGCCGCCCCGGGCGAGCTGACCAAGGTGCGGATCGCCGCCGCGACCAGCCAGACCCTATCCGGCGAGGAGTCGCTGCTGGCGCGCGTCGCCGGCTGACCGAGACGATTGCATTCGCGGGGTGCCGAGGCCCGCGAATGTCGTCCCCGGAACGAAGGACCAGAACGGGCAGTGGCGGCCGCGGAATCGCCCGCTGGCCGCCACGCTGTGCCCGTGTCCTCGCCACTCGTTCTGACTACTGCGAGGTTGCGCCCGGCGGCGGGCCCGGAGGTCCGCTTGCGCCCGAGCTCGATCCGGACGCACCCGAGCTCGAGCTTGAGCCCGCGCCCATGTTCGGGCACGGCTGTTTGCTGGTCGAGCCCGATTTGGACGGCGTGTTCGATTGACTCGCAGTGGTGCTCGACGGAGTCGTCGAGGTGGTCGTGGTGGGTATTGAACTTGTGGTTGAGCTTGTGCCGACACCGGTGCTCGTGCCGGTGGTGCCGGTCGTCGCAGGTGCGGCGGCCGCCCCGGCGATGCCGGCCACGGCCCCTCCGGAAGCGAGTGCACCGGCGACCATCGTGGCGCCAAGCATGCGCGATACTTTCATCGGTCAAACCTCCTGTTGCGGGTGTAGGGGATCTGCATGTGCGAGCAATCGTCCACCCGGCCGCTAAGCGCACCCGTAGGCGCGGGTAAGGCCATGTGCAGAGGTGTGTAGGAGGTTCGTAAGGCTCAGCGCATCTCTCGCTGAGCGTCCGAGACTGCGCGCGCGATCTCCTCCGAGCCCATCGCCCGTGCGGCGCGCGCGGCCAGCTCCGGGGCAAGCGAGGCAAAGGCGGTGCCGGCACGCAACGCGAGCGGGGCGATCTCCACCTCGGCACGGTTGCGCTCAATCGCACGCACCACGCCGCGCGCGACCTGCTCTGACGTACGCATGCCCGCGCCCGGAGGAAGACGCATGTCCACGTCCATGTTCGCACGCAGGCCCGTGTCGCTGATGAAGCCCGGCAGCACCACCGAGACGCCGACACCGCTCGCCCGCAGATCCTCGCGCAGGCCCAGCGCGAAGCCACGCAACCCGAACTTCGTGGCGCTGTAGAGCGAGCTGTCGGGTGCGGCGGCCTTGCCCGACAGCGAGGAGACAAACAGCAGGTGCCCGCGCCCGCGCTCGACCATGGAGGGCATGAGCGCGTGCGCGAGCGCGATCGGAGCGCGCAGGTTCACGTTCAGCGCGCGGTCGATCTGCTCCGGGGTGTAGGTGTCGAGGCGTCCGGAGGCCGGCAGCGCGGCGTTGGCGATCAGGATGTCGACCTCACCCGCCTCGGCGGCCAGCCGATCGACCTCGGCGGGGATCGCCAAGTCTACCGCCAGCGCCCGTGCATTCAGCTCGCAGGACAGATGCGCGAGCACCTCGGTGCGCCTACCCGTCAGGATCAGCTCGCCCCCACGGGCGTGCAGTGCTCGTGCGATGGCATGCCCAAGGCCGCCCGTCGCACCCGTGAGCAGGACCCTGGAGCCGGAGATCTGCACGAGCTGGGAGCCTACGTCAATGCAGGTCATCGCGCTGTTCGGACCCACGGGCGTCGGCAAGACCGCGGTCGCGCTCGCGCTCGCGCGGCGGTTGCGCGCACAGGGGGAGGACCCGGTGGCGGTGTCCGCGGATGCGCTGCAGGTGTATGCCGGGCTGCAGACGCTCACGGGCGTGGCGAGCGCACGCGAGCAGGCCGAGCTGGAGCACCGGCTGGTGTCGTTCGTGCCGCTGCACGAGACGTTCAGCGCCGGACGGTACGCGCAGCTGGCGCATGCGGAGATCGACGGGCTGCTGGCCGCTGGTCGTCGACCGATCGTCGTGGGCGGCACGGGGCTGTATCTGCGGGCGGCGCTGACCGATCTGGACTTCAGGCGGCCTGAGCCGGATGGCGAGTCGCAGCTGTGGAGCGAGGAGGTGCGCCGGCCGACGCTGCTGGTCGGGCTGACGATGGAGCGCGCGGCGCTGTACGAGCTGATCGACGCCCGTGTGCAGGCGATGCTCGCGGCAGGGGTGCGAGAGGAGGTCAGGCGCGCGCGCGAGGCGGGCGCGTCGCGGACCGCGTGTAAGGCGCTCGGATACGAGGAGCTGCTGACAGGCGACGTCGAGGCGATGCAGCGACACACGCGCAACTACGCTAGGCGCCAGCTGACCTGGATGCGCAAGCTCGCCGGGGTCCACGTCATCGACGTCACGGGACGCGATCCGGACGACGTGGCCGGGGAGATCGTGGCGCTGACCGGCGATCCCGTGTCCGTCACCGAGACGGATGATGCGCAGGCGAGGTCATAGACTCACGCGCCCGTATGCGATTCGAGAAATGGCAGGCATTGGGCAACGACTATCTGATCGTCGAGTCGGACGAGCTTCCGTTCGCGCTGACGGCCGCCCGGGTGCGCAGACTGTGCGACGCTCACTTCGGACCGGGCGCCGACGGGGTGTTGCTGCTCTCGGCAGCGGCGAACCCCGAGCACGTCGCCGATCTGCGGATCTTCAACCCCGACGGCTCGGAGGCGGAGCTGTCGGGCAACGGCGCGCGCGAGGCGATTCTGTATCTGCGCAGGCGCGGGTGGACCGACCGCGACGAGTTCGCGATCGGGACGGTGGCTGGAGAGATCAGGCCGACGATCACCGGACCGGATACATGTCGTGTCGATATGGGCAGGGCGAGCCTGACGTCGAAGGACTTCCCAAGTGGTCCCCCCGATGGCCGTGGCGAGCTGAACGCAGGCGGGAGGGTATGGCGGTTCAGGCATGTCTCGATCGGAAATCCCCAATGCGCGATTCGCGTCGATTCGCTGGAGGATCTGATGGGTCTCGACCTGGGGGCAATTGGTCCACAGATCGAAAGCGACTCACGGTTCCCAAATCGGACAAACGTCTCGTGGTACACCGAGACAGAACCGAATCGGATCCGGGCACGGATATTCGAGCGCGGTGTTGGTGAGACGCTCTCCTCCGGTACGGGAGCCACCGGTGCGGCCGTGGCCCATCATCTGGATGAGGGAGTGCCGATGATCGGCCCACCTGTGACGGTCGCGCTCGACGGAGGCGAGCTGGAGGTCGACGTGGGAGAGGGGTTGCGCATAAACCTGACAGGCTGGGCCAGACCCGTGTACGAGGGTCGCCTCAGCGACGAGCTGGTAAGCGAGCTGAAGGAGACAGATGAAACCGAGTAAGCGACTGGAGCGCATCCCACCGTACGCGTTCGCTCAACTGGAGCGCAAGATCGCGCAGAAGCGAAAAGAAGGGGTGGACGTGATCAGCCTCGGGATCGGCGACCCCGACCGGCCCACACCGCCGCTGATCGTCGAGGCGATGCAGGAGGCGGTGAGCGAGCCGGGGACGCACAAATACCCGAGCAACCGCGGGCGCGAGGAGTTCCGCGGCGCGGTTAGGGACTTCTATGAGCGCCGGTTCGACGTGAAGCTCGACCCCGACAGCGAGATCGTGCCGGCGCTCGGGGCGAAGGAGGCGATATTCAACCTCAACCTGGCGTTCCTGGATCCGGGCGACTACGCCCTGGCGGCCGACCCGGGATATCCGGTCTACACGGGCGGGCCGTGGCTGGCGGGGGCTGAGCCGGTGCTGATGGCGCTGGTACCAGAGCTGGGGTTCGTGCCGGATCTCGGTGCGATCGAGGATGAGATCGCCAAACGGGCGAAGCTGATGTTCCTGAACTACCCGAACAACCCGACCGGCGCGGTCGTGCCGGATGGGTTCTTCGAGCGAGCAATCGAGTTCGCGCGCGCGTACGAGATCCTGATCGTGCACGATAACGCCTATTCGGAGATCTCCTACGACGGCTACCGCGCGCCCTCGTTTTTGCAGACGCCGGGCGCCAAGGACGTCGGTGTGGAGGTGTTCTCGCTGTCGAAGGGTTACAACATGACCGGCTGGCGCTGCGCGGTCGTGGCCGGCAACGCGCAGGCGATCGAGACGTACTGGCGATGCAAGACGAACATCGACTCGGGCATGTTCGACGCGGTACAGCTCGCGGGCGTAGCGGCGCTCTCGCCCGACGCGGACGCCGAGGTTCAGGCGATGAGCGAGCTGTACGTGCGCCGGCGCGATCTGGTGTGCGACGCGCTCAAACAGATCGGCGTGGACGTCAAGCCGCCACACAGCACGATCTACGTGTGGGCGCCCGTGCCGAAAGGACACGCAAGCTCCGAGGCCTACTGCGAGCACGTGCTCGAGCAGGCCGCTGTGGTGCTCTCGCCCGGATCGATCTACGGCCCCGCGGGGGAGGGGTGGTTCAGGATCTCGCTGACCACGCCGGACGACAGGCTGCTGGAGGCCGTCAGACGGCTGGGGGCGCTGGGCGCATAGATCCTAGACTGAGCGCAGATGGAACAGATCCGGACCCAGCGCGCCAGTCAGCGAGCCCTGTGCATAGCCGCCCTGCCCGAGGGTGAGGACCTGGCCGAGCTGGGTGAGCTGCTGCGCACCGCCGGGGTGGCGGTCGTGGGAGAGCTGATCCAGCGCCGGGTGCAGGCCCATCCGAACACGTATCTGGGTCCGGGGAAGGTCAGGGAGGCGAAGGAGGCGGCGCACGCCTGCGATGCGAACCTGATCGCCTGCGACGACGAGCTGAGTCCCCGTCAGGAGCGCAACCTCGAAGAGGCGCTGGGCCTGCCGGTCGTGGACCGGACGGCGATCATCCTCGACATATTCGCCGATCACGCGGCCAGCGCCGAGGGCAAGCTCCAGGTCGAGCTGGCCCAGCTGGAGTACAACCTCGCGCGGATGCGCGGGCTGTGGAGCCACCTCGAGCGGCTCGGCGGCGGGATCGGCACGAGGGGCCCGGGGGAGAGCCAGATCGAGACCGACCGGCGCCTGGCGCGTAACCGCATCGCGGCGTTACGCCGGCGGCTGGAGCACGTGAAGGGCACGCGCGCGGTTCAACGTGCCGAGCGCGAGCGCGCGGCGCTGCCGACGATCGCGCTGGTCGGGTACACGAACGCGGGCAAGTCGACGCTGATGAATGCCCTGACGGCTCGCTTTGCCGGCGCAGGCCACACCTCCGCCCATGCCAACGGGAGCGCCAACGGCCACGGCACCGGCAACGGCCACGGCAACGGCGCCGGGGCGCAGGTGAGCGTGCGCGACCGGCTGTTTCATACGCTGGATCCGACGGTGCGCACGCTGAAGCTCAGCGGCAGGCGATATCTGCTGAGCGACACGGTCGGGTTCATCCGCAAGCTGCCCCACCAGCTGATCGACGCGTTCGGGGCGACGCTGGAGGAGACCAGGCGCGCGGACCTGCTCGTGCACGTGCTCGACGCGAGCGCGCGTGAGCCGGAGATGGAGGCGATGAGGCGATCGGTGCAGGAGACGCTCCAGGAGATCGGGGCGGATGAGCGACCGCGGCTGCTGGTGCTGAACAAGGTCGATCTGCTGGACGGGCCGGCGCGCGAGGAACTGCGCACGAACCACCCGGACGCGGTGCTGGTCAGCGGCCAGACCGGCGCTGGCCTGCAGCAGCTGGGGGAGCGGATCGAACGCGAGCTGGCACACACGCTGCGCCCGGTGGATCTGCTGGTTCCATACGCAAACGGCGGCAGCCTCGCGGAGCTGCACGAGCTCGCGGGTGAGATCGCCCGCCAGGACACCCCCGAGGGGGTCAGGGTGCGGGCGCTCGTACCGGCCCGAATCGCAGAGCGGTTCGCGCGTTTTGCGGTGGCGTCATAGGGCGGATGTCAGCGATCCTCAGGGCCACCGCACAGGCGAGTCAGGCAGGCAAGTCAGGCGGAGTCAAACGTCTCAGCGGTCGTCCCCACTGCCCGACAGGACCCCGCGCCGCTGGCGCGATAACAGCTTGTCGAGGTTCGTCTGGGCGATCTGATCGAGGTCTAGCTCCAGCTCGCTCGCCAGTTGGGCGACGTACCACAGCACGTCCCCGAGCTCCTTGGCCATCGCCGAGCGACGCTCCACAGAAACGGCGCCGTCGTCGTCGCGGATCGCCTTCTTGGCGTGCTCGGCCACCTCGCCCGCCTCGCCGGCCAGTCCCAGGGCGGGGTAGGCGAGCCATGCCTCGCGCGGATACTCGGCGGTGCGCCGCGACAGGCGCTGGTACTCAGACAGCTCCACTGACCGGCATCCTATGCCGACCACGCCCGTAACCGCCCGCGCCCATGCCCGCGCCCGTGACGATCCGCGGGACCGGTCGGGATACGCGTGACCGGTCGAATGGAACCGGTCCGTCCCAGCGGGCGCCCGGGGTGTATGGATCCGCTCAACCGGGCGAGGCCGGCGAGGAGCAACTCAAACATGCGTCTAGTTTCCGCACGATCCAGCAAAGCGGCCACTCCCGAGATGCGCCGATTCCAATACGATTCCAAGTGATGGCCAGCACGGTGCAACAGTCGGAGATGTCGGCGGGCGAGATCGTGCTCGGTCTGCTGCTCGAGCGTCCCGACACCTGCTACCAGCTCGACAAGCGCATGGCGGAACGGCTCGGCTCGGCTCAGTTCAGTCGCGGGGCGGCGGCGGGAGCGGTGAAGCGGTTGCAGGAACGCGACCTCGTGCGTCCCGTGGAGTGCGAGGACGGTCCGGGCCTACGAGCCGTGGATGGACGCAAGAAGACGGTCTATGAGGCGACCTCGGCGGGAGTCGAGCACTTCAGGAGCTGGTTGCGCGCCTCGACCCAGACGCCGCCGGTGCGCGAGGAGCTGCACGCCAAAATCGCCCTGTGGGGCTCAGAGGACGTGTCGCGGCTGATCGAGATCGTGCGCGAGGCGGAGATGTCCTGCACGCTGCAACTGCACGAGCTCAGTCGCCGCACGCGCCTGGAACGCCAGAGCGCGGATGCAAGCGAGTGGGAGCAGACGATGCGGCTGATCGTGATCGCCGGCGAGAGCACGTGGTGGGAGGCGAGGATCAGGTGGTTGCAGGATGTGCGGATGTATCTGGAGAGACAGGACGAGCGTCAGCGGGGGATGGCCGGCTGGCGGGGCGGGCCGGCGCCGGTGAGGTGATGGATGCCGTCCTGTCGTTGCGGGAGGTGTGGCTGAGCTTTCCGCGCGGAGACCGGCATGTGGTGCGCGTGCTGGCGGGCGTGTCGCTGCAGCTGAGAGCGGGCGAAGTCGTGACGGTCGTCGCCCAGCGCGCGCAGGGCAAGACCTCGCTGTTGCGGGTTGCGGCCGGGATGGAGCGCCCCGACCGGGGCAGCGTGCAGTTCATGGGCCAGGAGCTGTGGAGCCTGTCCGATCGGCGGCGCTCGCATCTGCTGCGCGGGCAGATCGGGCTGGTCGAGCGAGTCGCGCCGCCGCTCGATCTCCCGGTGCTCGCCGGGGTCGCGCTGCCGTTGCTCGACACGCATGGACGGCGTGAGGCCTACGCGCGCGCCCGCGAGGCGCTGAGGTATGTGGGCGCGAGCGAATGCTCGCGCCAGCACTGGGGCGAGCTGGCCGACTGGGAGCGCGCGCTGGTCGCGCTCGCGCACGGGATCGCGAGCGAGCCGAGATTGCTGCTCGTGGACGACCTGACCGCGACGCTAGGGATCGGCGAGCGCCATGAGATCTCCGAGCTGCTTGGCCGGCTGGCCGGCGAACGGGAGACCGCGGTGCTGTTCTGCGCGAACGATCCCGGTGTCTCCAGCGGAACGGCCGACAGGATCGCCTCGCTGAGCGGGGGCACGTTGATGGCCTCGACGTCTACGCCCCCGCCCACGCCTGGGCCCGGGCGGGGAAACATCATCGACTTCCCCGGCGAGCGTCCGCAGCGAGCGTCCTTCTGAGGCCGTGCCCTACGGCAATGCTCGAGCTGCGCGATCTTGTCAAGCACTACCGTCTCGGCGACGCCGAGCCGGTGCGCGCCATCGACGGGGCATCGCTCTCGATCGAGGCGGGCGAGCTGGTCGCGCTGTACGGGCCGAGCGGGTCCGGCAAGACGACGCTGCTGATGCTGATCGCCGGGCTGATCGAGCCCGACAGCGGCGCGGTGCTCCTCGACGGCCGCGACATCTCGACGCTGAGCGACGCCGAGCGCTCGCGCTACCGGCTGCGCGAGCTGGGGTTTGTGGATCAGAGCACCGACCTGCTCCCGGGCGGGAACGTCGTGCAGAACGCCGCGATGAAGTTGTGGCTGCTCGAACACGCCCGTCAGGCCGAGCACAGGATCGAGCCGCTGCTCGTGCAGTTGGGGTTGGGCGATCGACTCGAGCAGCGCGCCGATCGGCTGTCGATGGGAGAGCGCCAGCGGGTGATGATCGCGCGGGCTCTCTCGACCGAGCCAAAGCTCGTGCTCGCCGACGAGCCCACCGGTAACCTCGACACCCAGCGCAGCCGCGAAGTCCTGCAACTGCTGGCGCGGGTCTGTCGCGAGCGCGCCACCGCGGTGCTGCTCGTCACCCACGATCCGCTGGCGATGACCGTGGCCGACCGCGGGTATGCGCTGCTGGACGGCCATATCGTCGCGTACGAGCCCGACCGCTTCTTCGCGCCGGCAGGCTCGCCCGGCCCCGTCTCCTAGCGATGCGGCTGGCGAACATCGCCCACCTGTATGTGGTGCGGCTGAAAGCGCGCGTGGTGCTCGTCCAGGAGCTGTTTGCGGTGGTCGGCATAGCCGTCGGCGTGGCGCTGCTGTTCGGTTCCCAGATCGCGAGCACGAGCCTCGACGGTTCGGTCGCCCAGCTCACCGGCGGGGTTGTCGGACAGTCCACCTACCAGCTCAAGGCTCGCAGCCAGGCAGGATTCAGCGAAGCGCTCCTCGGCGAGGTGCAGCGCACGCCCGGGGTCCGCGCGGCTGTGCCCGTGCTCGACACCGAGGCGAGCGTGAGCGGCCCTCATGGCAGCGAGTCGGTGGATCTGATCGCCACCGATCCACGTTATGTCAGCCTCGCCGGACCGTTGCTGGCGCACTTCAAAGCGTCGCTGCTCGCCCATCTGCGGGCCATAGCGCTGCCCGGGCCGGTCGCGGAGGCGGTTGGGACGGGGCCGTTGGACCTCGTCAAGCTGCAGGTCGCCAGCAGGGTCGTGCAGGCTCTCGTCGGCGCCGAACTGAACGCTCGGAGCATCGGCATTCTGGTCAACAGCCCGGTCGCGATTG
>Ga0335075_10008010_pt1 | contig 16237 bp, 11 predicted proteins | sample Lox_Sample_24_FD_206723 | JGI IMG/M metagenome (GOLD analysis project Ga0335075, IMG submission 206723) | Soil microbial communities from Loxahatchee National Wildlife Refuge, Florida, United States - Lox_Sample_2.4 | ecosystem: Environmental > Terrestrial > Soil > Wetlands | place: USA... | reverse complement strand
CGCCGCGGATGTCGCTTTCACCCGTGCCGATGTAGATCACCTTCGGGTCGGAAGGCGCCACCGCGATCGCCCCGATGCTGTCACTCGAGCCGGGCAGCGTGTGGTCCGTGATGTTGGTCCAGCTGACGCCGTAATTGGTGCTCTTCCAGACCCCGCCATCGACCCCGCCGATGTAGAAGAGATCGCGCTGCGAGGGCACTCCTGCGATGGCGACGACACGGCCGCCGATGTAGGGGCCGACACTTCGCCACTTGAGCTTGGCATCGGGACCCTGCGAGGGTGCGGCGGAGGCGGCGGTGAGTGCCGCGAGGATGAGCGCGGCCGCCGTGGCCGCGAGCAGTCGAGACCCGTACCCGCCGGACGAGCCAGTGGCGCCTGTCATGACCTAGCCTCCCACGGACGGCCCGGGACGGTCCGACCGTTTCATTGTTGTTCAGACGTGCCGAATGCGCCACGGGATCATAGGGGAAGGCCACGCGTGGTTTCCAGCCGCGTCGATGAGCCGTGCTCTTCCTGCGGCGGACAGGTCGCTTCGCGGCTGGCGCCCGCGGCGCGGGGCAGGGCGGGCATAGCCTTTGCTGTCCGTCGCCCGATGCGCAGTGGCACGTCCCAATCTACAGGTTTGGCCACAGGCCTGCCGCCCGTCATGGTCCTGGCCGATCACTTCGGTTACGCCGGCGGCGTGCGCCACGGCGTGACCACTTACCTGTTGCACGTGCTGCCGCTGCTCGCGGCCGCGGGTGTCGAGTTGACGGTGTGTTTCCTGCGCGCGCCGCATGCGGCAGCCGCCGAGCTGCGGGCGCGCGGAATCCAACCCGTCTTCCTCGATGCCGGCAAGTGGGATCCAACAGTTGCATTGCGCATCGTCGCGCTCGCCCGTCGCAACGGCGTGCGTCTGTTGCATGCGACGGGCGTGAAGGGAACGCTCGCGGCGCGCATCGCCGCGCGGCTCACCGGCGCGCGCACCCTGTTGCACATCCATGACCTCAACGATCCCGGCGCGGTGCTCGGCGCGCTGCAGGGGCTGCTGGCGCGGCCCACGGATGCCGCCGTATGCGTTTCCCAGGCCGTGCGGGAGTTGGCGTCGGGCCGTTATCACGTACGCCCGGAGCGGGTGTGCGTCGCCCGCAACGGCATCCCCCTCGAGGCCCTGAGGCAGGCCGGTGCCGGCGCACGCTGCCACGTCCGGGCCGAGCTCGACATCGAGCCCGGGCGGCCGGTGCTCGCCGTCATCGGTCGCCTGCATCCCGTCAAAGGCCACCGCGCGCTGCTGGCGATGCTGCCGGCCATCGTGCGGGGCTGCCCGCGGGCGCAGCTCCTCGTGATCGGCGACGGGCCGGAGCGGCCGGCGTGCGAGGCCCTGGCTCGCGATCTCGGCATCTCGGGGCACGTGCGGTTTCTCGGCAGGCGCGGCGACGTCCCCCGGCTGCTTTCCGCCGTTGACCTGGTGTTGATGCCGTCGCAATCCGAAGGTCTCGGGCTGGCGGCCATCGAGGCGCTGGCCGCGGCTCGTCCGGTCATCGCCTTTGCGGTGGGGGGGCTGCCCGAGGTGGTCGTCGACGGGCTGAACGGACGCCTGGTCCCGCCGGGGGATTGCGAGGCGTTCACGAAGGCCGTGATCGAGACGCTGCACGATCCCAGCCGGCGGTTCTCCTACGCACGAGGCGCAGCTTCGAGCGCCCAGAGATTCGGGGTCGAGGCGCACGTGCAGCGGCTGATCGACTGCTATCGAATGGCCCTCGCCCCCTGATCAGGGTCCCGGCGGGGCCCCCACCCCGGCCGTGGTAAATTAGGGGCACGAGAAGCGGGGAGATCGATGGTGAATGCCTCGAACCAGAGCGTGAAGAGCGCAGTACAGAGCCAGCGGCCGGCGGGCCTGCCTCCCGACGACTTCGCCGGGAACGAGCCCTCTTCGCGGGAGCGCACCGAGAGGCCCTCCCAGCCGGCCGGCGCCCGCTCGGTGGAAGGGCGGCTCCTCGCGCGTCTGCTCGAGTATTTCGGCAACCCGCCGCTCGAGTTCGTCCTCTGGACCGGCGAGCGGATCGCGCCTCCAGGCTCGGTCACCGTGGCGCGCGTGCGGATTTCGAGCCGCGCGACCCTGCTCGGCATCCTGGCCGATCCCCAGGTACGGTTCCCGGATGCCTACAGCGAGGGGCGCCTGGAGATCGAGGGCGATCTCGTTCAGCTCCTCGAGACGATCTACCACGGCGGGCGAGGCGGCCCGCGGGCCTCGGCGGTCAGGCTTCTGATCGAGCGCCTGCGCCGGCCGCGTGCCAACTCACTCACCGGCTCGCGCGAGAACATCCACCATCATTACGACATCGGCAACGAGTTCTACTCGCTCTGGCTCGGGCAGACGATGGCGTATACCTGCGCCTACTATCCGACCCCGGCGACCACGCTCGATGAGGCGCAGACTGCGAAGATGGACCACGTCTGCCGCAAGCTCCGCCTGCGCGCGGGAGAGAGCGTTGTCGAGGCCGGATGCGGCTGGGGGACGCTCGCGCTTCACATGGCGCGGCACTACGGGGTGAAGGTGCGCGCTTTCAACATCTCGCACGAGCAGGTGGCTTATGCGCGCTCGCGCGCCAAGAGCCTCGGCATGGCCTCCCAGGTCGAGTACGTCGAGGACGATTATCGGAACATCTCGGGCCGCTACGACGCGTTTGTCTCCGTCGGCATGCTCGAGCACGTCGGGGTCGAGAACTATCCGCAGCTCGGCGATGTGATCGCGCGCACTCTCGGCACGAGCGGCCGCGGCCTCATTCATTCGATCGGCCGCAACCGGCCGGCGCCGCTGCAGCCGTGGATCGTGAAGCGGATCTTTCCGGGCGCCTATCCGCCCTCGCTCGCGGAGATGATGCGCATCTTCGAGCCTCATGACTTCTCCGTGCTCGACGTCGAGAATCTGCGCCTGCACTACGCGCAAACGCTGCGCCACTGGCTGGCGCTCTTCGAGGCCGCGAGCGGCAGCGTGCGCGAGATGTTCGACGAGAAATTCGTGCGCATGTGGCGGATGTATCTGGCGGGCTCGATCGCGGGATTCACGACGGGCGCTCTGCAGCTCTTCCAGGTGGTGTTCGCGCCGCGGGACAACAACGATGTGCCCATGACCCGCGAGCACCTCTACGCGCGCTGAGCAGCTCATGCGCACCTGTGACGTCCTGATCGTCGGCGGCGGCCCGGCGGGCTCGAGCGCCGCCTGGAAGCTCAAGCAGGCGGGCGCCGATGTGCTGGTGCTCGACAAGGAGCGCTTCCCGCGTCTGAAGCTCTGCGCCGGGTGGATCACTCCGGAGGTGGTGCGCGACCTGTCGCTGGACATCGGCGCCTATCCGCACCGCTTTCTCACCTTCGACCGGCTGCACATCCACGTCAAGGGGCTGCACCTTCCCGTGCGCTGCGTGCAGCACTCGATCCGGCGTGTGGAGTTCGACGCGTGGCTCCTCGAGCGCTCCGGTGCGCAGGTGTTGGAGCACAGCGTGCGCAACATCCGCGAGGAGGGCGGCGACTACATCATCGACGACGCGTTCCGCTGCCGCCATCTCATCGGCGCGGGCGGCACCCGCTGCCCGGTGTACCGCACGCTCTTCCGGGAGCTCAACCCGCGGGCCAGCGAGCTGCAGACCGTCACTCTGGAGCACGAGATCGAGTACGACTGGCTGAAGCCCGACTGTCACCTCTGGTTCTTCGACAACGGCCTGCCGGGCTACGCCTGGTACGTGCCGAAGCAGAACGGCTGGCTCAATGTCGGCATCGGCGGCATGGCGGATCGCCTCAAGGCCGGCAACCGCTCGATTCAGGACCACTGGCAGCTCTTCACCGGCATGCTCGGGGCCGGGCTCGCCAAGGGAGCCCGTTACGATCCCAGCGGCTACAGCTACTACCTCCGCGGCCGGGTGGACGTGACTCGCCGCGGCAATGCCTTCATCGTCGGCGACGCCGCGGGGCTGGCGACACGCGACATGGCCGAGGGCATCGGTCCCGCGGTGCGCAGCGGCCTCGAGGCGGCCGAAGCCATCCTGCACGGCAAGGAGTACCGCCTGGATGAGGTCACCGGGGCCAGCCTGGGAGGAGGGCTCGCCAGCCGCCTGCTCGACTGGGCGATGACCCGGGGGGCCGGACGTCAGCCGCAGGCGGCTGTCGCCTAACGCTCCGCGCGCTTCATCGCGTGTTGCTTCTGCTCTCAGCCCTCTGGCTCGTCCTCGTGATCTGGCTGATCGCCCGCGCCGTGCGCCAGAGCAACGTCCTCGCGCGGGTGCCCGTGAGTACTCGCGATCCCCACGGGAGCGCGCCCAAGGTGGCCGTGATCGTGCCCGCGCGCGATGAGGCGGCGAACATCGGCCCCTGTGTCGAGTCGCTGTCCGCCCAGGAATACCCGTCGGACTGCCTGACTCTCATCGTGGTCGACGATGACTCCACCGATGAGACATCTGCCATCGTGGCCGCGCTAGCGAAGCACGACGACCGCATCACGCTTCTTCGTACGCCTCCGCTGCCACCCGGTTGGAAGGGAAAGGTGCACGCCTGCTGCGCCGGGGCGGCTGCAGCCCCCCAAGATGCGGAGTGGCTGTGTTTTCTGGATGCCGATATGCGAGCGGCGCCGCGCGCGATCGCGAGCGCAGTGGAGGCGGCGTCCGAGCGCAAGCTCGACCTCCTGACCCTGGCACCGCGGCACGAGCTCCGGAGCTTCGCCGAGCGGCTCATGCTCCCCTGCGGTCTGTATCTCCTCGGGTTCTATCAGGATCTCGAGAAGATCCAGGCTCCCGAGAGCGACGCGGTCGTTGCGACGGGCCAGTTCATGTTGCTGCGCCGCGGCGCGTATGCCGCCGTCGGCGGGCACGCGCCGGTGCGCAATGAGATCTGCGAGGACGTGGAGCTGGCCCTTCTGATGAAACGCCGCGGATATCGCGTGCTGCTCATGGACGGCAACCTCCTGTTGAGCACGCGGATGTACACAGGTTGGTCGACACTGTGGCCGGGCTTTGCCAAGAACCTCATTCAGCTGCTGGGAGGCCCGCTGCGCACCCTGATAGCGGTGCCGGTGCTGGTAGTGCTCGCCTGGGCTGCCGTGTATCTGCCGCTCCAGGATCTCGCGGCAGTGATCCATGGTGTGAGCGGTGCGCCGCTTGCGCTCGCTCTCGCGACGCTTGGCTCCGCAGCGGTGCTCGGGTTGCACGTCGGAGGTGCGGTCCACTTCAAGATCCCGTGGTGGTACGGACTCCTCTTTCCACTCGGCTATACGGCGGGAGCTGTGATGGCGCTCGACAGTCTTCGCTGGCGCATTACCCGACGCGTCCATTGGAAGGGACGCGTATACACGTCATGAGACTCGAGAAGCGGACACAGCAGCCCGCCCCCGAGAACTCTCCCGCTGGCGCGGTCCACGGGCGAGTCGAGCGGTCTTCCAGCCTGACGATCATTACGATCGTCGTCGGGCTCGTCGTTTTCCTTTACTTCGTCAAGGACATCCTGCTGCCGTTCGTGGTGGCCGCCATCGTGGCCTTCGTGGCGACTCCACTGGTGGACTGGCTGGCGGCGCGGACGCGCGCGCCACGCTGGGTGTATGCACTCGCAGTTCTCTTCGCGATCCTGGGCCTGGGCGCCATCCTCGGCCTCCTCGGGGCCCCGCCACTGCTGCGCGAGTTGCACCGGATCGCCGCGGATTTGCAGGGGACCGTGACCGGCTTCCTGCGGGTGCTCCTTGGGAACAGCACCTTGGACCTGATGGGGCAGCGGCTCGATGCCGCCGGGGTGGGCGCCATGATCGCCCGCGAGGCGCAGAGCTGGATGGCGCAGGACGGCCACATCCTGGAGTTGGCGGCGCTGGGCGCAGCCGGCTTCTTCGGCGCCATCCTGACAAGCGTGCTCCTCGGCTACTTCCTCCTCGATGCCCATCGCATCGGCCGCGGACTCGCATGGCTCATTCCGCCGCGCTACCGGTCGCTCACCAGCCGCGTGGGACGCGACCTCGAGCCGCTGCTGCGGCGCTACTTCATCGGCGTCGGGCTCGTGGTTTTGTACGCCTCGGTGGCGGCCTATATCGGGCTCGGGCTCGTGCTCAAGATCCAGCACGCGGCGTTCCTCGCCCTCGTCACGGGTCTGCTGGAGCTCATCCCGTTCGTCGGACCGGGGGCCTCGGCGGTGATCGCGGGCCTGGTGGCCGTGCAGCAGGCTTCCTCCGCCTGGAACATCATCGCCTACATCATCTACGCCACCGCGCTGCGGATCTCCATCGACCAGTTCTTCGGCCCCCTGGTGCTCGGACGGGCGGCGTACGTTCCGCCGGTGCTCGTGATCTTCTGCTTTCTCGCCGGGGGGCTCCTCTTCGGCATCGTCGGCGTTATTCTCTCGGTACCCGTTGCGCTCTGTGTCAAAGCGTTGCTGCGCGAGATCTATCAGGAGAGCTGAAGGCCACGCTGGAACTTTCGTGCGCTCCCCGTGTTCTAGACCCAGGTCGCCGACCTGCAAGGAGCATCCCCCTTGTCCGTCGTCATTTCAGAAAAGCGCGGGCTGCGCGCGATTCATCCGGAGCAGTGGGTCTTCGGTCTGGACCGCTGGTTGCGCCGCTGGCACGGCGTTTACGAGTTCACCGCCCACCGGGAATGCATCTTCCGGGCGGAGCGCGGCCTCGCCGAAGCGAGCGCGCTGCTCTCGGATGGTGCGCGGGTGCACCGCGGCGATCCCATCCTCAAGGTTCACCTCTGGAACGAGCATATGCCCGCCATGGGGCAGGGGGGGCCGACGATCGCCTGGGCCCGCCGCGTCAGCCGTGCGCTCGACACCTCCCTGCGGGAGCTCGCCCGCCACGTGGCGCAGTGCAGCGATCTCGAGGCGGTGACGGCCATCTGTGCCGATATGCGTCTGGCACCGGCGAAACAGTGCGCCCAACCCGCGCGCATCATGTCGCGCTACGGCTTCGAGACCGCGAAAGACTCCCGAGTCGGCCGCCCGGGACCGCTGCGCCTGATAGGCGAGAACGTTCTGATGATGCTGTTGGTGCTCGCGACCAACCCGGTCGCATTCCGTGCCGCCGTTCTGCGGCGCGATCACGCCCGCATCATGATGTCGCGCGCCAAGCTGCTGCGGCTGTATGGATGTTGAGGCCATCGGTGTTGGCCGGCCGGCGATTGCGCCATCGCGCAGGCACCGCAGCCGGCCGAGACGATGAGAGCGGCCGTGGCGAGTGCCGCCAAAGCGCGGCGCAGGCGGGTCCGGTGCATGGTAATCCCCGGTCATTTTCGGATGGCGCGGAGTATACACGCCTGCCGGCCGCCGCTGTTGCGCCGCCGCAACGCGCAGCGGCAGCGATACTGCACCCTGGGCGCCGCAAGAACGTGTATGCTTTGCACTTCGATTACAGGGACCTGCGACTCAAGACTGCGAGGGCTTATCGCAGCCGCAGGGCCCCGGGGAGGGGCGCATGTTGCGGAAGATTGGCGTGCTCGGGGTGGCTATCGCCGCCCTCGGTCTCGCGGCCTGCGGTGGCTCCAATAGTCCGACGGGAGCGGTCGCGAGCAACGACCAGCGAGGCACCCTCGTCGATAACCCGGCGTTCCGCGTCGCCTCGCTCAGCGCCGCGGCATTCACCGCGCAGCTCAACGCCACCAGCTCGGGTCCGCAGCTGATCGAGCTCGCCGGCACGCCGACCTGCGGGGTGGATTTCTACTACTTCAAGTACTGGACCGTCGCGCCCGACAACTCGGCGCAGATGGCTTCCGGCGCGATCATGGTGCCCACCGGGACCGCGGCGCCCTGCACCGGTCCACGGCCCATCGTGCTGTACGCCCACGGTACTACGCCCGTTTCCACGTACAACATCGCCGACATCAGCGATGCCTCGAATGCAGCCAACCAGGAGTCGGCGATTATCGCCGCGGTGTTCGCCGCCCAGGGCTACATCGTGGTGGCGCCCAATTACCTCGGCTATGACATCTCGACGCTCGGCTATCATCCCTACGTCGTTGGGGCCGCGAACGCGAACGACATGATGGATGCGCTGACGGCGGCCCGCACTGCGCTGCTCAGCAGCTTCACGCCGGCCACGAGCGACAGCGGCAAGTTGTATGTCACCGGTTATTCCGAGGGCGGCTATGTCGCGATGGCAACGGTCAGGGCGATGCAGGCGGGCGGCGAAAGCGTCACTGCATCGGCGCCGTCTTCCGGGCCTTATGCATTGGAAGCGTTCGGTGATTCGCTGTTCTTCGGTCAGGTCGATATCGGCTCGACGGAGTTCGCGCCGCTGTTGAGCACCAGCTACCAGAACGTCTACGGCAACGTCTATACGCAGCCGTCGGATGTGTATTCCTCGACTTACGCAACCGGCATCGGCACGCTGTTGCCGAGCACGACTCCGATTGCGAGCTTGTTCCAGGACGGCAAGCTTCCGGAGACGGCGCTGTTCGACAGCACCACACCGACTTCCTCGACCGGCATTCCCCAGGTGGATGCGGCGGCCGACGCGCTGCTCGCCCTGCCGGGCAGTCCGCCGTACAGCGCCGAGCAGGCGAGCCTCTTCGACTTGGGATTCGGCAGTCCCTATCTGGTGAACAACAGCTATCGCGTGGCTTACGTGGACGATGCGGTCATCAACCCGGACCAGGCGGAGATGACGCTGCTGGCCGGCGGTACCCTGACGTCGAGCGATGTGGCGCTGGCGAGCACCTCGTCGATCGGGCTACGCAAGGACTTTGCGACCAACGACATGCGCTCCGGCTGGTCGCCGGAGGAGCCGATGCTGATGTGCGGCGGCGATGCGGATCCGACGGTGTACTTTCAGAACACGCAGATCATGGCCGCGCTGTGGACCCCGTACGTGCAGGGTGGCCTGGTGACCGTCCTCGACCTCAATGGGACGCCGCAGGCCGGCAACCCCTTCGCGCCCCTGCAGGTGGCGTTGCAGCAGACGGAGGCGCAGCTCGTCGCCACTGAGGGCGCATCTGCGGTCGCGTCCTATCACAGCACCGAGCTACCGTTCTGCATGGTGGCGGCGCGCGGCTTCTTTGCGCAAGTTCCGTAAGTGCGGCGAGAGAGGATCATGCACAAGAAAATTGTGACTCTGGCGCTCGGGGCTGCCGTCCTACTCGCGGCATCGGGAGCATTTGCGGCTGACGCCGGGCCGAACGATGTCCGCGTGGGCATGTATTTCGTGTACTTCGATACCAGCGCGACCGATATCTACGGGCCGTACACGCCGTCGGGGTTGAACCTCAAAGTCAACAGTCTCGAGACGCTGTATCTCGCTTATGTCCGCTCCCTGTCGAATCACTTCAAGGTCGAGCTCGCGTTCGGCTACCCGCCGCTCACGAGGACCGTGGGCAGCGGGCCCGCGACGCTCGGCTCGGTTCCCTACAACGGTCAGTCCATCGCGACGGCACGCTGGTTTTCGCCGACTCTTCTCGCCGAGTACGAGTTTGGCGATGCCAATTCCCGCTTCCGCCCCTATGTCGGTGCCGGTCTCAACTACACGAAGTTCCTGGCACGTCAGTCGACTGCCGCGGGTGATGCGGCGAGCGGCGGTCCTACCTCGATCTCGTTGCCGGCCTCGCTCGGGCCGGCCGCCACGGTTGGGCTGAGCTACGAGATCACCGATCGCTGGCACGTCTATGCCTCGTATTCCGCCGCCATCGTCGACAGCAAGCTGACGGCGGACACGGCCGGGATCCTGCGCACCTCGCAGATCCAGTTCTATCCGATGACGCTGGTGGTCTCCGCGGGCTACTCGTTTTAACGATAGCGGGAACTGGCGCGTAGTATGGTGGTCCTAGCTCGGTGCCGGGCTGAGGGCGGAGCGTTCCAGTAACGAGAATCATGGGCAGCGCGCGACAGATGGCCTTTACCGGTCCGCTGCTCTGCGGCCCCTCGCGGCGCGCCGCGAGGCCGCGGCTCCTGCTGCTGCTGATCCTGCTCGCTGTCGTCGGCTTGCGCCTCCTCGTTCCGGTCGGCTTCATGCCCGCGACGGATGGCACGCTCTCGGTGACGATCTGCCTCGACGGCTTCCCGCCCGTGCCGCAACAGCATCAGCAAGGGCATGGAGACGCTGACGGCGACGCTTACTGTGCCCTTACCACTGGATTCAGCTCCGCGCCGCCGCCCCTGCTCGTGGTGGCGCTGGGGCTGCTCGTCGCATGCCTGGGAGTCGCTCTCACCCCAGTGCCGGCGCCCGTCGGCAACCGCTTCGTCCACATTCCCCAGGCCCGCGGCCCTCCCGCTCCCATCTGACCTCGATTCGATGATCAGCCGTTTCGACGGCCCGGGGTGAGTCTCCGCGGCCGGCGCGCGGCTACACGCGAAACCCGGTGCGGGCCGCAGCGGTCCGCGGAGCACTCGTTTGAAATCAAGTTTTGTCTGCCGCGCACCTGCGGTGCACGCGGCTCTGGCTGCGTTGCTTTTCTCGCTCATCCTGCTCATGCCCACGCACGCTTGGGCTGCGGCCTTCGGCAGCATCAGCGGCAAGGTGCAGGATGCCCACGGCAAGCCGGTGGCAGGAGCGCGGGTCGCACTGCGATCGGGTGCCTCGGGTGTCGTCATCACGGAGCGCACCGACGCGCATGGCGGCTTCGACTTTCCGACGGTCGCGATCGGAACCTACCGGCTCACCGTGAGCCGCAGCGGCTTCGTGGCGGCGAGCCAGCCGGTCACGGTGGAGTCGGGATACTTTCCGGCACCGACCTTCGAGCTGCAGCGCATCTCGCGACTCAAGCAGGTGACCGTGAGCGCTTCCGCGGAACCGCCCGTCGCCTCGGTCACCCCGATCACAATGGTGAGCGAGGAGGACATCCAGCTCACGCCGGGAGCGACCAATGTCAACAGTGCCGCCATGATCACGGACTACGTTCCGGGGGCGTACGTAGCCCATGACATGCTGCACATCCGTGGCGGCCATCAGACCAACTGGCTGATCGACGGGGTCGAGATCCCGAACACCAACATCGCGGAGAACCTCGGTCCGGAGGTCAACCCCGAGGACATCCAGACCCTCGGCGCCGAGCGCGGCAGCTACGGGGCCGACGAGGGCGACCGCACTTACGGCATCTTCAACGTGATCCCGAAGACCGGCCTGAACAGCGAGAGCCAGGCCGATCTCGACGTCACGGCGGGGAATTTCGGCCAGACCGACGACTACCTGAGCGCCGCGAGCCACACCAGCGATTTCGCGTACTACGCGAGCCTCGAGGGCAACCGCAGCAATCTCGGTTTGCAGACCCCCGACTCCCCGATAATCCACGACCAGTCGCTGGGATACGGTGCGTTCACCAACCTGCAGTACACGCCGACCATAGAGGATGAGGTGAGCTTCGTCGGCCAGATGCGCCAGGACGATTACCAGATACCGGACTGCACCTCGGCCCTCGAGGACGACCCGCAGTGCGTCGGGCAGTTCGGCGACGTACAGGGCGAGGCCGACAACTTCGCGATGCTGTCCTGGTCGCACACCTTCACGAACAACGGGGTGCTCACCAGCTCGCTCATGTATCACTTCGAGCGGGCGGATTATGACGGCGGCACCGGCGACTATCCGACCATCACCACCTATCACCACAGCTCGCAGTACGAGGGCGCCGAGGAAAACTACACGCTGAGCAGCAGCCGCAATCACCTGGATGTCGGGCTCTTCGGCTTCGCCCAGCAGGATCAGGCCGACTTCAACCTGGCGTTCACCGACAACAGCTCGCCGACGCTCACGGAGTTGGAGAGCCCCACCGGTGGCCTCATCGACGGCTGGGTGGAAGACACCTACGCGGTGACGCGTTGGCTCAACCTGTCGGCGGGCGTGCGCCAGTCACACTTCCAGGGCGCTTTCACCGAGAACGAGAGCGACCCGCGCTACGGTGCGACCATCCTGCTGCCGCGTCTCAACTGGGTGCTGAGCGCCTTCTGGGGGAAGTATTATCAGGCGCCCCCGCTCGAGACGCTCTCGGGGCCCCTGGTCGGCTACGCGACGACCCAAGACACGGCATTCCTGCCGCTGCACGGCGAGCGTGACAAGGAGCGCCAGTTCGGCGTGACCATCCCGGTGATGGGCTGGAGTGTCGAGGCGGACTTCAACGTCACCCAGTCGAGGAACTTCTTCGACCACAACCCGCTCGGCGAGTCCGACATCTTCCTGCCGATCACGGACCAGGGGGCGCTCATCGAGGCGCGCGAGCTCACGCTGCGCTCACCGTCCTTCTGGCGGTACGGACAGGTGCACCTCGCCTACTCGAACCAGACTGCGGAGTGCTTCGGCCCGATCACCGGCGGCCTCGTGGTGCCCGGCACGGCCTGCGGCGCCCAATACCTCGGGCTCGACCACGACCAGCGCAATACGCTGAACCTCGGGTACAACGCGAATCTGCCGGGACGGTTCTTCGTCGGGGCCAACCTCTCGACCAATTCGGGACTGTCCAACGGCTATGCGCCCCCGAGCCATCTGGCGAGCTACCAGATCCTCGACCTGACCTTCGGCCGCAACATCACCCGGGACCTGTCGCTGTCGCTCACCGGCACAAACGTCACCAACAAGCATCTGCTCACCGACAACAGCCTGACCTTCGGCGGCGTGCACTGGAACAATCCGTTCCAGATCTACGCGGAGCTGAACTACAAGTTCCATTACTGAGGAGATTCAGGCGCCGCCGCGGGCGCGGAGTGGTGCAACAGGTCACCCAGCACGCGGCGGACGGTCACGTAGAACACCGGGATCAGCAGCAGGCCGAACACGGTGGCGAACAACATGCCGCCGATCACGCCGGTGCCGATCTCGTGCCGCGAGACGGCGCCGGCGCCGCTCGACAGAACCAGTGGCAGCACGCCGAGAATGAATGCGAACGAGGTCATCAGGATCGGGCGCAGGCGCAGGCGCGCGGCGGTTACGACCGCATCGAACAGCGACGCGCCGGCGGCCTGGCTCTGCACCGCGAATTCGACGATCAGGATCGCGTTCTTCGCGGCCAGGCCGATGACCGTGACGAGTCCGATCTTGAAGTAGATGTCGTTCGGAACGTGGGCCAGCCGGCAGAAGGTGATCATGCCGAGCAGACCGAGCGGCACCACGAGCAGGACGGCGACGGGGATCGACCAGCTCTCGTACAGCGCCGCCAGGCCCAGGAACACGACGAAGATGGATAGGCCCATCAGTGCCGGCGCCGAGTTTCCGGACAACAGCTCCTGGTACGACTGGCCGGTCCAATCCGCGCCGTAGCCGGGCGGCAGGGATTTGCGGACCATGCCCTGCACGGCCTGCATCGCCTGGCCCGTCGTATAGCCGGCTCCCGGGTTGCCCACGATCTCGACCGCCGGATAGCCGTTGTAGCGCTGCAGCACGGCGGGCCCGATGGTCCATTTCGTGTCGATCACGCTCGACAGCGGGATCATGTTGTCCAGGCTCGCCGGCGAGTTGGTACCCGAGGAGGTGGTGGTCGACGAATTGAGCGGCGCATCGGCCGAGGGCGTATACAGGTGCTCGAGCGCGCCGGTGTCCATGCGGTACTGCGGCTCGTCCTGGATGTAGACCTGCTTGATGCGCCCGCCGTAGGACATCTGGTTGATGTACATGGGCGCGAGCTCGGTGTCGATGGTGGCATAGACATCACTCAGCGACAGGCCCATCGAGGCGGCCTGCTTGCGGTTGACCGCAATATCGAGCTGCGAGGCGCTCGGCAGGGCGTTTTCCCGGACCTGGTAGAGCATCGGATTCCTGGCCGAGTCGGCGACCAGGGTCTTGCCGGCCGTGTCGAGCTCCTGGTGCGTCTGTCCGGTGCGCGCCAGCAGGTAAAGATCGATGCCGCCGAAGCGGCTGAGGCCGCGAATGGTCGGCAGGTTGACGGCGAAGATCTGCGCGCCGGACACCGCCGCCGCCAGCTTGTTGGCCTGCGGGATCAGCTGCATCGCGGTCTGCGAGCGCTTGCTCCAGTCGGTCAGCTTGATGAAGGCCATGCCGACGTTCTCGCTGCTGCCGACGAAGCTGAAGCCCTCCGGCTGGAAGATGCCGGCGATGTCCTTGCCGAGCGGGCTGTGCAGCAGCCGCGCCCGCAACTGGCTCATCACCTGGTCGGTGCGCTGCAGCGTCGCGTCGGGCGGCAGGTTGACCAGCGCCAGCATGAAGCCCTGGTCCTCATCGGGTACGAAGCTGGTCGGCATGTGCAGGTAGAGGAAGCCGGCCAGTGCCGACACGAGCGCGAAGATCGTCATCCAGCGCGGAGCGTGTCGGATGGCACTGCCGACGTGCCCCTGGTAAATGTGCGCGGTGCTGTTGAAGGCGCGATCGAACCAGCGGAACAGCACGTTCCTGCCTTCGTGGCGCTCCGGCCTGAGCAGCGCCGCGCACAGCGCCGGCGTGAACGACAGCGCGAGGAACGCGGAGATCGCCATCGACACGGCGATGGTCAGCGCGAACTGCGCATAGATGATCCCCGTGGCGCCGGCCTGCAGCGCCGAGGGCACGAATACCGCGGTCAGCACCACCGTGATCGCGATGATCGCTCCGGTGATCTGCGTCATCGCCTTGCGCGTCGCAGCGTGTGGCTCGAGGTGCTCCTCGGTCATGATGCGCTCGACATTCTCGATGACGACGATCGCATCGTCGACGACGATCCCGATGGCGAGCACCATGCCGAAGAGCGTGAGCTGATTCACCGAGAAATGCAGCACCGCCAGCCCCACGAAGGTGCCGAGCAGGGCGACCGGAATCACCAGGGTCGGGATCACCGTGGCGCGCAGGCTCTGCAGGAACACGAGCATCACCAGGAACACCAGCACGATGGCTTCGCCGAGCGTCCTCAGGACCTCCTTGATCGAGGCGGTGATGAAGGGTGTCGTGTCGTACGGAACCGTCCACTTCACGCCCGGCGGCAGAGTGCGCGCGAGCTCGGCCATCTCGGCCTTCACCGCATCGGCCACGGAGAGCGCGTTGTTGCCCGGAGACAGGAATACGGCGAGGCCGCCCGCCGGCTGGCCGTTGTATCTGGCCGACTGACCGTAGTTTTGCCCGCCGAAGGAGATGCTGGCGACGTCACCGAGCATCACGACGCTGCCGTTGCTGTTGGCGCGCAGGATGATGTTGCGGAACTGCCGCAGCGAGGTGAAGAGCGAATCGCCTGAGACGGTGGCGGTGAACTCCTGGCCCCTGACCGCCGGGTCGGCGCCGATCGCGCCGGTGGCGAACTGCGCGTTCTGCGCCTCCACCGCGTTCAGCACCTGGGTCGTCGACAGGCCATAGCCCTGCAGCTTGTGGGGGTCGAGCCAGATGCGGACGGCGTACTCGGAGCCGATCAACAGCGTGTTGCCGACGCCGTTGATGCGCGCGATCTCGGGTTCGATCTGCGAGGCGAGGATATCGTCGAGCCGCGCGCTGTCGACCGACGGATTGCTCGAATACAGGCCGATGAAGAGCAGGATGTCGGGGCTCGCCTTGGCGACCGTGATGCCCTGGCGCGTGACTTCGGCCGGCAGCAGCGGCTCGGCCAGGTTGACCTTGTTCTGGACCTGGACCTCCGCGATATCGGGGTTGGTGCCGGTGGCGAAGGTGAGGGTGATGACCGTCTGGCCGTTGGAGCCCGAGGTCGAGCTGAAATACAGCAGGTTGTCGATGCCGGTGAGCTGCTGCTCGATGACCTGGGTGACCGTCGATTCCATGGTCGCGGCGCTCGCGCCGGGATAGTTGGCGGTGACCGTCACCTGCGGCGGCGCGATGTCAGGATAGGAGTCGACCCCCATCGAGCGCAGCGCGATGCCGCCGAAGAGGCAGAGCAGGATGGCGATGACCCAAGCGAAAACCGGGCGCTCGATGAAGAAGCTAGGCACTGCTCGACTCCTTGGTGCCGGCGCCGGCGACGCCGTGTTGGCGCCCTCTCAGGCAGTGATCTCCACATCCTGCCGCGGCCCGCCGACAGCGACCGGATGTTGCTCGGGGGCTGCGCCCGGCGCTCGCGCGCCGCGCTCGATGATCATGCTCGCCCGCAGGCCGGGCCGGTTGTCGCCGAGCTCGAGCGAGCCGCCGTGCAGCTTGGCGATCGCCTGCACCAGGCTCAGGCCCAGTCCCACCCCGGGCGTGCCGCGGCTGACATCGCCGCGGAAGAAGCGCTCCGCGGCCTTCGGCCGGTCGCGCTCCGGAATGCCGGGGCCGTCATCGGCCACGACGACGGCGACCGACTCCTCGCTCGGGTACACCAACTCGATGCCGATGTGACCGCCGGTCGCGACGAACTTGAGCGAGTTGTCGATGAGGTTGTTGACCGCCTGGGCGAGCAACACCGGATCG
>Ga0335075_10008009_pt1 | contig 16237 bp, 11 predicted proteins | sample Lox_Sample_24_FD_206723 | JGI IMG/M metagenome (GOLD analysis project Ga0335075, IMG submission 206723) | Soil microbial communities from Loxahatchee National Wildlife Refuge, Florida, United States - Lox_Sample_2.4 | ecosystem: Environmental > Terrestrial > Soil > Wetlands | place: USA... | reverse complement strand
TCCGTGCTCAATGCCATGCCGACCGAGATGTATAAAGTGGCAAAAACTCAATGAATGCACTTTTCAACATGAGCGCATTTCTTAAGCAAGCATAGGGGCCATCAGTTGGAAACAATTTGAACATGCCGTAAATTGCACCTGCATACTCCTCACCTTCTCCCCCAAACGCCGAACTGTGAACTATTTGTAACGAATTTGAATTTCACAACTTCCGACTCTTTCGAATTATATCTTCGGTTAACGTCCAATTTTGCGAACGTTGCGGGTCTGTATTACCCGAAGTTTGGGATCTCGTTGTCAGCCACATTCCAAGAAGACCAGAAGAGTACACCATCGATCAATTGCAAAAGCCGAAACTATTGCAAGTCGTCGCACTATCACAACATTCGTGGGCGCAACAAATTTGGCCTCGATGGTCGCAACAATTGAGTGTCTCCTCCGTGCTCCCGCAACAGAAATTGTCGTCGTCGCAGCACCCAATACAATGTCCATTAGCCGTGCAGAGGTGTTCGCCGCAGGGGCAGGTGGCTATATGATTAAGGAGTGGATTCCCAGGGACCATACTTCCGAGGCCATCACAATACGGGCCATCTCCAATACATCTCTTGACAGCTCGTGGCCATACAGGAGTTAATTCTGAGCCGCTCGAACCAAGCTGCCGGCATTCAGAGGGAGTGCCAAGTGCCAAGAGAATCGTAAAGGTGTACAACAATGATAACCGTGGCATTTGAGAGTGGTTCTCCGTCTTAGAGCGATGGATCACTGACAAGAAAGCTGAATAAGATGCTGGGTTTCTCCCCCAAATTTGTTCTTTTTGGTTTTCAGGCGACGTGTGAAGTTTTAAGGGGATGACGAGAAAACAAATTGAGGCGTTGCTTGGTGGGATGGAAGTGAATAATATTAGCGGATGCATGGACATCCCGAAACCCGAGGGAACACACCCACTTTCACAGATGACATCATTGGTCTACACGGTTACTTTTATCTTTCTATAACATGTGGAAGCATGAGTCTGGGTTTGCACATGTCAAGTCCGATGGGAGAATGCAAAGCTACTGGGGGAACAATTTCGCTAGTTTGAGAATGCAAATGCAAATCCGTAGATTGGACTCCAAGAACATCAAAGCGTGGTATCGAATCGCAATGCAGAATACATAACTGGTAAAATGAATGCCAGTCCGATGCCGTCGGGGTTATGAGAATTCGGAGGCCGGAGTTATCGAAGTGCCGAATGGAAAGGGATAACCCTTCATGCAGCTCCCCACCGTCGAGATTCCATGAATATTTGAGGACTGTCCTCCCAAAGTCTTAAACCCCGTCTAACAACTGTTTCTCGCTGGTGACTCCCTAGGATTTAGCTCGATCAACCTTTTCTAGCACTCGTCGAGGAAGAGTATCGAGCGAACTAAAGCTGACAAATAGTCAAGCAAAAGTTGAAGCTTCTCGTCTTGAAATCTTTGTTCAAAGCGTATTCAGGAGGACAGTGTGAAGTTGTGGGCGGAATCATGTTCGGTTTATGTGTGATTGTTAGGACAAAAGGACACAGCTTCCTACAACCCTCATCCAAAACGATCCTTTGCTGGCTTCTGGTTTAGTCAACGTCTGTGGCGGCTGTTGGTGGTGATGGCTGGTTGCAAATCAGTGTGAAAGAAAGTCGTATTCAGCCACGCTGTCAAATGCAGGCATCATAGAACTTTGCCGCCGGAGATTCGAATTGTGGCGGAGACAAAGGACAAGGCAGTGAAGTGTTTCTCATTGATGGATCTGGGAGCGCCAGAACAAAGGGCAATGACAGAGTTGATTGCTAGGGGTCTACGAAATTGGCGATGATCTTATGAGCGCGTGACAGCCTCTCAGAAACCGAAATCACATTGCACCGGCCCCAATGTGGCACATGCAGCAAAGTAACTTGCGATAATCCCTGATGTCAAGGCGTAGCAAAGGGAAGGCTATACCGACATCTAACCAAGTGATCCAACTTTTCATTTTGTTTTGCATTTCTAGCATGTTGACTTGTTCACTTTCAGGTGACGGTTCTTCCCTGGAGCCTGAATAAATCAGTCAATGCACGAGGACGACAGTTTACCTATCCAAGGGCAAAGCCCGACAACACATAGCGCACATGCATAAAGAAGGCAATTAAGAATGTTTAACCATGCCGTCACAATACAGGTGCCAAAGTCGACACGACGAGGTAGAAGAGTAGAGGGAAAGGTCCATATCAAAACAGCCAAGGAAAAGCACAAGACAATGAGGTGGAAGACGAAAACTAGGCGAGACGGTCCGCGACATCTCCGAAACATAGAAAAGGAGAGATATAACTGAGCAGAGAGGGGGATGAACAAAATGCATGAAATGAACCCATAAGCAGTGAAGAGATTCATTATTGCTCAAATGTGTGGTGTTGTACAATGGAGGTTAGAGTCGGAGTCGGTCTGTTTCTAAAGTTTATTTATGGACTGTTTTATAAGTTTGGCGACTCGACTTTTCGTCACATGAAATTGGGGCGGAACCGGTACGGTGCGTGACCCAAAACTGTATTTCCACTGCACCCCCACGAAAATTCGGTGTCACCCGAAACTCTATTTTCCTTACAGTAGAATGGTTGTGTGCGGCGCGGCGGCGGCGCCTTGTGGGCTCTGGTCCAGTCAGGCTGTTCATAGATCACATTGCGGAATCCTGTTGACTAAATTGCGACCAGCGGAATTTCGCCGCACCTAATTCGCTTACCCACCACCGTCCCCAACATTTATATAATACCCATCGCCCACATCAAGTTCACCAACTATCCGGCCCCAGGTGCGATTCCTTCTCCGTGCCCAAGCGGGCGCTTGGGGCAGTCTTTTGCAGCCATGTATCTGGAGGCTGGTACATGGCTGCCAAAGGCTCTTCATCTTCCTTGCAGAGGTGAGTCTAGCTCGCATGTGAAGCTAACTTAGTTTTCAATGCTTGGACCCGGAAAGCCTCCAATTTCAAAATTTTTACAACGCAATATAAACCGACACAGCCGCAACCGCAGAACTGCTGGTAAGGAAAAATGCCAATTCTGTCGAGAACAAAAGCAGAAGGTATTAGTATCTGAGCACACAAACAGCGGATTAAAATTTCTTTAGTGCCAATGGGCACCAGGAAACGAAAAATGTTCCAGATGCATCAATTCGGGTCGTAGCTGTGGGCCTAAAGCCCTTCCAAATAACCAATATCGAGCTACCATTTCCCAACGACGAATTATGCAACGAGTTCGAGATCTCCTTCAGTCCAATGTGGATCCAACTCAGATTATGGAAGCATTAAATGCTATTCCTGTCCCCCAATCTGAACAGCATTACGACACTCCAATCCTTCAGATGGGCCCAGTCGAAGTTAATGAATTCACTCTTTCGCCTCTACGTGATGACTGGGACCTTCCACAACCATCATTTTTGGACGACGCTCTCTTTGGCGCCGGAGATTTTCAATTTCCTACTGATATCTTATGGATTGACTCTCTTTTTCAATGATTGAAGATTAGTTAGCGTTCAGGCATACTTTTTCTTCTTTCCTATCTAGCCCTTAGGCTCAGTATAATTACTTGACCCGTCGTTCTCTCAGTTTACGAATCACATGGTGAATGTATTACTTAATACGTAGCACGGTATGTTTCCCATTGTCTCTATATTGATCTTTGAAGAATAAGTCAGGTTTCTTGTTTACAGTATTAGCTCTGCCAACTCTCGTTATTTTAATATATCTTGTCACTCATTAAATGTTGCATTTCCTTCGCCTGTCAGACTACTGCTTGATCACCGCTTAGCGGAAATTACCATAAAGCTAATATTAGAGCCGGCGATAAAATGTCGAATTTTCAGGGATTCTACAAAACCAAATCCGTGAAGGAATTGGTTTAGCGAACAATGACCGGTTCGAAGCCTGGCTAGTTGAGCAGCTGCACGTCGTGAGCTGAAGACTTTGTACAATTTGATACTTGGTATCGCATCTGGGTAGTTGATGACGCGGCGTAGTTGGCCTTCGGTCTTACACTGGATTGGGCTTATATCCTCGCTATTACGTGCCGCGACAACCATCCAACAGCTTTCACACAGAGGTTCTTGGCTACCTTGTGGCTGGGTTTAACTCTATACTTGATTGTCGGACGTTGGGTTAGACATATCGGATTTATCGCGTATCGTATCGAATCACGGATTTGGACGGCCGTGCTCTCCATGTGGACATATCTGACCCCACATTAGTTGGTGCGTACTATCCGTTTGTGATCTGATCAAAATCAGCGTACGCCATTGTCAGTCGGTGCCGTGAAGGGGCCGGAAGTGTGGGATTGAAGGAAGGACTAGATAGGACGTGGAAAGGGAAGCTTTTACTGGTTAAACGAGAATGACGGAAGAATGTAGAAACAAGTATATAAAGAGCGCTTCACCCCAGAATTAGGAATCAAGTTTTGTCTACGTTTTATCTAGTCTTGTCTAGTGCCCAAGACTCCTTTAGCCCAGAGCCCAGAACCCAGTCAACCTAGTACTGAAACGAGCTTAGTCGCGCCCCACTTTCTTACATAAAGCCTCCGGCGAATGGATCTTTTGTCCGTACGACTACAGAACGTACAATTTGACGACTTCAGAGCAATTAGTGTGAGAAATCGGACAATACGTGGAATGGTAGATCCGAATATTTGGTTTGGCAACTTGCTATTGTGCCTTTCCGTCATTGCATAGAAGTCAGAGATCTCCTGGCGTCACAAGCTGTCATGTGCCCCCAATGACGTCAAAAAAGTTGAAATGCTTACTTTTTGCATTTCTATTTCAGATAAATGAAACGCCTCATAAACAGGCATCACCAAAATTACAAAAATAGAAGACTCACTTACGTCAACATATGTCTCAGACCGTAGTTCAAATAAACTCGAATTGGAACCCTTAATTAAAGCTGGTGAAATGCCAGTCTTCTGGAAGATGTCACAAAAGTCAATTGAAAGCGTCATTTTGTTTCAAGAATCCACTCCTGAACCTGGGGAATTGCTTTTGTCTCAGAGTGGCATGGTAGTCCAGCTACTTCCTTTAAATAGTTCGTGACCGTTTCATAATTCCTAATTCATGTAACTTGAGGTGTAATTGGTTCAGGAAACTTTTCATCTCTCTGCAGCGTCTATATTTCCTGCAAGAACAGTCTTAGCTTGCTCTTACATATAACGCTACATCCTTTCCTCCGAAGCCACTTATAAATTCCAAGAGTACAAGCCATGCCAAGCCCAGTCACCTTCGACTTCCTTATTTCAAGCCGTATCATCCTATCGGCCCAGCATTCCCACACCATATCTCCCCAAAGCCATCTTCTTAGCCACTGGGACCAACACATTTGCCTTCCATCGTGTTTATTCAATTGTCGGAATACCTTTCACGCAATGCAATTATCATTATTATTGCTCTATTTTGCATCCACGATTTCCATTTCTGCACAACAAACCGTATGCCCGGAATACGAGCTCGTCGTAGGTTGTGGTGGGCCGGATGTTTGTTGTGGTGGGGGCAATGGAATTGCTCATTGTGAACTCGGAAGTATTCTTATAACGGACTGCCGGCCTCTTCATTGCGCCTACGATAAGGACGGGATTCCGGATTGTTTTGAATAGGTAGCATGTAAATAGGTGTTGAATATATTCCGGCACCATATTTTCGGCCCGAAATCTCTATAATATTTTGAATTACATGTCCAAAATCAGCAGAGCGAAGGGACACTTTTCCAAAGGCCTACACCTACCTATCCATCCCACGATTTGCAACCGTCAGCGGTTCTCGATTGTGGTAAAGTGCTTGCAACTCCGCATCTTAGGTCCTCATGTATGATTTCAAATCAGAGAGTTTTGACACAGTGATGAGAAGAACGCAGCTGAAAAATGAAAAGAGATTGTACGTAAGTAGTGTAAACGCGCGACATCCAAGGCCAACCGGGATTGCTGTAAATACGCTCATGAATTCCGACCAGCCCGTGAAAGCCTGCAGCATACAAGCGCATGGAGACGTTTACGAAGGTCGAACCGGCATTGTTCATTCTGGGATAACGCCAATGCCAATGCCGATACGAGTGCATCTTTATCTGGTATCGTAATCGGAAATTGCTGCAACCTTGCCAAGATATCAGGTAAAGACTTACACATCCGCTTGGTTCTATTGGAGTTGTAATACAGTACTATGACACCTTCCAATCACACAATATCTTGTTGAACATGGTTTAGGGAAGTTCCGTGAGTGGTAAACTTCAAAACTAAGCAGCGATTTTGGTTGGAAATGTACCGCTAATCCGCTACCTTGTTAGTGTTACGCATTCAAACTATAACTTTGACGATTGCTTTCGGACACATTCTTATTAGAACTTATCATCCGGTTTCGATGGGTTACGTTTTGTTTCAATTGCGTTGGTGGTTGCGGAGGTATTCGTGAATTTCAATCCTGGCAAATCAATATTAATTTTCGTGTAACCTGACCAGTCACCATAATGCCACCGGCCGTCACCCGTGTGGGAGTATCCGAGGAAAAGGCTCGTGCAATATATTTTAGAATGGCCTGCACGAAACGGCTCCGAATCGCAGATTATTTAGGTTGGCACGTAACGGAGGAGAAAAGAATTGAATCCAATTTCTGAATGACAGGACCTATTACCTAGTAGTCTCCGAGACCAAAGAAAACGAGTCCGCAGATAACTACAAGAAAAACGCTAATGTCTGACCCGATCCCAGCGCGCAGGTGAGATCCCAAAGAGACAAAAGAGACAGGAGGCGTTGTAGTTGTTTTCGATGATGAGGGCACTGGGGACCCCCCGCTTGTTGGGTCCCCGACGAAGAACATGTTGCCGCCGATCGGTGAGCTGAGACCGACTGTATTCACGAACTGAGTAAGATTGAAATCCGTTCGAGTCGTAGGAACAGGTACATTTTGTATGGAAAAGTTTGCGGGTTGAGAATAGAGTAAAAGTACATATCTGAGATTAAGTTGGATGACTTGGAAAAGAATTTACCTGTGGAGAGGCGAGCCAGTCATGGCTCCCGGATTGAGATAATCCGTAATTGCCGGAGTCGTGTTTACCAGCTGCCGAAACCCTTGTGAATCCGTAGGGCCGGATATAGTCATTCCCGGGGCTACCATGTGCAGAAACTGTGAAAAAGTTCGATTCGGATTTGGAATGGGCTGATTGTCTGGATCGACCTAAAAAAATTCAGCGCAAGCGAGAGAGGAATCGTAACCATCAAAATGATGAATTCGGAACTCGCGGGAGATCCTTGAATCGCAAAATCTGGTCGCAATGCAGTATCTACAAGAGGATGTTTAGTGATTGTTTGGAATGAAGTCAGGTTCAGTACCATTTTGGCTCAGAATCTGGCCCGGTATAACGATATTGTTAAAAGAGACTTGCAAAAGAACCGTCGGATTAAAGGCAGGAAGAAGACTAGGGAGAGGATCAGGAACAATTTGATTGTCCCCGAAGAGCTGCCCAACATCTTGGGGAGACTGCGCGGTAGCAGGTAGGAACTGAAAAGAAATGACGAAAAAAGTAATCCACAGTAGACCCGAGGGCGAGAAATGCATGACGAAATACATGGCTGGGTAGGTTGACGAATCCGGGCTACTATTTATTTGTATCTCAATTCCTGCAGGAAGAATTCGGATGTGGGATATGGGTAAAATATTACTAAGTAGATTTCCTGATCTCACAGCTGAAAGATTAATTTGCTAAGGATTCCTTCGCTTCTTATGAATGACGTTGGTTACTGTTGGGATAGTAATGAATCATGGCAGAAGTCAATATCCCATCTCCAATTCCAAATCCGGTCATAACGAGAATGATAGCGAGTTTGAACAACGAGCATGTCATTGGACCAACGGAGGCAACGGACCACCGAAGGCTGAAAGATTTGGGATGAAGAATTCATTTTGCATATGAAACCTAGTGAACTACAAAGAGATTGAGATTCTTGGAGAACATGGCGCGAAACGTGATAACAGTTCATCTTCTGATATCCTTTGGTTCCTTTGTCTTATCGCACGTCTCACGTTTGAATGACAGATGCGGTCATTAGAAAGGAAGATCCGATAACTGGGATCGCTTTCTCTCGTTCGCGAGATGCATAGAGAAAATTCATTATTTCGCTTATACCTAAAAATACACCTTCACTGTTATACTACATGATTTGCGGCTATTCACTCCATGATTCCCAAGTATGTGACCACTTGAACACCTAGGGGTCTGTCGATGAGGTAGAGCTAACATAGTCCGAAATAAAGCTTGCCAAAACGCCTCCTCCAGGCCAAGTATTTCGAGTTCAGCAACCTCGTCGTTAGTAAAATCCGTCCATCAAACACATGTCTAGCCAATAAAACATCCCATACCAAGCCCTCAACCATCTCTGAATAAACATTCCCAAGGTACGCAACCAACAGGACGGAAAAATCCCAACCCCAAAGGACGACGCATGATTTGGCTTGTGATCAAAAAGAGAATGAATTTGGATGCACTTAACCAAGCGCCGTGGGTGCTGACGATGTAATTCCCGAAAAGAACAATGAAGCGAAAGGGATACGGGCAAAGAACAGATCGCATAAGGGAAAGCAGGATTGCGAGTCCCAAGTTTATACACCGGCGATATCTAAAGATCTCGGACCAGTGGCCCGACACTGGGTTGAATAATCCGGAGGGACTTTGGGGATTGCGGTTGGCGATTGCGTGAACAGCGAGATTCAAGTGTCGCCGGACGAACAGGAGTTGACACTTCATGTACCCTCCTCCAATTTACCCTGATTATGTACGGGAAATGTAATATTGGCCATGCCTAATAAGGTTACGCACTGCATAGGAATTAGCTAGGAATTATAACACCCTTTTTTAACCGTGATTACCTCTGATAAAACAACGTTCATGCTGCTATCTTCCCAGGCCTTGCTTGACTGTCTGAACTTATCCCCCTACATCCAAACTCTTTAGCAGCCCTAACCATTATGATCTTCGCATTCTCTGCCTCCTGTCCAGTGAACGGAATTTCGAATATTCGCATGGATTCGGGTTTGACGAATATCCAGAGATCCTGATTCGGGTTTGACAAACCCGATTTTTCAGCCGAATATTCGTCACAATATTCGAATATTCGATGGAAATCAGCAGATTGGACTCGTATGGGTGTGACAGAGTTAGAAATTCGACATCGAATATTCGAATATTCGGATTCGCCCGAGTCAAAATTCCGTTCACTGCTCCTGTCCAAATGAAATGCGGAATCGGCGTTGCCAACGTCCTCTTTCCCGCCTGAAATCGAGGCATTTTAAAGTTCTCCAATCACGGAACCATGCTTACCATGTGGAGCGAAGTGTTTCGTGGTTGGAAATTTGGATGAGACGTGCTTGTGTGGTATTTCCGTGTGTTTCCGTGCCGGTTCAGGGTCATTCCACCGCAAGAAAATAGAGTTTCGGGTGAGACTGAATTTTCGTGGGCGCAACGGAACATGGAAAGCCGTAGCTATTGCACCTATAATGTAACTTTTGGTTCTGTATTTCGTGCAACCACACTCCGCATTTACCCCAACCTAAATAATCTGGATCGCCAAGCAAATCATTCATTTGGCCGTCTCGATTTTATATTTTCTTGTGCTTTTGCTATGCTTTGTGTCGCCTCATGGCATTTGATTGGCAGTGGATACTCAGAGCAACGAAAATTGTGGCTGCATATTTGCTTCTGCCGTTTCCTTTTGCAAGCCAACAAATGATTCGCTCTCTTGTGAACCTAATATGGCACGAACGATCGGCACCCCACCAATAGTGACCAATCAGTGTATTGGATAGTACGGCTAATTCCACTGCGGACTACGGGCTGTCGGGTTTCTTGGTTCAGGCCCAATTCCTACAGTTGAAAGTTTTGGGTGGGACTGAGGGGGCTTACTCCCAATAACTCTTTCGGAACAAAGAAACATGCGACTATATTTTAGTGGCTGTGCAGCGTAGTATTAGCCCCCGCAACTATATACCTCTCCTCTACTCCACCCAAGATCAGGTCGGGCTCAACAGGTATCGCAGAAATTTGCAATATGTTGAATCTGTTAAAGAGGCGGCTAGTAAGCAAGCCTCGGAAGGAATCCAATGGACCTGTACAAAACGAGCCGTCGACTGCACTCATCGTTTCTCCTAACCATCAGAGTATCGAATACACATCGTCCTTTGCCGTCTCAGCTGCTCTATCTGTAGAGACCGAAATAAGCGATCTGGAACCTTCTTTAATGGCTGTTTCAAGCCTGAGCGAGAAGTTTAAACAACTGCACGCCGTGCTCAGTGAGTCGAACAAAAAGCAGTACACCCTTTTCAATGATTTCGAGAGAAACGTCGTCTTGATTATTATCTCCGCTATTCGAGAAGCACTTATTATATTATGGTTAGTAAGAATGGAGGTTAGGAAGCAGGTTATCTAACCTCCCTAAATGACCTTTTTACGCCGATTCCATCCAATTGCTTTTTATTTCTCTAGCGTTGTTAGTCATTGAGATTTTTATTGAGTTCGATCGAGAGTTTGATAATCAACATTGTACATTTGTGATTGGCAACCATCAGAAATCCGGGCGCTCGTGTCCTGATCCGCCGACTGAATCAAAACTAGTCATTTACATAGGTTGGAGCGCCGTGTGGTTGCGCAATGATCTGATTGGATCAATGATGTATGCCCCGCCCTCAACCCATATTCACTGCTTGAAACGCTAAGGTTTATGCAACTAGAAAGTTTTTATCATTAAATTTCGCATTACTTTCCACCGGTGACGGAAAGTGATGCGAAGACAGAATAAATTGGAAGAGGCCAGACTATTTCCCCCACGTAGAGTGGCCAATCAAAATCTCCCCAGTGAACGGCAAAACGAATATTCGAGCCCCCGGAGGCACGATTCGGATTTGACGAATCCGAATATTTGGCCGAATATTTGGCCAAATCTTCGAATATTTGAGAAAAATCAGCAGATTCGTCGTCGAATATTCGAATATTCGGATTCGCCCGAGTCAAAATGCCCTTCACTGAATCTCCCACCCGACCGCCTTTCCGCACGGCTTGAAATTTATAGAATCGATTCAGCTCTTTTGTTCAGTTGATCTGATCACACGACCACGCCTCAACTTTATTGGCTGATGGTGTACACCGGGACTGTAGGAATTTCCCGGTGAATGACCGGATTTTCGAAAATCATACAGTCCCACCCGCCGGACTGTCGGATCGCAGCACACGGACTGCCAGCAACCACCCACGATGCCTACCTATATAAATGGGGCGGTCACAGGGATCGGCGGCTGTCCACCCGCCGATAGCGGCACAATTATTCTACTACTGGAACCTAATTTTTGTTTTATTACCAGCGATCGGAACTGAGGCCCACAGTTAAAACCATACTGCCCCATTCGACTTCGTACCAGTCCCGCCATGGATGGCTCCAACACCCTATTGCCGATGAGCCCTCCTCCCATCACGTTCGTGACGTTCCCACCGGGTGCTGTTCCACCACAGAGCGTCATGCCTCTACATCATTCCCCCGACCCGAGGGTTATTCTACCTCCTCAACCTGTGCTTCCTCTCCCTTTACCAATGCAAAACCCCGGCATGCCTGTGAATCCTTCCGCATACTCCGGGGTGATGCAGCCTGAGGATCTCGCGAACCCTTTGCCGCCCCCGCTCCCTTCCGTTGCTCCCGTCACCAGAGCGGAAGCCAGATTCAAAGTCGCCGTTGATGGTCTCAAAAGCGTTGTTCCCTCGGAAACAACTTCCTGGCTGGGAGGCATTACTTTTCCTCCCATGGAATCTATTGAGAATGTGGATGAAAGGGTGGGGCTCCTGAGCGATTTCTTGGATAAGATTATCGATGCTAGAGCGGAAGTCAGAAACGCGGACGAACGGAAACATACGTTCCAACGACTTGTGTTGAGTTGGTTCAAGGCCTCGTATCCTTTTGCAAACCTTTTCATTTCCGTACTGAAAGACGGCTCTTCGGTAAACCCCCAATATATCTTGTCTCATTAAATCAAAGATGACTGTTCTTAATCCGTATGGTGTCCTATGCGGAGGCCTCCTCGTGCTTCTGAAAGTAAGACCTGGACAGACCGAACTAATTGCTATAGACTGCCTACGATGAATCCAAGAAGGCAAAAGAAATCGATGAATCCCTCAAATTTCTCGCCTCTGCGATTCGACGGGTCCAATTGACGACTCATTTCCCCAAAGCGGGAGCAGATGAATCAATAGACTTTGTGTACTGTGAAGCGTTGAATTTTTCCACTGAAGTGATGGAATATATTAAAGTTGCGATCGAACACTTTAAAAGGCGACTCATCTGTAAAGACCCATCGCAAAGTCTGACTCATTGACAGCGAACATTGGCCATTCTCTTTTAAAGGGCGACGGCAAATATATAGATGCAATCAAAAGAGTAAACACGGCGGTCGACAACTACACAGGAATATTGGTCGCTTTGAGTGCAAAACTCTCTGTGAAGCTACTTGAGCAAGGAAAGGAGATGCAAAGCCAAGTCTTAGCGTTTTCCAACACTTTTAAAGAAGGCGTTGACACCCTTTTACGGCCGCTCCAGGCCATTGCAAGTAATTTTCCAACCTGCGTTTTACTCACAAGTAGTGGGACAAGATCGCTTTCAAACTCTGAAGGATGAGGCATTGTTTACTTGGCTTTCTACGGACAAGTTTTGGTTTGTGCAATCGCAGTTCGTTTCTCTGCTCAACGCCAGAGACCCGCTTACACTAACCTGGGTTTTCGAAATGGAAGAGTTCAAGAGCTGGCAGTTCGGGAAATTGGGATTAGACACGAATATCCTCTGGGTGCGCGGTGGCCCTGGAGTTGGAAAATCAACAATCGCCAGTTCAGTCATTAAATATCTCACTACTCCGACGTCGCCAGGAACGATTGTCGCCTTTTTGTTCTGCAAAAACGCCTCTGTGGGACTCACCAAAGTTCGTGACATGGTTCGGACTCTCGCGTATCAATTTGCCCGTCACTGTGTCGATGTCCGACGCGATCTGGAAACACTTAAAACGTCAAATTTCAAAATTGATGAAACAATCGGAATACGCTTTCTCTTTAACAAAATAATCAAAGAGCCGCTCAAAAGCTATCAGGCGATATATAATGATGACGTGTATGTAGTGGTGGATGGTTTAGATGAGGCAGACAATAAATCTGTCGATACTACTGAGCGAATCAAGGAGATAGACATATTCCTTGATTGTCTCACTACACTCGGCTCGGCGCGTGTGCTACTTTTGAGTAGGCCAGATAGTGCTGTCCGTAATATTCTATCAAAGGTCAGTGTCAAATCGGTTGGAGCGGCAGAAAACGCCAACGACATTGAGGGCTTCGTAACTCGAAAACTCATGGATCCAAGATATTCGCAAATTCAAAATTGGTTCCCGAAGGAGCGCGGCGATCCACGCACTTATTTTGTGGAGAAATGCGAGGGAATGTTTCTATGGGTGTCTCTTGCGCTTGAACAAATATGCAAGGTTAAGCGGAGGAAGGCTTTTACGGCCCTTATAGACGGGATGTTGCTGTCAACGATCGGGGCCACAATTGATGCGTTATACAACAGCATCTTGGATAGAGTGGATGATGATGAATTTGAATGGGTGAGAGAAAGTTTATTATGGATTGTCGTCGAGGACGGTATATCGATTCAGTTGCTAAGAGATGTGGTTCAGGGTTGCCTGGACGATGAATTGCACAATTTTCAAGGCTTTATTAGAGAGCAGTGTGGGTCGATGGTAAAATGGATCTCGAGTTTCCCTAATCTCGACTACGTTTCTCTGGTTCATGAGTCGTTCAAAATGTTTCTTATGGACCCTAAGAAGTGCCCCGAAAGATGGCTCATAGACAAAACTATGGTTCGCACACACGCTGCCTCCGAAGTGCTGAAACTATTCCTGAAAAATGCAGATGCTGTCGATAGCAATTCAGCTAGTCCGGAAGTCGTGGCCTTAGTCCAATACTCTGCACAATCCTTTATCGAGCATCTCACAGAAATAAATCAGTTTCTGCCCAAATGCGACGATAGCTATGACATCCTATTTCGTCTCCGCGATTTATTTACATCTGAAAGGCTGGGTTTATGGGTCAGGGTTGGCCTCATCTCCAGGCATCATCTTTCTGAGATCGGACCCCTGGATGTCAATTTTGAGGAAGCGGCTATCGATTCCATTGCAAATTGGTTGAAAAATTACAAAGGAGATACGAGGAACGCGCAATTGGAAAGTTGGAAAGACGATATGGTATCGCAGCCATCCAAACTGGCTGAGCAAATTGGAAAGCAAGCAGCTCGATTGTGGCAGTTTTATGAACTTGCGAGTTTCGACGAGATTGCTCTATGCTTCTTGTTGTCATTGAAATATTATCGATTGTCTGTTTCACGTAACAGAAATGACTTTGGAGAATCAGGCGAGTTTAGGGGCGTAAATTTCAATGGTATATACGACTGGATAGGAGCTTCGCGATCACCTATAAGGAAAAACATTGGAGTCGCCTATGCCGTTCTACGACGTTGGAGAGATGCCATCGATTGGTACACGTTAGGACAAAACGGTGAAGACGAACCTGCAACACTGGCGGAATGGATAGGTGATGCCCTTTTTGAGCTGGAAAAATTTCCACAAGCTATTGACGCGTATGAGAGGGCACTGGCAAAGGGAAGTACCTCTGCGCGCTTAACCGAACGACTTGACTTTGCTCGAGATACCGAGTTGAATCGATACCGCGAAGAACCTCATCCAAATCGGGAACAAAGTCTCATTCTATGGCAACCGTCCCCATTTCCTTCTGTCGCCCGAGCGAGCAACAGTAGCATAAACAGTACGTCAGACGCAGGCCCGGAGAAAATTCAAGACCCAGGGGCTCCAGAAGGAATGCAGTGCTACACAATAGCGGTGAGCCTCAGAAAAGCGCGAGATTTTCCAAGTGCAATCGCCGCCTTGGAACGAGGAATCGAAAAACACTGCAACGATTGGAATCTGTTGTGGGAACTCGCAACTATCCATAAAGAATTGAAAGATTACGCACTATCAGTCAGCACAGCAAAACGTGCGATTGAGTTATACGAAGCGGGAGCTGAAAAACTCGCTAAAAGATACCTCGGTAATATTAAGTGCTTCTTCCCTGAATGCAACTGCCACGATACCCCTTGGTGGCCGTCCCTGAACCAGGTCTTCGAGGAACATTTGAGACGAATAATGGTGGCCCCAATTGTGGAGACACCTCGTGTAAGTTGTTCCACCCCGTCACAGGTTGCCATCGCATGGCATTGGATTGCCGAAATTTATCTGCATGGTCTCGAGGACCAGGAAGCGTCAATCAAAGCGTTGATATCAGCGACAACAAAACAACCACACTGCGCTCCTCCATGTGCCGCCCTCGGTGCTGCGTATCTTAAAAGGAGAGAGCTGAATGCGGCTATTTCGGCATACATCGAACTCTATCCAGTAGATCACAACATCTCGCACGCAAACGTAGGTTGGGATGAGGTCCCGGCAACGTTGGAGCCAGGGCGGAGAGTGAAAATGGTGAGCGAGGTTTTAGGCGCAAAGCCATGGATTTTGTTCGGCATTGCCCTTGCTTGTCGAGAACTAGACTATGTTGACCTCGCCGTGGAGGTGTTTGAAAAATTTGAGCGAGCATTCACGACGGACGTGAACAGATGGTGGCAAACCAATTATTCCTCGATACCAAAACTCCCAACGCTGAGTAACTGGCACAGGCATCGAACGAACATACCGCTCGATGCATTTTTGAATCAAATGCCGGCGGCACAATTGTAAACTGTTTTTCAAGGGTTACGGAGAGTATAAATAGAGCTACGCCAATATTGTTCAAATAAATGGAACGGTCTCGAACTGAGAAATGTCATGATAGATGCATCCACAGGAGGCGCACACAATGTTACTGTTGGAATGAGCACGGTTTACGGTTATGATAGATTCGATTAGTCTTGCTCTACGCGAGGCCTACTACTCTATATCCTGCGCGTTAGCGCAGGGTGAATTATTTCATACTTGCACCTGCAAGTATCGTGGTGCACCATATTGTAGTTTCGCTCCACATAAATTATAACCTACTCTACTCTACTCTATATTATACCTGTAATTGCACCCTGAATTATTTCATACTTGCACCTGCAAGTATCGTGGTGCACCATATTATAATTTCGCTCCACACAAATTATAATATGTAATTACACCCCCCC
>Ga0335075_10008007_pt1 | contig 16238 bp, 18 predicted proteins | sample Lox_Sample_24_FD_206723 | JGI IMG/M metagenome (GOLD analysis project Ga0335075, IMG submission 206723) | Soil microbial communities from Loxahatchee National Wildlife Refuge, Florida, United States - Lox_Sample_2.4 | ecosystem: Environmental > Terrestrial > Soil > Wetlands | place: USA... | reverse complement strand
AGCGGCCGCGCGCCATAGGTGCTGTCGTAGCCCTCGGCGGCGAGCCACTCGAGCGCGCTGCGATCGAGCTCCAACCCGATCTTCCGGTCGGCCAGCAACGCCCGCAGCCGATCCACCTGGATCTCCACGATCGCCGCCATGTCCGCCCGCTGCAGCCGGCGGAACAGGATGATCTCATCCAGCCGGTTGAGGAACTCCGGGCGGAAATGTGCCCGCACCACCCGCATCACCTGGCCATATACCATCGACGTCGGCTCGCCTTCGGGCTGCGCCGCCAGGATGTCGCTGCCCAGGTTGCTGGTCAGCACGATGATCGTGTTGCGGAAATCGACCGTGCGACCCTGTCCGTCCGTCAGGCGTCCGTCGTCCAGCACCTGCAACAGCACGTTGAAGATGTCCTCGTGCGCCTTCTCCACCTCGTCGAACAGGATCACCTGGTACGGCCGGCGGCGCACCGCTTCCGTCAGCACCCCGCCCTCGTCGTAGCCGACGTAACCGGGAGGCGCACCGATCAGCCGCGAGACGGCGTGCTTCTCCATGAACTCGCTCATGTCGATGCGCACCATCGCCCGTTCGTCGTCGAACAGGAATTCCGCCAGCGCCTTGCAAGTCTCGGTCTTGCCGACGCCGGTCGGTCCCAGGAACAGGAAACTGCCAATGGGTCGGTTCGGATCCTGCAGTCCGGCACGCGCACGGCGGACCGCGCTGGCAACTGCGGTCAGCGCTTCCTGCTGGCCGACCACCCGCTTGCTCAGCTCCTGCTCCATCCGCAACAGCTTGGCGCGCTCACCCTCCAGCATCTTGTCGACGGGGATGCCAGTCCAGCGCGACACGACAGCCGCGATGCCCTCTTCGGTCACCGCCTCGTTGACCAGCCGCCCGTCGGATGCCTGGGCCAGCTTCTTCTCGATCCCGGGGATCACCCCGTAGAGCAGCTCCGACGCACGCGCCAAGTCGCCGCGCCGCTGCGCCACCTCCACGTCGCTCCGCGCCTGATCGAGCTGTTCTTTCAGCTTCTTGGTATCGGCCAGCTTCTCCTTTTCCGCCTGCCACGCGGCGGTCATCGCGTTGGATTTCTCTTCGAGCGAAGCAAGCTCCTGCTCCAGATGCACCAGCCGCTCGCGCGATGCCGCATCGGTCTCCTTGCGCAGCGCCTCCCGCTCGATCTTGAGCTGGATCACTCGCCGGTCCAGCTCGTCGAGCTCCTCCGGCTTGCTGTCCACCTGCATGCGCAGCCGGCTGGCCGCCTCGTCGACGAGGTCGATCGCCTTGTCGGGCAGGAAACGGTCGGTGATGTAGCGGTTCGACAGGGTTGCCGCCGCCACCAGCGCGCCATCGGTGATGCGAACACCGTGATGCGTCTCGTATTTCTCCTTGATGCCGCGCAGGATGCTGATCGTATCGGCAACCGACGGCTCGCCGACGAACACCGGCTGGAAGCGCCGCGCCAGCGCCGCGTCCTTCTCCACATGTTTGCGGTATTCATCGAGCGTTGTCGCGCCGATACAGTGCAGCGCGCCGCGCGCAAGCTCTGGCTTCAGCAGGTTGGAGGCATCCATCGCGCCGTCGGCCCGGCCGGCGCCGACCAGCACATGCATTTCGTCGATGAACAGGATGATCTCGCCCTCGGCGGACTCGATCTCCTTCAGCACGGCCTTCAGCCGCTCCTCGAACTCGCCGCGGTACTTCGCGCCGGCAACCAGCGCGCCCATGTCGAGCGCGAGCAGCCGCTTGTGCTTCAGCGCCTCCGGCACGTCGCCGTTGACGATGCGCAGGGCCAGGCCCTCGACGATCGCCGTCTTGCCGACACCGGGCTCGCCGATCAGCACCGGGTTGTTCTTGGTGCGGCGCGCCAGCACCTGGATCGTCCGGCGAATTTCCTCCTCACGGCCGATCACCGGATCGAGCTTGCCCTCGCGGGCCAGCGCCGTCACATCGCGAGCGTATTTCTTCAGCGCGTCGAAGCTGGCTTCCGCGTTCTCGCTGGTCACCTTGCGGCCCTTGCGGATATCGTTCACCGCCTTCTCCAGCGCCTGCGCGGTGGCGCCGGCACTCTTCAGCGCCCGCCCGGCCGGCGTGTCGGATCCGGCAAGCGCCACCAGCAACCGATCCTGCGCCACGTACTCATCACCCGTGCGCGTAGCCCGCTGCTGCGCGGCGTCCAGCACCCGGACCAACTCTGGGGTGAGCTGCGGCTGCCCGGCCCCGGCGCCCTGAACCTTCGGCACCTTTGCCAGCTCCGCCTCGACGCCGGCCAGCGCTGCTTTCGGATCGCCGCCGGCCGCGCGGATCAGGCCCGCCGCCGCGCCTTCCTCGTCGTCCAGCAGCGCCTTCAGCAGGTGCTGGGGCGTGATCTGCTGATGGTATTCGCGGATCGCGATGGTGGCCGCAGCCTGCAAGAAGCCGCGCGCACGCTCGGTGAACTTCTCAATGTCCATGTCCTGTCCCTATGCTTAGGCGACAGCGCCGCCACTCCGCCCCTCCTGGAGGCAACGGAGATATGACGCTTTGGCTCGCCATCTGGTAGGGCGCAGACTACGGCTCAAGAGGGTCCGGTCGCATGCGCATCGAATACCTGTATCGCTACCCGGTCAAGGGACTGTCGGCCGAAGCGCTGGAGGACGCCTGGGTGGAGGAAGGCGGCGCCATCCCATGGGACCGCGCCTTCGCGCTTGCGCAGGGCGATGCCCCGTTCGATGCGGCGCGCCCCGAATGGCTGCCGAAGACGCATTTCATGTGCCTGCGGCAGAATGCGCGGATCGCCGCTCTGCGGTCGCTGTTCGACCCGCGCTCCGGTCGCCTGAGCATCCGCGCACCGGACGACGCGTCGGTCTCCGCCAACGCGCTCACCGCGGCGGGGCGGGATGAGATCGGCCGGTTCCTCACCGCGTTCCTCGGCGCCGAGGCCCGCGGCACGCCGCGTTTCCTGCATGTCCCCGGCCACGTCTTCGGCGACCAGCGTCGCCCGATGGTGAGCCTGATCAACCTCGCCAGCCTGCGCGACTTCGAGGCGCGGGTCGGCGCCCGCCGCCATCGCCGCCGATTCCGGGCCAATGTCTGGTTCAGCGGCGCGGGCGCCTGGGCCGAGCTCGACTGGGTCGGCCAGGAGATTCAGCTTGGCGGCGCGGTACTGCGCGTCGCCAAGCGCATCGCCCGCTGTCCGGCGACCGAGGTGAACCCGCTGACCGCCGAGCGCGACGCGAACCCGGTGGAAGAGCTGCGCCAGCTCTATGGTCACACGGATCTTGGGATTCATGCCGAGGTCATCGAGGGCGGCCGGTTCGAGGTCGGCGATGGGATCGAGCGGCTGCCAGAGTAACAGGAGGAAGGTACGGGCGGAAGGAAGAAGTGCAACCGCGGAGGCGCAGAGGACGCAGAGTAATCGACCCCGGGTTCATCGCATCCAAATCTGAGCCAACATTTGGCGGAGGCTATTGCTCCGAGTCGTTCATATTGCCGGGCACCCCGTGACCGTAGGGCGGACGCAGTCCGCCACCGGCACGATGGCGGACTGCGTCCGCCCTACGCAGTGTGACACTGCAAAATCAACGACGCGGAACACTGGCCGGGCCTTCAAAAATTTAGCACAGAGGGCGCTGAGGACACCGAGATCGCAGAGAAGGATTTATTGTTGGCACGATCGGTTCTTGTCGGGCACACATAAGTTACTGTATCTTTGTGATCTCTGGGCTCTCTGTGGCCTCTGTGTTAGATTTTTGGTTCTTGCGACCGCGACGAACGTGCGGTTTCCACACTGTTACTCCGATCCCCCGGCACCCTCCAATCCGCGCCTTCGGTGAGAAGGGCGCGCAGTACCCCCCAGTTGCGGGTCGCGAGCGACGTTTGGAACCGGTCGGCAAGTTCGCCGCGTTCTTCGATTGTCATTCGTTGATTCCTCTCGTCGCTTGTCGAGGTCATGGCGTCACTTGTTCGCCACTCCCGTTGTCTGGCAAACAACTGACACTATGCCCTCCACTTGGGAGCGTCATCGTCCGTCGAATAAGACTACCAAATGAAGGGGATCAGACGCCAGTGAACGCGCCGCGTGTAGGCAGTGTAGCCCGGCAACCCTTCGCGCAACGCCTTCTCCTCGACGCCGATACGAATGCCGAAGCCGACGGCAAGCAGCGGAACTGTCGCCAGACCCCACCAAGAGCCAAGAATGAGCGACGTGGCTGCCACATAGAACAGAGCGCCAAGATATAGTGGATGGCGAACGATTGCATATGGGCCGGTCGTGATGACGGTCTGCCCGCGCTCCTGCTGGATCTTCACCACCGGCGCTGCGAAACTGTTCATGCGCATCACCCAGTACATGAACATGAACGCCGCGAGGAGAAGCGCGCATCCCGCCAATCGCACAGAGGGCGGAACTGTCGACCAATGCCAGCGCTCGGCGTCCGCTGCCATGAACCCCATGCTGCCCAACAGGACGAGCAGAAGCGGAATGAGGATAAACTTGTCTGCCGGCGGCTGATCCTTCTGGATCGGGAGTTTCAGTCGCTCTCGCAACAGGCCCGGATCAACGCGCGCCCCGTAGAGCCCAAACACGATGGAAATGACGAGCATCTCGCCGAGACAAATCCATCCACCGGCATAGTGGACTGTCCCCGCTGCGCAAAAAATGATCGCGGCCATGATGCCAAACCAGACGATCGTTTGGAAAATCAGATTGATAACAAGGCCCATCTCTCACATCCCTCGTTCGAAATTCACCGTTGACGGGACGCACCGCCGCGGCGTGCCGCGCTTCATCGCGGTTCCCGCTTGCGCTTCCACCGAGCGAGCGCATCGTCCATGGCTTCACGAATCGCCGCATAGAATTCGGCCATCTCCCGCAGTCGCGCCCGCGAGTCCTTCGTGTGGACAATCTCTGCACCTGCCCGGAGTTGTTCCGCGAACGCGTCAAGCAACCGGTTCTGTCGCCCGATCATGGCTTCGTAGTTCTCGGCGACCGCATACAGGATGCGCTTCGTGCCCGGCTCCCGATGGCGGCGGGCCAGCGTGTAGCTCTCGAGCAGGTGCCCCGCGACGCTCGCGCCACTCTATGCTGATCCCGAGGCTGACCACGATCTCGTCCAGGCTCACGGGCCGCGGACAGAGCAGCAGATGACCACAGAGGCGCGCGGCCGCGGGCGGTACGCCCCATGGAGTGAGAATGCCGGCCACGTCCTCCATGAAGCGCCACTCGCGCACCGAAGCGGTTCCATGTGGGTAATTCTGCATATTCCGAATTTACTGAATCGCGATCCTCCCAGCAAACCTTGGCCGGAAGAACCCGGCCAGCCTGAACGACCGCCGCCCGGCGTAGTGTCTCAGTTGAGACTCAATTCCGCACCCATCGTTTGACCGCCGGCGACGGTGGTGCCTCGGAGGCGCGCCCGCATGGAGTGGCCCGCGAGGCGGGCGGCGGTGGACCGTCGCTGACGGCCCCTTCCGCCAAGCGCGCCCCAAACACCCGCAGCGAAGGTCCACAACCCATCCAAGAAAAAAGTCATCTCCACGGATTGATAGCCCTTGAAAAAGACGCAATGCGTATTTATTCTTCTCCCAATGCCAGTCGCGCCCCACCCCGCCGGCCTCACCTCCCAATCCCCCCAAGGGGTTGGTGCCCGGCTCGTCCGCCGCCTCGGCGGCGCGGTGCGCAGCGCCATTGTCGGCGGCCTCAACCTCGCCGGCGCCCGGCGGCGTCCCCCCGTATCGCAAACCAGCTGCAACCACGCCGCGGCGCAACATCCGAAGCCCTCCGCGCCCAGCCGGCCGCCTGTTCCGCCCCGGCCGCACTTGCTCGCACGTCTGCTCGCCCGCCGTCACCGTGGGGCTGCGTCCGTCCACCGCCCCCCATTTCTCAACCGGGCCGACGCGCCCTTCACCCCGCAGGCATATCCCCAGCTCAGCCCCAAAGCCTGTGCGGTTCTCAACACCCCGCTAAAGGAATGCGATCCCGAGACCCTGAAGCTGCTGTTTTCCGCGCTCGCCCAGCACATGAATGAACTCATGTCGCCCGAAGCGGCCATGGCGGATCCCGAGGCAATGCTTCCCAACCTGTGGCACCGGTTGAGCACCGTGCTCGGTGACACCGAAGCCGATGATTCGTTGCCCGCAACGCCCCAGGCGATACCAGCCACCCGTGCGGATACAATGCCGCGTGCACCGGTCTTACCGCCGCACTCGCCGGTACAGGCGCCGCCGACCGGGCCATCGGCAAAAGACGCGCCGCGCGCGGCGCAGGCACCGCCGTCCGCCCCGCCGGCTTCCGACCCACCGGCCGACGCCGCGATCACCGCCCCCGCACCGAAGACCACCCCGGACATCGCTGCCCCGTGCGCGCCTGTCGGGCACGCAAGCCCGCGATTATCCAACCCGGGCAGATCGTTCCGCTACGACACCCAATTTTTCGCGCGCCGGCGCCCACGCCTCTTCCGCTCCTGCCGCCCGCTTTTCCCTCGAGGTGTGCGCGACGGGCTGCAATGCCTGCCGCGGCCGTGCAGACTGTGTTGCACCGCCCCTACCGGGCCGCCCTGAGAGATCGTGCGCCGAAGCCGGCGCATCATCCAAGGCAGTGAACGGGACCACCGCACGGGGGTCCCGCCGTCGGCGCATGAGCTCATCCCGGCTATCGCGTCGTTGTCGACATTCTGCCAGTCCACGACGGGCAACGCCGCACCGGGCTTCGCCTGAGCGATCGAGCGGCTGCCGGAGTAATAGGGGGAAGGTAAGGGCGGGACGAAGAAGTGCAACCGCAGAGGCGCAGAGGACGCAGAGTAATCGAACCCGGGGTGATCGTAATTTCGAATCTGAGCCAACACTTTGGCTAGAATGCTCCCGCTTGAGGCGGCCCGCTTGAACAACTACTGAAGTTGTCGTGGTTTGGTGCGCCGTGCTCCGGCTTGAGCAAACGCACACCGCAATCATTAACATTTTCCAGTCGATCGTGCGTCTGCCACTGCCCGTGCGCGGATCCTGCAAGCCCTCGAAACAGGCCTTGAAGCTTGATCCACCACAGGCCGAGGGCCATGATCGTTTGTGCCGTCGAAAAGCGCAGCACGGAGGGGAGGAAGAACAAAGGCTTCAACAAGCAGGGCTTCATCGCTGGTGGTCCGAGGATTGCTGTACTGCCGAACGCGACTGCTGAGAAGATCGGCGGCTTCATCCGGTCGAACATCGAACCTGGCACGACGATCATCAGCGATGGTTTGAAGAACTACGGCAGCGACATCATAGCCTGAATACTTGGCGGTGGCAACGTTTCTCAACTTTTAGTTGCAGAGCCCGTTCTAATCGAATAGGGACACAAGTTAATTCCCAATGCAATTCCCCTGCGGCCGAACCAATCCCCTCTGCGCTCTCTGCGCCTCTGCGGTTACACTTCTTCCTTCCGCGGCAGCAACGCCCCCGCAAGCCGAGCACGCGCCGCTCGCCCCGCCTCCAGCGTATGCGCATTCGCAATCGCCAGCCGAAACCCGCCCGGCGGCATCGCATGGTGCTCCGGCTCGCGATCCTCATGGAACGTAATTTGGACGCTGGAGACCCCCGGCATCGCCCGCACCTCATCCACCAGCGCGGCCGGCGGGTGCCGATAGCGCGGACCGTGCGGACCGAACAGCACCACGCTGAACCCGTCAGCGCGCGCGGGCTCGGCAAAACTCCAGACGCCGGCCTCATAGAGCCGCACCAGGGCCTCCACCCAACCCGCCCCATACAGGTCGGGCCACTGATCGGCAAAGCGCAGATGCGCTTCGATGATCCGCCCGCCGATGGTCTCAAAATTCACCATCCCGGTATAGCCGGCAAGGTGCGTGCTCGCCCAGGTCCCGCACCACTCCTCGACTTCGGCGATCGGCTCGGCGTGGATGTGCCAGTGATCGAACGTACCCCCCGCCGTGGTCGCGCCCGTGGCGTGCCGCCACCATTGCGGCACCCCATTCACCAGCGCGGCATCGGTGCTGACATGCCGGCCGCGCAGCAGCGTGCACCAGAAATGCCCCGGCCTGAGCGCCGCCTTATATTCTGTAGCCGATCCGATCACCCGGCTCCCGGTGCCCATCCCGCGCAGATTCATGATCGGCTTGGAGAACACCGGAAAGCTGTGCGGCATGACCCCATGCGGCGCCGCGTCGAGTCCCTGCGACAGCGCCACTGCCAGCTTGTCGTAGATCCACCGTTGCGCCGGATACCATTCCCACGAATCCGCGTCCTCGGTTGAGATCCGCACCGCCTCCGGGCAGGCCACGCCCTCGAAATACTGCATCCGCCAGGGATCGGCCTCGCAGATCGGCATCAGGCGGCGGGCAGCGGGTTCGGCCGCAGCCGCTGCGGCAGCTCGGCAAGCGATTCGGTGGTATCGAAATCGCGCAGCACCGCGTCGTCGGCCATCTCCACCTCGGCCACATCCTCCATGTGCTTGCCGAGCAGGAAGCGGGCGCCGGAATCACCCGTGATCTCCAGTATCTCGGGGAAGAAGTGGCGGTCCCATAGCATCGGGTTGCCCTGTTTGCCGCGGAACGTCGGCAGCACGATCAGCCGTCCCTCGTCGGCGTCATATGTTTCCAGCAACCGGTCGATCATCCGCCCGGTGACCAGCGGCATGTCGCCCAGGCAAATCACCGCCGCCGCTGCCTCCGGCGGCACCGCCGCGATCCCCGCCTTCAGGCTCGCCGACAACCCCTCGGCATAATCCGGCGCGTGCACGTAGCGGACCGGACGGCCACCCAGCACATGCTCGATCTCGCTCGGCTGATGGCCGGTGACCACCAAAATCGGCCGTGCCTTGCTGGACAGCACGTTATCGACCACCCGCGCAATCATCGGCTTGCCCGTCCGATCCGCGATCAGCAGCTTGTTGTGCGGCGCCATCCGGCGCGAGCGGCCAGCCGCCAGCACCACCGCCGCAATGGTCGGCGCGCTGCGCGGGGCGGGACCGGTGCGGGTCTCCATTGGCGCCCTCTCGCGCGGCAGAGGCCGCGCATCGGTCTCCTTCAGCAGGCCGCCGACGCCCAGGCGCATGAAGTCCGCCGGCCCGACCGGCAGTCCGGCAAACAGCCGCGGGAGTATCAGATCGATGCCGTTCGCGCGCGGACTGCGCGCGCAGCCGGGCAGCACCAGCGCCGGGCGTTCGCCAATACGGCCCAGGCAGATCAGGTTGCCCGGATCGACCGGCATGCCGAAATGCAGGATCTCGCCGCCGGCCCGCACGATCCCCGCCGGCCCGACATCGCGCCGATCGAGCACCGCCGACGCGCCGACCACCAGCAGCAGATCAGCGCCTTGCCGCACCAGCGCCTCCAGCGCCTGCGCCACCGCAGCCTCCTCGTGCACTGCACGCAGTGGCGGCAGCAGCGTGCCGGTGAGTTGATTGACCCGCCCTTCCGTCACCGCGATCGTCTTCTCGGTCGTGGTCTCCTTGAGCCCCGGCAGCTCGGTCGCCACCAGCCCGACTCTCAGCGCCCGGAACGGAAACAGGTTCAGTGCCGGACCGCCCTGCCGTGCGATCGCTTCCGCGACCGACAACACCGCACCCGGCACAGCGAAGGGAATCACCTTGATCGTGGCGACAAGGTCCTTCGCCGCAACCACCGCGTAGTCGGCCAGCGTGCCGAGGGTCAGCGCCTCATCCACGGCGTTGATGCGGTTGATCTTCGCCGCATCGACGCGCAGCAGGCCCGGCACGTCGGCCGCCAGGTTGACGCGCCCGGTGGCGGCGCGCGAGCGGGACAACAACGGCGACACCAGCGGCTGCGCAAGCCGATCGGCGGCAACGTCCTCCGGCACGTCGCCAGGCTCGAGCTGTGCGGCGATGACCTCGGTGCGGCCAGCCTCGCGCAGCACCGTCAACCCTGCTTCATCCAGCACCGAGCCCTTGCGGATCATCCGCTCCCCGACCCGCTGGGAGTGCGCGATGATTGCGCCCCGCGCCTGCTCCAGCGGGACCAGGCCAAATTTCATGCCGCCTGCTTCTCTTTCTCCGCCGGTTGCACCAGCGCGCCCCGCCGGGCGGCCACCAGCTCGGCAACGATGGAGAGCGCGATCTCCGGCGCGGTCACCGCCCCGATGTCCAGCCCCACCGGGCCCTTGATACGGGCCAGCGCCGCTTCATCATGGCCCAGCTCACGCAGCCGCTTGAGCCGCGCCGCATGGGTCCGCCGCGACCCCAGCGCACCAATATGGAAGGCCGGCGATTTCAACGCCCGGTCCAGCGCCGGATCGTCAAGTTTCGGATCGTGCGTCAACGTAATGACCGCGGTGCGCGTGTCGGGCCGTAGCGCGTCCATCGCCTCGTCCGGCCAGTCGGTGCGCACCACGACGTCCGGGAACCGTTCGTCCGAAGCAAACGACCGCCGCGGATCGACCACGGTCACAGCGAACCCAACCTGGGAGGCGAACGGCACCAGCCCTTGGGCGATATGCACCGCCCCCACCACGATCAGCCGCAACGGCGGGTTGTAAGCATGGAGGAACCAATCAGCGTCGCCAATCCGGACGGTCTGGCTGCGGTCATCGGCCAGCGCACGTTCCGCCGCCTGGTTGAGTTCGGCCGGCTCCCCCGGATCGGGCAGCAGGCACTGCGCGCCGTCAGCCAGCCGCGTCGCCATAGCGACCGGCCGGCCATCTTGCCTGGCCTCAGTCAGCGCCGCCAGCAGGGCGGGCGTCACGCCAGCCGCTCCACGAACACCTTCACCTTGCCGCCACAGGCGAGCCCGACTTCCCAGGCACGCTCATTTGTCACGCCGAAATCCAGGAGCTGCGGCGCGCCGTTGTCCAGCGTGCGCATGGCCGCATCCGCGACCGCGCCTTCGATGCACCCTCCGGAGACCGAGCCCGCCATCTTGCCCGACCGGGTCACCGCCATCTGGCTGCCGGCGGGCCGAGGCGAACTGCCCCATGTCTCGGTCACGGTGGCCAACGCCACCTCCTCGCCCGAGGCGCGCCACTGCGCAGCCTGGGTCAGCACGTCCTCGATCTCGCCCAAGGAACCAGGGGAAACAGTACTCATGCCGCTATCCTTTCCAGCACCGGCCGGCGAGGCGCGGGTCGCGACAGCAGATCGACCAGCGCCCGCAGGCTCGCAAGGTTGTGTATCGGGCGAAACTCATCGACATACGGCAGCATCGCCCTCGCGCCCTGTGATTTCGCCTCGAAGCCCGCCCAGCGCAACAGCGGGTTGAGCCATATCAGCCTTCGGCAGGAGCGATGCAGCCGGTCCATGTTCTCGGCGAGGCCCCTGGCGCCTTCTCGGTCCAGCCCGTCGGTGATCAGCAAGACAATGGCGCCCTGCCCCAGCACGCGGCGGGCCCAGACTTTGTTGAAAGTGGCCAGGGCCTCGCCGATGCGCGTGCCGCCCGACCAGTCGGGCACCGTGTGGGCGACCATCTGGAACGCCACCTCCGGGTCGCGATGGCGAAGCTGGCGGGTGACGTTGGACAGCCGGGTGCCGAACAGGAACACGGACACCCGGGCACGGTCGTTGGTCACCACGTGCAGGAAATGCAGCAGGATCTGTGCGTAACGCGCCATCGAGCCGGAAATGTCGCACAGCACCACCAGCGGCGGCGGCCGCGAGATCCGGCGCGCCTTCGCGATCTGCACGATCTCGCCGCCGCTGCGGAGGCTGGCGCGAATGGTGCGCCGCAGATCGGTACTGGGGCCGAGCGGGTCGGGCCGCCGGCGGCGCGTCCGGAGCTCGTCCAATGGCAGCGTCAGGCGGCGGATCTCGCGCTTGGCCTCGTCGATCTCCGCTGCGCTCATCGCCTCAAAATCCATCTGCTGAAGCCGCTCGCGATCGCTGACGGTCATCGCGACGTCGAGGCTAGGTGGCTCCTCGTTGTCACGGCCTTCGTCCCGGCGGGGGGCCGCGAAGGCTTCGGCAACACGACGGGCCGCCGGCGGCGGGCGCTCCCGCTTGATCTCCTTCTGCGCCTCGAGCAGTGCCATCGCCGCGGCCTGCTCGGCAATGGTGGGATCACGCCAGAACAGCTCGAACGCGTAGTCGAACACATCCTGATGCTCATGGCGATGGATCATCGTGGTGCGCAGCGCGGTCCGCGCCTCGATCCGGTTGCCGATATCGACACGGGTGAGCGCCTGTTGCGCCGCAAGCGTTTCGGCCGGCCCGACCGGCAGCCCGGACCGCCGCAGCAGCCTCGCGAAATGCATTACGTTGGCGGCGAGGGGACTTGGCGAAGCGTCCGTCATTGCAGGCTCAGCGTAACGAGAGCCGGCGCACCTTCACGGCTCGTCCGGATAATAGTCGTAGTTGTGATCCCTGTCCCAACGGATCAGGTCTGTGCTGTTGATGTCGCTGGGCGGGGTCCTCGCACGCATCCGCGCAGCCCGTTCGGCGAACGATTCGCCCGGCAGCCCGAGAGCGGCTTCCAGTATCGCCCGATGCTCCGCCGCCACCGATCGGCCGTGCCGCTCGGCGCGTTCCTCGATAGCGCGGATCAGCCGTTCGTCCAGACCACTTGCCAATAGCCGGCCCATGGGCAACCTCCACCGCCACTATATGATGCCATGATCGGAGGAGGGAATGGCCCAGGCTGACGGATCGCCGGCCGGGCAGAAATACAGATCGAGCACCGGCAGAGCTTCGGGCTCATATGCCGCCAACCACTCGCGCACCAAGCGGACTGGGTCAACATCGAGCTCTATAGCCAAATCTGCTACCTTTGGCAATGGGACGCGTGTAGTTCCCTTCTTGAACATCGTTATCATGTTAGAGTTCGTGTAGCCGAGCGCTTCGGCGATTTCCTTCTGGCTCTTGTCGCTGCAGTCGATAGCGCTTGAGACTACCTCCTGGAACCTTTGGCGGCTCATGCAGCCTCTCCCTGCTGTCGGGTAATGTCCGCAATAGCGCTGGCGGAAAGGGGCATCCAAATGACCTGCCCGGGCTGTTGCCCCGCCGACATCGGGCGAAGCAGAGGACACGCATTTTTCAGGACCCACGGGTAGACCCATCTCTTGCGAAAAGCCGCTTCGTCCAATTCCGGTGGAACCCGATGTTGTTCCCGCGATGCGGCAAAGGTGTCGCGATCGAGCGGCGGCAGACTATCAACCAACTCGGCAATGCCGACGACCATGCCGGTCCCCGAGCGTATGAGGCCAATTCGGCCGCGAATGTTGCATCGCCTGGTGCGCATCTCCCATCTCTTGGCGCCTGAAAGGATCAGGCTTATCCAGGGCTCTCTTATTATGAGGGCTTTCATCCGTTCGAATTCTCCGTCTGGTTTGGGTTACGATCAAGCACGTTGCTGACGTCGAGTTCGCCAGGCGACAGTGAGTAGCGAACCGTCGTCATCGACTATGGCGTAGAGATTGGTAAAGCGTTGCATGTGTCGGATCGCCGCTGGCTCGAGCTCGCGAGCGAGGCGACGGCGGGCCGCATGGTCGAATGAAACGCTATCCGCTCCGTGCGAGCGACGGGAGGTACCGAATTCGAGCAGAAGCTCAACCGCTTTTTCCGGAATGGCGCGCTGCTGCATCCGTGCAGCCGCGTGACGGGTCGTAAACTCCAACATCACGAGGCCTCCGCGAGTTTGGCTTCGAGCTGTTGGTCAATCTCAGCTTTGCTGATCGCGACCCAGGCTCCACGCGCGCGAACGATGCCCCAGTTGCCCGCCGCATTGCGTCGGCGCCACCGCGCGACCTTCATCGACGCGAGCGCGGTCAATGCCTGATAGAAGTCTCCATATTGTCGCTCTTCGCCCTTAGCGCCGATTGTGATGCTGATACCCGCAGTCCGACGAGCGGGACGGACGACGTGCTCTGGAATGAAAAGAGCTCCGTCCGCATCACGCGGTACCCAGATCATGCCCTCCTGATCAGGCGTGGCAACCTGGTTCGGATCGAAGCACCACTGATTATCGTTCGGATCCTTCCAGCGGGAAGGGCAGAACTCGCGGCGGCGAGCAAGCCAAGCGCGTGCCTCCTCGGCGGCGATATACCCCTCGTCGTCGGGATGTAGCTCGCCTATCCTGATTGCGTTGCGTACCGCGACCTGGGACAGCGACGACAGTAGCCGTACGCCTTCGACCGAAACTCTCCCACCAATCCCGTCTATCGCGGCGCGCGCCGCTACTCCCTCAAGTATGAAGCGGTACTCGTCACCAGGCAGGAGCCAGCCGGCCTTGAGACCTCGTTCTGACATTGCAATTAGCGGAACGATGCGGGCTTTGCGATCGGTGAGGGTGGCTCCGCCTTCGACCGGTTCCCCCGGAGCGGTGCCCTGGGCGGCGTAACCCATCGCGTCGCGCCAGCGGTATGTAAGATCCAGGAAGTCGATCGCCCGATAACCTTCCTCGTCGATGAAGCCGCGCCAGCCGAGACGGTCAAACCGAGAGCGCAGTGTGACCCGCTGGACTTCTGGAAAGTGGGCTTCAAGCAGGGCCCAGAGCGCCCTGTGCGCCGCTGCTTCCCCGAAGTAATGGGTCTGCTCTTCCCAGACCTCGACGAAGTTTGCCTGAGCCGCGATCGCGATCTCTTGGCTTCGCTCCTCTAGCCCCTCCTTGCTTCGGGGCACTAGAGGCTCAGCACCGCTGCTCATATAAACACCCCCCTCATCTATTGCCCACATCAAAGTAGCATCGCCCTTACAGCGGGAGATTTACGGCTTCAGGTCCTCGGTGTCAAGATGTTGGGAGGAGATTTATTCTCCCTCTTGCTAAGCTGCCTCGGCTGCTTGGCGCGCTTCCCCGACCAGCCGGGCCGCTTCGGCGCCGCGGACCTTGGCGATATCATCCTGATATTTCAGCAGTACCCCAAGCGTCTCATCGACCGTCTGCGGTTTCAGCTCGTTCTGGTTGAGGTGTCGCAGCGCCGTAGCCCAGTCGATCGTCTCCGCCACCCCCGGCAGCTTGAACAGGTCCTCCTGCCGCAGGCGCTGCACGAACGCGACCACCTGGGCCGACAGCCTGGCCGGTACCTCCGGTGCCTTGCGGCGCAGGATCATCCGTTCGCGCGCGGCGTCCGGGTAATCGACCCAATGGTACAGGCAGCGGCGGCGGATCGCGTCGTGCACTTCGCGCGTGCGGTTCGAGGTCAGCACCACCACGGGCAACGTCTTCGCCCGGATGGTCCCCAGCTCCGGCACGCTGATCTGGAAATCGGCCAGCAGCTCCAGCAGGAACGCCTCGAACGGCTCATCGGCGCGATCCAGCTCGTCGATCAGCAGCACCGCCGGCGGCTGGTCGGGATCGATCGCGGACAGTAATGGGCGGGCCTGCAGGAACTCACGCGTGTAGATGTCGCGCGCCAACTCGTCCCGGTCGGTCTGACCGCCCGCCTCGGCCAAGCGGATCGCCATGAGCTGGCGGGCGTGGTCCCACTCATACGCAGCAGCCGCCAAATCCATGCCGTCGTAGCACTGTAGCCTCACCAACCGCCGCCCGAGACCCGCGGCCAGCACCTTGGCGATCTCCGTCTTGCCGGTGCCGGGCTCGCCTTCCAGGAACAGCGGGCGCTGCATGGAGAGGGCCAGGTGCACCGTGGTCGCCAGCTCGCGGTCGGCGATATAGCCGTGCTCGTCGAGCAGCCGGGCGGTGTCGCCGACGGCAGCCGGCAGGTGGGACGAAGGGGAATTCACTACAGCAGCGGTCCGATGATCAGGAAGAACACCAGGATCCAGATGATGCCGCCGATCCAGACGACCAAGGGGTAGCCCATCGGCTCGCGAGGGATCAGCGCCCACCAGCTTACGGAGGAGCGCGGCATGGCGGCCGGACTGACGGGAATCGCCGCCTCCCCCGGCGCGGAGGGAAAAGCTCGTTCGGCACTTGGACCCATCTTCTGCGTCAGCTCCTTGGCAAAATTGTCGAAAAATGCGTCCGCCATGGACTTGGCGGTGGAATCGATCAGCCGGGCACCGAGCTGGGCGATCTTGCCCCCGACCTGCGCCTGCACCTCGTAGCTGAGCTGGGTGATGGTCGGATCTTCCTCGGCCAGATGGACCTTGGCGCCGCCCTTGGCGAACCCGGCCACGCCCCCCTGTCCTTCGCCGCTGATCGTGTAGCCGTTCGGGGCGTCGATATCAGACAGGTGCACCTTGCCGTTGAAGCGCGCCGCGATCGGGCCGATCCGTACCGCCGCGACAGCCTGCAGCTCGGTGTCGGACAGGGCCTCCAGCTTCTCGCAGCCGGGAATGCAAGTCTTCAGGACTTCTGGATCATTCAGCGCATCCCACACCACCTTACGCGGTGCCGGGATGCGCCGCTCACCGGACATATCCATGCGTATGCGGTCCCCGT
>Ga0335075_10008006_pt1 | contig 16239 bp, 11 predicted proteins | sample Lox_Sample_24_FD_206723 | JGI IMG/M metagenome (GOLD analysis project Ga0335075, IMG submission 206723) | Soil microbial communities from Loxahatchee National Wildlife Refuge, Florida, United States - Lox_Sample_2.4 | ecosystem: Environmental > Terrestrial > Soil > Wetlands | place: USA... | reverse complement strand
AGAAAGCTCTGGCCTTACGTTTTTGATGCCAAGTGCCAAAGCATCGTCAAGAGCTATGATGGTGATCGTAGCAAGAAGGTCAAGGAAATCCTTAAGGAGAATTTCTCTACATCCCCCGTTGATTGGTCTTGGACTGATCTCAACGTCGCGTGGAGAATATTTGCATCACAAAAACCCCAAAATCTGAAAGTCTTCTTATTGGTTGATGGGTTGGATGAGTTTCGGCTCTCCAACAAGTTCGACGACTATATAGAGTACGAAGACGATGAGAACTCTGCTCAAATTCGGAGGAACATTGCGGCCCACAAAGACATTGCAAAGTTCTTCCTAGATCTGTCCACCTGTCTTGGGTTTAAGCTCTGTCTATCTAGTAGGCCACTTCAGGTTTTTGAGGACGCGTTCAGCAAGTTCCCCTGCTTCAAACTACAGGACCTTACTCTGAATGATATCCGTCAATACGTTGACGACCGGCTCCGGATCCATCCTCGAATTGCGCTCTTGTCAGGAGTTGACCGGGAGTCCTGGCAAGTAGAAGAAATAGCCAACGAGATAAGCTCGAACGCCAGTGGTGTTTTCTTGTGGGTCAAACTGGTAGTCAACATTGCTTTGGATTCTCTGGATGCAGGGGATAGCATCCAACAGCTTAAGGAGAAGATTCACAAAATTCCTCGGTCGCTTCGTGGACCAAATGGTCTCTACGCGAGGATGCTTGCAAGTGTGCTTCCAGAATATCAGGAAGAAGGCTTTTCACTACTCCGTCAAGTGCTAGCAGCGAAATCGCATTTAACGGAATTGGTGATTTCGTTCAGCCTAGAACCCATTTCATTCGCTGTCAACTGCCCGATTGGCCGCATATCAGAGCAATCAGCCCAGCTCAAAAAGGACGAGATAAATCGTCGTTTAAAAAGCCGATGTGGAGGCCTTCTGGAAACCGTTCAAAATCCATATGTTTCCAGACTTGTTCGCTTGAGATCAATCCGAGAACACAAGGAAGTCTGGAGTAGGGTATCATGGAACTTGAGACCGCACATTTCAATAGATCCTATTGTCAGCTTCATCCATCGAACCGCTGCCGAGTACTTTCAGGGCCCATGGCATACCGACGATGAAACGCACCCTGCTCGAACGACCTACAAGGACGATCTCCAGCTCCTGATATCTTGCTTGCTTAGAATAAAGCTCATCGGGCGAACTGCGCACGTCTGGGAAATCTCGGATGCGGTGAAAGACGCACACTCTTATGCAAACAGAATTAAAAAGCAAGCCGGGTTTTCTCCCTCCAATTTATTGAACGAGATCGATCGTTCTGCGTGTACCGTATGGTCCCGAGGGATGTCTGCAGGAAGGCCAGAAGATTTTGACCAGGATCCTGGATTTGGGTCTAACGTACGTGAAGCCAGGAGGTACAACGACGTTCCTGAAGGGCAGCTCCATCCCATAATTTCAATATGGGGCCCTCAATTTGGCTATCAGCCTAGTGGCTATCGGCGTATAGTGAGCAGAATTAGGATGCTCGCAGAGTGGCTTAGATTGGGAAATATTTCAAGTATGCTCAGCAAAATTTCAGGTCGAAGTCGTTGACGAGTAGAAGGAAACGAACGGATGCGACTTAAGGGGCTGGGATGGTAAGCACAAGAATGGCCGTGGCGGAAATGGCTCATCTCCAGGTGCCTCAATTGTACAGAGAAGGTTGTCTCCCGTCATCCAAGCTTCGCAATTGTGATAGGTGTTCTGCTGATCATCAAAGAGATGTCGGGGCTGCCAATGATTGACTATTTCGATACAACAGTAAGGCTCTGGGACCTACAGATGTGAATGAACATCCTATCCGAAAGCAGCGCTAATCACGTCCCTGGTATTCCGAATAAGTTGCATGAAGGGTAATCTTACTTTGGGTGTCGCCGCATCCGTAAACGGCCACCCTTTTTGCGCCCGGACCGACCCCCCTGCGCCTTAAAAAGCTCGAACTTCCCGCTGTTCTAACCTCCTCCTGCTTTTCGGCTGCGTCTCCCTCACCTCACCTGTCCCCTCCCACCCCTTCCCAACGCCTTTCCCTTCTCACAATCATTCCATTTCCATCGCTGTCTCATCCGCCTTTCGCTCACAATCTTCCCTTTACCACTTCAGCGATTCGTTAAACGACTGCGGGCGCGCTCTGTCCTCGCTGTTGCCATGCCCTCCCATCCTCCTGATGTGGCGGTTTGGCGACCCCGAACCCTCAACCGGTCGGCGATGCAGGCGTGGTCTTCCCTGCTCGCCGCCAGCCGCCTCAGCTGCGGCCGTATGCTGTAACTCGGCACTGCATTAATTCGTCTCGTCTTTTGTTGCGAGGAGTTGTGAATGTCGGCGATCTCGGAGCCTCAGAGTCCACGAGTATGAGGAGAAAAATGCCTCACCAAGAGCGGACATTGCTGCCGAGGCCTGGACGTGGACGAGGAATATGCTACGGGGCAGGAGTCGCGGCTTTCGAGCTCCCAAGCGCGCCGCCAACTCATCATTGGTTGGTGATTGACTAACTAATGACGGCTCGCCAGCGTGGACAGGGGGTTATCCTTCTTTGAATCGCAGGGCCTCCGGGAACAACATATTCGGGAATGAGTGACTCTTGAGTGCGGCAGAGAAGAGGGTGGGTGCCTGACCAATGGCGAAAATGCCGCGACAAAGAGGATGGACTGACGGTGACAGCCCGGCGACATCATTGTAGCACGGCAGATTTGGAGGTAGCGCTGTTGCGGAGCCCTAACAACGAGGATCCAACCAGAGATGACACCATTGACCCCATCTGCATTGACAAGCTACACAGTACACCCCTCAAGCGGGCTATTGCACACTCTCGTCACCGAACATCTAACCGACCATCTTATGCAGTTGCGTCTCTGACACGGCTTGTCTCGGAATCACCGACACACGGTACTCTATTCCTTGGCAAGTTTGCCTTGCGATGCCGAAGATGGCAGGTATACCTCTCACCCGACAGTCCACACGATCCATATGCTATCGAAGAGGCGTTTGAGGTCCTTCAAACGTACTCATTGGTCCAGTGGCGAGATGAGCAAGCCGGATATGCGATGCATAAGCTAGTGCATGTATGGGGTCAGGACCGACTAGAAAATAGAGCAGCAGCGATACCTAGCCCGGATGATTTGTTGATATTATTCCTTCTGTGGCGGGTAATCCGATGTTAGGAATCCGGCTCATTCCACATGTAAAGACGAACTTTGCTATTGTTTCCGGCACTGCAGAATCGGCGACCATTCATGACGAGATTCTTGATTCTGTAGCTGTGGTGGGTGGATTTCTGCGTGACCTAGGTCGATGGTCACATGAATATGAGGTTTCGGTATTCCATTTCAGAAGAGTCTGTGAGTCAGTAGGTGGGGAGCGTTCATCCACACTGACGAGCATGAACAACCTAGCGTTGGTTCTGAGTCGTCAAGGCAAGTACGAGCAGGTGGAGGAGATGCATCGACACACACTCAGGCTGAGGGAGACGGTGCTGGGTAAAGAGCATCCAGCCACATTGACAAGCATGAACAACCTAGCAGGAGTGCTGAGGCGTCAGGGCAAGTACGAGCAGGCGGGAGAGATGCATCGACAAGGACTCATGCTGGGGGAGACGGTGCTGGGTAAAGAGCATTCATCCACACTGACGAGCATGCACAACCTGGCGACAGTGCTGAGTGATCAGGGCAATCTGTGCCTCGCCTCCCCATCTGTGATGAAAGTTTCAAGGCTGGCAAGACAAGCAGCCTCGAGCTGACTGGCCTCAAGCTGACTAGCTTCGAACTGATCGTCTTTGTAGACTCGTGGTCTTCGTTGACTATTAGCTTGAGAGTGATTGGTAGTAAGGGTATCGAAGTCGACTCTTAGTGTTTCCCAGCTTTTTGAATCCCTCATTGTCATGATTTCCATCTCTGAAGTTGGACTGCTGCTCCTCACTGGTCTTGCGCGCTGTACATCCCACATGTCGAATGCGTCAAGCGATTCGTCTGCACCGGTGTCCACATGTGCACATGGCTCAGGATTGTTCGTACCGGCTGATGGAGGAACCCTGTGTGAGGCTTGTTAGATCCTGCACGAATTGACTTCACTGGACCGCTTACAGGGTCAAGATGATAATCCAGCGATTGTTTCTCTTGCTCCTCCTCGTTCAAGGTGCTTCTCGAACCGTCGGCTGGTGAAGTCGTAAGGTGGTCTCTGCTCTGTGGCGGTGAACATTGCTAAGAGTGAACCAGGGTCGGCGCGCTTACTGGCTGCCAAGCAACACAGGACTAACATCGAGAAATCTCAAATAACCATTTCAATGCAGATACCGTGCCTTGGGCAGCAAGGTGTGCTGAATACGTGATGAAATGGAAGTAGAAATAGAATCCTTTGGGCACTTCCTTGAGAAGTATTGACGAGGTCATGTCTTTCTCCATTTGAGTATGGAATATTCGAACAACTAGAGAAAGCTAAATGTGCACTGGTTTGGCTTCCCGGCTCCATCTCGGCGCCGAATTTGGAGGTTATACCTGGGTCTATTTCTGTAGAGGTCGACGCTGCAAGACAGCGTCAGCGAGGCCTCTTTGATATTCGAACCGAACTATGAGTGGACGGCAGTGAAGAACGTACTGGGTTGATCTTCAAGAGCTTTCCAACGAGACCTTCCTTCCCTGTGCTTTCGTTTTTTGCCGGCTCAAACAGCTCATAAAATCAGAGCTTCTCCCAAGCATATTCTTTGCGGTACTGGTGCACTTCTCCAAAGATGTACAGATATCTCTCAAATCTCAGGTCGAGTATAGAATCAATTGATTTGAAACAGAGTTCGAATCTTGTGATATTGAATATCCGCGCCATTGAGAGTGGCTGATTCCTGAGGATAGGTTCTGAATGTAAGATATCCATTGGCAATCGCTCTTAATCGCATTGCAGAGCAGGTTCAGCGGGTATTGGCTTGGCTTGAATTCCTTTCTCGCAATATAAAAGACCCTCTCATAAGGCCGTCGACCGTGGGGAGCAGTATACCACAGTGTCATTGGTCGGAATGGTTGGCAAGCGTCATCACTTCTCTATAGGTACTTCCATCATCCGTTTTTTGGGGTTCCGGGGAATTGCTTCTTGACGTCTGCGTTCTTCTTCGGTAATGTTGTCAACGTTCGTTTCTTGCTTGTGCCCCTCCTTTGCGACTGCCAGAATCTCATTTTGGAGACCCTCAACAAACTGCCATTCAATGCCAGCTTCAGTCATCATCCGACAGCTCTCACTGTCTTTGACAAAGGTTCCTGGCTCTTTTGCACCAAAGATAACTTTATGAATGCCTCCTATACCGCGGCAAGGGTTCCTTGTGGCAATGATGCGCTGAACGCAGGGCGTATTGCCACTCAGTCTCACTCCGCAAGGCTCGAGGGTAGTGTACAATGTAACGTTAGCTTCTGAAGTCAATACCGTGTACAGCAATGACTCGGGTATAGAATGTTCCAAAGCTAGCTTAGCAAGCGCACATTGCTCTGCGTGTGTGTTGCCTTCGAGCTCAAGGGTATATCCAGTGGAAAGGACTTTGGCAGATGATGCATCGTTGTCAGGGTAGGACACAAGTAAAGCACCAACGCGAAAGTTGGTAGGCTTTGGAGGAGACTTTCGCGCCAGATCAAGAGCTTGTCGGAGGAATGAGAGGTGGTCTTCGGTAGAAGGGGCCATCATCTCATTACCAAGCACGATATGTGTTCTGAAGGAATCATTAAATTGGTTGAAATTACTCCATCTGCGCGAAAGCTGACTGCATGCGAAACGCTGGAGGGGAAGCTCTGGAAGGTGCAGTGCGGGGGATTTTCATTTAACTACTCTAGGGTGGGCGGGAAGCTGGCGCGAGGGTAATGCGCGTCACGTCTACCAAAGCCTCGTCTGAGAAGAAAACAATCACTCCTTCTGCGGCCAGACCATACAGGCTAGAGCGTTACCCATCTCGGGAGTCAACTCTATTTAACCATCGCTTCACTTTCTCATATTCGAAAAATCCTTCCAGCTACTGTCCGATTCCCCTTCACTCTTCCCTCCAAAACCTTCAGCAACAACTATCATCATGGCTCGAAAAGCAAAGGAAGAAAACCTGGAGGATATGCCGACTTCGATCAACCCGTATGAAGTCCTGGGAGTGGAAGAGAAATCAACAGCAGACCAGATCAAATCAGCATATCGAAAGCAGGCACTTAATCATCATCCAGGTCAGGGTGACTTCACAGTGGCATTTGTTGATTTCATCCGCTCTAACCCTCGTGTCAGATAAGGCAACCCCTGACAACAAAGATGCTGCAAACAAGAAGTTTCAGGAGATCGCCTTTGCATACGCAATCCTCTCCGATGAGCGAAGGCGGAAACGATACGACACTACGGGCAACACCTCCGAGTCACTCGACCTCGACGATGACGACTTCAGCTGGACAGATTTCTTCCGAGAGCAGTATGCGTCTGTAGTAACTGCCGAGGCCTTGGATGGGATAAGGAAAGATTACCAAGGTTCAGATGAAGAAAGGATGGACATTCTCAGGGCATATGAAATGTACAAAGGCGACATGGACCAAATCTACGAGGACATCATGTGCAGTAACGTCTTGGATGACGACGAGAGACTCCGTAAGATCATCAACGATGCGATTGCTGCGGGAGAGGCTACACCGCACAAGAAATACACCCAGGAATCCGAAGCCAAGAAGCAGAGGAGATTGGCGAAAGCGAAGATTGAAGAAGGCAAGGCAATGGAGCTGGCTGAGGAACTGGGCGTCAAAGAGAAGCTGTTTGGGACTGACTCGAAGGGCAAGAAGAGCAACAAAGGTGGAAACGGCGAAGCTGGTCTAGCAGCACTGATACATCAGCGACAAAAAGGTCGGCAGGAAAACTTCTTCGACAATCTCGAGGCCAAGTATGCTGGAGGCAAGAAACCCAAGAAGAGAGCGGTGGACGAGCCGCCTGAAGAAGCTTTCCAGAAGAATGCAGCGATTGGGAAAAAGAAGCACCGAGCAAATAAAGCTTGACGTTTCTCCCTACTGCACGAGCGCAATGGCGACTTTAGCAATGCATGAGCGACGGCGTTGGATTGGGGCAACACGAAGGCTGGAAGGGGCAATTTTGCAGGATTAGATGAAGCCATAGGGAATCAGTCGCGGATAAGCACGCATTTGGCAAGCCGTACCACAAGCGAAGAGGCTATGTTGAGATCTTGGGAGGGACGGTCCGAAGCCACCTTGTTATCCCTTAGCGCAATGAGGTCAGCAATGGAAATATTTTGATCACATGCCATTCTCGTACCATGTGCGGTGCATTCGATTCATAAGCCTCAAGCAGACCTCTGCCAATCTCATAATGTGAGAGTTTGCTTCATAAAACGAAGTTCGCGACTCGGAAGGCACTAAGAGCTTCCACGCAACCATAGTATGACACCCAAGATCGTGGGAGACCCAACTTTGGCGCATTCTCCCGCTGCCGCCCACCCATGTTAATATGACTCGATGACCGCATGTGAGCGATTCAGGGCTTAAGCTTTGCTGCAATGATACGATATGTATCAGATAGTTACAGCGTGTCCTGAGGATTGTTCGGGGCAAAACTACACAGTACATACGCCTGTATACAACACGTGATGCATATTTGCCTTGTGGGCAACGAAACGTGCATGAGTGTTTTCATGTTCAGAGAATAGAGCAAAGTTAGAAAAAGGCAGAGCTGTGGGAGGCTGACCAAGGCCTGCCGATCCTGCAGCAAAAGGGGGTTCGTGGCAATGTCAAAATCTTCCAAAATGTGGGGGGTAGGATCGAACAAACACGCACGGCATATCTGCGCCAGCTCACAAAGACGGGAATGACTGGGCGCCTGCACAAGCAGCAGGGATGATGGGTTTGCTTTGGGACTGATTGCAGTACAAACGAGCATAAGTGACTCAAGAGTTGGAGATAATGCGACCAATGCCCGTTCTCCGAGGGAACTTTCTTCACGGGTGCAAAGGAAAAAGGAAGACCCTCACAACGGGATCCCGCGAGCACTGTTCTCTACAACACGTGAACCGCAGAACGTCTTTCCATGTAGAGTCCCGGAATGTAAATATGACGCATCAGGGGTCTTAATCGGACATAATTCATGGCGTTAAAAGTGATTTCATACGTAAAACGTGAGCCCTTGGCTTTGGGGGGGAAAAAAGGGCTGAGCGCGGCACTCGGCTCGTCAGGTATTGGCCGCTAGTGTTGATCCCTTTTTATTCACCTTAATTTTTTACCACCTTTTGCACGACCAACGACTTCACCAACAGCCAAATAACCCAGGTGGTCTCTCCTTACCACAGGCAGAGACTCTACCCTTCCTCACAGAAACGCTATTGCGTATCTTTTAGTGTGCTGACAAGAGCCACTGTCCTTAAGTCTTCCTCGAGAAGTGCTTGGAAATCTCCTCTCCGTCAGCCTGCGGCACTCCCAGCACTACCACCGCGTGGCTTCCGTTCACTCGAGATAGTTGCACGGTGTCAAAAGTTCATCACTTTTACTCCTAATATTCCTGCAGGCTCAGGATTCTCTTCAGAGATTGTCAACCTCACATCCTCACCTCGGCCTTCGAAAGGCGCAACTCGCAACCACAAACAACGCCAAGTTGCTGCCTTAGGAATCCATCTAATGACATCGACTCCTCAGCAAACGAACACTACCGGTCCAGCTGATACGACAAACGCTCCTCCGCCCGCCGTGCAAGCACCTAACTCTTCAACTGCGTCCGCGCCATCTTTTTCTGCGGCTGCGCCAGCATCAGGCCGCTCGTCATACGCATCGGCAACTAAGGGGGCCTTCCCACCAAATGTATCCGAGCCTTCGACCATGTCTGTTACAGCTGGAGGACGCCCTCCCGCTGATGCCATTTCGCCTGTAAATGGCAGAAATCCCACCATACCCGCTGTTCCATCTGTCGGCGGCCCTACAATTGTCAACGGCAACAACGTTGACCACGCCCGAAAACCATCCTTCACAGTCGCAACTAGTGGCACCACAAACTTTGCCACCAATGGAGGCGCCGTTGGAGGTGTGCAGAACAAGGCCAACAACATTCAATTTGGGTCAATGAATGCTGCCGGCTCTCCTACTCTGAACAATCCACCAGCGCTAGCTAGTCAGTCACCATCGAATCTAGGTGTTGCGCATGTGAATCCTAGAATACCATCTCCGATTCCTCAGCCATCGGCAAGTGGAGGTCGACCTCCTTCCAGTCTCCAAGAAGGGAGTAATAACCTCCGCTTTGGCCAAATTGGGGGTGATTCAAATGACGCCAACGTACGTTTTTTCAACACACGCCCTTAAAACCCGTTTTTACTAATGAATCTCCACAGCGACCGCTCCGTGCTATGCCTCAAGGCCCGATGGGTCCGGGCTCTCAGGCGCCTCACATTCGTCGAGATTCCTCTCATTCTTCACATGAGGGAATGGGACTGCAAGGAATGCCACCAGGCCCGGGAAGAGGTGGCTACCCAATGGCCAGCAGAGGCAGAGGAGGGTACCAAGGGCAGTACAATCCTCAGATGGCTTACCCTCAAGCACAGAACTTTCGCCCGAACCCCCCGAACGGACGAGGCATGCCGAGCATGCCATATCAAGGGAGGCAACAAGGCCCTTATCCAGGGTCTCCAAGCCTTGCCGCCCGCAGTCCAGCCATAATGAATGCAAACCCTGCAACGCCGAATATGGGTCAGGTGCAAATGATGCCCGGACAGCACAATGGTTATCCGCCGTACATGGGAGGCCCGCAAGTAAATCGCCACTTTCTTTATTCTGATTCCCTTGCTCCCAGTGGTCGAGGTCGTGATCGCCGTGGACATGCCGGCAATCGCAAGGGAAAAGGTGCTTCGAACTTCGACAGGTCGAAGTTTCGCGAAGACGGAAACTTGGGAGAACCGCGTTTCTCCCGGGATTCTGCTTCAGAATACTACAAGTCACCTCCTTTGTCTGCTGTGGCTGTTCACGTCGCGCCTCTTCTCCCTCCTTCAGATTTGTCGCCTGAAAGTGGCAATTTTGAGCAATTTCTGACAATGAAAACCCAGGGCCACGTCATATATCAAGCTGATCCTAGCATTCAAGCTATGTATCAGCAGCAGTGGATGCAGCAGCAGCAGATGCAAGGATACATGCCACCCCAGTCGCCTCGACCGCCTTTCGCGCAAGGTCCCTCTGCACCTCATATGCAACACACATACAGTGGCCAAGGACAACCATACCAGCAGTCTCAGCCGCTATCTCGCACGCCATCTCAGATGTCGGGCACCGATCGACCGAACTCAAGCCTCAGCCAGCCCCAAACTCCCTCATTGGTATCCGCTTCAGGACAGCCTCCATCAAGTCGTCAGACCAGTAGCCCAGCCCCGAAGCCAAGCTTTACACTACCGCCCAAAAAGAGTGCTGCCATCGTCATCAAGAATGCCCAGGGCGATGTTGTGAACTTTTCAAAGCCTACTCCCTCGCCAGCACAAGCTACTCCTTCGCCTATCAAAGCTACCACGCCACGTGCAGTCACTCCTACCGGCCAATCCGTTTCAACTCCTGATCCTTTGCACTCACGCACCGATAGCGTTAATACTACTAAAACTAATGAGGAGAAGAAAAAGGAAATGCAAGAGGCTGTTGCGAAGAAGCTTGCTGAAGAAGCCAAGGCAAGACAGGACAAAGAAGATTCCGAGAAACAAGCGATGGCCGCGAAGGAGAAAGAGGTGTCCGACGCCCAAGAGGCTGCAGCGAAAGAAGCGGAAGCGAAGGAAACTGCGGCTAAAGAAGCTGAAGCCAAAGCCGCCCAGGCCAAAGAAGCTGAGGCCGAAGCCGCAAGAATCAGAGAGGCAGAGGCAAAAGAAGCAGAGGAGGCAGCAAAGACGAGAGAGGCAGAGGTGGCGAAGGCAAAAGAGGAAGCCGCAGCGAGGGAGGCACAAGAACAGGAGGCAAAGAATAAAGCAGACGCAGAAACTGAGCAGACTGTGCCCGAAGTTCCGAGTGCTGATAAGAAGGATGAGGACGAAGAGATTGACTATGATGCCATCGAAGCCGAGTTTGCTGCTCAAGAAGCTGCCGAAGAGGCTCGGGAAGCTGAATATCGGAAGAAGAAAGAAGCCGAGAGAGAAGCACAGAAGCAGAGGGAACGTGAGGAATACGAAGCTTACGAGGCCAACATGAAGCGTATGGAGCGGGAGGCTGAAGAGCGAGAAGAAGCGCTATTGAAGAAGAGAGCGGAAGGAGGCTCCGACAGCGAAGGAGATTCGAAGAAGCTGTTTGCATCTCTGAAAGCCCATGACGCGCACACTCCCGATTCAAACGCCAGCCCCGTCAATCAGACTCCTGCGGAAAGTGGCACAGCTACGCCGGTCTCTGACGTTTCAATGGGTCCGCCCGCTCGGGGGAAGAAGGACAGGAAACCTGCTGAGCTGACACTAAATACTTCCAAAGCTGTGGAGCCACCGCAGCCCAGCGCGGCCTTGAAGTCTCTGCAATCTGCTCGATTCCTTGAGGACCCTAGGAGCATAGAGTATCCCTCAACGATTGCATCGCCCAATCCGGCTCTGAATAAGAACGCACCAGCCGATAAGAAGTTCAAGTATGACAAAGAGTTCCTATTGCAGTTCCAATCCGTCTTCAAGGAGAAGCCTTCCCTTGACTGGGACGCGCGAGTTCGCGAAACACTCGGCGATGGAGGAGAATCGGCGGCATCAGCTCGTCCTTCCTCAGCGCGAACCCCAGCAGGCATGGGTAGTCGCAGCGTTTCAAACCGTCCAAGTGTTGTACCAGGATCTTTCGGTCAAATGGGCACCTTCGGCGCACCGCCAAGAACTGGCCCTACGCAGCTTCCTCCAGGCACGACTTCCGCACAGCGTTTTGCCATGTCAAATACTCCTGGACCAAATCAGCGAAACCCGATGCAAAATCCTTTCGAGGCTTTTGGCCGGTCCCAAGGTACGTCTTTGACCGCTGCTTCAATGAGCCGCACAGCATCCTCCAATGTCCTTGGAGGTATTCCCCCTTCTCCTCGCGTTGGTGGATCCACTCGTGGTGGCACACGAGACGGCAGCAAGCGTGGTAAGCAGTCCAGTAGGCGACAGGAGGAAGAGGACAGCAAGATGCCTCTTACGGCAGGAATGGAGCTCGGAGTCATCAAGGTCTCCCAGACTGGCTGGAAGGCTCGCAGTCTTGCCGGACCATCCCTCTCTGGACCTGCCCTTGGCGAAGATGGCCTCTTGCCTCCCGACGTGGTGCAGCGCAAGGTCAAGTCGAATTTGAACAAGATGACGCCCGAGAAATTTGACAAGATCTCGGATCAGATCCTCGAAATTGCTGCTCAATCAAAGTACGAATCTGATGGCCGGACCCTACGTCAAGTCATCCAGCTCACTTTTGAGAAAGCTACAGACGAGGCTCATTGGGCCTCGATGTATGCCATGTTCTGTAAACGCATGCTGGAAAGCATGAGCCCAGATATCAAAGACGAGAACATCAAAGACAAGCACGGACAAGTCGTCACTGGCGGTAACCTCTTCAGAAAATATCTGCTCAACCGTTGTCAAGAAGAGTTCGAACGGGGCTGGAAGGTGAATCTTCCGCCAAAGCCTGAGGGCCAGACCGAGGAAGCGGTTATGCTTTCCGACGAATATTACATCGCTGCTGCCGCGAAGCGACGTGGTCTTGGTTTGGTCAAATTCATTGGCGAGCTATACAAGCTTGGCATGTTGACCGAACGCATCATGCACGAGTGTGTGAAGAAGCTCCTCGACTATGACGGCATGCCCGATGAAGCAGAGATCGAAAGCTTAACGAGTTTGCTCAAGACGGTGGGGAAAGACCTCGACGATCCAAGAAGCAAAGCGCAACCCAGAATGGACGCCTACTTCGAACGCATGCAAGCCATTATGGACATGCCAGAACTTCCTAGTCGACTTAAATTCATGATTCTAGTAAGTTGATGAAGTCGTATCTTTTACCCTACACCTTTTGCTAAACCTTTGTACCTAGGACGTAATTGATCTTCGGAAGAAGAATTGGCAATCCAAGGAAGACAATAGAGGCCCCAAGACAATACAAGAGATCCACGCAGAAGCTCAGCGCGCAGAACAAGACAAGGAGATGCAACGTCTGGCTAGTCAAGCGAACCGGGGCGGCGGACGTATGCCCATGGGCCGCAGTGGCGACGCTCGAAGCTTTTCTTACACCCAGATGCCACCACCGGATCACAGTTCAAGCAGGATCGGAACAGATGAGTTGCGCAAACTCAGCAACAGGACTTCACGGAATCCCAGCCATGCTTCTGGGCCAGGAGGTAATTTTGGTCCCCAAAGCCTCCTCACCGGTCGAACCAACAGCGGCCGAAGAAACCTGGGCCCAGGCGGCAGTCTACTTTCTCAGCGAGAAGACAGTGCCGGGAGCAGCCGGACAGGCACCCCTCCGGTGAAAGAGAAAGATAAGAAGGATGAGTCCAACACAAATGCTTTCAGGTAAAGATTTCAACTAGCTTCCTTCGTGGACGGGAAATGCTGATAACATTCTCAGTGCGCTAGCAACTCTCGAGGGAGCCGATCCGGCAGCATCACCGCCGTCAGTGGCATCCTCCCCTCCAACAATGAAGTCACGGCCGAACATCGAGCAAGGACGATCAGAATCTCCAGACAAAGGCAAAGAGTGATGACGATCTCTCTATGTACAACATTCTTCGTTCCGTTTTGCACATCGGCCCGCTTGTGGGGAGGTAATGAGGGGTCTACTTACGACGAGTGACCAGTTCTCGGTGTGCATTGATACCCCGGCTCCAGCATTGCTCGTTTGCAAGCTAGCCATTGTAGCATTTCCAGCAGCGACTTTCTTTTCTCTTAGACAAAATATTTCTTTTGGGGGGGGCTTCTCATCCATCTGGCAGGCTGGGTGGAACTTTGCTATTAGACTTTTTTGGGGCTCGCATACGCTGTGCTTGCATGCATGTCTGTGTTATCACTACTACTTGTTCTCCTTTAATGAAGAGAGCCTGCACGGGATCTAATGGAGGATGCCGAGGGAAGCAGGACGTGTCGTCGGCTTTGCCTGCTAAAGAATTCCTCTTACCAAGGATTCGAGCAATAACCACGTCGCCGATTTCTATTATCGGTCTGACCCGCCGGTATTAAGAAACGACGGACGTGGTGCCTGGCTCATGTAATGTACTTAGCTTCAAGTCAAAATCTAAGATCTTCACAAAAATTCAACATTAATGCTCGTACATAACGACTTAGCCAGCGAAGACTCAAGTCAGATAGGAGACAATGAGACTTTGTTAGTCAATCCTCACATCACACTTTTTGAGCTACATCACGTCCTTTATGTTTACCAAGCTCCTGGACACACAGAAGTTCCGGATAACTCACGCTTCAGATGCCGCAACTCCTCGACCTACCATAGGAGATACGGGAACAAATCTGGAAGGATATCCTATACAATCCTCACAGCGCCACAGAACCTTAATAGGAATGCTTCGGGGAGGTTCGGCTATAGAGGCGTCGCTAATTTGGTGGGACCAGTTGGTCATTAGCCCCTTATGGGCAGAGGAACTGCATCTATTACAGACAGAAGGACACAGATAGCACATAGACAACAAGCAAGCTTTCTACGCAACGTGTTCTCTAGGCTTTCCCTTTTCTCTCGTTGCCATGCTTCCCCAGTTGAACGACCAGCTATTTGGCATCCCTTTACCCCTCCCACACCGACGTAATTGTATGCGCAAATACATGAGAGCTCGTCCACAATGGCTCACTACGTAAAACTGTAGATCATTGGCATCTCGCTGTCGCCGGCGTCAAGAATCTCGACATAGGCGAATCGTGGTGTTGAGTTTCCTGTCCCATCTCACTCACAGGGTTGTGATTCTGGTGGCCAACTTCTGGGCCCTTGCTTCTGCCCCATTGGTAGTCCTCCTGCGCTCCCTTCCTTCTCTACCTTTGTATAGCATTGCTGGCACTGTGGATAGAGACGCGGGAGGAGTTAAGGGCTGTTCTGGAGACTGTGCTCACCAACTTTTGGTGGTTCTGCTTCAGTGTGTTGCCTCCTCCAATTTGTAGGATGTCGTTGTAGGGCTTGGCTCGGCTCAACGCCCCATGCACCTGACTTAAATGTGTCGCGACCTAGGACAACTAGCACCAGCTGCCTTATGATCGTTCTTCTTGAACCTACGCAAACACGACCTCTTACTTCATCTTCAGCGCCTACAAATTCTGCAGATCCACGAGTCCCTCAAGAGCTCAAACCACAACTGCCGCAGTCAACTAGGTGTCCGATACGATGGCTTGGTAACAGCCTTCTCCACAACTACAATCGCGACGCATGACGCAACACAGGCACTCGTCCATGATTTCCATGGAGTCAATCTCACGTAGAACAGACACGGCTCTATCGACAGTATTGAAATATCTCGGGAGTGAGTCAGTTGGCCGAGACCACCGTCTTTACTGGCCACTTTGAAATGCAGCAAGTGTTGCCAAGTCATCTCCACCAGCAGCCACTTCTTGTGCTCATGTAACGATGGACCAACTTTAAAACCAGTAACCAGACATGGGCGTTTCTTTGTAACGGCAGAACTTAGGCTCTTGGCACTTCTTACTAACACACTTGGTGATTCGAGAACCTTCTAGAGACGTAATGCCTCGCTATATATGAAAGTATCTCTCCAGACCTCTTTCTACCAAAGAGATGAAAAATATAGAGGAAGGATAAATCAAAGTTTGTCCATGGCCAACATCAGGAGTGACCAGCTCTCGAACTTCTCAGTCGCAGTAAACTTTTCAAGCGATCCCTTCTCCTTGACGAATTGTGGCTACTAGTATCCGCACTTTGGCCCTCGTTTTCATTTCCTTCCACAACCACCCTTAGCTTGTTTAAGTCATTGACCACCGCTAAAGTATGAGGATGATCAGGTCCCAGCACCTTTTCGCGGCCCAACACTGCACGCTGAAACATTTTCTCTGCCTTTTCCGTCTGGCCCTGACCACGATACAGAAGCCCAAGGTTTCTAACAGTGATTAGGGCTGGAATAGTCTCAAGCTGCAGTGCCTGCTCGTACCCGGCCAGCGCCCGCAAGTAGAACTGCTCCGCTTGCGCCAGCTTGCCTTGGTCTCTGTACAGACTCCCCAGGTTGTTGACCGTCTGCAGGGTCGACGTGTGCTCGGGGCCCAGCGCCTGCTCCTTCCCGGCCAGCGCCCGCAAGTAGAACTGCTCCGCCTGCACCAGCTTGCCTTGGTCT
>Ga0335075_10008005_pt1 | contig 16240 bp, 21 predicted proteins | sample Lox_Sample_24_FD_206723 | JGI IMG/M metagenome (GOLD analysis project Ga0335075, IMG submission 206723) | Soil microbial communities from Loxahatchee National Wildlife Refuge, Florida, United States - Lox_Sample_2.4 | ecosystem: Environmental > Terrestrial > Soil > Wetlands | place: USA... | reverse complement strand
GCCGGGCGTCCAGGTGCGGGATGACGGTGATCTCGTCGTCTCCGCCGATAGCCGCGAGGATGCCGCGGATCGCCGGATCAGCAAACGCCGCGTTGATGTCCGCGGCGCGAGCCAGCGGCGTGGCTCCGACCTGACGTGTCGTCGGGTACTCGACCGGGATCAGCCCGGTCACTTCGGTGAGCCGGCGCATTGCCTGCTCGTGCACCGCGGGATAGGCACCGGGCGCGGCGAACGACGGCGACAACACGGCGATGCGCTCGCCCGGACGTGCCTTCGGCGGGTGGACCAGGTCGTGTGGCATCGCGCTATCGAAGCACAGGCCCGCTACGGCGCACACGTCAATATCCCCGGCTGCCTCTGCTGATGCGGTCCGCAACCATCTGCCTGGGTTCTCGTCTTAACCATCGGGTGCGGTCGCCACGGCTCGGCGGCAGCAAAACGCGCCCGACGGGTGAAGGAGTTGGCAGCATGGCCGGCGAACACAATCCAGCTGAACGGCCTAGGCGTTCGTGGTTGCTAGGGTGCCCGGCGCTACTGATCGCTGCGGCTTCGCTCGCTGCCGCGTGCGGCCAGCAGATTCCCGTCGGGAACGGCGCCGATGCCAGGCCGGCGCCTCACCCGGCTACCGCCGGGGCGGCAAGCGACCGCCCGGCCACTGCCAGGCCGGCAACTTACCGGGCCCCTGCGCAGACAGGTGCGCCTGCGGCCAGCGATCACCGGGTCGCTGTCATTTCAGCCAGCTTCACTTCTGCGTCGCAGGGGTGGCTACTAGTGGTGCCGCCATGCGCGCGGGCCGCGAAGCCCTGCCGGACTCTGCTGCTCCGCAAGACGAACGACGGCGGCCGGACCTGGACGGACGTGCCAGCGCCTGACGCTCCGTCCGCATCGTCTGGCGCTGGTGGCGACGCAGTGGGCAGCATTCTGTTCACCAGCCCGCGTGACGGCTGGGCTTTCGGGCCTGGCCTCTGGCGGACCCGCGACGGCGGCGCCAGGTGGCACCAGGTCAGCATTCCCGGCGGACCCGTCCTGGACATGGCAGCGGGAGACGGCCGGGTGCTCGCGGCCACCGGCAGGTGTACCGATTCCGGCCGGGATTGCCGGTTCGGCGTTTACACGTCGCGGACGGGTAACACGACCTGGCGGCCTATCCGGGCCGCCACCGCGCGGACCGCCGGGACGCTCTCGCTCTATGTGGCCGGTCACACCGGCTACCTGGCCGACGTGCCGCTCGCCGGGAAGACGGTGTTGCTGGCAGGCCCGGTGAACGGCTCGGCACGGTGGCGGCCGCTTGCGAACAACCCGTGTACGCGTCCGTGGTCGATGGCGGTCGCCGCCTCGCCGGGCGGTCGGCTGTTCATTGGCTGCGGTTCCGAGCCTGGCGCCGGGCAGCAGCTCAAGACTGCCTACCTCTCCGACGATTACGGGCGTACCTGGCGGCGTGTCGCCAGTCCGCCGAGCGGCGGGTACATCGGCTCGGCGTCGATGACGCGCAGTGGCACGATCTTCCTGTCCGGTGGTCGGATGGACATCTATATCTCCCGCAACCGCGGCCGGAGCTGGCAGGTCAGCCGGAGCCTGAACCCCGCCGCCGGCCTGGCCGGCGCCGGCTTCGACTTGCTCGCTGCCACCAGCGGCAACACCACCGGGTACGCGACTCAACTGGGCGTCTACCGGCACCAGCTGTGGATTACTGATGACGGCGGCCGCCGCTGGAGGCCAGTCACTGTCCGGTAGTGTCCGCCACGGGTGGCCCGGCGATCTGCTGGCCACAGCTGCTCACGCCTTGGCACTGGCTGGCACGGTGACGATTCCGTCCACCGGCTGGCCGGTGCGCAGCGCGTCAGCGATGGTAGCCAGGACCTTCCTCGGCTCCGTCCGAACTTGCCGCGGAGTGACGTGGATGACGCGGATCCCCGCTGCGCGGAGTTTGCCGTCGCGCGCCATTGTGGCCTCGCAGTCGTCCGGTGAGAAGTGCCATTCACTTCCGCGGTCACGACCTCAGGATTGCCGATGCCGCCGACACTTCATGGAAGTCGCGCCGACTCTTCATGGGAGTCTGCACATTTCACGCCTGTTTTGTCATGATATGCGGTGCACGGTCGCATGAAGTGTCGCTGCGGCTGGTCAGCCGGCCAGAACTGAAACGTGTTCTACTATGATCGCGTGGTCATCCGCGGACGCGCCGTGGGAATCCAGCGCAACCGCGCGTTCCCGGCAATGTCAGGCATAGAACGCGAGCTGCCTGCAGAGTTACCATTACTAACGAGTAATGTGCCGTTCCGGAGGGGAGTATCGGATGACTGTCGCCGAAGATCGGCTGGCCCGGATCGAGGCCATTGATCTTGCCGGGCTTGGCCGCGCCGACATCGACGACGTGATCGAGTACGTGCACGTGCCGACCGCGCGCCTGCCGGAATGGATGAGCCTCTACGACCGGTACCTCAGGCAGCGCTGGAACGTCAACGAGCTCAACTTCGCCTCGGACAAGGACGACTGGACGCAGCGAATGAATGAGGATTCGCGCAATTCGTTCCTGTCTATCGCGTCCGGTTTCCACCACGGCGAGCGGCAGGTCGCGGTGGAGCTCGCTCCGCTCCTCTTCGGCGTCCCGGAGGACTACAAGATCTTCCTCACCAGTCACCTGGAGGACGAGGCCAGGCACACGGTGTTCTTCGACCGGTTCTACCGGGAGGTAGTCGGCCTCGAGGGCGACGGCATCATGGACATCCTGGACGCGTCGTGGCCCTACATCCAGGAAACCTTCGTCGGTCCGTTCGGCCTGCTCGCGTACCTGACGGACGACCTGCGCCGCGATCCGTACAACAAGCACCTGCAGATGAAGTACGCAACCTGCTACGTGATCTGGATCGAGGGCGTCCTGGCGCTGTCGGTCATGAAGATCACGCTGAACTACGCGCGCGACTTCAAGGTGCTGCCGGGCTTCTATACCGGTTTCACCGCCACCTGCCGGGACGAGGCGCGGCATGTCCAGGGCGGCCTGCGCTTCGTGCGTGAGTTGCTGACGGAGGACCCGGCCTACGTGAAGGACCTGCTTGACACGCTGCGGACGCTGCTCACGATGAGCGCCGCGCGGTCCAGCTACATCTACTACGAGCCGCTGGGCTGGTCTGACGACCGGGTCACTGAACTTTTCATGAACCAGCTGAACCGCAAGCTGGCGATGGTAGGCGTGACGCTTCCGCCGGACATGCAGGAGATGCTGTCACAGACCAAGCCGACCCTGGCAGGAGGCTGACATGGCCAGGTTCATGACGTCGGACTGGGCACAGGAAATCCAGCGCGTCTTCAACGGCTGGCCGGACGCCGACCGGAAGGCCAGCAAGCTGCAGGACTTCTGGGACTGGATCGACATGATCAGCCCGTTCGTGACCGGCCGGCTCGCCCTGAGCGTCCGTGACATGCCGGCCGGCGAGGAGGGTGACACCCTCGTGCTGGACTTCGACGCTGGCAAGGTCACCGAGGCATCCGTGCGGGAACGCGCCGAGGCGCAAGCCGATGCGGTCTTCCTGCTCGCGGCCGGCTACGCCGACTGGCAAGACATGCTGGCCGGCTATGACGTCGGCAAGATGGTCATGTACCGCAGGCTGATGCTGGAGAAGGGCGACACGCTGATGTTCTTCACTGCTGCGTTCTTCTGGACTGAACTGCTTGCGGCCATCCAGTCCATTCCGGTGGAGGCCCTTGAAGCGGCCTGAGCCCGGCCTCGCCTGGCCCGGCTAGGCCGGCCGGCGGGCCAGGTCGCACGCGAACGTCGTCTCCTGGCGGAACTGGCCGCCTGGCTCGGCAGCCAGGAGCGCTTCACGGAGGCTGACGTCGAACGCTGCCGCATCGGCGCCGAGCGCTGCGGGGGACAGTACTGACGTGGAGGCGAGGAAACCGGCGATGTCCGCCGCCGTCCATACCTGGCTGACCGGGTACTCCTGGCGGCCGGCAGTTTCGAATCCAGCTGCGTGCAGGATGCCGGCATCCGGCCGGGCGGCCCGGTCCGCCTCGTAGGCTGCCGGCACGCGCCGCCCCGCTCCCGGTCGCCGCTGCCAGCGTCGCGTCTCCTCTCGCAGCGTCTGCTGCCAGGGCGCATCGCCCTCGTTCGGCCCACCGCCCCAGAGCAGGGCCAGGTACCCGCCGGGCCGCAGCCAGCGCATGGCCTTTGCCGCGACCACGTCACGGGGGAGGCGGTGGAAGGCGTTGCCCAAGGCGACCAGGTCGAAGGCGTCCTCAGGGGCGGCGAGGTCCTCGGCTGCTGCGACGCGGAACTCGAAGCGCGGCGGGTCCGCTAGCGCGGCGGCCTTGCGGCGGACCAGGCCGATCATGTCCGGCTCCTGGTCGACTGCCCATATCTCGGCGAACCAGCCTCGCATTGCAAAACTCACCTGGCCGGTGCCGCACGCCAGGTCGAGCAGCCGGCCGGTGCCGTCGGCGCTGGTGCGCACCGCGAGGTCATCGATCAACTCGGCCGGGTATGGCCGGCGGAACCGGTCGTAGAACGCGGCGGTGCCGCGGTACAGGTCCGGTCCGAAGTTCACTGTCACCCCGCCATTTTGACTGGTGAACCGTCCTCCGGCACCCGTCATGGCCCGCGATGTCCCTACCATGGAGCGGTGTCCCCGGATACCGCGGAAGTACCTGGCGAATTCCCGCCCGAACGGGTCGAGGCGGGTTCCGTCGTGGTGCGCAGGACCCGGGCCAGCGACGCCGGTGCCATCGCGGCCGCAGTCGGCGCCAGCCTTGATCACCTGAAGCCCTGGATGCCGTGGGCGACGCCCGCCGCGGCCGAACGCGGCAACCAGCTGGCCAGGGTGGCTGAGGCCGACCAACGGTGGGAGTCAGGCCTCAGCTACACCTACTCCGTGCTCACCGCCGAGAACGGCACGCTGGTCGGGGAGGTTGCCCTGCACCGGCGTACCGGTGACAGCACTGTCGAGCTGGGCTACTGGATCGCGGCCGGCCAGTCGGGCCGCGGCTACGGGACATCCGCGAGCGCGGCCCTGACCTCGGTCGCGCTCAGCCTTGCCGGGGTGAACAGGGTGGAGATCCACTGTGACGCGGCTAACGTAGGGAGCGCCGCAGTGGCTCGCAGGCTGGGCTACCGGCTCGACCGGATCGAGGAACGGCATCCGGAAGCGCCTGGCGAGAGCGGGCGGCTGATGATCTGGGTTCTGGACCGGCCAGCCTAGCGGCGACGATCATCCCGCGATTTCGGGTAGCTCTGCCAGGAGGCCATGAAGCGATGACGGAGTTCTGGGACGCTGCCTATACGGCGGAGGCGCCGCCACCGTGGGATATCGGCAGGCCGCAGCCGGCATTCATCCGGCTGGCCGAGGCCGGCCTGCTGGCCGGCAAGGTGCTGGACGTCGGCTGCGGCACCGGTGAGCACGCGCTGCTGGCCGCTGAGCACGGGGCAGAGGCCTATGGCATCGACGCGGCGCCTGCCGCGATCGAGCGGGCACGTGCGAAGGCGGCCGAGCGCGGCCTGCACGCCCGGTTCGAGGTGGCAGACGTCCTCAACCTGGGAGCACTTGGCCCGGAGTTCGACACGATTGTCGACAGCGGCGTCTTTCACATCTTCAGTGACGAGGACCGGCCACGGTATGCCGCGAGCCTGGCCACGGTGCTGCGGCCGGGCGGCATCTGCTACCTGATGTGCTTCAGCGACCGCCAGCCTGCCGGGTTCGGCCCGCGCCGGGTCAGCCAGGATGAATTGCGCGCGGCCTTCGGCAACGGCTGGCACGTCGAGTCCATCGTCGCGGACAGCTTCGATATCAACCCGATTGAGGGGAACACCCACGCCGAGGCCTGGCTGGCAAGGATCCGCCGCTGAGCTCTGCGGTCAGCTGACCCGGTATTGGGTTAACGTCGGTACGTGTGCCTGCTGATTGCGATGTTCGGCATGGTTCCGGACGCGCCGCTGATAGTGGCGGCCAACAGGGACGAGCGGTTCGATCGTCCTGCTGTGCCGATAACCGTGCTGCGCGAGCGGCGCCCGCGGATCCTTGGTGGCCGGGACGAGCTGGCAGGCGGGACGTGGCTGGCCGTCAATGAGCATGGCGTCGTGGCCGGGCTTACCAACCAGCCGTCGTTCAACGGGCGCGACCCGGCCAAGCGGTCGCGCGGTGAACTGCCGCTGGCCTTCGCCAGCTGGACTAGCGCGGCTGAGGCGGTTCGGAGAGTGTCAGCAGCACTCGACCCGGCTAGTTACAACCCGTGCTGGATGCTGGTGGGCGACCGGGAGACGTTGTTCTTCATCGGGATCGCCGGCTTCGGCAGGCCAGAGATCGAGCAGCTGGGCCCTGGCTTGCATGTCCTGGAGAACTCGGCGCTGCAGCCACGATCGGCCAAGGCGGCGTTCGTCACACAGCTGGTGACGGACGCGCTGCTAGTTCAGCAGGACGGCGGTGCCACCGAAACCGTCGCCGCGCTTGAGACTGTCCTGCGCGATCATCGGCCGGCGATCGCCGAACCGCTGACTGATTCCGCTGGCCGTGTCAGGCCACCTGAGCTGTCGGCCGCCTGCGTGCACGGCGAGGGCTACGGCACGCGATCGGCGATGACGATCAGCGTGCCAGCCTCCGGGCTGCCATCGGTCCGGGTTGGCGATGGCCGCCCCTGCGAGCATGACCTGCGGGACGTTACGAGTTTGTGGACTGAGCAGCCGCCAGCCCGGCTCGCGGGCTGACCTCCGGCCGGTTGTCGGCTCCCGGCGTGGCTTACCCCCCGTCGCAGGGCAGGTCGCGTTCATGTCAGCCGGCCCTGCGGTAGGTGAGCGCGAAGTCGTGCTCCCAGTCGCCGTCGCGGCCCTGCTCCCAAGCCCCGCTGATGGTGTTCCCGTCCGCGCTGAAGGTGCCAGTGAAACGCTGGCAGAAATCCAGCCGGGTGAAGTCGGACGACTCCCGGGTGAGCGTCCACACCCCGTCGGCGAGGCTCATCGCGTACAGACGTGCCACGCCGCGAGAGTCGTAGTAATGCTGCGTGTAGGCGCCGGTCTGCGGATCGGCGCTGACGATCGTCAGACTGTCCGGCGCCTCGGGGACGGGGACCTCGGTGCGCTGGAGCAGGAACTGCCGGTCCAGGGCCCACTCGAACCGGCTCCGCGCGAGCGGGCCATCACCCGCGGTGCTGGAGGGCGATGGCTGATCGCCAGGAAAGCGGACCTCAAGGACCCACTCGCCGATGAAGACGTCCAGTCGTTCCAGCGCGTCCGCTCTGGTCTGCGTCACGACGGTAACTCCGCTCTTCCATGGCTGCTGTTCGGTTACTCCCTGGCTGCTGGTGACAGGCAGCGGACGGCGGCAAGACGCGGCGCTGCTCAGCGCCGGCACGCCCGCTCAGACCAGGGCGCGCGCCACGTTCTCGAGGTAGCTCATCGCCTCCTGCATGCCCGCTTCCATGCCTGAGTTGACATGCGCGTCGCGGTTGTCCTTGCTTTGGTGCTGCACGAGTATCGACAGCGTCGTCCGGCCGTCTCGCTCTGTGAATGTCGCCGTGCTCACCGCCTGCGCGTCCGGCATGCCCTCGAAGACTTCGGTGGATACCACCCGCTCTCCTGGCACTACCTCCTGGTACTGGCCGTGGAAGGCCACCTCGAATCCGCCGTTGGCAGTCATCACGTAGCGCCAGCTGCCACCCGGGCGGAGGTCCACTTCTACCGAGGTAACCTCGCCGCGGTCCCCGGCCCACCATCGCTTGATCAGTTCCGGCGTCGTCCACGCCCGGTAGACCAGGTGACGAGGCGCATCGAATTCTCTGGTGATGAGAATCTGGGTGTCCGTCGGGAGCGTCACTACCGCAGGGCCGCTACTGGTCATCGCTGTCTTCTCCATCGCTGTGATCTCCGTCCTCGGTGTTCACGGGGATTGCCTGCTTCAGTTCCGCCAGCACAATGTCCATCCGGGCGAAGCGCTCGGACCACAGGTCCTCGAAGTCCCTCACCCAGTCGTAGATCGGCTTGAGCGCGACGGCGTTGAGCCGGTACAGCCGCAGCCGTCCCTCGTCCCGTGCCGCCACCAGTCCCACCTCGCGCAGCACGCGCAGGTGCTTGGACACCAGCGGCTGCGGCAGGCCGAGCAGGGCGACCAGATCGCTGACTGAACGCTCCCCGGCGGCGATGGCGTTGAGGATCTGCCGGCGCCGGGGCTCGGCCACCGCGTTGAACGCGTCGGTTGTCGTTGCCGCCCGTGCCATGAACAAATCGTATGTCCATATGGGCATGCGTCAAGCGACAAGACTCTTCAGGCGCGCCACCGTTCGGGGGCTTCCGATAAGCGGGTCGCCGAATCGAGGTGCAACCGCACGCCGAACAGCGTGATCGCGTCACACTCGCCAGCCGCGTGAACGACGGTGGCGTCCTCGGCGTCAAGCACCGCCGCAGCGCCGGCGCCGATGACCTCAAGGCAGTCGCCCTCGATCAGCACGGCATTGTCCTCGTCGATGACGATGCCGAGGTACTCGGGATCCTGGACAACCGCGCTCAGCAGTCGCGGCAACCGACCGCGCCCGGCGAAATGCATATCGAGCGGAACGGGTTGCTACGGCTCAGCCGGTTGCGGCCGGACCTGCTGGCCGGCGACTTCGCGATCCTGCCAGAACCGACGGGCGCCGTGGGGGAGGGCGGCTGCCAGGGCACTGCGAGCCGGCGTCATCAGCGCCTGCGGCTCGAGCCCAAGTACGGGCCCGGTTCTTACACCCGCCGGCGAGACACCAGGCCCGGGCGCCTCCGCTGAATAAGACACCGTAGACATTTGTGCCTGTCAGGCCCGCGGCCCACAAGTATTCGTGATCATGGCAGCCATCGCAGCCACCAGGCAAGCGTCCCGTTGATCCATCTCGGTGCTCGAAAACCGAACGCCGGAAGTGCGGAAGCGCAACGGGCGGTCGTCGTAGCCGGAGAGCCCCCGCCGTCCACATCCTCCGCCTCGTCTTGGACCCGAGCGATCTACGACGCAGTGTTACGCGAGGTTACTTAGCGTCAACATCGCGGCGGCGCCTGGCGGACCCGCAGTCCGTTACCTAGTGCTAGCGGGCGCCTGAGGGCTGGGCGCCGGGCGCCGGGCGAACACCGCGGCGCGGCACCGAGCGCGGCCTTGACAGCTCATCGGGCAACTGCAGCAGCGGGTTCGTCGCGCTTGCGACGACATCACCTGCGATGTCGATGACCTTGCGGCCACGGCTCCGAGCTGCCTCCCTGAGCTGCTCGAACGCCTGCCGCGGCTTGATCCGGTGACGCTCGGCGAGCACGCCGATGGCTTGCTCGACCCGGATCCTGGTAGCCAGCGCATGCTCGAGCTGGGTCACGGTGGCACGAAGCCGGCCCATCTCGCCCGCGGTGCCAGGCTGGCTGGACGGCTTCGCAGGCGCTGCCTGCGCTGCGCCGTTCTCTGCAGCCAGCAGATCGGCAAGGATCATGGCGCAGGTCAGATCGGGCAGGTCTTCACTCCCGACGCGCCAGCCATCTTTCGTGCGCCGCACGACGGTGTCGTCCTGCACGAACGCGGCAACCGCCGCGATATCCGGCAGGGTGACATCGGCCATTGTGCTGTGCATCACACCGGACTTGACGGCACCGCGAGTGGTATCGGCCGGAGCCGGCTCCGGGGCGCCCTGACTTGCCGGGACGGGCCCGGGGGTGGTCGCGCCGAGGGTGACCTGGCCTGCTGATTTAGCCGGGCTCGCGTGCCGGCCGCGCTTGCGTGTCATCGGGTACCAGCTAGCTCGCCCAGGCGCTGCTTGACCTCGGCCGCGGACGGGTTAGTGAGCGCGCTGCCATCAGGGAATACGACGGTGGGGACGGTCTGAAATCCACCGTTGACCGACATGACGAAGTCGGCTGCCGCTGGGTCTTCCTCGATGTTGACCTCAGTCATCTCGATCCCTTCTGCTGCCAGCTGGCTCTTAAGCCGACGGCAGAAAGCGCACCACGTTGTGGTGTACATCGTCAGCGACTGCGGCACCTTGCTCTCCCTCTTCGGCGTGCTTCCCAACTAAATTTAGGCTAACGCCGGTAGCTGTTGTGCACTTCCCTGCCCATCGCAGGCATGCGAAGTGCAAACAAACGTAAAACGACGCCGTATCGGCAGGCCCACTCGGTGGCCCCTGGCCACCATCATGACTGACGGGAGATCTGTGCAGGTGAGCGAGGGGCAGGACCGGGCGAGCAGTGAGCCGCTTTCCGCGTCCCTCAGCGGGCCCGAGGCGGTACTGGCCAACCTGGATCCCGAGCAGCGGGAGGTTGCGCTGGCCGCTCGCGGCCCGGTCTGTGTGCTGGCCGGCGCTGGCACCGGCAAGACGCGCGCGGTGGCACACCGCATTGCCTACCTCGCGGCGACGGCCCAAGCCGACCCGGCCCGGGTGCTCGCCGTCACTTTCACGACCAGGGCGGCGGGCGAGCTTCGCGGACGGCTGCGTCAGCTTGGCCAGCTCGTTCCCGGCACGGCTCTTGACAAGGTGCAGGCCAGAACTTTCCACTCAGCGGCGCTGAGGCAACTCACTCACTTCTGGCCCGCGACGGTCGGCGGTGCGGCACCGCGCGTGCTCGAGTCCAAGATCAGCTTGCTCGCTGAAGTGGCCCGCCGCCTGCAGATCTCGGCCGGGCTGCCGGAGCTGCGGGACGCGGCGAGTGAGATCGAATGGGCAAAGGTTACGCAGGTCAGACCCGATGAGTACGTCGCGGCTAGCACCAAGGCCGGCCGGACGCCGCCGCTGGATGCGGTCGCGCTGGCCAGGATCTACGCGAGCTACGAGGAGCTGCGCACTGAGCGTCACCTGGTGGACTTCGAGTCAGTGCTCGAGCTGACCGCGGCCATCCTGGCCGAGTACCCGGTTGCTGCTCGTTCCGTCCGGGATAGGTACACCTGCTTCGTCGTGGACGAGTATCAGGACGTAAACCCGTTGCAAAAACTGCTACTCGATATGTGGCTCGGCGGCCGGGATGAGATCTGCGTGGTAGGCGATCCGCGCCAGACGATCTACTCCTTCACGGGCGCGACGCCGGCATACCTGACCGGCTTCCCGGCCGAGTTCCCGGCTGCGAGGGTGATCCGGCTGGTGCGCAATTACCGGTCGACGCCTGAGGTCGTCGCACTCGCCAACAAGCTGGTGGCGGCCGCCGGGCGGTCTGGCCCTGGATCACTGGTCGCCCAGCGCCCTGCCGGTCCCGCTGCGCGGCTGACTGAGCACGCCGACGAGCCGGCCGAGGCTGCCGACGTGGCACGGCAGGTACGGACGCTGGTCAAGGCCGGCACGCCGGCCGCCGAGATCGCTGTACTGGTCAGGACCAACGCGCAAACTGCGGCATACGAGCAAGCGCTGGCGGATGCCGGCGTGCCGTTCCAGCTGCGTGGCGCTGAGCGCTTCTTCGACCGCGACGAGGTACGCCAGGCGGTCGGGTTGCTGCGAGCCGCGGCCCGCTCAGCCACGACTGGCGACGATCCGGCCGCCGAGGTCAGGCCGATCCTGGCCAGCATCGGCCTGACTGCCCGGCCGCCAGGCGGTCGCGGAACCGCCCGCGATCGCTGGGAGTCGCTGGAGGCGCTGGCGCAACTCGCGGCGGCCTTCTTCGTCGCGAATCCGGAGGCCGGCCTGGCCGACTTGTCAGCCGAGCTGGCGGTTCGCAGTGCAATCGGTCACGCGCCGGCAATGGCCGGGGTCACGCTTGCCTCGTTGCACTCGGCCAAGGGGCTGGAATGGCAGGCGGTCTTCCTGGCCGGCCTCACCGACGGTACGGTGCCGATCGTCTACGCGCAGACCGACGAAGCAGTGGAGGAAGAGCGCCGGCTGCTCTATGTCGGGATTACCAGGGCGCGCGAGCGGCTCTACCTGTCCTGGGCACTTGCCAGGACGCCGGGCGGGCGCCGAACCCGGAGGCCGTCCAGATTCCTCGCAGACCTGAGCGGCCGGGGCGTGCGGGCCAGCGAGCGCGCGGCGGCCGGCCGCCGGTCCGGCTCGCCCGCCTCGCGGCCGGAGGGTGCGGGTCCGGCTCCCGGCGATCCGCTTTTCGGCCGGCTCAGGGAATGGCGGCTGGCAGTCAGCAAAGAGCAGGGCGTGCCGGCCTACGTTGTGTTCTCGGACGCCACCCTGCAGGCGATCGCCGCGGCGCGGCCGGCCAGCAGGAGCGAGCTTGCCGGCATCCCCGGAGTCGGCGCTGTCAAGCTCGACCGGTACGGTGCGGCAGTGCTCGAACTATGCGCGGCTGCCGCGCCTCCAGCGGCCGCTGGCGGCCAGGCGGCGCAATGACCAAGGCGCTCGATGAGGTAATCGATCTGCTGGACCTGGAGCAGATCGAGCAGGACATTTTCCGCGGCGACAGCCCGGAGGGGGAGCGCCGGCAACGCGTGTTCGGCGGGCAGGTGGCAGGCCAGGCACTCGTAGCCGCCGGTCGTACGGTGCCATCGGACCGGCCCGTGCACTCCCTGCATGCTTACTTCATCCGGCCCGGTGACCCCACGGTCCCGCTGGTGTACATCGTGGAGCGCGTCCGCGACGGGCGTTCGTTTACGACCCGCAGGGTCAGCGCTGTACAGCACGGCAAGACGATCTTTACGCTCTCCGCCTCGTTCCAGCGCGGCGAGCCAGGGCTCGAGCATGCCGACTCGATGCCGGCGGTGCCAGGCCCAGAGGACGTCGAGCCGACGGCTGACCGGTTGCGCAGGCTGCGCGGGGCTTCTTCCGACGAGGACTCGTGGCGCGGGCCGATTGATATCAGGTACGTCGGCCCGCTATCGGCTGAGGCGGCGCGCGACCCGTCGCTGATCTCGTCGCGCAGCGTGGTCTGGCTGCGAGCCGACGGGGATCTGCCGGACGATCCGCTGCTGCATGTCTGCCTCATGACCTACGCATCCGACATGACCTTGCTGGACACGGTCCTACTGGCGCACGGTGTGTCCTGGGGCGATGGCGTTATCGCAGGTGCAAGCCTGGACCACGCGATGTGGTTCCACCGCCCGTTCCGGGCTGACCAGTGGCTCCTGTACGTCCAGGACTCACCGATTGCCAGCGGTGGCCGTGGCCTGGCGAGGGGCGAGGTCTATACCCGCGAAGGGGAGCTCGTCGTGTCTGTGGTTCAGGAGGGGCTCCTGCGGCTGCGTAAGCCGACCTGATGGCGGGCAAGCTCGGTTGATAACGGTCCGGCGGCAGCCGGACTACAAAGAAGTCGCAGGTAGAAAAAGAGTTGCCGCGGCCAAGGGGGCGTACGTAGGCTTCTCCTTGTCCGCACGCCGACCCACTGTGCCCGAGAGGAGGTGCCCGAAATGCTGAACATCACACTGGCCGAGGTGACGCCAGGCAACACGGTTTCGACCAGCCCGGTTCTGACCAGCCCGGTTCTGACCAGCCCGGTTCTGACCAGCACGGTCCTAGCCAACACAGTTGCTGAGGTGTACGCCCCGCCGGCCCCTAAGCGACCGCTCGCCGGATTCGGCGCGGGCGCCTTCCCGTGTGACGGCGCCTGGGTTGGCTCGTCTGCTAACCAGCTGACCGCACGGCCAGTGTTGCGGCGCGTCCGGAGTGCTTTCGCTGCCGTTCGGCCAGTCCACGCACGGACGGCTGACGCCTTCGGCGGCGCCTTCCGGAGCAGCAGTGTCGGCAGCAACCCGATCACCATCGGTGCCGGCATGGCTGACACCAGGAATGGCGGCGCCCAGCAGCTCAACCAGTCGACCCGCATTTACCCGGTTAGCCCGGGTGGAGTGGGTCCGCATCCGGCGAGGGAACCGGATCCGGTCTAACAAAGACCGGCCAGATCCCCTCCAGGCCGCGGACCCGACAAAGGGTCCGCGGCCTTCGTTATGCGAGGCCACAGATTGTCAGAGGCATGAGAGAAGCTCGACGAGTAGTGGAGAGGGGTTGGCACCGATGCAGTGGCCCGGCACAACCGCCGTGCTGGAGGGACTAGCCGACGTTCCCGGTGGCGCGGAGCTCAGCAACCAGGCGTTCGACAGCCAGGTGTTCGCGAGCGCTGAGCTTCCGTGCAGGGATGATCCGGAATTGTTCTTCGCGGAATCACCAGACGACGTTGAATTCGCGAAATCGCTGTGCGGGAGCTGCGCGGCGAGGATGGTCTGCCTTGCCGGGGCAATCGCCCGCGCCGAGCCATGGGGCGTCTGGGGCGGCGAGCTGTTCCTGAGAGGCGAGATTGTCCCGCGCAAGCGGCCGCGGGGACGTCCGCGCAAGGACGCGGTTGCGGCCTGACTAGGGCCGGTGCCGCACTGAACCGACAAAGACGATGGGAAGGTGCGACGTGTATATGCAAGCGGAACTGGCACGCGAGCGACAACACGGGCTGCTCGCGGAGGCTGCTGCGCAGCGGGAGGCGCAGCGGGCAGAACTCTACGGCAGGATCTTCCGCCAGGCTGAGCGGGCCGAGCGCCGGCAGCTCAGTCAGCGTGATCAGGCCATACAGCTGAGGGGCCGGCTCGAGAAGTTGGTGTCGGCGATCTAGCCACTGGGGCCCGGGTAAGCTAACAGGCTTCCCGGGCCTCCATGGCGTCTGCGGCCCCGTTGACATCTGCGGCAATGGCCGCGCGGTTGATTCCGCTGCCGCTGCGCGCCGGGTCGGCGCTTGGACCGTAACCCGGTACCCAGCGGAGTACCTCGGCCCGGAATGCCCCTGTGCATTCCAGCTGGCACAGCACGCCGATGCCGGCCGTTGAGACCCGGTGAATCAGCACGTAGGAGGGCGGCAAGTTGAGCCGCCTGGCGACGTTGGCGGTCCGGAGATCGGTCATGCGGGCTGCCTCGCCACGCATCCACTCCCGGCTGAAGGCGAACGTATCCTCTCGCGACGGCTCGGCTAGCGGCGCAAGAAACGCGCGCAGCTCGTCGAGATCGATCGTGGTGCCGGGTCGCAGGAAGCCGTGTTCGCGCAGATCCTGCTCGACTTCCTCGATCTCGCCGTCGTTGTGCATGAGCCAGAGCAACCGCCCGAAGATCAGTGGCAGCCCGTCAGGGAGCCTGTCGACGGCTCCGAAGTCGAGCACGCCGAGGCGCCCGTCTGGTAGTAGCCGGAAATTGCCAGGGTGCGGGTCCGCGTGCAGGAGACCGGCTCTGGCAGGCCCGGAGAACAGGAACCTGACCAGCAGGATGCCGGCCGCGTCGCGTTGCTGCTGGGTACCGGATGCGATTACCTGCGCTAGCGGCGTGCCAGCCATCCATTCGCTGACCAGCACGTGATCGGTGGCGAGTAGCACCTGCGGAATCGCGATGTCCGCGTCCCCTGCAAAGGCATCGGCGAACGCCTGCTGCGACTCGCCCTCAAGCCGGTAGTCGAGTTCCTCGACGACCCTGGCCCTCAGTTCCTCCAGCATTGGCTTCACGTCCAGCCCGGGCATCAGCACGCCGAACAGCCTGCCCACGCGGCTGAGCTGGGTGAAGTCGTTGCTGAGCGCGCGCCCTGCGCCCGGGTACTGGATCTTCACCGCGACCGGGCGGCCATCGTGCCAGACCGCGCGGTGCACCTGGCCGATCGACGCGGCTGCAGCCGGCTCGTCGCCGAACTCAGCGAAATGTGCGCGCCAGTCTGTGCCGAGGTCGGCTGCGAGTACCTTGTGCACCGTTGCAGCGGGCAGCGGCGGTGCCGACTCTTGCAGCCTGGTCAGGGTGGCCCGGTACGGGCCGGCGATCTCCGGCGGCAGCGCGGCTTCGAAGATCGACAGTGCCTGCCCTAGCTTGAGAGCGCCGCCTTTCAACTCGCCGAGCACGCGGAAGATCTGCTCAGCGGTCCGCTGCTGCAGTTCTTGCGCGACAATCTCGGCTGGCCGGCCGCCTATCCGCTTGCCCAGCCCGAGCGCAGCCCGGCCGGCCACTCCCACCGGCAGCGAGGCCAGTTTGGCCGTTCTGATTACAGCACGCTGCGGCAGATCGCTCATGATCTCCATTGTCGGCTAAGCCAGGCGGCGCTTCTACCGGGCTGGCGCCCGGCATTGCGCCGCGCGGGGCTGAACCCGGCGTGCCAGCGGTCCGTTCATGGCGTTGGACGCTGCTAGATGGCACGTCAACGGCCACTGGGAGGCACGAAGACATGATTTACCGGCTGCTCGTCGCCGCGGGAGTTGTCGCGATCGTGGCCGGAGTCACATTTGCGCTGCAAGGCTTCGGCGTGGTCGGCGGCAGCGTGATGTCCGGCAGCTCACTGTGGGCGGTGCTCGGGCCGCTCATCGCGCTGGCCGGACTGCTAGCAGTCGTCGCCGGCGTGCGCAGACTGCGGTCGCCTGGCGGGACTCGCGGCTGACTG
>Ga0335075_10008004_pt1 | contig 16240 bp, 19 predicted proteins | sample Lox_Sample_24_FD_206723 | JGI IMG/M metagenome (GOLD analysis project Ga0335075, IMG submission 206723) | Soil microbial communities from Loxahatchee National Wildlife Refuge, Florida, United States - Lox_Sample_2.4 | ecosystem: Environmental > Terrestrial > Soil > Wetlands | place: USA... | reverse complement strand
TGCGTTCCATCTGGAAGGGTTCGATCTCCTTCGGACTGGTCAACGTCCCGGTCAAGGTGTACAGCGCGACCGAGGACCACGACATCAAGTTTCATCAGGTGCACGCCAAGGACAATGGCCGCATCCGCTACAAGCGGGTGTGCGAGGTATGCGGGGAAGTCGTCGAATTCCGCGACATCGCGCGCGCATACGAATCCGACGACGGTCAGATGGTGGTGATCACCGACGACGACATCGCGACGCTGCCCGAAGAGCGCAGCCGCGAAATCGAAGTGCTGGAATTCGTCCCGGCCAACGAACTCGATCCGATGATGTACGACCGCAGCTACTTCCTCGAGCCCGATGGCAAGTCCACCAAATCGTATGTGCTGCTCGCCAAGACGCTGGCCGAGACCGACCGGGTGGCGATCGTGCATTTCGCCCTGCGCAACAAGACCCGCCTTGCGGCGTTGCGGGTCAAGGACTTCAGCAAGCGCGAGGTGATGGTGATCCACACATTGCTGTGGCCGGATGAGATCCGCGACCCCGACTTCCCGGTGCTGGACAAGAAGGTCGACATCAAACCCGCCGAGCTCAAAATGGCCGGGCAGGTCGTCGAGTCGATGGCCGACGACTTCAACCCGGATCGCTATCACGACGACTACCAGGAACAATTGCGCGAGTTAGTGCAGGCCAAACTCGAAGGCGGAGAGGCCTTTACCACCGAGGAGCGGCCCAAGGAGCTCGACGAGACCGAAGACGTCTCGGATCTGCTCGCGAAGCTTGAGGCCAGCGTCAAGGCACGATCCGACGGCGGCAAGGCTCCGGCGAAGAAGGCCGCCAAGGCGCCGGCGAAGAAGGCTCCCGCCAAGAAGGCGGCCGCCAAAAAGACACCGGCGAAGAAGGCGGCGGCGAAGGCAGGCTCTAAGTCCTGACTGGACCGCGATCGAATGACGGGATCTAGAGAACAGGCGACTGCGACTGGGTTCGCGGTTTAAGCTGTAGGCGCCGCCACGCGGGAGCCTCTAAGTCCGAGAAGGTCGGGTGAGGGCGATACCTCGAAACCTCGACGAGCCTACCGGGGATCCCCGTACCGCTCATTTGCCCCCTCTACGGCAGCATTACATTAAAGACGTTGAAACACGACTGCCAGCTCTGGAGGACGAACTTCGCGCGGCAGGCGAATCTGAAGAGCGGATCGCCCGAGCGATGCACGCGCTGCGACGCGAGATCGGCGAAGAGTACAAGAACCTGACCCCGGAGGCGGAAAGACATAAAATATACGGCCGGAACATCGAGAAGTACGGTGACCCCTTGGGGCCGTCTTTCCAGTTACTCAGGGACCAAGGTAAGACGTATGCGCAAATCATCGAGAGCGCGAAGCGAGTCGGCGGTGCGGACTTCGGCTGGAATCCAAAAAAATAATGGATAAAATACATCTGCTTTCGCATGACCGGTGGTACGAGATGGCGAACTACGATCCGGCGACACGCGCCATCATCGATGTCTACCGTCCTGAGACCGAGATATCCGAAATCCCGCGATCGGGCAATTTTGGAACACTCGGCAGAGAACGACTCATCGTTCGAGCAACTGGAATTGATGAAATAAAGATTGGCTTCGAGCAAGACTCGGAGTTTGACCTTCGCGAAGCATACATAGAGTGGGAGCGATCTGACAGCGGTCACACCTTTTTCAGGCTGTTTCACGATAATTACCGGCACCAAGTTGAATACGAAGTCCCCGTAACCCAAGATGACTGGGAAACGTATGGCGAGCTGGAAGATTTCGACTTTGGCCTCTGGGTGCTGAATGTCAAAAACTCATTCGAGCGTCAGCGTATTCTGCTTGACCGTTGGACCGAATCGCTAAACAGGCGATAACCGCGCGCGTCGCCGCTATACCCCTAGCTACTGGCTTCGTCGCATTTCGAACGTGATGTTGCGCAGTTCTGCCGCGAGATTGGTCCGTGCTGCGGCTTCCCACCGCTGATAACCGTCCGGTGTGCGAAAAAGCCTAGGTGCCGCGAGCAGCGCCTGCAGAACGTGCGAGCGGCCCCGAAGGAAATCTTCGTTGGTGAGGTGCGCGTATTCGGCGCGGACCGCCTGGGTGTACTGGTTGTATCGATCGGGATTTTCCCCCAAAATCGCGAGGTCGCTATCGCAAAGTGTCTCGCCGTTGCGGTCAGCATCACTTGGATTATGGTCCGCGGTCAGCCGAACCAATCTCGCGACTTCGCGGACATATGCTGAGTTGAGGCCCAGTGCGCTGAGATCGTTCTCTGCTCGGCGCGCACTATTCTCTTCATCATCGTGCCGGCAATCGTAGACAGCGTCGTGATACCAGCCGGCTAATCGAACAAGGTCGGGGTCCGTAGCATTGTCGGCTAGCTCATCGATGTGAGCCAGAACCTCCCGTAAATGATCAATATTGTGGTGGCGCCGGTGCGGTTGGCCCCAGTCAGCCAAAAGCGATCGGCCCACATCTGCCACCTCGACTGACGAGCTAAACCTTTCAAGCAACAGGCACCAAGCATGGATTAGGTCCGTTGTATCGCTGTCCATGTCACTCGGTCTTTTTAGCTTGTCACCCAGGATCGTTGCCATGCCGACGGCGCATACTCGCCGAATCGTAACTGATCCAAGGCTTCGCGCCAGCCTAGGCTGCAGCGGCGCAGCGGGCTCCCTGCTCGGCCGACAGCCGCTCGGCTCGATGCTGGCGCCGACAGGACAACTAGGAAAACAACTAGAACGTGTTTCAGAAACGCGCACCCCGGCCGGGCACGCCTTGTTACGGTGGCGCCCGTGATCCTGGACAAATTCCGACTCGACTCTCAAGTCGCCGTCGTCACCGGTGGCGGCCGCGGACTTGGCGCGGCGATCGCCCTGGCCTTCGCGGAGGTCGGCGCCGACGTTGTCATCGCCTCGCGCACCCAATCCGAACTAGAGGCCGTCGCCGACCAAGTCCGTGCCGCGGGACGTCGCGCCCACGTCGTCGCCACGGACTTGGCTCACCCCGAAGTGACCGCGGAGCTGGCCGGCCAGGCCGTCGAAGCGTTCGGACGGCTGGACATCGTCGTCAACAACGTCGGCGGCACCATGCCCAACGCGCTGTTGAGCACGTCGACGAAAGATCTCAAGAGCGCGTTCACGTTCAACGTGGCCACCGCCCACGCGTTGACCATCGCCGCGGCGCCGCTGATGCTCGAGCACTCCGGCGGCGGCAGCATCATCAACATCACCTCGACGATGGGACGGGTGGCCGGCCGCGGTTTCGCCGCCTACGGCACCGCCAAGGCTGCGCTCGCCCACTACACCCGGCTGGCCGCGCTGGACCTGTGCCCGCGGATTCGGGTCAACGCCATCGCGCCGGGCTCGATCGCCACCTCGGCGCTGGACATCGTCGCCTCCAACGACGAGCTGCGCAAGCCGATGGAAAAGGTGACACCGATGCGCCGACTCGGCGAACCTGACGAGATCGCCGCCGCTGCAGTGTATTTAGCGTCCCCGGCAGGCGCCTATCTGACCGGCAAGGTGATCGAAGTCGACGGCGGCATCACCTTCCCCAACCTCGACCTACCGATCCCGGACCTGTGAGCGGAACTATGAGCAAAGCCATTCGCGTCGCCCAGATCGGCACCGGCAACGTCGGCGTGCATGCGCTGCTGGCACTGATCGGCAATCCGCAGTTCGAGCTCACCGGCGTGTGGGTGTCGTCGGAAGCCAAGGCCGGCAAGGACGCCGGAGAGCTTGCCGGACGGCAGGATTCGACCGGCATCACCGCAACCACCGATCTGGATGCGGTGCTTGCCACCAACCCGCAGTGCGCGGTCTACACCGCGATGGCCGATAACCGGCTGCCTGACGCTCTCGACGATTACCGGCGCATCCTGGCCGCCGGGGTCAACGTCGTCGGCAGCAGCGCTGTCTTCCTGCAGTACCCGTGGGAAGTGCTCCCGCAGGAAATGCTCGCGCCGATCGAAGATGCTGCCCGGGAAGGTAATTCAAGCCTGTTCGTCAACGGCATCGATCCCGGATTCGCCAACGACCTGATACCGCTGGCGCTGGCCGGCACCTGCCAGAACATCGAGCAGATCCGCTGCATGGAGATCGTCGACTACGCCACCTACGACAGCGCGACCGTCATGTTCGACGTGATGGGATTCGGCAAACCGATCGACGAGATCCCGATGCTGTTGCAACCGGGCGTGCTGAGCCTGGCCTGGGGCTCGGTGGTGCGGCAGCTGGCCGCCGGGCTGGGTCTCGAACTCGACACGGTGGAAGAAATGTACGTGCGCGAGCCGGCACCCCAGGACTTCGACATCGCGTCCGGCCATATCCCTAAGGGCAGCGCCGCCGCGCTGCGGTTCGAGGTACTCGGATTGGTCGACGGCGATCCCGTCGTCGTCCTGGAGCACGTCACCCGATTGCGCGAAGACCTATGCCCGGACTGGCCGCAACCCGCACAGCCCGGTGGTTCCTACCGCATCGAGATCACCGGCGAACCGTCGTACGGCGTCGACATCTGCTTGAGCAGCCCCAACGGCGACCACAATCACGCCGGACTGGTGGCCACCGCGATGCGCGTCGTCAACGCCATCCCCGCTGTGGTGGCCGCCCCGCCGGGGATCCGAACCACGCTGGATCTGCCGCTGGTCACCGGACGCGGCCTCTACACCGCGGGCTGAATGTTTCGGCTAACCTAACTTTCTTATTCGTCGAATGAAAGTGGGTTAGGTGACGCAGGGGACCCGCGACGGGCTCAAAACGAGCTGGTATCTGCTCGGCCCGGCATTCGTCGCCGCGATCGCCTACGTCGACCCGGGCAATGTCGCGGCCAATGTCAGCGCCGGCGCACAGTTCGGCTTCTTGCTGCTGTGGGTCATCGTCATCGCGAACGTGATGGCCGGGCTCGTCCAGTACCTGTCGGCGAAACTGGGGCTGGTGACCGGGCGCTCGCTGCCGGAAGCCATCGGAGCGCAGCTCAGTCGCCGGGTCCGGCTGGCTTTTTGGGCGCAGGCCGAGATCGTCGCGATGGCCACCGACGTGGCCGAGGTGATCGGCGGGGCGATCGCACTGCACATCCTGTTCGGCCTGCCACTGTTGGTCGGCGGGGTGATCACCGGGGTGGTGTCGCTGCTGCTGCTACGGATCCAGGACCAGCGCGGCCAGCAGCTGTTCGAACGAGTCATCACCGGATTACTGCTGGTGATCGCGATCGGCTTCACCGCCAGTTTCTTCGTCGCCACACCGCCTCCCGACGCCGTGATCGGCGGGCTGGTGCCACATTTCCGCGGGAAGGAGAGCGTGCTGCTGGCGGCCGCCATCCTCGGCGCGACGGTCATGCCGCACGCGGTATACCTGCATTCCGGGATGGCCCGCGACCGGCATGGCCATCCCGATCCCGGCCCGGATCGGCGGCGGCTGCTGCGCGTCACCCGGTTGGACGTCGGGCTGGCGATGGTGGTGGCCGGCGGAGTCAACGCGGCCATGCTGCTGATCGCTGCGCTCAACATGCGCGAGCGCGGTCGCACCGGTTCCATCGAAAGCGCGTACACCGCGGTGCGCGACACCGTCAGCCCGACGATCGCGGTGTTGTTCGCGATCGGACTACTGGTTTCGGGGTTGGCGTCGGCATCGGTCGGCGCCTACGCCGGCGCGATGATCATGCAGGGATTGCTCTACCGGTCGGTTCCGATGCTGTTGCGTCGGCTGGTGACGCTGGCGCCCGCGCTGGTGATCCTCGCGCTGGGTTTCAACCCGACCCGAACGCTGGTGCTGTCGCAGGTCGTGCTGTCGTTCGGCATTCCCTTCGCGCTGCTTCCGTTGGTTCGGTTGACCGGCGACCGGGCGCTGATGGGAGACGACGCCAACCATCGCGTGACGAGCGCGATCGGATGGGTGGTCGGCGTGATGATCAGTCTGCTCAATGCGGTGCTGATCTACCTCACCGTGAGCGGCTCGGCCTGAAAGCGATTCAGGCTGCATGAACAGTGCAGTTCTGATGTAGGCGTGGGCGACAAGGCGGTAGGCGCTTCGTCGGTGCCTTTGGTCATTTCGGCTTGCCTTCCTTCGGCCCTGACAATCGCGGCCGCCCTCAGTGATTCTGCTGGTGGGTACATAGCCGATCAGAAACGAACTGAGATGTTGCAACCACCACGTCGCGGGATCTTGGTAGGCGTTGACGGCTCAGCGGCGGCACTGGACGCCGTCCGGTGGGCGGCCCATGACGCCGCGCTGCGGAATGTGCCGCTGACCTTGGTCCATGTCGTCAACGCCCCCGTGCCGGGGTCATCCCAGGTCCCCACGCCGGCCGGCGTCAGGCAATGGCAGGAAACGCGGGCACGCGAATTCATCAAGTCCGCTATCAAGGTCGCTGAAGAGAGCACCGGTAACCACGGTCCAGTGCAGATCGATAGCAAGGTGTTTTATTCGGCCACCGTCCCGACGCTCGTCGGCCTTTCCGAAGAGGCGGAGATGGTCGTAGTGGGCTATCGGGGGCATGGCGGCGTGTTGGTCCGCACCTTCCTTGGCTCGGTGAGTTCGGGATTGGTTTACCACGCGCATTGCCCAATCGCCGTGATCCACAACGACGAACCGCTGGTCGCGAATGTCGCACGGGCGCCCGTGCTGGTGGGCATCGACGGCTCGCCGGCGTCGGAAGCAGCGACTGCGATTGCATTCGACGAAGCGTCACGGCGAGGTGTCGGCTTAGTGGCCCTGCACGCCTGGAGTGATCTGCGGGTTTCCGACCTAAAAGAGTTGTTCCCGAACTTTGATTGGGACACTCACCTATCCGAAGAGGAGGAGACGCTCGCTGAACGGCTGGCGGGTTGGCACGAACGCTATCCCGACGTCGGGATCCGTCGCACAATCGAGGTTGGTGAGCCGGCGCGTCCGCTGCTCGAAGCGTCGAAACGGGCGCAACTGATGGTGGTCGGCAGCCACGGCGGCGGCGGGTTCCCTGGCATATTGCTGGGCTCGGTCGGGGCGGCGGTCGTCAACAGGGCCAAGATCCCTGTGATCGTGGCGCGTCAGGCCTGACGGCGGGCCGACGAGTACTGGCGATCGGAAAGAAATTGCCCCGATAATGAATATCAGGGCTATTGGCAATTCGTAACTCGGGCAGTCGAATTGGCTGGCCGGCATAAATCAACCGGCAATCGCGTCCGAGGATCTGATCTCGACCGGGTCATCGGGGTTGAAGTAACGCTCTGTTCCGTCGGTGAACTTCACGGTGCACACTTCGGGCAGCAGGCTGCCCTCGTGAGGAGGCGACTCGCAGACAACCCGTGTTTTGACCCGCTTCCAGGCATCGTCGCCTTCGCCATACTCGCGGACGAAATACCCAGGGAGGCGGTTGGTGAGGTCGACTGCCCGCATGCGGAGGACTCGGCCCGGTGAGGTCGGCATAGCCAGAGTATGACGCTAGGTCCCCGACGGTGCTGACCTAGCTGGCCGTGCGCGGCTCGGCGTAGAGCATGGGCTTCGGCTCGATCGGCGAGCGGAGCTGCAGCAGTTCGTCCAACAGGGCATCCATCTGACTTACCGGCGGCAGTACTCCGCCCCGCTGACGATAAGCGCTGCGAACGCTGACCAGCAATCGCAATTCACGTTCGATCGTGTCCCGATCCCGCGTGCTGTCATCTGCCGAAGCGCTCATTGAGGCATCCTTGCACCGAAAGGTTAACGCCGACAGCAGGACGCGCCGGATTTAACCTCCCGGTCACTGCCCGATCAGATCACCGTGTTGGCGTCGCCGTCCAAGAGTTGTTGGGGGACTTGACTGAACACGTAGTTTCCCCCGACAGGGTTCACAGTAAACACCCAGATGACGTCGAAGCGGTCGTCGGGCCACCGGCCCGGGATGGCGGTGCCTTCGACGGTGGGAAATCCCGCGACGAGCGCCGGGATCGCTACGTGTTCGTAGCAGACCAACACCACCTCGGCGCCGCTGGACAAAACCGCGTCGGCGAACGGGCCCTCCTGCCCGAGAAGGGCGGGCGACTGAATCGGAATGTCGAGCCGGCGGCTGAGACCCAGGATGGTCTCGTACGGGCGGTGAATCTCCGTCACCGCCGCGTCCCCATAGGCCGTTGCATACAACGCCGCCGGAGTGCGCAGCCCCACCTTCGGCGCGACCGGCGGGCTGAACAGCACGGTCAGCGCTCCAGACCGTTGCCACCCTCTCGACGACAGTGAATTTTGGTTCTGATTGCCGTCGACATCGACGCCGAACGGCGGCCCCGCCGAGTCGGGCGGCTTCTCGCCGTGCCGAACGACGTAGATCTGCTGTGGCAGCTGGGTCGGTTGCCCCGGCTGCCCCGCGGCTCGGGGCGTGCCGACGGTGGCGACCGAGGTGGACGCCACCGCCCCGGCGAATATCCCGCCGATCATGCCGATCGCCCCGCGCCGCGACACCGGGGCGGTGGCCAACCGCCCAGTCAACTGGTCGAAGCGATCCTCGGTCAAGGCCCCATTGAAGCGCATGACCAGCCCCGGTGATGAGTAATCGCCCCTTCGTGGGCCAGATACTTCGCCCCGCTAACATCGAAGACGTGCCGGCTCGCCGTCATATCTACTTTGCGTACGGGTCGAACCTGTGTGTGCAGCAGATGGCGCGACGCTGTCCCGACGCCATCAATCCCCGGCGGGCGGTGCTCGCTGACCACGACTGGCTGATTAATCAGCGCGGCGTGGCCACCGTCGAGCCGTTCGACGGCGTGGAAGTACACGGAGTCGTCTGGCAGCTCTCCGATCACGACCTGGCCACCCTGGACAGCGCCGAGGGCATGCCGTGGCGCTATCGGCGCGACCAACTGACCGTGCACACCGACGACGGGCCATCGGATGCCTGGGTTTACATCGACCACCGCGTGCATCCGGGTCCGCCACGACCTGGCTACCTCGAACGCATCATCGACGGAGCGGTGCATCACGCGTTGCCGCAGCGCTGGATCGACTTCCTGCGCCGATGGGATCCCGCTCGTTGGCACAGGCTTTATGGCCCACGGTCACGGCCCACAACGCCTGCGCCACAGTCACTTTCCGAGTTGCTAGCCGAGCCCGGGGTCTTCGAGGAAAGCAGGCTGCGGTCGCGATTCGGCTTTCTCGCCATTCACGGCGGCGGCCTGGAGGAGATGACCGACGTGATCGCCGAACGAGCCGCCGATGCAGCCGACGCGTCGGTGTATATGGTGCGACATCCCGAACGCTATCCACATCACTTGTCGTCGGCTCGCTTCCGGGTGGGCGAATCGGCCCGACTCGCGGAGTTCCTCAACCACGTCGACATAACGATCTCGCTGCACGGCTATGGGCGGATCGGCCGCGGCACACAGCTGTTGGCCGGGGGCAGCAACCGCGCACTGGCCGCGCACGTCGCCGGCCACCTCGACCTGCCCGGCTATCAGGTCGTCACCGACATCGACCAGATCCCGCTCGAGCTGCGCGGGCTGCACCCGCACAACCCGGTCAACCGGACCCGCGACGGCGGAACCCAGCTGGAATTGCCAAGCCGGGTCCGCGGCATCAGCCCGCGCAGTCCGCTCCCTGGCGACGACGGGTTGTCACCGGTGACTTCTGCTCTGGTGCAAGGCTTGTCAGCCGCCGCGCGGTCCTGGAAACTGCGCTGAGGAACAACAAACACGATCGGAGTTGGTTGATGGCACGTGACTTTCGGTTTTCGATAGGCATCCACAGCGCCAAGTCAGGCGCCGCACTGCGGGACAAGGCGCGACGTTTGGAGGATGCCGGATTCGACGGGATCCATCTTCCCGACCACCTCGGCGCGCCGGCGCCGTTCCCGGTGCTGACCGCAATCGCGGCGGCCACTTCCACCGTGCGGCTGGGGACCTACGTGCTTAACGCAGGCTTCTACAAGCCGGCGCTGTTGGCTCGCGACGCGGGCGCCGTCAACGATCTCAGCGACGGCCGACTCGAACTCGGCCTCGGCGCGGGCTACGTGCGGGAGGAATTCGAAGCTGCCGAGCTGCCATACCCGAGCGCCGGCCAACGCGTCGACTACCTCGAGCACGTCACCGCCTACCTGAAGGAGCACCTGGCAGAAGTGCCGATCCTGATCGCCGGCAACGGAAAGCGAATACTGACAATCGCCGCCCAGCAGGCCGACATCATCGGCCTGACCGGTGCCGACGACGCCGGGGCCGGCAACTCGCTCGCCGAACGCGTCGAGTTCGTCCGCGCCGCCGCCGGTGACCGGTTCGCTGATCTCGAGCTGAACCTGGCGATCACCGGGGTGTCGGACAGCTCCGGGAAACCCGACCTGAAGATGACGCGCAGGTATGCGCCCCACCTGTCCGACGAGCAGTTGCTCGCACTGCCCGCCGTACTGAGCGGATCGCCCCGCGACATCGCCGATACCTTGCGCGGCTATCGCGAAACCTATGGGCTGACATCCGTCACCGTGCAGGAGCACCACGCCGAAACCTTCGCCAAGGTGATCGCTGAATTCCGGTGACCGCTGTCGATGAGCGGCCGGAGTCGGGTGAAAACTCGTTTCGATTCGACCGGGCTGAATTGGCCGGAGCGGTCGGCGATCTGGGCGTGCTGGTACCGATCGCGGTGGCACTGATCGTCAAGAACGGCCTCACGCCGACCGCGGTGCTGTTGCCGGCCGGGCTGCTGTACGTGGTCGCCGGCCTGGTGTACCGACTCCCGGTCCCGGTGCAGCCGCTGAAAGCGTTCGGGGCGATCGCGATCGCACACGGCTTCGGCGCCGACGATATCGCGGCGGGCGCGCTGTTGATGGGCGCCATCTTTCTGGCGCTCGGGGTGTCGGGCCTGTTGGATTGGGTCGCAAAAGTGTTCCCACATCCCATCATTCGAGGCATTCAGCTCTCGGTGGGACTGCTGTTTTGTCAGTTGGCTTGGAAACTGGTGTCCGCGACGCCGAAAGCGTTCACCGACCATCGGCACTCGATCTGGTGGCTCGGGATTGCGACCGTGGTGGTGATCGCGGCGGCGCTGTTGCTGCGGCTCCGCCAGATAACGCTGGTCTTCCTGGTGATTGCCCTGGTAGCGATGGTGCTGACCTTCCACGGCTCGCTCCGCTTCGGTCCGTCGGCGGTGCACACCCCGCACTTGAGTTGGGCCGCGTTCTCCGCCGCGGCTGTCGCCCTGGTGCTGCCGCAGTTGCCGTTGTCGTTCGCCAACTCGTGTCTGGCCACCGCGGACACTGCCCGCGCCTACTTCGGCGATGCCGCCGGGAGGGTACGTCCGGGCCGCCTGGCGATCACTCTTGGCCTGGCCAACCTGTTCGCCGGCGCGATCTGCGGCATGCCGGTGTGCCACGGCGCCGGGGGCATGACGGCGCATCGCAGTTTCGGTGCCCGCAGCGGCGGCGCGCCGATCATGTTGGGCAGCACGCTGATTGCGCTTGCCTTTGCGGTGGGAGCGACGCTGACCGCCGCGCTGTCAGGGTTCCCGGTGCCGATCCTGGCGGGTCTGTTGACGGTCGCCGGCCTGCTGCACATCATGCTGCTGAAAGATCTGCGGGGACCGTGGCATTGGGCGTTTGCCCTAGCGGTCGGAATCACCGGATTTCTCAGCAACCTCGCCATCTCACTCCTTGGCGCACTGCTGATTTGGTTTATTGTGGGTGGTCTTCGCCGGCGATTTGGTCCAGCGCATGGTCGAGCACGCCGGCAAGCACGTTGAGGCCGTCACGCACACCGCCCGGCGAACCCGGCAGGTTCACCACCAGGGTCCGGCCGGCCACCCCGCATACGCCGCGGGACAGCACCGAGGTCGGCACCTTCGGCAGACCGGAGCGCCGGATGGCCTCAGCCAGCCCGGGAATCATGTAGTCGAGCACCGCCACGGTCTGGTCCGGGGTGCTGTCGCTGGGCGAGATGCCGGTGCCACCGGAGGTGATCACCACGTCGACAGCGTCGGCGATCGCGTCACGCAGCGCCTTACCCACTGGCTCGCCGTCGCCGACCAGGACCGGCGGTTCCGACGAGAAGCCATGCTGCGCAAGCCATTCCGCGATTATCGGCCCGCACCGATCTTCATACACCCCGGCCGATGCGCGGGTCGATGCGATGATGATGCGCGCGGACCGGCCCGCCATCAGCGCGCCCACGTTCCGTGTTTGCCGCCGACCTTTCGCAACACCCGAATGTCGTCGATACGGGCAGCGGGGTCCACCGCTTTGACCATGTCGTAGAGCGTCAGGCCCGCGACGCTCACCGCGGTCAGCGCCTCCATCTCTACGCCGGTGCGATCGGTACTGCGCACCGTCGCGGTGATCTCGACATCCGTCGCACCGATGCTGAATTCGACGTCGACTCCGGTCAGTGCCAACTGATGACACAGCGGGATCAGGTCGCTGGTGCGCTTGGCCGCCAGAATGCCGGCAACCCGCGCAGTGGCCAGAGCGTCGCCTTTGGGCAGTCCGGCCGACGCGATCAACTCGATCACCTGCGCGGTGGTTCGTAGCGCGCCTGCGGCGACCGCGGTGCGCTTGGTGGCCGCCTTCGCGGTGACGTCGACCATATGAGCCGCGCCGTCGGCGTCGATGTGCGAGAGCGGACTCTCCGGATCGGCCACGGATGCCATTCTTACAGGTCCCGCGCTAGCGCAGGTCCGAGATCTGCACCGCAGAGCCAGCCGGGATCTCGGTGACCTCTGCCGGGACGTCCAGCAGGCAGTTCGCCGACGGCAGCCAGCCGAGATGGTGTGATCCCGGCGGGCCATGGCTCACGACGGTGCCGTCAGCGGCGTGGTAGACCCCGCGGCGGAACTGGCGCTTACCCGCCGGCGCGGTCAACGTCTCGGTCAGCACCGCGGATCGCCGCGGGCGATGCGGATCGGGCAGCCCCATCGCCGAACGCAGCGCCGGCCGGATGAACACCTCGAAGGAGACCAGTGAGCTCACCGGGTTGCCGGGCAGGGTGACGATAGCCGTATCGGCCACGCGGCCGGCGCCCTGCGGCATGCCCGGTTGCATCGCGACCTTGACGAACTCCACGTCCTGATCGCCGGCCCGGCCGAACGCGTCCTTGACCACTTCGTAGGCACCGGCGCTGACGCCGCCGCTGGTGATGATCAGATCCGACTCGGCGGCGTACCGGTCCAGCAACGCGGTGAACTCGGCGACGTCGTCCCCGGCAACCGCGGTGGCGACGACCTCGGCGCCGGCGTCGCGGACCGCGGCAGCCAGCATCGGCGAATTGGACTCGTAAATCTGCCCCGGCCGCAACGGCGTTCCCGGCGAGACCAGCTCAGATCCCGTGGAAATGATCAGCACCCGCTGACGCGGAATCACCGTCAGCTCGCGCAATCCCAGTGCCGCGGCCAGGCCGACTACCGCTGGCGTGACCACCTGCCCGGCCTGCAACACCCTGGTGCCGGCGGCGACGTCCTCGCCCGCGCGGCGGATGTATCGTCCCTCGACACTGGGCGTGTTGATCGACACCACATCGGTTCGCCCGTCAGTGGCCTCGACGGGCACGATCGCCGTCGCACCGGCCGGGACCGGCGCGCCGGTCATGATGCGATGCGCGGTGGCCGGCTGGAGGGCGGGGACGTCGATTCGGCCGGCCGGAATGTCTTCGGCCACAGGCAGTTTCACTGGATGATCGACGGTCGCGGCGGCGACCTCGTCGGCGCGCACCGCGTAACCGTCCATTGCGGAGTTGTCGAAAACCGGCAGCGACACCGTCGCGATCACATCGTCGGACAGCACCCGGCCCTCGGCATCGGGCAGCTCGGCGGTGACGGCGGGCCGGGCAGTGATCAGCCCGGCGACAACCCGTTGATGCTCTTCGACCGACCGCATGGCTTCTCCAAAATATAGTTGGTGTCGATGACGCTGGTAGTGCGTGCCGTGCTGACGGACCAACCGATTTCGCTTGCTGAACACCAGGAGCTGGTGAGCCATCAGGCTGCGGGAGCCATCGTGGGGTTCGTCGGGATGATTCGCGACCACGACAACGGGCGCCAGGTGGTGCAGCTGGAGTATTCCGCGCACCCGTCGGCCGCCGCCGTCATCGCCGACGTGGTCGCCGAAGTCGCCGCACAGTCCCCCGGGACGCGGGCCATTGCAGCCAGCCACCGCATCGGTGTCCTGCAGATCGGCGAGGCGGCGTTGGTTGCCGCAGTCGCCGCCGACCATCGCCAAGCGGCGTTTGCCACCTGCGCGCAACTGGTGGACGCCATCAAATCGCGGCTGCCGGTGTGGAAGCGCCAAGTCTTCGCCGACGGAACCGACGAGTGGGTGGGCTCGACTTAGATTTTTTGACGCCGCGGCCGCGTCTATCCTCCGGCGAATGGCGGCAGCACATCGATCGTGTTGCCCGCCTGTAGCGGCTGGGCATGGTCGCGAACCGCCAAACCATCGCAGAGATAAGAGCACCGGCTAAGCACGCGGGCAAGTTCGTGGCTGCGGCCACCCAGGGTATCGACCAGCTCGGCGACCGTCGCGCCGGCGCGCACGGTCAGCTGCTCGGATCCGGAGCCTGCGGCAGCACGGGCGGCCGCGAAATACCGCACGGTGATCGTCACCTCAACCGCCGATCGCGCTCATCGGCCGCGGCGGCTGAACGAAGTCCGGGTCGTTGATGCCGTGGCCGGCCGGTTTGCCCCACATCGCGGTCCGCCAGGCCGCCTCGATCGCGTCGTCGTCGGCGCCGCTGCGCAGCAGCCCCCGCAGGTCGGTCTCCTCGATCGCGAAAAGGCAGCTCCGGAGCTGCCCGTCGGCGGTCAGCCGCGCGCGGTTGCAGGTGGAGCAGAACGGGTGCGACACCGAGGCGATCACCCCGACCTTCCCGGTGCGTCCAGTCGCGGGATCGCTGATGCGCCACAACTCGGCTGCCGCCGAACCCCGCGGCGCCCTGTCGGGCTGCAGCGTGAACTCACGGCGCAGCTGCGCCAGCACCTGAGTGGCGGTCACCGTATCCTCACGCCGCCATTGGTGTCCGGCATCGAGCGGCATCTGCTCGATGATCCGCAACTGGTAGTCGTGGCCGAGGCAGAAGCGCACCAGCGACACCGCGTCGTCGAGGCCGGTCAGCGGGTCGAGTACGGCATTCACCTTCACCGGTCGCAGACCCGCCGCATGCGCGGCGGCCAGGCCGGCCAGCACGTCGGGCAACCGGTCGCGGCGAGTGATCGCCGCGAAGCGCAGGTAATCGACGCTGTCCAGCGATACGTTCACCCGGTCCAGGCCGGCCTGCGCCAAGGCCTCCGCACGCTTGGCCAACATCACCCCGTTGGTAGTCAGCGCGAGCTCCGGCCGTGGCAGCAATGCGGCCGTTGCGGCGACGATATCTTCAAGATGCTTGGCCAGCAACGGTTCTCCGCCGGTGAACCGCACCTTGGTGATGCTCAGCCGCGTCACGCCAATGCGGACCAACCTGACGATTTCGTCGGGTTGCAGCAGCTGCTCAGCGGCCGACCACGGCAGACCTTCGGCGGGCATGCAGTACGTGCAGCGCAGATTGCAGCGGTCGGTCAACGACACTCGGAGATCGGTCGCGGATCGCCCGTAGCTGTCGACCAGCGGACCGGTGGACGGCGCTTGCGTTTCCACCCCAACGCGCGGCACCAAAGGCACGCCGAGCGTCGTGATCATGGCACCATCCGAATCTGGTCGCGAACAATTTTTTCATTATCCATCGGCCCGGATCTAGCATCTATCTGTGCCATCGATGCGGATCCGTCAGGCCGCTGAGCTGCTGGGGGTCAGCGACGACACGGTCCGGCGATGGATCGACAAGGCGTCTTGTCGGCCAGCCAAGACGACGCCGGCCGCAAGGTGATCGCCGGAAGTGTCCTCGCCGAGTTCTGGCGGAACAACGCCCGGCCGTTAACGCCGAACCCGTAAGAACATCGAAAGCCGCAGCGCCGTCACGCTGTTGTGGCCACCGAGCGAGCCGGGTGGTTACTCGCTCATCGTCGACGGTCGGGCCGAAGTGGCAGCAGAGGGCGAAGCGCTTCGGGTGGTGCCGACTCGCGCGCTGCTGCATCGCAATGCCGACCCGAACACTCCGGGGTCCGCCATAGGCTGCCTGCACGACTGTGTGGTGTTTTCCACTCCGTAACCGACGTCCGAGCTACGTCGTCGTGTTCCTATATGGTGGGTTGAATTCGGAATCTCAATTCAGAGCGGGGTCAAGTCCAGTGATGTGGTGTAGGGCGTCGTCTTGTGATTCTTCGATGTGATGGTTCAGGCGGTCAGTGCCGCTGGGGTGGCCTCCTGTTCGTTCGGGGTGTCGGTGGTGCTGCGTGATTTGCTG
>Ga0335075_10008003_pt1 | contig 16241 bp, 14 predicted proteins | sample Lox_Sample_24_FD_206723 | JGI IMG/M metagenome (GOLD analysis project Ga0335075, IMG submission 206723) | Soil microbial communities from Loxahatchee National Wildlife Refuge, Florida, United States - Lox_Sample_2.4 | ecosystem: Environmental > Terrestrial > Soil > Wetlands | place: USA... | reverse complement strand
CGTGTCCATGAACTGCGGCCGGGCGCCGCCCATGTCTGTCACGAACGCATTGTACTGGCTTTCAAACGCCGCCTCTGCGGCCGGGTCATTACCGTTCGGGTTGCCGACATAGACACCCAAGGGAAACGGAGTGGAGGACATGTTCTTGTTCCGCTTTTCGGTCCTCCGCAGACGATTATATGCATTACGTTAACAAGAGGATAACGGAAGCGAACGGAGCCGAGCGAAGTCCGAGGCCAGAACGCGTCAGCAAGCGCGAGAAACGCTTCGGCCTATTTTCGGAGGCGCCGGAGATAGAGGGATGTGGCGGGCAGCCATGTCGTTATGATCCAGCAACGCCTATAAGGGGAGCAATCCGTTGCCGCTACGACCTCTGCGGCCGGCCTTGCGCTTATGATCTCCAACCCTCGACCGGCTTGGTGCTTGGGACAACACGAATGCGCGTGCGCTGTTGCCTCCAAGGCGCCGGTCCAGGATGATCGCTGGACAAGATGCCTGCAGGCGGGGACCGACATAGCATCATGAGTCGCGCGCTCGAATCGGTGACTTCAGCGGTACAGAAGATTCAGAAGGCCGCGAGCACAAACCTGGAAGTCACGGTGGAGGCCGCCATTGGCAAGCTCTATACCCGCTACCGAGGTTGGCGGAACCCGCTTTCGGCGTCCGTGAACGGCCGGACCGTCAGCATTCACCATCGCTGCACCGAGGCTGATCTGTTCGCCGTATGGCAATGCTTTTATAAAAGCCAGTACGAATTGCCCCGCCCCCGGTGGCACCCCGCTGCGCACCGCGACGCGCTTCAGCGGAAATATCAGGCTATCGTCGCCCGACAAAGAACCCCGCTGATCGTCGATTGTGGAGCTTACATCGGAGTCAGCAGCCTATGGTTCGACGCGCGCTTTCCGCAGGCACGTACCGTTGCCATCGAACCCGCGCCGGATAACGCCAGGCTGTTGCGCCGGAATGCCGAGGGTCATCAAATCGAGGTGATCGAAGCTGGGGTCGGCACTGTAGAAGCAACACTGGCACTGGTTGATTCCGGAAATGGCACCATGGGTTACCGGACCATCGATGATCCGGCAGCCGCATACCAGGTCCCTATTGTTCCGCTGCAAACCATCCTTGCGCGGAACCCGGAACCGGAGTACGAACCGCTGATCCTCAAAGTCGATATCGAAGGAAGCGAAAAGCCGTTGTTCGCGAACACCCGATGGGAGGACCTCGACAAGTTTCCCGTCATCATCCTGGAAGAACACGACTTCATGATGCCGGGACGCAGCACCGGCAGTACGTTTTTCGAATACCATTCCCGCCGTGAGCGGGACTTTCTCTTCGTTCACGAGAATATCTTCTCGATAGACTACCGGAGGCTCGTGGAACCGTGATAGCAGAGACGGATTTCTTCAGATCCCGAGATTACGAACGGGATGGCCCGTCCTGGCGAAGTCGCCGGTTGGGCCCAATCACCGACGCATTGTTCGGTCTGCCGCTGGCTCTGCGTGGCGCGACAGGCCGCGTCACGCGGGAGGCACAGCAGCTCCCTGTTCAGCGGGTCCTGGTCGCCAGCGTGAACGTTCCGCATCGAGAAGCCGAGTTGGAAAAGGTCCTGGTCGCGCTGCAGCGCACCAGGCATGATGTCACCGTCGCGCTCGCGCCTGTGGGGGATCGCGGCAAGTTTCACAATATCAATCTGGCACTCGATCAGCACGACATCTCCGCATTCGATTGGTTGATCGTGACCGACGACGACATCGCCTTCCCGCCGGGCTTCACGGACAACTTTCTGTACCTGGCGACGAAGGCTAACCTGCATCTATGTCAGCCGGCGCACCAGTTCCACTCGTTCAATCGCTTCCTGCTGACCTACCGCGCATGGAACAGCCTGGTTCGCCTGACGAATTTCGTCGAAAGCGGGCCGATCACCGCGTTCCACCGGGATAGTTTCGGCCTGTTGCTGCCATTTCCGGAGCTGCGTTGGTCGTGGGGCGTGGACATCACATGGTCAGAGATCGGCCGACGGCACGATCTGCGCCTCGGCATCATCGATGCGACGCCGATCGAGCATCTCAGGCCGATCTCGTCCAACTACGACTATAAGATAGCTATCGCCGAAGCCATGGAATTTCTGCGACAGCAGGGTGTGACCTCCAGCAAGAAGGATATCCTGAAAAATCTCGGCGTGGTTCCGATATAGCGGCATGCTTCAGCGATACACTTCTCTCACATGGCGCAGCGACCGCTTGCGGCGGTAGCCGCCACGCCAGGCTTTGGCGGCAATCACCGGTGTCTGCACCACGCTCTCCTGCACGATGTGGCGAAACCCGGTAGTGCTTTCGAACAGAAGCCGCCGTGCCTGCCCCAGTTCGCCGCCCTTCACCGCATCGGTGAACGCACGATAGTAGTAGCAGCGGTCGATCACCGATTTGTGGCGCCTCAGAGCACGCGCGAGGGCCGGGTCGGCGCGGACGATCGGATCGCCGTCCAGCAGATTGCTCTCGAAGGTGCGGATGCGCAGAAGGTCGGCCGCACTCTGGACCTCGGTCAATGAGCCGCTGCGGATGGTGTAGCGATACAGCGCCTCGGGCGAGACCCACCATCGCGCTCCCCGCACCAGGCACGAGACGTAGAACATGAAGTCCTCGCCGAACCGGTTCCTCTCGTCATAGCGAAGCTGATGGTGGTCGAGGAATGCACGACGGAAGATCGGTGACATAAAACCATAACTGCGCCGCGGATTGCGCCGGCCAGCGATGTTGCGGGCGATGAACTCAGCGGCGGGTAGGTGCCGTGGTTCCGGCCAAGCGGCATACGGGATCAGCGGCTCCGGTGGCGCGCTGCCATCTTCGGCACAAAGCAGCACATTGTCCGAAACCATCTCCGCCTGGCTCTCTTCCCCGAGCGCGATCAGTGTCGCCAGCCGGTGCGACGCGAAGCTGTTGTCGGCGTCAAGCAACGCCACCCATGCACCGCGTGCCCGGGACAGCGCCAGGTTGCGAGCGGCCGATGGGCCGCGATTGACCGGCAAGCGCACAAGCTGGAGGCGGCGATCCCGCGCGGCGAGCCGCGAGACGATCGCTGCCGTCGCATCCGAGGATGCGTCGTCAACCACGATGACCTCAAGACCCTCGATGGTCTGGCCGAGCGCGGATGCGATCGCCTGTTCGATGTAACGCTCGGCGTTGTATGCGGGCATAAGCACCGAGACCCGCGGTAGTGCAAACGTCACACTCAACCCCATGCACAGCAGGATGGACGATCGACATCATTCAGCATCGTTATCTCCCGGCCGTACTCACTTGTGGGAGATCACGCCCAAGGATCGACACACACAATTTTTGATTGGACGTTTGGGTTGGACCTGAAGTATATGCGGCGTTGCCGGTGGGTGCATTCACAAATCGCTGAACGCACTCAGCGGCGAGGGAGGCGGTGGGCAGCGCACCACGCGTACTCGAACAGAAAACCGGCGGCAATGTTGTTGTCAGAGCACGCTCGCGGAATTGTGAGCGTGCTATAATCCCAGCGGGTGGCTGCCCCTTCTGGGAGTACGCCAACGTGTGTCGTCAGCTTTCTGTTATGAGGGGCGGGCCCTTTCCAGCGAAAGCAGCATGGAAGGAGGACTGAACGTAGTGACCATATCCGCTCGCTCGAATCGAGAGCTTTCGCAGTTCTGGGGCATAATCCTGGCGGCCACGGCCTGCCTGCTAATCGGCCTCGAACTCGTCGTCACGCCGGCGCAGAAGGCTTCCCAGCCTGCGGATCAGCGCGCAGGCAATGCCCTGGTGACACGCCAAAGCGCCCAACAACCCCCGTATTCCCTCCCGGCGAACGGGTGAATGCGTTATATGCGCCAATCATCACCTGCGAGCGCACGCCGCGTCAGATTCAACCCGAACGTGCACGGCGCGCGTGGACTGTTCTCCGCAGCCATCTATTTCTTTCATGTCGTTAACTCCGGGCTTGCAACTTATCCACTGCTGGCATTGCCTGCCGCCCAATTCCTCCAGCGCACAGCCGAATTCGGCGTTGAGTTGTTCTTCTGCATCAGCGGCTTCGTGATAGCAGGAACGCTACGGCGTGCCTCCGGTCCCAGAGCGTTTCTCGCCGATCGGGCAATTCGCATCTACCCGACGTTGTGGGCCTCGATTTTCGTGATCGTCGGGCTGGGACTTGTCACGCGCGCCCATGGCTACGAAGACTGGACCATGGCTGGCGTGCTGTTCTGGTTGCCGGCCAACCTGCTGGCACTGCCGGGCATCTTTCATTGGCCAATATTTCATCCGGCGGCATGGTCGCTGAGTTACGAAATGGCATTCTATGCAGCCTGCGCGATGGGATGGTGGTGCATTTCCCGCGCCGGCCGGATCGTTCTATGGCCCATGGTGCCGATCGCGTTTGTTGCCCTCGCACTTTACCCGCGTGCCCTTCTGTTCCTGGCCGGAGTTCTAGTCGCCGAGGAAGCCCTCGAGTCGCGACGCATCAGCTGGCTGACGAATCGGCCTATTCTAATGCTGGCTGTATTTTTGCTTGCCTGGCGTGCTATTCAGGGCCTTACGCCGGTGGATATCACGCGTACCACCCTATTCGAATGGGCCGGCGACCGGCGGCTGCCGTTGGCGGTGATCGCATTGATTGCGGCCACTTGTGGCTTCGCCGGCCTGGCGCGGGGCGTCGGGCCGCTCGGTCGGTTGTTACGCCGCCCGGTCCTGCAGTATCTAGGCACAATCAGTTATAGCTTCTACCTCTGGCACCCGATTGCCATGGCCTGCGTAAAGTACGAGATGGGTCGAAGCGGCCTCACCGGCGCGGTCGGATGGAACGCGCAACTCGTGTTCTTCGTGCTGGCTCTGCCGCCTTCCTTGGTAGCGGCACATATCAGCCAGCGCGTGCTGGAACACGCAGTGGGCGTGCGATTGCGTCGCCGACTGCGACATCCGGCGCCGCTGGCCGATCGTGCCGCGCCGGCCGCAGGCGCCGTCGAAGCGCTAGCCTCGCCGAACTTGGGCTCGAGCTGACGGTTGGCGCGGAGCAAACCGCCCGGCCGCCGCGACACGGGACAGCGTCCGAAATCCCTGGTGGCAAATGTGCGCGAACTTTCGCGGATCGTCCAACACGGTGTCGCGCGCGGTCCGCCAATCTCTGCGCTTTATGGCGCGGGCGAACCGAGACCAGCACAATGAATTATCGACCGACCTGCGGTGACGCCGGATGGCAGCCGCCAAGGCGGGGTCGCCAGTGGCGGCCTCCTCGCCCAGCCGGCGCTCAACCACGCTGAGATACAATAGATCCGCGTCGGAGACGCTGTCGGTAAGCGATGCCTCCCGAACGGTATAGCAGTACATCGGGGCAGGCGTAATGAACCACGACGCACCGCGCAACAGGCATTTAAGATAGAACAGGAAGTCCTCGGAGAACCGAATCTCGTCGTAACGCAGGGCGGTGCGTTCCAGGAAGCCGCGACGCAGGACAGGTTTGAGAAAGCCAAAACTATTACGTGTGCGACTGCCATCCCCAAGATTGCCCTCGACGAACTCGACAGCCCCGAGCCATCTGTCGTGTGATAGACGTTCGGGCGGGATCAGCGCTTGATTGACTTGCGCCTTATTCTCAGAGCAGAGTAGAAGGTTGTCGGCAACAAGGTCGGCACCGGTGCGATCCCCCAGTTCGCAGAGCCTCGCAATGCGTTCAGGACGATACGAGTCATCGGAATCCAGAAGCGCCACCCACTCGCCCGTCGCGCGCGTCAGCCCTATATTGCGCGCCGCCCCCGGTCCGCCGTTCTGCTCAGCACGCAACGCCCTGATGCGCGGATCCAGCGCGGCCAGCTCGAGCACCCGCTCATATGTACCGTCGCAGGAAGCGTCGTCGATCACTAGGATCTCAATATCGCGCTCACTCTGCTGCTGCGCGGACGCGATCGCCATTCCGATCGAGTCTTGGCAATTGAATGCCGGAACGATGATCGAGACACGGGTCATCGTGTTGATCGTCAGACAACGGCGCGGCGAAAGGTTGTGCGCAGTGCCCAGACGTCCTGCAGCACCTCGCTGCCGTCCGGCCAGCATGCGAGCAAGCATCCAAAAGCGGCGTATGCGCCCAACAACCCCTCCAACAGACCGACCCGACCCATCTGTGCAAGGCGCGGTTCCGCAAGCCACATCCCGATAGAAGCCGCAACAGACACCACAAGCAGGGGATAAACGGCGCGAACCAGATCACCGATGCGGACCGGGCCGCGTCGGGTCGCTGCCCAGGTCACCAACGGGCACTGGATCAGCCATGCGGCTATCGTCCAGGCGGCGGCGACGCCCACCGGCCCCCACGGAAGGCCAAGCAGAAAGGACGCCGCCAGGACTGCGGTGCTGACGCAGCACCAGATCAACTGCTCGCCAGTCCGTCCCTGGCTGATGAACAGCCAACTCAGGCTCATGATCACCGGTGCAATCAGCGCGCCACCGCCCAACCAGGCGAACATGGGAGCAGTGTCGGACCAGCGGGAGCCCAAAACGGCGACGATCAATGGGCGCGCGAGCACGATGGCGAACATGATCCCCGGCACCGCGGCAAGCAGCACTGCACGGACGGCGCGGGAATATGCACCGCGATAGCGCTCGGGGTCATCGATCAGCCGGGAGAGCAGCGGCACGGCCACGCGGGTGAATGGTGTCGTAATCTGCACGATCGGGATGAGCATGAACCGACAGGCTCGGTCATAAAATCCCAACGCGACGTCTCCCCAGGTCGCACCGATCAGCACTTTGTCGATGCTGTACGAAAAGTAGGTGACAACATTATAGGCGGTAACATGGCCGCCGAAATGCAGCAGTGGCAGGACCCCCGACGTACGCCTGGGACGCGACGGCCGCCAGCCCGCAAACGCCCATGCAAGCAGCAGGACGGTGAGCGAATTGGCGGCCTGCATGAGGACAAGCGACCAGTAGCCGGCGCCTGCGACAGCGGCGCCGATACCGACCGCGGCCGCGGCAAGACTGGATGCTACATCGATCACAGCGAGGGGCAGAAATCTCAGCGTCCGGTTCATCAGCGCCATGGGTTGCGCGGATAATCCGGCCAGAATCAGAAGGCACGCCAGCGCTGCGGTGATCCAGGCTGTCCGCGGGGAATGATAGAACCACGCAACCAGCGGCGCGCATGCTATCAACACTGCGGCCAACAACGTGCCAGCGGCAACATTGACCCAGAACAGCGCCGACAGCTCCTGCTGCGATATCGTCGGGCGTTGCACCGTCGCTTGCGACAATCCCATATCGTTGAACATCTGCATGAAACCGGTGATCGGCGTGACCATTGCCACCAAGCCGAACGCCGACGGCTCCAGCAGCCGCGCCAACGCTATCTGCGACCCGAACTGCAGCCCAAGCCGTATCGCCTGGGCAAACAGCGTTGCTGCGGCGCCATGCACCGATCGCCGCTTTAGCGTTCCAGGATCGCCCTCGATGGCGGCAAACTCGCCATGCAGCGTTATTTCCGTCACCGGCGATGGAGCGCTTTCTGATATGTTGTGCACGTCCACTACCCGATTGCCACCTGCCAGGGGAAGTCACGAGAGCGACGCGACCCGGCAAACTCACGCCAGAGTGAAATTGGCGCCGACCCTCGCTACGGGCTGTTCTGGCCAGAGGAACCAATTTGATCCTCTGCTCCCGTCGGGTTCTGCAGGCCGTCAAGTGCGGTGCGGCAGTTCAATGAGAGATTGACGTAATACTGCCCGAGGCAAGCTGCCTCCAGCGCCACTCCCGGGTTGTCACCGGTACAATAGACCCTGTAGTCCTGCGCGCACGCGGCCCGGAATTCGTGCAAGTCCGCCTCCTGCGCCAGCACAACCGAACTCGCTTGCACGGCGACAAACGCCGCCAATCCGGCTAGGCCGAGCTTCAACTTGCCGTGAGTTCGCATCGCTGTCCATCCTATTCAACAAATCGGCACAGCAGGTGAGTTTTTCCGGCAACAACTAAATGCGAGTGAAACACTTGTGAGCAGAGAACATGCACCGGCTTATGCATACAAGCTGCCATGCTTCGCACATTCACCGCAATCGCAGTTACAGTCGCCCTTCTCGCACCCCTGCCAGCGTACGCACGAGCCTTCACCGTGGCACGGCAATCACCGGCACAGTTATGCACGGCCGCGGTCGACGAAGTCCAGCAGATCTCTGCCCTGCCACCGCATCTGTTGGCGGCGATTGCCCAGGTGGAAAGCGGCAGGCTGGACCCGTACACGCGCACTTGGCAGCCCTGGCCGTGGACAATCAACGTGGATGGGAGAGGCTACTTCTTTGACTCGAAGGCCGAGGCGGTGGCCGCCGTACACGCGCTCGAGACCATCGGGATCACCTCGATCGATGTCGGTTGCATGCAGATTAACCTGCAGCAGCATCCGCATGCCTTCGCCAGCCTGGACACGGCGTTCGATCCCCGTATGAACGCCAGATACGCGTTGCGCTTCCTAAACGAACTGTTCACCTCAACCGGAAGTTGGACGAAAGCGGCCCAGTGGTACCATTCCGCGACCCCGGCTCTTGGGATACCATATGGACAGAAGGTCATGGCGCTGTTGCAGCGGGCAATCGTCCTGACCCCCGAGGAGCGGGCGGAACGACGGCAAGAGCTGCAGCGGAAGGAGCTCGCAATCGCATGGGCGGCGACACTGGACCAGACCGACGACGATGGGAATGCCCTGGACGGCGACGACCAGTAGTGCGCCCGATATTATAGGCCGACATGCAGTCCGAACAGGATAAGATTCTGAGTATACGGACTGCTGGTCAGGGTGGTTCCCGTTGTCATCGATTGGCTGCCATTTCCATGCGTAAACTGATAATGCGCCGACAGCCGTAGCCAACGATTGAGTAGCCAACTCGCCCCCCCGCCGCCGTAGTAAAGGGTCTGCGTCCCCCCCTCGAAATAATCGCCGTTCTCCACCCCGCCCTCGACATCCAGAAGCACGTTAGGCAGGTACTCGTGGTCAATGCGGAGCTGTGCCGTCGTGTAGTTGAAGCCGCTGGTGGCTTCAGCCGTCGGATCCTGAATCGTGCGTAGCACGTTGCCGGTGACCGTCGTCAAGCCCGTAGGCGTCCAGATCACAGTCGCCTGCGCGACGGGCGAGGCCTGGGTCTTGAACTCGGCGGCAGCGTAGGTGCGCACCGAGGCACCCACCAGCAACTGATACCGCCATAGACCGCTGTACTGGTAATCGATCCCGGTCAGCACCAACCCGCCGCTTGAACTTAGCGAAGGCAGCCCAGGCTGCTGTTTGACGAATTGCGAGCTGATCCCTTGGGTTACCAGCAGCAGGCTGGTCTTGCCGCTCAGTTCGTATCGGAGGGCAATGCCTCCCTGATACACGCTGCGGTTGCGAAAAGCCTGATCCGACGTTACGCCGGCGATAGTGGTGCTGCCAAACTGCCAGTGCTGGTACTCCAGATTTGGCGTGATCTTGAGACGGCCCAGGTCGAAGGTGTAATCGCTGCGCAGGTCGTCCACATCATACGGCAACGGCGTCGATGAAGGCGGTGCGCCTATATCGGTCGGTAGCTCGTGCTGGGCAATGTGTGAGTAGGCAAGGTCCAGGTTGCTCAGGCCGATCGTGTAACCGCCGCCGATCGCCGCCTGCACGTCGGTTTCGTTCTGCTTCGGCGAACTCGGATATTGGAAATTGTCGGCGCTGAACGCCGCGCCAAGCGCATCGCGCGACCAGTCGGAGTTAATCGTCAGGCTGGGATTGGTCTCGACAACCGCACTGCTGGGGCCGCCCGCAAGACCAAGGATATTGCTGTTGTAGCCCGTCGATTCGTCAAGGTCGGGATGAATGATCCAGTCCTCGAATCGCAGGCCCGGCTCTTCGTACAACGGGCGCACCCGGGTCACGACCGTGACCCCCATCTGTTCGCCGTAGCCAGGCACACCAGGCGAGAAATAGCTGGGAATGTATTGTGCACGTGCGGCGACCGGGGCGAGCAGCAAGCCGGCCAATATCGCAACGCAGCATGCTCCGAGGCCCCGCTCCGGCCCGGTGCTCGCACGGCGTTCGTGGCTTCCGATCCCGCGCAAGAGCCCCCCGCGCTTGTCCGTTCAGGAGGAACATTCTACATTGTCATCGCCTGGGCAACAGTTCTCCTATACCGGGCCGTCGGCGTGGGCCGATTCCGTCCGCGTCGTGTCGTGCAGGAATACCGATTTTGAGGTTGGGAAGGAGGTGCCGTTGACACCGGGCAGCGCGTGCTTGACCCAGAGGTCGGTCCCTTCGGCACTGCGCACCCGCAGGCGCATCCTTCGATGGCTGGCCGTCTCGCCACTGGCCCTGGCTGGCTGCGTAGCGCCAGGTAGCAATTTGCCACCTCTGCCGCCCGTGCCCACCGGCGAATACCGCCTCGGCCCCGACGATCGCATCCGCATCATCACTTTCGGCAACGAACAACTGACCGGCGAATTCCGCGTCAGCGCCAGCGGCGACACCGAGCTGCCGTTGCTCGGCACCGTGCATGCCGCCGGCCTGACGCCCAGGCAGTTTGGCGACCGCGTGGCGGCGTTGCTGGCGCAATCCAAGTTGTTCAAGAGCCCCAGCGTCTCAGTCGAAGTGGTCGCCTACCGCCCGATCTTCGTGCTCGGCGAGGTCAGCAAGCCGGGTCAGTACCCCTATCAGCCGGGAATGACGGTGCTGACCGCCGTCGCCATCGCCGGTGGATTCACCTATCGCGCAGTGGAGGACGTGTTCTCGGTGGTACGTTCAACGCGCGCCACAGCGGTCGAGTATCGTGCGGACCGGGAGAGCTTCCTGCAACCAGGCGACGTTCTAACCGTTTACCAGCGTCGCTTCTGATACTCTCGGCCGTCCCGAACACAATTAGTTCAATCGAGCGCTCGTGAGTCCGCATCGGGAGACACTAGTGCCATACGGGCGGAGCCCGCCGACAATATGGCATGGCGGTTGCATTAAATTTATCGGTAGTATCGGAAAAATCGAGTGAGCCTGAGAGAGACAACGGTCTCCGACGCAGTCCAGTGGCGAACCAAGCCCCGCCTGGCATCCACCGTGCGGTCGTCTGCACTGATCGCGGCGGACCTCCTGGCATTCGTACTGGTCGCCTTCATGGCATTCACGATCGATCTCGCGGTGACCGCGGGCCCGGCGGAACGGGCCTTATGGGGAATCCGCCACCTCGGATTGTCCTGGCATGGCTGGGCCACATTTCTCGTGCTGGTGTGTCTTGTCTGCCACTTCGCCGCGCGTGGGCATTACACGTCCCGCATCCCGTTCTGGAGCGAACTCGGTGGCATCATTCGTGGCACCCTCGTCGCGTTTGTGGCCGACGGCGTTATCACGGTCGCCGCGTACGGCGCCGTGTTCGGCTACGAAAGTATGATGCGCTGGCTGCTGTTCGTGCCCGCGGCGCTCGCCGCGCGCCAAGCCACGCGGGCCGCGCTTGACCCGCTCGGGCTATGGTCGCTCCGCACAATCGTGGTGGGCGAACCCGCGGCCGCAAGCAAAGCGAAGGTAGCCCTCGAATCTGAGCCGGCGCTCGGCTATAGTATTACAGCGGTGATCGACCTCGCGAACCTCGATGACCCGGACGATGAGGGCGCATGGCGTCGGATACTCAGAACTCGCCATATCGCCTTCGTGGTCGTTGCCATCGGTAACAGCGACACGACAAAAGAGCGCGCGGTCGTCGCAGCCCTGTCGCGTGCGCGGGTCCCGTTCGCCCTGGTCCCGACCTTCGAAGGCCTCCCCGTGCTCGGCTTCAGCCAGCAGTACTTCTTCAGCCACGACGTCATGCTCATGGTGTGCCGGAACAATCTGGCGCGACCGTTCAGCCGGGTGCTCAAGCTCGCCTTCGACCAGCTCCTCGCCGCCCTGTTGCTGGTGCTGCTCTCGCCGCTGTTCCTTGCCATCGCGTCGCTGGTGCGTGCCGACGGCGGTCCTGCATTCTTCGGCCACAAAAGGCTCGGCATGAACGGCGACGCATTCCGTTGCCTGAAATTCCGTACCATGGTTACGGACTCAGATAAAATCCTGCGCGAATTGCTGGCAAGAGACCCCGAGGCGCGGACAGAATGGGCAGCAACCCAGAAGCTGCGCAACGACCCCCGCATCACGCCGATCGGCCGCTATCTCCGCCGGACCAGCCTCGACGAGTTGCCGCAACTGTTGAACGTGCTGCGTGGAGAAATGAGCCTCGTCGGCCCGCGGCCGATAGTGGAGGCCGAGAGAGCGCACTACGGCAGGGATATCGCCTACTACTACGAAACCCGGCCCGGCATGACAGGACTTTGGCAGGTGAGCGGCCGCAGCGATGCCAGCTATGCGCGCCGCGTGCAGCTTGATCTTTGGTACGTCAAGAACTGGACGCTCTGGCACGACGTCGCAATTCTGCTGAAAACCGTGCCAGCCGTCCTCAACAAAGACGGCGCAGTCTAGAACATGAAAGCGGCGGTCAACTCACCGCATCGGTTTCTTTGTGCCGCACAGGTGACAGACCGTCGCTGACCGCACGCAGCAGGATATAATGCGGCAACATCGGCTCGGCAAAGGTGTAAACACCGAACCCCACACCCTTGCACGCGCGCAGGGCGCCGGTTTCAATCACGCGCTGCCAGTCATGATGCGGCACCGGGTATCCGGCCACGATCATCCCTGTTGCTGCTTCCCGAACCTGGAATCGGCCGAACCGGTCCTGTCCGCCCGCGGCAATCCCCCGCAACAAATGCACCATCGCGAAATCCTCGGCGCCATGGGTCAGCGAGTCATACAGCACGGCGATTCGGGGATCGATCTCCAACACCGATTGCTGCATCGCGCCCAGCATGTCCTCGTGATTCACCATATTCGCGCCACGACGCAGTGTACGCTCACCGGCATGCAGGCAGAGAAGATGCACAATGTACGGCACGCCGCGCGCCATCTCGGTCACCACCCGCCGCACCTCCGGCGGGTATTCAAGCTGCGCATCGCTCGACCCGGTATCGATGATCTCATCCACCTGCGTTCCCGAAAGCAGCGGTATCGGCACTCCGATAACATTGCGTTGGATGGATGGATGACGGCCGAGCAACTCTTCCAGACTATCGGACACACCGACCAGCATGAAGCTCAGCGACGCCGCGCGATCGGAGACCTGCTTGATAGTATCGGCGAACCGGGTGCGTGTCACGGCATCGGTGACGCGATCGAATTCATCCACGATCAGCAGCAAGTGACCCCCGGCAAGCCGCCCCGGCAACAGCGCAACATCGCGCGGATACAGCTTCGCCCGCGGCAAGGCAGCTTCGCATCCATCCGCCAGCGCGTCATCCGTCGCCGGGATCGCCAACAGCGATTTCGGCAGGTCACGCGCGAGGCCGCGGATGATCTCATCGAAATCGCTGTCGAACGTGCAGGAATAGCGGGCCACCATATACCCGCTGCTGCGCGCCGCCGAAGCCACCAGGTTGACAAGCGAGGTCTTGCCGCGCCCGCGCTCGCCGTACAGAACGACATGAGCGCGCTCCTGCGTGATCGCATGGAAGATGCGCCGCAGCTCCGGCTTGCGCCCCGCCAGCCGCTTGCGGCTGCGCTGCGGTCGCGTCGGCGTGAATGCCTCGCGCAACGCGTCTTGCCGCTCCTGCTGGCCGGGCAGAGTGGCAGGTGTCGGCGTGCTATGCACGCGCAACATGGGCAGATGCGGCTCGGTGCGTATGATGACTGGCCGGCGTCGCGGCGGGGGCCGGCGGCTACCGAACAAAGCTCCAAAAACACCCATGCGTCGTTCGCTACCCTGCGGATATGGCGGCGACAAGGCGGAATTTCCCCGCGCCACGCAACTATATCCCTGCCGTGAGGCGCGCGGGCACAGAAATGCGGATCACATTCGTGAATGGCCTCTATCCGCCGCATGGCGCAGGTGGCGCCGAAACAACGCTGCGATGGCTGGCGAGCCAGCTTGCCGCCCGAGGGCACACCTGCTCGGTGATAACGCTGTCACCGGACCGCGGGGCAAGCGCTGGGGTGATCGACGGCATCCCGGTACGGTATTTGCCTCTTACAAACGTTTACTGGCCGCACGCCGCGCACCGACCACCGCTGAAGCGCCCGTTGTTTCAGGCCCTCGATGCCTACAATCCCGTCATGGGGCAACGCGTGCGTCGTGCGCTGGCCGAGCTGAAACCCGACGTCGTTCACAGCCATAACCTCCAGGGCTTTTCGGCGGCGGCCTGGACCGCTGCCGCAGGATTGGACGTTCCGATCGTTCAGACGATTCATGACTACTACTTGGCCTGTCCGCGCAGCGCGATGTGGCGGCCGAGGAGAGGCAACTGCTCGTCGCCCTGCGTGGAATGTCGGCTTTTTTCCATACCACGACGGATGCTGACACGGCTTCCCGCCATAGTGACCGCCGTCAGCCATCGGGTCTTCGATCGTCTTGTCGCGGCCGGCGCATTTCCGGCCGCAGCGCGCGGTCACCAGCCGGTGCGCATCATTCGCGGCAATAATGCCGGGCCGATGGATGGTGGTAAGCCACAGCCAGGCCGGGGGCTGAGGCTTGGGTTTTTCGGGCGCCTTGATCCGCTGAAGGGGGTGGATAACTTGCTTGATGCCCTCGCCGAGTTGCCGCCGCAAGCGATTACCCTTCGCGTCGGCGGCGGCGGTGCGCCGGATTATGTCGCCGCGCTGCAACGCCGCGCTGCCGCCTTGCCGAACGTAACGTTCATCGGCCATGTGGATCCCGCAGCATTCTTTCCTACTATCGACCTGTTGGTGATCCCCTCGGTGTGGGAAGATCCGTTCCCCCGTGTCTTCCACGAAGCGCTCGCATACGGTGTGCCAAGCTTGGTCGCACCGGCCGGCGGCCTGCCGGAAGTCGTCCAGCCGGGCCGCAACGGTTTCGTAGCACTCGGCACTGATGTGCCCGCGCTGCGAGCCTCGCTTGCTGCATTGATCGCGAACGGCTGGGATCGGGAAGCAATGCGCCTGGCCTGTCGCGCCGCCGCCGCCGCCTATGCCCCCGACCGAATCGTCGGCCAGTACGAGGCGGTACTGACCGCGGCAGCGAACCGCACGCCGCTGCCGGAGGGGTGCGGCGAAGTCTGGCGAGCCCCAGCGCGTCCGTTGCCGTCCACACCAGGGCAGGAGGCAGTTTCGCATGGCACCTGAACTACTGGCGCTTTCCGGCGTCTTAACCCTGCTCGCCGTTCACCCGTTCACCACCTACCCAGCAAGCCTCGCGGCGCTGGCACGCTTGGCTCCCTGTTTACCGAGGTACGCCGAACCATCGGTAAACACACGCGTCGCGCTTTGCGTTTGCGCATACAACGAGGCAGGGATCATTCGCGACAAAGCTGAGAACATGCTGGCTTTGCAACGCGCCATCCCCTACCTGGAACTCATGATCTACATCGACGCAGCGTCCGATCGCACAGCCGCGATCCTCCAGGACTACGCCGACCGCATCCGCGTCGTGGTCTCCGACGAGCGGCGCGGCAAGACGTGCGGCATGAACATCCTGGTCGCGACGACAAATGCCGAATTCGTCGTCTTCTCCGACGCTAATGTCATGTTCGCGCCTGATGCCATCGCGCGGCTGCTGCGCCCCTTCGCCGATCCGGCCGTAGGCTGCGTATGTGGCCACCTGATCTATCGAGCCGCCGAGGGCAGCGCCACTGCCGCCACCGGCTCGATCTATTGGCGCCTGGAGGAGGCGATCAAGGAACTGGAGAGCCGAACGGGCTCGACGATGGGTGCCGACGGTTCGATTTTCGCCATCCGCCGCGTCCTCCACCACGCGCCGCCACCCGATATCATCGACGACATGTTTGTCTCGCTATCGATCCTTTGCGACGGATTTCGCGTCGTGCGCGTGGCCGACGCGCTCGCTTATGAAGAAACCGTCTCGCGCCCGCAAGAGGAGTTCCGGCGCAAGGTCCGCATCTCCTGCCAGGCCTTCAACGTTCACCGGCTCCTTCGCGCACGGTTGCGACGGTTGCCTCTGCTGGACCGATATAAATACTTCTCGCACAAGCTGCTGCGATGGATGTCGGGCTATCTGTTGGCGATCGCCGGAATCAGCTTCATCGGCGCGCTCACGGATATGGATGCCTGGCGCTCACTCGCCGTTGTGCTTGCTCTCTCGCTCGGCACCACCGCTGTCGGCCTCACCCGTCCGGACAGCATGCCGGGCAAGCTGCTCGATATCGCTGCCGCCTTCCTCGCCACCAGTTTCGGCGTCATCCGCTCAATCCGCGGCG
>Ga0335075_10008002_pt1 | contig 16242 bp, 6 predicted proteins | sample Lox_Sample_24_FD_206723 | JGI IMG/M metagenome (GOLD analysis project Ga0335075, IMG submission 206723) | Soil microbial communities from Loxahatchee National Wildlife Refuge, Florida, United States - Lox_Sample_2.4 | ecosystem: Environmental > Terrestrial > Soil > Wetlands | place: USA: Florida... | reverse complement strand
CTCATCCAAGCGGCTCCAGATCGAGGCTGACCTGCGCAAGGGTCTCGAGCGAGATGAACTCGAGGTGCACTACCAGCCCTTCTACTCCCTGGACGAGCAGCAGATCGTGGGCGCAGAGGCACTGGTGCGGTGGCGCCACCCGACCGACGGGCTGATCAGCCCCATGAGGTTCATCCCGATCGCCGAGGAGACCGGGCTGATCCAGCCGCTGGGCCGTTACGTTCTCGACAAGGCGTGCCGGCAGGTGCGGGAGATCCGGCAGCGGCTGGACGTGGACCTGCCGATCAGCGTCAACCTCTCCCCCCGCCAGTTCCAGGAGAGCGGGCTCCTGACCCAGGTGGCAGCGGCGCTCGAGGCCTCCGGCCTGCCCTCGGAGCTGCTCATCTTCGAAATCACCGAGAGCATGGTCATGGAAGACCTGTGCGGCGCCCGCGAGGTCATGAAGCGCCTGCGCCGGCTGGGCGTGCGCCTGGCCATCGACGACTTCGGCACCGGCCACTCCTCGCTTGCTTACCTGCGGCAGTTCCCGGTGCACGAGGTCAAGATCGACCGCACCTTCGTCCAGGGAGTGGCCGAGAACTCGGTGGATCTGGCCATCGTCAGGGCCGTCATCGACCTGGCCCGCGCCATGGGCATATCTTCGGTGGCCGAGGGCGTGGAGACCAAGGACCAGCTGGCCGGGCTCAGGACGCTCGGCTGCCAGGTGGGGCAGGGCTTCTACTTCTCGCATCCGCTCCCCGCCGGGGAGTTCGATGAGCTGCTCACCCGCCAGTTCGCCCGCAGCGGGCGACCCGGCCGGCGGGAGCCCGCCACCGCCCGGGCTACAGGCCCCGGCTGACGTACCGGTGCCACGCCAGCAATCCGTCGTCGAGAGCCTTGATCAGCGGAACCGCCGTATCCGTCCATTTGGGCAGGAACCCCGCGTCGTTCAGCTTTGCCGCTGTCTCCAGCTCGCGGGCCACATTTATGAGCGCGGCAACGTTGGCGCGCAGTTGCCGCTGGATGGCGCCGAGCCAGCCAGGCGATTCGAGCCTGCCACCGATCAGGGTGTCCAGGCGATCAACGTCCATCGAAATCTTGCGGGCGGCTTGGGCAAGCGTTAGCTGACCGGCCACCAGGTCGGTTCCGGCGTGCCGCAGACGGCTGACCACGATTCGGGCCTCGAGGACCCGGGGATCTGTGGACCAGGTCGACTCCGCAGCCGAGATGTAGGGCCGCAGGTCCGCTTCGGTCAGGGCCGGGCGGGCGGGTCCGGCCAGATATGCGGCCAGTTCCGGGGTCAGCCGGTATTCGATACCCGCCAGCCACACCGATTTCGGCCGGTCGTCCGGGTCACGGTCGATCGCCTGGAGGAGTTCGGGCTGGGTGTACCCCGGATCGGTGGCCAGGTGATCGTAGAACGGCTTCCAGTCAGGGTGGAAGTTCAGGCACAGCAGCGCGAGCACGACGTTGGGCAGGATCGTGCCTGGGCGCGTGCTGAGCATCTTGAGCTGCAAGGTGTACAGGTTGAGCAGGAGCTTGATTTCACGCGGATTGGCCGGAAGATCACCGTGCAGGGAGCGGAAGTGAGGGCGTACGTTCGCGGCGAAGTCCCGGCGCTGCGCCTCTCGGAAGTCGGCGCTTCGCTCGATCATGTCCAGGTAGCCCGGTAGCTCGTGCGGTTTGATCCCCGGCAGCGCCAACGGCACCTGGAACAGCTTCTTGACGTAGTCAGATCCAGAGACGCCGGGCCTGGGGCCGGCCGGGTCCAGCCTGACGCCTGCTGCGGCGTGCGGGTCGGAAGCGATGCTCACGTCGGTTACGGCTGCCGCCGGTCCCGGGACGCTTACGATGACGGGGCTGCCGCCGTACTTCTCTGCGACCGCCCGGTCGACGATGTCCTGATCGAGCCCGACCACGAAGATGCAGCCCTCTTCGTCGAAGAACAGCTTCATCGACTCCAGCACCTGGAGCGCGTTCGGCGGGACGCATCGATCGAGATCGTCGATGAAGATGACCACGCGCCGGGTGCCGTTCGCGGAGAGACCCTTGATGGCGCCGCGCAGCATCTGGAAGCCCGAGTGGTAGTAGGACAAGGGCCTGCGGTGCTTCCGCCCGACCTTCAAAGTCTCCATCACCCGCCCGACGTCGAGTCCCGCCTGGACGCCCGGAAGATTGGCGGTGATGCTCAAGCCGGTAAGGAAGGCCTGCCCGGCGTGCCCGACCGCGACGGCGGCGTCGTGCGCCCACCCCTTCTTGCCGCCAGCTTCCTTCTCCAGTGCCTCACGCAGCACGTCGAGCAGGGGCAGGAGGAGGTTCGGCTCCTTCTCGTATCGCCACGCGGCGAACCAGACCGGCACCACATTGTCATACGCGCGCAGTTTCTGCTCGATAGCCCGCATGAGTGTCGTCTTGCCCGACCCCCAGGTGCCGAAAATCCCCACTGCGAACTCGGCGCGGCTGTTAGTTATCATCTCCACCAGGGCCGCCGCATAGCGATCGAAGCCGAGCCCAGGCTCTTCGGCCGGCGTATCGAGAAGTACGTTGAAGCCCGCGTAGGCGCTGGCCGAAGCCATTTCGTCCGACGGCTCACGCTGGCCGGGAACGGCAACTGCCCCGGCCGGGCTGGCCGTGGCTGGCGCGACCGATGCCGCCTCACGCCGGCGCCACCTGGTTAAGAAGCTCACGGGACAGCCGCGTACTTCAGCAGCCGCAGTCCCTCGAGCCGCAGCGCCTTCGGATAGATGGCCTTATAGATGTTGCAGTTCGGTGACTTCACGTCGTATCTGCCCGTCGCGCGGAAAGTGGCCACCGAGCAGCCGCCCGAGCACCAGTACCGCCAGGTGCAGTCCCTGCAGCCTGCCTTTTCGTCGACGAGCAAGTTCAGCGCGGTGGTTCGGTCGTGCCGTACAAGCTGCAGCGGGTCGTCGGCGAACACGTCGCCGATCGTGCGTTCGATCTCCATATGGCACTTAGCGATCTGCCCGTGCTGGTCGATGACCACATAGTCCTGGCCCACACCGCACGACCGCTGCCGCGGCTGCAGCAGCTGGCCGCGGTCGAGAATCGACCCGAGCACGCTCCAGCGGGGCAGGAAGTCCTCGACCACCTCGAAGGTCTTGAGCAGGGCCGAGATCATTCCTTGCTCTTCAAAGTGGAGGTCATCGAAGCCCGATGCGCATTCATTGTCGCGGAAGAGATTGAGGCTGAAGGTCAGGTCACGTTCGAGGGCAAACCGCACGACATCTGGGATGCCGGAAACGTTGCGATTGGTAATCGTGACCGACAGGTGCGGTGGGTGGCCCTGATCGCAGAGCTCGCCGATCGTCCGCTCGACGAACCGGAACGAGGGCCTGCCGCTGGCGAAAGGGCGCTGGACATCGTGCTGGTCGCCTATCCCGTCCAGCGAGATCATCACCCGGATGCCCTCGGCCTTGCAGGTCTGGATCAGGGTTCCCGGCAAGCGGACCCCGTTGCTCAGCAGGGTGGCATACAAGCGCAGTCCGTACTGTTCCGCGAGCTCGCGCGCATAGGTGTGCAGAGTGACGACCAGACGGTGGTTGAGGCTTGCCTCGCCGCCGGCGTATTTCAGTTTCACCGCGGGCATGCTGTTCGCCGCTGCGGATCGCATCACGGCGGCCACGGCCGCCCGCCCCGTCGCCTCGTCCATCGGCTCCGGGGACTTGGTCAGGTAGCAGTACGGACACCGCAGATTACAGCCGTTGGTCACATGCAGCCAGGCCGTCAGCACCTGGCCGGCTTGAAAGCTCGGCCGCGGTGGCTGGCCGTCAGGATGAATGAGCTCCAGCTGGCCGAGTCGCTGGAAGATGTTCGTCACCTCCCGTCCGCGGTCGGCCCGGCTCCTCCGCACGTCCGCCACGGTCGCGGGAACTCCGAAAGCGCGAAAGATGTCATGGGCCGGATCGTTAACGACGACGACCCCGCCGGAACCGAGCGGATTGAAGAGCAGCCGGTGCTCAGCGTCCAGCGGGAACTCGACCACCTCACCGCAAACCCAGCGCCGGTCATCCGAGCTTGACGTGGCCGGTGGGACAACCCGGCCCTCACTGGCCTGGGTCTCGCTGACCGCGCAGGCGCAGTCCTCGCAACCGGCGACCATGGATTCATATGCATCGGGTAGATCAAAACTCGACAACGCCATGGCCTGGCGCCGCGGCGGTACGCATTCCATATGCCACGCCTTCCTGGGCGCCGGTGAACCTCACCCGGCAGCGCTGTAAAATTCCTCCAAACGTGCCAGCAGAACGGTTGAAACATCCCCAGCTTCCGTCCAGGCCGAACGCAATTTGTCCTGCCACGTCGTCTGTACCTCCGACGGCAGCTCGGCAAAGATACCCTGAAAGGTTCTAAATTCGCTCTTAACTGAGGCTGCGCCAGATGACCCGACGCGCCTTTTGGCCAGATTGACGAAACCCCGCTCGTAGTAAGGTAGCGCCTCGTCCAAGTGGCCGTAGTCGCCGGTCTCCTCATAAGTGTGGACGGCCAGGTGCCCCTGCAGCAGGCTCCATCGCCCGGCGAGATCGGAGAATGGAAAGTCTTCGGCGACCCGCTCGATCTCCCCGGCCCGGGCAACAATATTGGCGCGGAGTTCAGGCCGCCCGGTATGCCGCCATTGCCGATAGCTCAGCTCAACGTACTCGACCAGATTAGCGAACCAAAACCAGCCATCGGATAGCCGGTGAGCCTCAGCAATTCCGTCGTTAAGGTACTTCAGTCCTGCTTCGGGATCCGTTGCGGCGAAGATACGCCCGGCCCTGTTTAGTGCTGACGGATAGCCACGGACTGAGTTAGCGACGCAGATGTCCAGGGCTCTCGTAATACGCTGCCTGGCGTCGGCCATCTGATCTGCGATGAGTTTTATACCGTCCCGGCTGGCTTGGTACAGGCAGATCGCTTGCTCCTGATAGATGAATCCAAGGCGGCCCCAGTAACGCCGCTGCTGCAGAAGCTGCTCGGCTTCCGCATACGCAGCCCAGGCCTTCTCGAAGCGGCGGGCATACCGGTAGATCTCACCGCAGACGCTCCAGGACATGCCTTCGTCGGCGAACCGGCCGATTCGATGACGGATTGTAATGGCGCTCTCTACCAGTTCGAGGCCGTCATGGTGGTTGCCGTCAAGACCCTTAACGTACGCCCAGTTGGTCTGGATCGAGGCCATCTCGCTGCGATCGGATGCCGGGCTGTCGGCCGTCAGCGCGTTGAGGATCGTTTCCCAGGCGTGCCCGTAGGACAGGTCCGCATCGTTCCACTGCCCAGTATTGCGGTAATAGAACCCGCGTTCCTTGTATGCCTCGGCAATGAGTTTATGCCGGTCAGGCGAACTCAGTTCCTCGGCGTGATCGATCGCATCCTCGAAATGCCGAAGTCCGTCTTTGACTGCACCCGGGATCCGCAGGCACGCGTTGCCGCGCAGAATGTGAACGTCATGCACTTGCCTGATGCTGGCCGCCGCCATTGGCATCTGGTCGAGAAATCTTAGCGCTTCCTGAGGTTGCGCCGCTTCGACCAAGTACTTGGCCACCATGATGCCAAGCGCGACGTAGAGGTCGCGCCTGTCGTTCTGCAGCCAGCTTCGGAAGTCGTCGAGTTTGGTCTTGATCACGTCGTTAAAGGCATCCGAGCTGGTTCCGCCGGGCAGGAACCGCTGCAGATAGAGGACGAGGAGATCCTGGAAGAATGAGTCAGCCCCCGTGAAGGAGGCCAGCAGCTGAGTACAACCTTGCTCGTAGTCCGTCAGGAACAAGTAGTAGAGGCTTACCGCTCTGAGCTGATCAAGTTTCCGCTTGACCCGGTCCAGCTCCACTGACCGTTCCATCAGCGACTGCTCGATGCTCGCGTCCGCGGGGCCCTTGTCTGGCCTTGATTCGAAGTGCCTGAGATCGGCATCCAGGGCAGCCAGGGTCCGCTCGACCGTCTCCGCGGTCTCGTTGGCCAGGCTGCTGTAGATCGCGAGGGCGTGCCGCCAAATCGAGTGCCGCCAATGCTGGTACTGGTCGTGCAGCGGGAACAAGCGTGTCGCGAACTCCTCCGCCACCGCGTCATGCAATGTCACGAACCGGCGGTTTCCCCGTGGGCGGATCCACGGCAGGTTCAGGAGCCTGTGCCACGCCTCGTCCATGGACCCAACGTCATTCGGCAGGGTGAAATCCGTCATCAGGCGCTGCCATACGTCTTGGGCGACTGGCTGCCGCACGACGGCCAGGCGCTTGACCGCCTCATGCCAGAAATCGGTCTGCCGGTAGGGAGCTACCAGGCGGCGCAGGAATGCCTCGTGCAGTCGCTCGCCCTCCGGCGACATCCGCCCGTCATAGGGCAGGTGCTGCTCCAGATAGGCCAACGCGTTGTGCGTCGCCTCCGGGGGCATGCCCTCGCGGCGAAGATAGTCGATCATGAACGCCAGCCACAACGGATGGCCGCGGCTCAGCAGTACGAGCCTTTCCTCCTCATCATCAATCAGGCCTCCGGATATCCCGCTGTAGCGGATATAGTCCCGCGCCGCGGTGCGGGCGAAACTGCCGACGTCGATCGTGGTGAAGGGCAAGCCTTGATAGGGGCTCTCGAGCTCAGCAATAATCTGGTCCGGCCGGTCGTCGTGCTGCCGGGCGGGTGGACGGCCGGACAGAATGAACAGAGTAGACGCGGGCAGGGTCTTCATCCACTGGGTCAGTGTGAGCAGCAGGCTCGTGCCGCGTATGGTCTCGACCGTGTCAAAGATAATGACGACGGTTTTTCTCTCGGCTGTCACGAAATCGTCATAGCAGGCGGCGAACAGCTTCTGCAGCCGGCTCAGGTAGGTGACGATGGTTTCATGGCTGATGTCTGACCGCGTTGAACTCGGAAGTTCCGAGAGATGCTTCCGGTAGTCGGCAAAGTAGTGGTTATCGCCAGGCTCCAGTTGGTCGGCGATCTCCCGTTCGAGATTGGACAGCAGCCAGCAATCCGGATCATCGACGTCAACTGGATTTAGCCAGACTGTCCGTTCGCCTAAGTTGTCCCGCGCCATCTGCCGCACGAGCGAGGTCTTGCCGATACCTCCCGGTCCGTTCAGCAACACGACACGGCTCTGACGGTCCGCTTGCACCAAACTGAGCTGCCGGTTGATCTCTTCTTCTTCCGCGCGCTTAACATACAAAGCGGCGGTGGTTTCGGTCGGGCCAGTCACGGGGTTCGCTCCTGCAACGGCTGTCTGACGACTTCGATCAGCCGGTCGAACAGCCCGCGGATGTGGGCGACTGAAACCGCGAATTCTTCGTCATCCGTGATTTTCCTGGCCACTTTTTCGCGGAGATCCGGCTTGCTGAAGGCCGGAATCGGTTTTAGGTACTGGTCCATCTCCCTGGCAAAACTGAGCAATGAGTCCTCTAGGTCGGCCGCTTCCGCCAAGAGCAGGGCCTGGGCCTCGTGCCATAGGCACTCGACCTGCGCATGGCACTGGTCGGTACCGGTCAGTCCACGGGTGAAAGACTGCATGAACGCTCGAGCGTCCCGGTGAGCCGCGACGCGCCGGGCGGTCTGTGGATACGCGTACCGGAACAGCAGCCGCCGGATCGGCGCATAGATCTCCTGCCAGGGCTCCCGCTCCGGCAGGTAGAGCAGGTCGGTGGCGCTCAGCGCGCGCCATAGCTTCTCGGCCTCCCACCCCAGGGTGTCCGTGCTGTCCGGAAGGTCGCCGCGACTCGCGTGATGGCTCAGGTGGGTCGTGGTCAGGAATCGGTACCGCGACGTGACCAGCAGAGCCTGTCTGATTGCGGCCTGCTCGTGATGGGTGAGGACGCTGTCACGGCCCCGCAGACTGCTCGAAGACAGCAGGTCGTTCTGGATGTATGGCCCGGCGATCCGGTCGAAGGTTGCGTGATCATCCAGCCCGTCGATGTCCCAGTCCTGCTCGCGTATCCAGGCCAGGCTCCCGGCCAGGAGCGCCGGGAGCCCTTCGCTCAGCCGGTGCATGCGCTCGGCCAGACGCTGCCGTTGCGCATTGCTGAATGGCGAGTCCATCGCGTCCAGCGCCTCGCGAATAACCGAGACCTTGAACTCGGTGAGCCTGCGGATCTGAAGTCGCGGTGTGGGCTGAACGCCCTTCCAGTCGTCGTCGCGGCGGCTGGCCGCAACGAACGCGAGCCGTGGATTTCCGGCGCGCCCTCTGGGCGCCCTTGCTATGCGCTGGCTGATCTCACTGAGGTCCTGCCGCAACTGTTGCACCGTGCTGCTCGCCAGAAACTCCGCGCTGTCGAGTAGGCAGAGATGCACCCGGTTGTTACCGGTGATGGCCGACGCGATGGCTTCCGGCATTGACCTGGCACTCGTGTAGTCGGGCGCAAGTCCGAACATCATCCGGAGGATCGCGGCTGGGTCGCCGAGGAGCTCTGGCGGCAACTCGCGCGCGTCGACGAATTTGACGTCCCACAGGATTCTATTTTCGAAACGCGGTGGTAGCTGGTCTAGAAACCAGCTTTTCCCGAGCTGAGGCGGGGCGATGACCACCCAGAAATGCTCGCCGTGGGGATTGTCGAGGTCGGCAGCTATTTCCTCCAGCTCCTGCGTGCGGTTGCGGAAGCTCGGCGAGGGAGGGCGCGGGCGTCCGCCGTTTCCGGACGGCATGCCGTGGCCCGGCCCGGACGCGCCGTTTCCCGGCGGCGGGCCTTGAGGAGGCTCGAACTTGCTGGCCAGGTCATCCAGCACGCGGTCTTTGGCGACCTGGCCGGTGAGGTCGTACCAGGGTCGGCTATGCAGCGCGCCCGCCTGATGGTAGGGCGTCTCGCGGACCTTTAGGACCTGGATGAAGCTACTGTCCTCACCGTTGTCCCGGCTGCGCTGCTCCAGATGGAAGGCAAGTTCGCGTTCCCGGCGGCACGACGTGGACGTCAGGAAGTAGGGAGAAAGTAATGCCAGGAACGCGTCCGCCTGCTGGATGGCGCACTCGGGTCCGGCGGGAGTTAAGACCAGGTCGTTCGGGCTGCCTTGAGAGGAATAGACGGTGACATCTTCGCTGTTCAGACGGGCCGCGACTTCCCGCGCGATCTCACTGTCTTCATCGGCATGACTTAGGAACACAAACACCGTCACCGCACCTGCGTCCCGCAAAGAACGGACGCACGCCTCCACGACGCGGGCAGACCTTCCCCGGGCGACGGCAATCGTGCGACATCGCAAGTCTTCATCGGGCCCCACCCCCTGGTCGATGTCAATCCAAGCGCTAAGATCACCAGCCTGGCGAATCGTTTCAAGTCATTTGAGCTTACCTGTCGCCATTGCAGAAAGCGACCTTTACCGATCTTTACCTGTCGGCCGGGACTGACGGTGAGCGGCCTGGAAGGGCCGCACGATCCTATGACCTGCAAGGCCAGGTCGGTACCCATAACGCATAGCATTGTGCCCGCCAGGCTCGGCAGCTGTGGATGATTCGAGATATGAGACCAGCCGATGGTGGACCTGACCGGGGATGGATCGGGAGCAGGGGACGGCACGGCCGCACCGGACGGCGCGGACCGGGGCGAGCGGAATTCGCTCGACCTTGACGCGCTCGCCGTCAGCGACCGGTTCCGGCTGTTCAACTTCACCCGGCGTGATGATCACGTCGGCTATCTGTGGGTGCTGCGGGCGCTGGACCGGCTCCGTGGCGTGCATCAGGTCCAGGCCCACACCGACGACGTGGCGGCCGCGCTGGCCGAACTGGCCGCCGTCTACCGCGAGGCACCCCAGCCCGACGGGAGCCTGCGGGAACGGCTGGACGCGCTGGCCGAGGACGGCATGGTGCACCGGCTGGAGGACGCGTCCCGGGCCGGCAGCCTGGCCCGGTACCGGAACCGGCAATCCGTCTACCAGTTCAGCGAGCTCGGCTACCGCGCGTTCGCCGCGGTGGAGGACGTGCTCAGCGCGCGGATCCGGGACGCGAACCTGTCCCGGCTGGTGTTCTCCGACATCCTCGACGACCTGAAGGCGCTGGCCGCGGCGACCCGGGCGCACGACCGGGAACAGGTCTACCGCAGGCTGGCCCGCCTGGACACGGTCCTGGACGACATGTCCCGCCGCGCCGCGCAGTTTCACCTGACGCTCGGCGAGATCATGCGGTCCACCGACACCTCGCCGGAGGTGTTCCTGCGGTACAAGAACGCGCTGCTCAACCACATGACCGACTTCATGGCCGAGCTCGACCGCTATCTGCCGCGGCTGGCCGCGGCGGTAGCCGAAGCGCAGACGGCGGCCGGCCCGCAGGACCCGGACGCCATGCTGCGCCTGGCCGCCGGGGCCGACGAGCGCCCGTTCCTGGACCACGACGAGCTGCTCGACGACTGGCGCCGCCGCTGGGCCGCGCTGCGGGCCTGGTTCGCCGACGACCGTGCCACCGACGACCGTGCCAGCGACGACCGTGCCACCGGCAGCACGGCCACCGAGTCGCGGGCGGAGGGGCTGCGCACCGCCACGCGCGCCGCCGTCTCCGGCGTGATCGCCCTGCTCCGGCAGGTCACCGAGGTGCAGCGGGGCGGGGTGAACCGCTCGTCCCAGCTCCGCCACCTGGCCGAGTGGGTGTTCGCCGCGCCCGACGAGGACGCCGCCTACGCCCTGATGTCGGCGGCGTTCAACCTCAGGTCGGCCCGTCATCTGGGCGGCGCGCACGACGACGCCGAGCAGATCTCCAGCCGGGCCACCTGGTGGGACGCGCCGGGCGTTGAGATCTCGGTCACGCTGTTCCGCCGGGGCAAGCCGCCGTCCCCGGGCGTGCCCCAGCCGGCTCGCGCCAACCCGGCGGTCAAGGCCGAACTCCGCCGCCGCCAGGCCGCGGAGCGCCGGGCCGAGCGCGAGGCCGCGCAGCGGCTGCTGCAATCGGGCGCGCACGCCGCAGTGCTGGACGACGCGCAGACGAAGGTGCTGCTGCGCCTGCTCACCCTGGCCACCGAGGCCCGCACCGTGGTCGCCGGGCGCCTGGCCTCGGCCTCGGGCGGCAACGACGTGCTCACCATGCGGCTGATCCCGAACCAGGCGGGCAGCGCGGTCCAGACCAAGAATGGCGTGCTGCACCTGCCCGGCTTCGAGCTGGTGCTCGAGCCCGCGGGGAGGCGGTGACGCGTGGCCCCGCCCCGGGCGGCCACCGCCGTGCCGCTCAGTGACCTGGGCTCCTACCAGCACGCGGTCCGGCTGGTGCTCACTCACGACGTGATCACCGCCACCCGCCCGCGTCCGGGAACCCTCGAGCAGGTGCTGCGGTGGGCCGACCAGATGACCGCGGACTTCCGCGAACTGCTCGGCTACCTGCTGATCGCGACCACCCGCCAGGTCCGGCTCATCCGCCGTCTGGACGCGCTCGACCCCACCCAGTCGGCGGTCTTCTCGTCCCGCTACGGCAAGCCGTTCGACCGGCGCCGGCTGGCCTACCTGTGCCTGGTGCTGGCCTCGTTCCAGCGATCCCGGGTGGAGATCAGCCTGGCCGACCTGGTGCGGGCGTTCACCCCGGCGGCCAACGCCATCGACGGCCTCGGCTTCGACCCGACGGTGACCGCGCACAAGGCCGCGGTGGTGGACGTGCTCGACTGGCTGGCCGACCGCGGCGCGCTCAGGCTGTCCGACGGGTCCCTGGAGTCCTGGGCCAGCGACACCGAACGCGGCGACGCGCTCTACGACATCGACCATGACATCTGCGCCGCGCTGTTCCGCCCGGCCCGGCCGGTGCAGCACCTGACCAGTGCCGCCGGGCTGCTGGACAGCACGTTCGTCAGCGCCAAGCGGGGCGCGCAGCGCGAGGCCGCGGCCCAGCGGGCCGCCCGGGCGCTGATCGAGTTCCCGGTCGTGTACTACGCGCAGGCCGAGCCGGAGACGGCCGAGGCGCTCCGCCAGTCCGGCGTGGCCGAGAACCTGGCCCGGCTGACCGGCCTGGCCGTGGAACGCCGCGCCGAGGGGATCATGCTGGCCGACGCGGGCGGCCGGTTCACCGACCGGCCCTTCCCGGGCCGCGGCGGCGCCGTCAACCGCGCGGGCGGCCTGCTGCTGGCCAAGATCGCCGACCTCCTCGAGGATCCCGATGAGGAGCTGACCAGCTTCGACCTGCCCGCCGAGGCGCAGGACCAGCGCGACCTGCTGGCCCGGATCGATTCGGCGCTGCCCGTGGCCGGGGTGGTGCAAGAGCTGGCCTGGTCCGCGCCCCAGGACGAGCATTATGACCTTGAACGGGTAGCTGCGTCCGGCCAAGCCACGCCGCTGGCCGTGCCGTTCATCGCGCAAAGCAGGCTCGGGGTGATGATCGATGAGCTGTACGAGGAACTGGGCGGCGCCTCATTCACGATCACCTGGCAGCACGACCCGCGCGGCCTGCTGGACGCGGCGACCCGGTTCCTGGCCGGCCTGCGGCTGCTCCGCCCGGTGCCGGGCGGGGTGCTGGTGCTCCCGGCCGCGGCCCGGTACCGCAACATCAAGCTGGCGCTGCCGGTGCGGCACGCGGTCGGCCAGCTCGGCCTGGACTTTGGTGTGAGCGAGCCCGGATGACCGACCTGAATAACGGGAGTTACCGGTTCCGGCCCACCCGCGCGGGCGTGATCAACGTGTGGGACTACGTCGACGAGGAGTGGGTGTTCGCCGGCGGCCGGCTGGCCTTGCGCGGCCACAACGGGTCGGGCAAGACCAAGGCGCTGGAGGTGCTGTTCCCGTTCGTGCTCGACGGCGTGGCCGACTCGCGGCGGCTGGACCCGTTCAGCGGCGAGAACCGGACGATGAAATCCAACCTGCTGTACCGCGGGCAGGAATCCGAGTACGGCTACGCGTGGATGGAGTTCGGCCGCGGCCCCGAGACGGTCACGTTAATCATCGGGATGCGGGCGCACCGCAACACCGACGGCGTGCGGACGTCGTTCTACGTCACCGGCCTGCGGCTGGGCGTGGACTTCGGGCTGCTCTCGGCGGACTCCCGCCCGCTGACCGAACGCCAGCTCAGGGCGGTCCTGGAACCGGACGCCTGGCGCAAGACCGCGACCGAGTACCGGGACCTGGTCGACGCGAGGCTGTTCGGCCTGGGCCGGGAACGGTACGCCCAGCTGCTCGACCTGCTGCTGGCGCTGCGCCGCCCGCTGCTGGCCAAGGACCTCGACCCGGGCAAGGTGTCGGACACGCTGTCGGCCGGGCTGAGCCCGGTCGACGAGAACCTGGTGCAGCAGGCCGCGCGCGACTTCGAGAACCTGGCCGCGGTGCAGAAGCTCTTCGACGACCTCACCGCGGCCAACGCGGCCACGGCTGATTTCCTGACCCACTACGGCGCCTACCTGCGCGCGCACGTGAAGTTCCAGCTGGACAGGATTTCGGAACGCTCAGACTCGGCGGTATCCCACGCCGAGAAGATCATCGGGGCGGCCGCTACTCACCGGCGGGCGATCGAGGCGGAGCGGCGCGCCGAGGCGGAGCTGGCCGCCCGGCGCGACGAGGGCGAGCAACTCCAGGGGCGCCTGGCCGGGCTGAAGAACTCCGACGAGTACAAGGCCCAGGGCCGGATCGAGGACAAGCGCCGCGAGGTGCAGTCCGGCGCGCGGGAGGTGGCCGGCCAGCGCGACCGGCTGGGCCGGGACCGCCGTCAGCTCGGCGACGCCGAGGCGGCGGCCCGCAGGCTCGCCGGGCGCGCCGCCGAGGCCCGGGCGGCGCAGGAGAGGTTCGGCGCGGACCTGGCCGACGCCGCGCTGCGGTCCGGCATCGCCGATGACGGCTTCGGTCCGGTCGACACCGGGGACGACCTGCTGGTCACCGCGCGCGCCCGGGCGGCGGCCCGCCGCGACGACGTCGGGCAGATCCGGGCACTGCTCGAGGCGATCAAGAACGCCCGGGCCCGCCGGACGTTCGCCGAGCAGGATCTGGGCGAGAAGGAGAACGCCGAGCAGGCGCAAGAGGCCGCCTGCGCCGACGCGGCGGTCCGCCTCGGGCAGGTGCGGCAGACGGCCGCCGCCGGGCTGGACGCCTGGGCCGGCCGCTGGACGGGCGGCCCTGCGGTGCTCGCGTCCGACGCCGGGGCGCTGTCGGAGGCGCTGGAGCGGATCGGCGAACCGGGGGCGACCAGCCTGGCCGAGGTGTTCGACGGCCGCACCGCGGAACGTCAGGCCGCGACGATCGCGGCCCGCACCAACCTCGAGCGGGAGCTGCGGGAACTGGGCGAGCGGCTGGCCGGCCTGCGCGCCCAGCGCGACGCGATCGCCGCCGAGCAGGACGACGCGCCGCCCGCCAGCGACCTGCGGCCGGCCAGCCGGGAGGGCAGGCCCGGCGCGCCGCTGTGGCGGCTGGTCCGGTTCGGCGACGGGGTATCCGACCGCGACGCGGCCGCCGTGGAGGGTGCGCTGTACGGAGCGGGGCTGCTGACCGCCTGGGTCCATCCCGACCCGGCGCTGACCGAGGCGGCGCTGGCTCGCGCCGAGGCCGACGGCTACCTGGTCGCGTCCGCGCCGCTGAGCGGGCGCACACTAGCCGACGTCCTGGTGCCCGAGGAGCAGGATCACGTCGCACCGGGCGTGATCACCGCGGTGCTGCGCTCGGTCTCGCTCACCCAGGAGCCCGTCGCGGCCGGGGCCAGCGCCACCGCGCCCGCCGTAAGCACGCAGGCCCAGTTCACCTACGGCGTGCACGCCGGGGCCCGGCCGAAGGACACCCCGGAATTCATCGGGGCGACCAACCGGGCCAGCCGCCGCCGGGCCCGGCTGGCGGAGTTCGGCGAGCTCATCGGCGCGGTGGTGGCGCAGGACAAGCAGCTGACCGAAGAGCTCGAACGGGCCGCCGGGCAGCTCGATGACCTCCGCCGGTCCCGGCGGGAACTGCCGGACACCCGGCCGGTGGCCCGGGCGGCCGAGGCCGTAGGCCAGCACGCCGTGCTGCTGGCCCGGGTCCGGGATGAGGTGGTGGCGGCCAGGAAGAAAGTGGACGCCGCGATCGCCGAGGTCGACGCGAGGACCAGGCAGCTGCGCCAGGCCGCCGCCGAGCGCCGGATGCCGACCGCCGCCGAGGAGGTGGACGCGATCGCGCGGGCCGCCGCCGAGTTCGAGAGCGTCGCGACCCAGCTGCACGCCGAGCGGGCCAAGCTGGCCCAGGCCGAGGAGGACCTGGCCGCCGCTACCGAGGCGATCGAGACGCGCAGGCTCGAGAACGCCCAGGCCGAAGCCGCGCTGGCCGAGACCGAGCGCGTCCAGCAGGGGCTGGAGGAGGAGTTCCGCACGCTGGAGGAGACGCTGCAGGCCAGCGTGCAGCAGGTCCTCGGGCAGATCCGGGATACCGAACGGCTGCTGCGCGGCGCGGAGCAGGCCTATCGCGAGCTCGACGCGCGGGCCCGGGCCGAGCACGACACGGCCACTCGCGCGGACGAGGAACTGCAGGGCGAGCGGCAGTCGCTGGCCGAGGCAATCGGGCAGCTTTATGAGCAGGCCGCGCGGTTCGGCGAGTACGCCCGGGCCGACCTGCGCCCGCTGGTCGGCGTGACCGCGGCCGGGCCGTGGCCGGACCAGGCTCAGTGGCCCGATCCGGTCCGGGCCGCCGAGAATCTGGCCGGGGTGCTGGCCGGCAACGCCGGACCCGGGCCGGATCCCGCGGGCCTCCCCGGCGCCGCGGGCCTGCCCGGCGTCCCCGATCCCGCGGCGGCCGTCCGAGGGGTGCTTCCCTCCGGCGTCGCGGACATCCTCGACGCGTTCGCCGCCGCCACTCGCGGCGGGCGCCAGGCCACCGATGCGGCGCTGAAGAACACGGCGGACCGGATGTCGGGAGCGCTGAAGGACTTCACCGAGGCCCTGGCCGCCTGCGACCAGGACTACCGGGTGGACTGGGAGCCCGGCGCCGTCGTGGCCGTGCACGTGATCGACGACGAGGGCCGCAAGCCGGTCGCCGGGTTCGCCTCCCGGATCGCCGACCGCGCCGCCGATCAGGGCGTCCTGCTGGAGGAGCGGGAACGCAAGGTGCTGGAGGATGAGCTGCTGGCCGCGCTGGCCCAGCAGATCCACGGCCGGGTGGTCGCCGCGCGGGACCTGGCCCGGGACATGAACTCCGACACCCGGTCCAAGCCGATGTCCTCCGGGATCGCGGTGGGCATCCGCTGGGTGCAGTCCGACAAGATCACCGACCTGCAGCGGGCCGCGTCACGGCTGCTGGAGCGCGACTCGCCCGGCCCGGACCGGATCGCCGAGCTGCGCGGCCTGCTCCGCGAGATGATCCGGGAGTACCGGGCCGGCCACCCGCGGGCCACCTACCGGGAGGCGCTGGCCAGCGTGCTCGACTACCGGTCCTGGCACGCGTTCGAGC